>Ga0214921_10000012_pt1 | contig 381532 bp, 354 predicted proteins | sample LL1505_MetaG_FD_177992 | JGI IMG/M metagenome (GOLD analysis project Ga0214921, IMG submission 177992) | Freshwater microbial communities from Lake Lanier, Atlanta, Georgia, United States - LL-1505 | ecosystem: Environmental > Aquatic > Freshwater > Lake | place: USA: Georgia | collected... | reverse complement strand
TTGGTATTGATCTATTCTTGATCTATTTTGGTATTGATCTATTCTTGATCTATTTTGGTATTGATCTATTCTTGATCTATTTTGGTATTGATCTATTCTTGATCTATTTTGGTATTGATCTATTCTTGATCTATTTTGGTATTGATCTATTCTTGATCTATTTTGGTATTGATCTATTGAAATACTTAAAGTTTTATCGATGATAAAACTTTATTCATCATATCATTCATCATTTATTCATCATAACATTCATCATGAAGACTTTATGGACTTTATGGACTGTATGGACTTTATTTTATTTATTTCTTGTTGCTGGTTGGCATCGATTTGGCGACACATTTACCATTTTTCATTTCTTGTCCAGTGGGGCACATTTCACTCTCCATTTTGGAGGAGGAACTACCTTTGCCAGATGACGAGGAGGAACTACCTTTGCCAGATGAAGAGGACGAACCACCTTTGCCAGACATGGAGGAACCACCTTTGCCAGACATGGACATGGAAGAATCACCGTTGTCAGACATGGACATGGAAGAATCACCCTTGCCAGACATGGAAGAACCACCCTTGGCAGAGGTAGAGGAACTTCCTTTGGCGGATGTGGAGGAACCACCTTTGGAAGCGGCGGCGAGGGTCGCTTTGGAAGCCGTCACACCCTTGGCGGCAGGAGCAGCGGCATAGAATTCAAGCATTTGACGGCTCATCATGCTTGTGTTTTGATTGGAGGAGAAGTTGGAGTTATAGGCACAGAAATTTGACATATTTATTATTTTTTATCTATCCCTATATTGACCCAAGATTTATTTTTTTTTATATTTCTTCCTCTATTTTACCTGTCCTCTCTGTCCTCTCTATATGTCCTCTATTTCTATTATCTATCGATTTCTTTCCACATCCATTCGAGTAATTCATAAATCGGTAATGGTAATTCGAGTTCATAGGATATATTTTGAGTTTTTGGAATATTATCCGTTTTTGGAATATTATCCGTTTTTGGAATATTATCCGTTTTTGGAATATTACCCGTTTTTGGAATATTATCATTTTGAATAATATCATTTTGAATTATATCATCGTTATGTTTCGTCAAAATGGGAGTCTCTTCGGATATAGTTATTGAATGTGTTGTTGAATGTTCCAATAAAAAGTTTTCAATATCTTTTTGAAATTGAGCAAGGACGGTCCATGAATTTCTTTTTTTCAAAAATCGGCCTTTCCATTCTTTCATTTTAGGTGATAAATAGTGTTGAGGAATGGTTTTAAATTTTTCGGCAGAAAGAAAGACTCGTTCGGTTTCCATTTCGTTTTTTGTCATTTTCTATAAAATTCCACTATGGTTTATATAATTTTTCAATTATGTTTACCATTATTTTTAAATTTCTACAAATAGGCTACATTCAATGGAAGATCCTCTGGTTCATAAAAATACATCATGTATATTTGGTAATGAAGAATGATTGGAAAAAATAAAGCAATCATAGGAAAGATAAAGTAAATAAGAACTTCGTCACCAGGTTCAATGATCACTTCATTCTCGTCTTGTTCCTCGTCAAGCCAAACCATCATCATAGTTCGAGGAATCGAGAAATAGTTCGAGGAATCGAGAAAAAGTTCGATGTATCGAGAAATTGACCTGTAGTATGTAAGAATGAAAAAATATATTCAAAAATATCAAAAAATATCATGAAAGTAAGTATGAAGTCCAAGGAATATAATATTTCCAAGCAATTGAGATACGATAAAACTTGATAAACTGGAGGTGTTGGGTGAGGGCAAATTGGGTTGTGTATTTCGAATTAGATGGATATTATAATTAAAGGTACTGATATAAATGTCATTACTATCGAGGATTGTCAAGGTCATGTTCATTTCTCGTTCAAACTGATTTTTCATAACGATTTGTTTCCATTCATTAATACCAATTCCAAATACGGAATCGATAATTGTATCTTCCTCGTACCAATTCACTTTAATGTGACAATCTTCGCATACATCACTTGAAAGAGAAAGAGAACAACCATCATTCAACTCATCCAAATTGAGGAGATTTTCCGAACAACTTTCTTGGGTTAGTATTTTGAAACGACCTCTCATGAGTATGGAGCAATAGATAGGACCATAATAGACATAACGCCGAATTGCCAATTCTTTTCGTGGATAGATGGAAAGTACGTTTGCATTACTCCCCTTGAATTGAGGATGATCACTATGCCACACTAACCAGTCTCCATACATTTTATTGACATTATTTCGTCTAGTTTCCAAAACGGACGCCCTCATCATTAACGATGAAAGAAAGGCTGTTTTCATAAGCCTTTGAATCATAGAGATAATAGAGAGGTAATAGATAATAGATAAAGATAATGGTATTGCAATATTTTTGAGAGGTTGGTTATGTTTATTTCAATTTTAGATTAGATAATTAGAAAATGATAAACGACTCCAATATTGTAAATAAAAATAAGAATTATTAAAAATGTCTTTTTTGATACCGTTAGTGGATGTGCAGCAACATGGGGCAAAATTTGTACATAGGTTGGAAAAAGAATTGGAAGTCACAGAAGAGAATGATTCACCCGCACATGGTCCTCCTCAAAAATGTAAAAAGAAGTATGGACCACCGAAACGAGTCCGGGTTTGGACATCAATCCCTGAAAAGCAATCCTTGACGATACCCTATGCATGGGCGACTAAACATTTTTCACCCTCTTTATATCGACCCAAAAGAACGTTGGAGAATGTATGGTCTTCTTCCGTTGAATTTATAGGTACGTTACGTCAAGAACAACAAGAAATTTTTCAAGAAACGTTGCAGTTATTGAAAACACAATGTGGGAGTGCTTGTGTTGCCGTCTATCCAGGGGGTGGAAAAACAATTACCTCCTTATGTCTAAGTCATCGATTGGGATTAAGAGTTGTGGTTTTATTACACCGTCTGGTTCTTGTCGAACAATGGCGAGAGAGTATTCAACATTTCTTTACCCCCAACATTCGTTTTCATTTTATTACGACTGCCGATAAAATGATTCCAAAAGGAATGGATATTTATCTAATCAATGCTATTAATGTTCCCAAATGGACCTTTCAAGAATGGTCCGATCTAAACATTGGAACGGTTTTGGTGGATGAATGTCATGTGATGGTGACAAATGTCATGGTTCAAGCCTTATCGTTCTTAACCCCACGCTATATTTTGGGGCTCAGTGCAACACCCTATCGACCAGATGGTTTAAATATTTTATTGGAATATTATTTCGGTCACGGAAAAGTAATTCGTAAACTCTTTCGACCCCACCAAGTCATGGTATTAAAAACAGGTTTGACCGCACCCGATGAAAAAGATGAGAAAGGTCAACGATTATGGAATCCAGTATTGGAATTTCAGGCATGTCATGAAGAAAGAAATCGAAAAATTGTGGACTATTGTTCTCAAGACATGTATAAAGAACGTAATATACTGGTATTATGTAAACGTCGTCAACATATTGAATTACTTCGAACACTTTTTGAAGAAAAGACGAGTTCAAAGGAGGAAGTTGGTGTATTTTATGGGGATATGACAACCTTTCCCAAAAATTCTCGCATTTTATTGGCGTCCTTTCAAAAGGTGGGAGTGGGTTTTTCACATAATCGATTGGATATGCTTGTTCTTGGGTGTGATTGTGAAGAATATTTTTTACAATATCTTGGTAGAGTTTTTCGAAGACCGGATGTCGTACCGATTGTTATTGATGTTGTCGATGTTCATTCAGTCTTACAACGACACGCACAAACTCGAAAACGAGTCTATCGAGAGTGTGGAGGAAAGATCACTATTGTTGCGACCAACAAATGAATAGTATATAAATTTTATATAAATTTTATATGATTTTTATGACTTTTATGATTTTTATGAATTGTGTAAATTATATGAATTATGTAAATTATATGAATTATGTAAATTATATATAAATTAGATCTGCGAATTAGTCATCATAGATTCTTCATTTAAAATTTAAAATTGAACATTTAAATTTCTTAAAAATAATTAAATTTCTCAAGACTATCAAAATTATTTGAGTCAACGTATCTGTATGGCCCCTAAAAAGTTTTATTTGACATTTAAGAAAATTGTGCCCACGGAAATTGATGAAAAGTATCAATTCTCTTTATTATTCAATCTACACAAGAAGAAACTTCCAGAAAATTGTACAAAAATTCAAGATTTATCTTCTATTGGCAATCATAATAACCATGGAATTCATGTGAATAAGAATTTGAATAGTACCAATAATGTAGTATCGTCTTCACAGACACCCGTTCAACCGGCGTCTTTTTCAGGGCCGTTATCGAATACGATGACCTTTTCCTTTTTGGATGAATCCAAGAAGGATCATCATTGTGTTGTGACCATGTTGTCCCATTTTAATGAAAATAATTTACCAAAACATACATTACTTCATTGTTTTTGGTGTCGTCATTCCTTTTCTTCTCATCCAGTCGGTTGTCCCATTAAATATAACCCTCATCGGCTTATCAAAACATATGATTCCGAAATCACGAAAGATACATATACACTTCGTGAAAATATTTCTTCCCATCAATTAGAAGACGGAAAAGAGTATTATATGCGGGAAAAGATTGAATTTTTCAATCGAGATTATTTTGTGACCGATGGTGTATTTTGTTCCTTCAATTGTGCGTTGGCCTTTATTTTAGATAATAAAACGAATCCCTTGTACATTTTTTCTGCCAATTTACTCATGAAAATGTATTATGAGACCTATTCCGAATCGTCCATTCCATTGGAACCAGCACCTTCGTGGAGATTATTGGCAACCTATGGTGGTCATATGTCTATTGAAGATTTTCGAAAGAATTTTTCCAAAGTCGAATATCAAGACATTGATAATATTCTTGTGAATTTTCCACAATCCAAATCCATCGGTATATTGTTTGAAAAACAAATTAAAATCTAATGTATCTAATGTACCGCGTAGGATAGAGTCGAGGCTAAAATTATTCTTAATTTTTTTTTAATTTATATTTATAAAATCATTCAAAATAAATTATGGGGAATTCAGGGTCTACGGGGCCTACAGGTCCGAAAGGGTCTACAGGTGAAAAAGGGGAAATCGGACCCACTGGGCCTAGTGGAGGTCCGACTGGACCCGAAGGAAAAATGGGTCCACAAGGGACAATAGGACCACAAGGGACAATAGGTCCAACAGGCCCAGGTGGAACAATAGGTCCAATTGGACCTCAAGGGAAAATAGGACCCATCGGTCCAGAAGGAACAATGGGCCCGATCGGACCCACTGGGCCAATTCCAACTCTGGTTCCTTTTTACATAAATTGGAATAATTGTTATGCTGATGACACTTCTCGTGTTCTATCTAAAAATACGACACTTTCTAAGACAGGTACAATTTTTTATGATCAATGTGCAAAACTTGCAAACGACGCAGATAGTCAAATATTTGGATTACAATGTGGAAATGGTTGTTTTTATGAACCAGGGTCAACCATTGCCTCCGCAACGAAATTGGGAACAAGTAGTAGTTGTAATAATACGAGTAGTTCATGTGGTGTATGTCAAGATGGTACCTCTTTAATTTGTGGGGGAAGTTATGCTAATAGTTTATTTATCATTACCAATAAATCAACGGGTGCCTATGCTCCTTTATTTGCATCTTATCCCTACGCACCGTATTATTAATCATGAATGGTATTTTTTAATTCGAAAAACAAATTAAAATCGAATGAATCTCTCTTATCCAAAAATTGCAAAATATTCATTTCTTTTTTTTTTCTTTTTATAAATTACAAAATTTTAAATTATGGGAAATGCAGGTGCAACGGGTCCAACAGGACCCACTGGAAAAACAGGATCATCCGGATCAACTGGACCCATGGGACTCACTGGGCCAATAGGACCCACTGGACCTATTGGACTGACTGGGCCGGCTGGACCTGAAGGAGGACCTACGGGTCCAACTGGAGAAAGGGGTCCAAGCGGTCCAACTGGACCTCTTCCAACCATTCCACCTCTTTTTACAAATTTTTCGAATTGTTATACCGATAATAGTTCTCGTGTTCTATCCAAAAATACGACACTTTATAACAATACCGGTAAAAATTTTTATGACCAATGTGCACAAATAGCAAATAATGCAAATAGTACGATTTTTGGGTTACAATGTGGAAATGGTTGTTTTTATGAACCAGGTTCAACCATTGCCTCCGCAACGAAATTGGGAACAAGTTCTGATTGTAATAATACGAGTGAATCTTGTGGTAAATGTCAGGATGGTACCTCGAATACTTGTGGTGGCGCTTATGCCAATAGTTTATTTGTCATCACCAATAAATCAACGGGTGCGTATTCATCATTATATTTATCTTATCCCTCGTCGGATTATTAATTCTTCTTTATGACTTTCAAATGTCTTATTTTAAAATGTTATATTTTAAAATGTCCTCATCCTACGTTACGTTACCTCTATAAATTTTAATATATAAATTTTTTATATAAATTTTTTATATAAATTTTGATATATCCATCATTTCTATCTATCTCATATCTATCTCATTTTATATTCATAATTATAATGGTCGTATTGTAAGATAAGAGTGGCAAGATTACTACTTGGATTCCATAATTGATTGACTCTTGCTCTTTCTTGAACCGGGTTTTCTCCTTCATCAAGATGTTTCATGAATTGTATAGATGGACAACTAAATGGAAAATCAGTATCGATGTAAAGTCGATAAACTCGGCGATTATAAACGGTCAGTTCAAGAGCAAACCGGTGAAGACGGCGTACCGATATTGTTTTTTTGTATTTGGATTCAATCTCTTGGATATTCCGTCTAAATCGTTCCTGACCAAGACATAAGTATGACATTTGAAGCATTTCTATAATCACTAATGTCTTCTTCATGAGTTTTCGATGATGCGGTCCAAATTCATAAATATGATACACAATCTCGGTCGGAAGTTTTTCACAAAAATTGTCCAAGGACGTTTTGGAAGACGATGACATTTTCGAATAATTCCTGTTTTTTTTTTTGAAAAAAATCAAAAAAAAGTTAAATTGAATAAGGCATTTCAAACTAGAAATAAAGGTTTGAAATTTAAGGCATTTCAAACTAGAAATAAAGGTTTGAAATTATTCTATGGTATCATTTTTATTTCCGTTTAAAAAAAAAATAAAAAAAAATATAGGAATAGAATAAAATGACGACATCAATCTCAAAATCATCAAAACCGTGTATTTTTGCCTTGGATGGAATAGATAATACGGAAGATTTAAAAAAAGTATTGATGAGTTGTGTGGAGGAGTATATAAAATGGACTCGTAAGGTGAAAAAGGATTCACTGTCCAACGACTATTACAATTTAGAATATAATCTTCCTATTTTCAACCAAGAAACAGATGAAACTGTGTCTTCTATTGCGGGAGCAATAAATTCAATCCTATCATTGGAATCCAAAGAGAAATATATAACGGCATTACTTGGCAAAAGTTTGGAATATATTACCGATTATATTAAAAAAACTCTTCGATTTTGTTATTTAATGCAGGCATTCGTCATCATTGACGCAGTTATCATGGGAAAAGAAAAGAGTGTAGAACTGGATCATCTTGCCATCCGTTTATGTGAAGAAATATTGTATTCATTTTCAATGCTGTTGAATAAAGACCCGATGTGGTTTAGTGGATGGATTTCTGTTTTTCTGCGTCTCTTAACGAAATTGGAAGTTTTGTATAAACGTAATAAAGGTTATGAATCTTCGTTAATTACCATTTACAGTATTTTATTAAACACCATTGTTCAGAATGAAAAATTTCCCAAGGGGCATAAATCGGAATATCCTCCACTAACCATGACACAACAACAAAAAAATCAAGGGCTTCCATTCCAACAAATTATCCAAGAACGTTTGAATAAGGCTCTATCTTTCTTTGATAGACAACAACAAATCCAACAAAAAGAAAATAAAAAATTACATGATCAATTACTGAAACATAGTGGGTTATTTCAAGTATATGTAAGTAAAGATAGTAAAATTAAACATAGTCGATACCGTGCCATACTTAAATCGTTGGTAAATCTTTTAAAGGATAACAATGGAGTTCTCCCAGAGTTATCGTTTGACGATTTTAATAAAAAATTTATAGAAACGTCGTATCGTTTTCCTATTATACAGCAAAAACCAGTCACATTGTCACTCTTGAAAATACCTGGTAAATCTAAAATGACCGTATTACATGAAAACTATAAACAATATAAACAACACCAAGAAAAGGGAGGAAAGGTGCAATCTCAGGGTCAGACAGGGTATATAGGGTAGAATAGAGAACATAGAGAACATAGAGAACATAGAGAACATAGAGAACATAGAGAACATAGAGAACATAGAGAACATAGAGAACATAGAGAACATGGAATAAATTTTAAATTTAAAATATAGAATATAAATTTAAAATTAGAAATATTACAAATTCTATAAATTCTATAATCCTATGACTATGATGAAAGAAGAAAAGGATGGATTTATATTTTTGGAAATTCCAAATTGGGAAAACAATTTGATGTTTCCATTTCCACCCACTCATGAAATTTCTGGTTATCTTTATCGCCCTTTTCAATCATTGGATTTAGTTGCTGTTTATATCGACCCTATGGAGGAAGAGGGTCCTATGATTTCAACAAAATTTCGTTTTCATAACCAAGTGGAGGAATGGTCCAAAGAGGAAAAAGATCGTCTATTTAAAAATCAGTACAAGGGAGACTGGATTTTTTTTCACACTCACCCACTCGATGTTTATTTACGTTTTCAAGCAGTTTATGCGTTTCCAAGTATACGTGATATTTCCAATTTCTTTCTACATGGTCTTGAAGATAAAACATCCACGAAATATCAAGAACTGATTTGGACTGTAGAAGGTATTTATCATCTTCGTTTATATTATCCTTTTTCTTGCTTACCATCAACGGAAGAAGAAGCCATTGATATTTTACGTATACAACATTATCAAAATTTAGTGAATGATTTGGCAGATATATGGAAGTCAAAAGAAACCATTGAATTTTTTAAACGATCCGAAACGAGACCTTGTGATTTTTGTTGGTGGCTTCAAACGACATTCCGCAAACTTTCTCAAAAATTCGACCTTTCCAATGATTATCTCGGATGTTCTTTCTTACCAAAAAAATAATTATCAAAGGTCACTCTCTTCTCAATCTCAGTCCTATATATACATATGTATATTATGTAAATATATTATGTATATTATTATGTATATTATGTATATATATTATGTATATTATGTATATATATTATGTATATTTTGTATATATATTATGTATATTTTGGTTATCATGAACCTCATGAACCTCCTTTTTTATTTTTTGGGTGATGTCCACACCAGTCTCAGCATAAAAGTACTATACATTGTGTAAAATACATAAAAACTATACATTCCAAAGGGGCTCATTCGACCATAGACCTGAAGCATTTCACCTACAAACAGAACAGAAGCCATGGAGACCACCCCGGACATACAAAGTTTAATATTATGTTTTATAATGTTTCCAAGTTTCTCCTTTTCCTTTTGATCATCATCCTCTTCCTCTTCTTCCAAATCTCGGATATCTTCCATGTCGATATAAAAACCATACCCATTATCTTCTTCTTCTTTGTCAATGATGTCGGTGGTCTCTTGAGTCTTCTTTTCTTTCCAAGTTTCAACCCATTTCTCCTTGACATGGTGAAGAAAAACAACAGAAGACTGGAAAATGAAATCCATCGTGAAACAGTCAATGACAATCCAACAAATTAGGATAACCTGTATTTAAAATTTTCAAAAATCAAAAATCAAAACTCAAAACTCAAAAATCAAAACGTACGAATGGAATTATGGAGAATAATTCTCGATCCCTTTCTCTTCTAGTCAATTTTATTTTTGGAAAATAAAATGTCGATTCATAATATACAGAGAGAAAGAAAGAATTTAAATTTCACAAATATTTTTTTTTAATATTGATACTTTATAAAAAAAAAATGGACAATACTTTTGAAAAACGAAGGAGACAGGGTTTAAAGATGAAGGCCTATTTGAAAGAACACAATATCTCTTATGAGACCGTCGAAGATGATTATGAAAAACTCTACAAACTCTTCAAACGTATTGCCAATCGTGAACTGAAACAATTACGAAAAAAATTAAAAGAGACCCTTGAGATGGAGGAAGCGGCTCAAATTCTCCTCTCCATGAAAAATGGAAATTAATTTTGTTTTATTTCTAGAGGAATGAGTGAGTAAAAGACACAAATACACACAAACTAAAAAAGGCTTTTTTAGTTTCATTACATTTCTTTTTTCTTTATCCACGAGCACAAGTCATATTCATACTACCGGTATTTCGAGTCATAATGGGTGCTTGATGACGTTGAATATTACGATGAAGTACCTTCTGCATTAATCGATCTTGTAATTCGGTTCGTTGTTGCAATGTTTGGTTCAAGAATTGTTCTTCGGCATATCGACGTGTTTCCATATTGTTCATTGCGGGGGGTTGATACGGCCCACATTGACTGGTACGTGGTAAATGATCAATCTTTGATTTGGTAATATAGTTATATTGGGTGTGTGCATCGACGTCATCATAGAAATAACGAGGTTGTCCACTCATTGGATCGGTATACCCACGATAGGACGTTCCATAACCAGTTAAACGAGGATCATAGATATCTCTTCGATCCATCATGGCGGGGCCATTGATTCCATTCATCCCTTGTATATTCCTATTTCTATCGCCATGTTGGGAATAGTCTTCTCTATACTCTCGTCGATTTCGTTGTCCTTTTTGTCTCCTAGGAACAATGGGGTGATGGTTTTGATAATTTTCCCGAACGGGTTCCGGTTGAATAGGATCTAAACCATACGCACTTTCATAATTCGTAAGAGATTTTTTTGCGGTGGAAGGGAAATCTCTCCAAAATGGATCCGTTTCATAAAAACTTTTATCAGTACCGGCCAAATCCACTAATTTGGTAGGTAAGAAGGGTTGTGTATAACTTATTCCCAAATTCGACATATTCGCATCATTCACATCGACTTCGGAATAGGCGACTAATCCGGGTTGAAGAGGGGTGGTACGAATTTGTCGATTGTAATCATCCGTGGCACAGAAATTTGAACTACGAGGATAATTCACTGCTAAATTTTGTTCTGCATGTTCGGGAAAATATCCCCACGATAAGTTCATAGGAGCAAAACTGTCATCGGAAATACGAATTTCAGGTCCTCGTGTACCTGAACCAGATGATCGAGAATTTCCATGATCTCCCCCGTCGGAAGAGGAAGATGTGGAGTAGGAGTGTAAGGGTTCAAAATTCTCTTGTACATGAAGAGGAATCATATTGGGAGAGGATGCCTTGGTAGGACAACACTGATTCTTGTCTTTTTTGGAATCCGCATAGGAAATATAACCATTTTGATAATATTCTTGTTGTTTCTGATCATTAATTCCACGATTCACAAAGAAACGATCATTCTTTGACCATGTTTCTTCATAAAGTCGAGGAGGGACAACCGGGGCGAAATGTGTTTTGGGATTTTCAGGACCCACTAGATTTTGATTGATCGAATAGTATAGACTATCGGGATTTTCTGTAATGTCCACATACTTTGCTTCACAACCCGTGACGGGGGCATCGGGAGTTCCATCGGGAGGATTCGGAAATACATAGGTATTGACATTATTCGCAGTGACGTAGGTAGGATTGAATGGATCCGAATCAAATAAAGACACATCGATTTTGGGAAGAGGTGGGGAAGTGGGTGAAGAGGAAAGACTCGTCGTTTGAACATTTTCACATCGACCGGAAAAAGAGGGTGCAATTGGAATATTTCCCATATTATTCATGGGTCGGTAATCAAAATTTTCATAGGTTTCAATAATGGTGGAGGTCGTGAGTTGACTATACACCTGCCATAAAATGACACCGAGTAAGATGGCAGAAAGGAAAGAAGAAGACAAACAAATTTTAAAATCCGCAGAAACTAAATAAATGGCGACTCCAATGATGACCACCACTAATAAAGTCCCAGTCCCATCTTTTCTGGAAAAACAACCCCTTTTTTCTATTTTTGGGTTATTATGATGCTTTTGTTGAACATCCACTGATCTTTTCTTATTTCTAGGTGTCACACCTTTGGAATAGGATTCCAATACCATTATTTTTTCTTATTTTCTTTCTTTGTTTATTTATTTTTCTAATGTTTTCTTTAAAGACGAAATTCTTTTTTTTTTGTTTTTGATTTTTTTTATTCAAATGCAATTCATAATGGTGACCACATCCTCTTCTCTTGATAAACGTTCCACGGTAATGGGTAATTTTCTTTCGTGATTTAAATCACACGTAATGTTCATATCCGCAACTGCCGTCATAAGGATACGTTTACAACAATATCGACGAATTAAATGATGATCAAAAAATTCCATCAAACAAATATTTTTAAGGGAACGTTGACGGAGTAATTTAGTTTCGTTCTTGTCGTTTTTTTGAATAAATTGTTCCAATGGGATTTCAAGATTTCCCAATACTTTATTACAAGTATAACAACGAACGGGTAACATATCTTTTATATTTTATTATTTTGGTGTGGGAAACCATTATCAAATTTATTTTTTATTTTTTTTCCAAGAATAAAACAATGGTGTCGTCCTCCTTTATCATATTGAAGGATTGTGTCAAAGGGTTACTCTTGATATTTTTAGCCATTTTATGTAATTTTTTAGCCGATACCATGAACTGTCGTATACAGTATACTCTACAGAAATACCCATTTCTGAAATGGTTCATTATCCTCTGTCTGATTTACTTTACCATTAATTTCACCTCTTCCTCCAATATCAACCCCACATGGCTTTTTATGTACTCGATCGTTATATTGATGATTTTTATACTATTTATGAAACAAAACCAAGTTACCTTTTACTTATCTATTGCCCTCTTAATGACCATTTTTTCCATTCATCAATATTCAACTTATTATCAAAATTTAGCCAAAGAAGAAGAAGAAGATATTCATCATTATGATACTATTATACAGAGATTAGAAAACACCGTAAGGGTGTTGGAAGTGACATTAATTATCCTTCTTGTCATTGGTAATATGATATATTTGCAAAAACAAAGAAAAGAATACAAGAAAAAATTCAAGTGGGAATCTTTTTACTTTGGTACCAATCCTTGCAAACGTATTCAACATTAATTGATTGTTTATTTCATGTTTTTTTTCTTTACAAGGAAAAAGGCTCGGGGTAATTTCATTTCTCGAGTCCATTGATAGATATAGTCTGTACTTTCGAACGGGGTCAATTCTTCCGTTTCAGCATAAAAGGAATTCTTGAATTGTTTCGATTCATGTCCAATTTCTTTTTGAATAAAATAAAGAAAACGCAGGACGGGGATTAACGAATTCCAATCCCGTAACACATATCCCTCTTGTTGTAATTTTTGAATTTGAAGAAAATAGGCCATAAACAAACAACAAATAATTCGTTCTTTGCATATGGTAGTTGAAAGATCAAAAACAAAGGGTCGTAAACGTATCATTTGTCGTTGAATGTAAGGAATTAACCAGGCATGTCGAATTTTATGAATGCGATAAAGAAAGGTGGATGAACATATCATACGACGCACCGTACCAACATCTGCATATTCCATAATATGAACCATAATTTCCCATGGAATATTTTTCATAATTTACTTTACTCTCTTTACTACGTTGCCGTTTCTAAAAATAAAGAATAAGATATTTTTAGATTATTTATACATATTTATACCCGTAAGATGGCAATAGGGCCATATACGATGGCAAGAAAACACCATACCGAACCAAAAACATTTTTTGGAGAAAATAGAATGGTATAGAGTACAGCCATCAAAAGAGTGATGGGTAGTATGGCATACCGGAGGGGATAGTTAGAAACCAATCCCAACTGAAAATCACGTAAATCGTCGAGACTATAGATTAGAAAATAAAAAATCCAAAATAATGTCATGGAAATAGATCGATCATCAAGAGGAGCCCATCGAAGACGACAACCAGAAGAACATGCACTCAATGAACATAGTTTTCGTTGTTGAAAATTATTCAGATTATACATCATGATGATTGTAAATATACTACAAGAAATTACAAGTAAAGAAGATACTGTTGATAAAATTTTCGATTGGAAGAGTATACTTGCCGTTATAGTTCGTAAAATAGGTTGTAAATATAATAAAATGAATAATGTGATGGAAAGGGAATGATTAAATTTATTACAGATTTGATTTTTCCATAAAAAGAATTCAACAAGTTGCATCGATCCTATAAGTAACGTCATAATTCCCGCATAAATATCACATTTATATTCATCATTATCCTTATTATTCTTCTTGGAACTTACCCCTCGGAACACTAAATAGAAGAAAAACCCAAATGAAAGAATGAAAATGGTTATGGATGTTTTGGCATTGAAACACATATTTTCTATATTTATTATTTATTCAAATACATTTTTACAATTTTATTTTTGATGGTAGTTTTTTATTCGGGATAAAGTGGAAAAGGTTCGTAGTCTGACTTTTTATATCGAATTATTTTAATCTTTTGTTTCCTGGTCATGATGGATTCATACCAATCCTGTTCCGTATAAGGATGAAAATCAAGAACACGACCAAAATGTGTCCGAGTAGGCCAACATTTTACTCCCATGATATCTTGTGGATGTTTTTGGTTCACCTTCAAATCAAGAGCAGAAAGAATTGACGACATACTGTCCTCTTGTTCAAAGGAGGGTCTATGATTCATTCTCAAATCCCATTCATAAGAGGAGAGGGGTTTTTTTTGTAATCGTTGAAGAAACTCCCGTTTTGTGTATGATTTATTATATTGATTTCCGTGAAAATTATGAATGGTGTGGATGGTTCGACGTTCCAATAATTTGTCCAGTACAATGAGCCATGGTAATGGTGATTTCCATTCTTGACATCGGAAAAGAGTGTAAAAGGGGTCGGTATTGGGATGGGATTGAAAGTAGTGGGGTGTGACGGTGTGGAGATGAAGAACCTCGATTCGAAAAAGTGGTGAAAAACTTTGAATACTCACCAAATAATTTTTACCAATTTCCAATATATAATGAATTGGGATATGATGTTCAAGAGATTCCATAATCATGGCTAAAAATCTACTAATGAATGATTGAGGATGTTTAAAATAAATATTTTGAAAATGTTGAGGAAATGATGTCATCAAACCCGCATCATGTACGGTGGAGAGAAGAGTTGGGTGTTTAAGTAATAATGTTTGGACTAACGAGGGAATTTGTTTTTGTAGTTGTGAATGGGACATGAAACAATGGAATTTGACAATGTTTAATAAGTATTTAAAATTATTAATATTATTTTAATTACAATTTTAATTAAAATGGAAAATTGAAATGAGAGTTTGATGGGAAAGAATCATAAAGAAAAGAATGTCCATGAATAATGTTGAGAATAAAGAATATGAAAAAGAGGTGATGAATTTTTTGTCCAAGTATTTTGAGGAAAAGGATGTGTGTCATCATCAGAAAAGTTCTTTTAATTATTTCATTCATCATCGATTGGCTCGAATTATAGAAGAAGAACCGACCTTGGAAATCCAATTACCGAATCAAGAGATTTATCGTGTAGTTTTTGGACAAGTATTTGTGGATAAACCGTATATCGTGGATGAAAAACGAACCATTCGATATATTACACCGAATGAGGCTCGTTTGCGAGATTTAACCTATTCGAGTGTAGTTTCGGTCAATATTCAAACATTTCGTGTGAAGAAAAATCCGATAACCTTGGAAGAAGAAATGTTGGAACAAAAAGAATTTTGTAAACTCCCGTTGGCACGAATCCCCATTATGGTCTTATCTTCCAAATGTAATTTGGCGAATAAATCATTGGAGGAGAGACGTAATTTAGGAGAATGTCAGTTTGATTATGGTGGGTATTTTATTATTAAAGGGAAGGAAAGAGTGTTGGTGGCACAGGAACGAATTAATTATAATATTGTGTATGTATTTGAGGGCAAGGTGAATACGAAATTTCCCTATGTTGCTGAAATTCGGAGCATGTCGGAAGAGACCGGTCATTCCATTCTTTTACAAATGAAATGGCATAATGGAGAAAATAAACTCTATTTGTCACTTCCCTATTTAACACATGATGTTCCCTTGGGATATATATTTGCCGCATTGGATTGTGAACCGGATCAAATAATATCATTGATTCATATGAATCTTCCCAAAGAATATGTCAGGAATTATGTGGTGGAACAATGGATACGAAATATTATAAAAGAAATGGAATGGATTGGGACGAAAGAGGAAGCATTGGAATATATATCACATTTCTCTTCGTATTCAGTTCCCAAGGACAAGAAGGTTGCTTTTGTGAAGCAGATTATGAACAATGAAATGTTACCTCATTTGGGGATTTCATCACTTCCGAGTCATAAAGTATTTTTCTTATGTCACATGTTTTCAAAAATTGTATTGGTCTATGCCAAAGTCAAAAATTTTGATGATCGGGATCATTTATCCAATAAACGAGTGGAAGTGGGTGGCATTCTTGTCGCTGAACTTTTTCGCACCTTGTACAAACGGTTCATGCGATCGTTAGAACCCCAATTAGTGAAACGTCAAGATGTAGCCTTGGTCATGTCTCGAATGAATGTGATCACACAAGGTTTAAAACATTGTTTTGCAACCGGCAATTGGGGTGTTCCGAAATCGTCGTATATGAGAACAGGAGTGTCTCAGGTGCTTTCACGGTTAACCTATATGGGAACTCTTTCTCATATGAGAAGAATTCTCATTCCTATTGGGAAAGAAGGTAAGAATACAAAAATCAGACAGTTACATCCCTCTCAATTAGGGTTTTTCTGTCCATCGGAAACACCGGAAGGCCATTCCGCTGGAATTGTGAAGAATTTCTCCCTTTTATGTGAAGTCACGTCTAAATTTGAAACCGTGTATTTGCGTTGTATCTTGGATTCTTTACCGGGAGTAGATCGTACTCTGGATTGGAAATTGTTACAATCACAATCTCCCCAATCTATTATAAAATTATTTTATAATGGTATTTTGTATGGAATGGCCAAGAATGGGGAAGAAACATACCGTACGTTGATACGGTACAAACGACAGAATCGTATTCATTATTCGACCTCTATTACGTTTGATACCGAGTATCAGGAAATTCATTTGTTTTGCGACGAAGGGCGGTTATTACGTCCTTTGTTTAATGCAAGAGATATACCCACCATTGAAGATTTGAAAGAAAAAACATGGGATGAATTGACGGCGATTGGAAAAATTGTGTGGTCGGATGCCCATGAGATGGAAAATCGAGTGGTGAGTTGTTTTCCACATGAAATACAATCCTATCATGATACTTGTGACATTCATCCCTCTTTAATGATGGGGGTATGTGTGAATCTTATTCCGTATCCGGATCATACCCAAAGTCCACGTTTGTGTTATGTTGCGAGTATGTCGAAACAAGCATTAGGAGTGTATGCATCGACTCACAATATGAGAACGGATACGATTGTTCATACCATTTCCTATGCGGAACAACCGATTATTCAGACTCATTTTTCTGAAATGGTGGGATATAATGATTTACCATGTGGAAATAATCTTATTGTGGCGATTCTTTGTTACACTGGATTTAATCAGGAAGATTCCGTGATTTTCAACCAATCGTCTTTAGAACGTGGTGTTTTTCGAACCTTTCAGTACAAGACGTTGGTGGCCGAAGAAAAGAAAAAAACATCGCATTGTATGGAAACAATTGCGCTTGTACCAGAAGACTATCGTAATCGTTCGAATAATTATTCCAAGTTGAATGCGGATGGGATTGTCAAACGTGGGGTGTATGTCGGTCCTGGGGATGTGATTGTGAGTCGAATGGTGCATCGACCGACACGTGTTCGTCGAGAAATAACCGATACGAGTTATGTGGTAAAGAATGGAGAGGAAGGATTTATTGATAATGTATTCGTGTCGATTACACCCGATGGATACAAAATGGTCAAAATAAAGATTCGTCAAATGAAAATTCCGGAAATTGGGGATAAGGTATGTTCACGTTGTTCTCAAAAAGGAACGATTGGTATGGTCATGCGTCATGAAGATATGCCCTTTACATTGAATGGGATTGTTCCAGATTTAATTATGAATCCTCATGCCATTCCCTCTCGAATGACAATGAATCAATTGTTGGAATGTATTGGCGCAAAGTCTGCGGTTCATGAGGGAAAGTTTCGTTGGAGTACAGCGTTTACCTCCCATTCCGTCAATATACTGGAGGAATTATGCGACGAATTACATAAGAATGGATTTCAACGACATGGAAATGAACGAATGATGAATGGGATTACCGGGGAGATGTTGGATGCCAATATTTTCATTGGTCCGACCTATTATCAACGATTAAAACATCTAGTAAGTGGAAAGATTCATGCTCGTAATCATGGAAATGTGCAAATGTTATTCCGTCAACCGTGTGAAGGTCGTTCAAAGGAGGGTGGATTGAGATTTGGAGAGATGGAACGTGATGCGATGATTAGTCATGGAACGTCGAGATTTTTATTGGAACGATTATTTGACATGTCGGATCCGTTCAAGATTCCAGTGTGTACAAATTGTGGTATGATTCCTCATCATTGGAAACGGTGTCAAAATTGTACCAATCACGGTAAAAGTCATCAAGTGGATCAAGTTCCAATCCCGTATGCATGTAAACTATTATTTCAAGAAGTGATGGCCATGGGGATTCGTATTTCTTTAAAACTCGATGAAAATAGTCAAACGAAACAACTGGTATTTTTAAAATAAATAGAGGATGCAGTGGAGAGTGAGTAGTTGAATTTTATAAATTTTTATTTTCTTTGTTAATATAAACAAACAACAATGGAGATTTTTATAAAAACGTTGACAGGAAAAACCATTACCTTAAATGTGGAACCCTCCGACACGATTGAAAATGTAAAACAAAAGATCCAAGACAAGGAGGGAATTCCCCCCGATCAGCAACGTCTTATCTTTGCTGGAAAACAATTAGAGGATGGACGCACCCTATCCGATTACAACATTCAGAAAGAAAGTACACTCCACCTCGTTCTTCGATTAAGAGGAGGGTGAAAATTATGAAAATTATGAAAATTATAAGAGATTTTATGCTTCTTATTTTTATATTTATTATTTCATTCATCGATTCTTATTCATCGTATAAATAATTGAAATAATAAAGCAAATAAATTCAAAAGTATTTTTTTTGATTATTTTTTAAAAAACGAATATAAAACTGGGAAATATCGAATATAAAAATCGGAAATGTCAAAGATTTCGAACATTCGAAAAAAACATGACACGTATGATTGGAGGAAACTTTATTCATGGATGAACTTTAATAATCCATTATCATTATTATATTTCTCTCTTCTCTCCATAATTATGGTGCCAATTATTCTGATTGTGTTCATCCTCTTTGCTCCTTCTTTTTGGTTTCAACGTCCGATTTGGTTCATCTTGTATATTTCAATCGTCCTTTTTCCTAAATGTTTCTTGTTTCCATTGTTTTACGAAACTCCTCACACTATTTCCCTCTTCCATTGGATTATTTTGCTATGCCCATTTTTATTGTATTGGGAATCGTCCACAATGACAAGAGTTATACTCAGTTGTATGATTGTGGCAGATATAGGGTTATGGATGAAATATTTCCGAATCTATATCTAATGTTTTGATCCAAAAATGGTGTATACAAATTTGACCATCATGATATATTCGGTGACAATAAAATTTATATTATAATAGTATGAAAATTTTATAAATATATATATATGTGTATATATATATATATATACCTTACCAATTTTACAATTTTATCATGATGGTCAAAAATTAATTAATTAATTCATATATTATAGTTTTTTTATTTTTTATTAAAAAATTTAGTTTTTTATTTTTTATTAAAAATTTAGTTTTTTATTTTTTGTTTAAAAATAAAATGTATACTTTGTCTTGTTTATTATAATCTTATAATCTTATTATTATATAATTTTAAAATTATTATATATATATATATATTTTCTAAAATTAAGATAAAAATGTTAATAACTGTAGGAATCTTTATATTCGGGGTCAAATCGTTGTTTATCGAATTTCCAAAAATCGGGACTTCCAAATTTAAAACCTGGGGGGACCGGTTTTGCACGATACCAAAACACACAATCTTCGATTTTATTGGATTGAGTGGCATTATGAATATAAAGAGCGGTATAATCTGAAGTGGCAGAATCCATAATGGCACAAAATGTGGAAAAATCCGGAATAATACTGGCATAATTTTCCCACAACACTTTTCGATTTCGAAGACTACTTTCTCTTAAAATAAAGGTTCCGTCGATATTGGTTCGAACGACGGGTTTTACGTCCATACAATATTGAAGAGATAAAATGTACAACATTTTCCAATGTCTTCCATTTTTGTACAATCCCTGAAAAAGAGGTTTATTGAGAATTTTTGGATCATCGGTGCAATCATCAAGAAGGAGTATCGCCCATGGATTCGACACATGCATTTTGGCAACCTTTTGACGTGTAATAAAGTCTTCAATCGTTTTCTCTCGTAACGAATTGTACACAAAGGAAGAGGGAAAGATTCGACGATAATGTCCATTACTATCTTCTGTTCCCGACATGACCAACCCGATCGGGAAAATGCTTGATTTTTCATAAAGTAAGGAAGTAATCAATGTTGTTTTCCCAGTATTATGGACAATCGACCCATCACTTAATAAACATCGATGATTTTCTGCACACTCTCCTTCCAATTCAAATCCAAAATATTCACCATTTCCTTCGAGAGTGTAATCCCATTTCATCTTTTGATAAATAATCTCTTTTTCTTTAGTATTCATCTTTTCAGCAATCATCCATTCGTAATTATCTATTGAACAATAATCATTCAAAAATGCCGTGAGTGGAATATCTTCAATTCGTTTTTTTTCAATATTCCAAAGTGTCAAGATATGATGTCGATTTACGATGATAAAGGAATCATGTCGATTTTCGATGATAAAGGAATCATCATGTTGAGTTTGATAATATTGAATACGATACATTTCTTCTTCACCATGACACAGTCCAATAACATGTTGTTGTTCGTATTGAGGTCCTACCAAATAATCCCCGATTTGAATATCTTCAACGGCTATTATCCCCATCATGGATCGATCTTTCCCATCCCATATTAGAAATATGGTAGATGGAGCGAAGCATCCGGGTTTTCCAATAATGACTAGTTTACTCCCTCCTTGTTCGGGGTTCATATATGATTTAGAAGAGGGTGCGATAAGATCCACATTAAGTTCTTTAATTTTCAATTCCATTTTTTTGAATATTTTTTGAATATTTTTTGAATAGAAATTGTGTTCGTGTTTAGATTGATTTTATTTCCTAATTTTTTTAGTGTTGGTTGGAAAGAAGCAGAAATAGTTTTTGAAACACATTAATTAAATCAATATATATGGAGGTGGCTCCGACTTCGGAACGGCATTCTATGGTATCAGATTTCTTACATTTGGAAATTACATTTGCCAAATCGTACATGGAAAAGACAACAAAAATAATCAAGGAGACAATAAGGTAAAATGTCCATAATTTCTGATTTTTATCGACATTCACAAATACAATCATAATGATCATCACCAAAAGGACAAAAAAGAAGATACCTGTTAATATTCCCAGTAGTTTTAGATGTTTAATGAGAAAGGGTAGAAAGACAACAAGTAGTCCAAAAAATAAAACGGTAATTCCCATGGCAATATAAAAGGCGGTTTGAGTCCATTGTTTTTCCTTTTCTGTTTTAGTTTCTTTCATGGTGATGTTGTAGGTTAGAAGCATGACATAACTGAGAAGAACACCGATACCATAAAAGCACAATGTACGCATAAAGATATGAAAGGGGTTGGATGGTTTTGGGAAAAATATTCCAAGACTTCCTAGTAATAAAAGAATCGCAAGAACGAAATAGAGAATGATTCCAATCCATGCGGGCTGGCATGTAAAAAGACAATAACTGGAAGGGAAATACCGATGACCAATAAATACAATAAAGAGTAATAAACACATTTGAAAAAACAAATGTCGAGTAATTCCTTTCAACATGGTTTGTTGTACAGTAGAGATGGAGGAAGACGTCATCATGGGTGATAAAGGAAAGGAGGATGGTTTTTTGCGTTGATGTCGTCGAGTCGTTGCCAAGAACACTGAACTGTTGTTCATCATGTTTTATATAAATGTTTTTTATAGTAAGAGAAAAAATGATTTTTGTAATGATGGATTAAAAAATTTAATCAATCAATCTTTTTATAATTATGGCGATCGATCTTCATTCTATTGAGTGTAAGATTTGTTTCCTCTCTCCTCCATTATTTCCTGTATGGTTTACTTGTTTTCCATGTCGAAAGGGTATCACTCACCCTAATTGTAATAGTTTATCAAGAGTCTGTATGGAATGTGCTCGAAAATATTTGGAATCGGAATTAAAAAAAACGCAACGAACCAATCGAAAACGATGTTTACATTGTCAAGCATATACAAACCCTAAACTCTTGACCATCAATAATCCGGGGTATGAAAAGGATTATTTATTGATGAAGATTGATACCAGTATCAAGAAGTGTATGTTTACAGAAGATGGGTGTGAGTTTACGGGTACACAAATGATATTACTGGACCATATTCAACAAAATTGTAAATATCGAAAAGTTTCATGCGAAGGATGTCATTCTGTTTGTCGAATGGAGGAATTGGAGAATCATAAAAAGGAATGTGTAGAGTATATAATATGTCCATTGAATTGTGGACATATTTTGAAGAAAAAATTAGAGTCTCATTTGGAGACGGTTCATCAAAGCAAGGCGTGTGAGAAATGTTTCGAGGTGACATCCATCGAAGAATTTGAAAATCATCAAGTAGACCATTGTATGCATCGAGATATTCAATGTAATTTTTGTGATGGATCCTATGTTTTGAGTGATTATGCGGAACATTATGAAGCCGATATTGCCATGTTGTTGGAGAAGAAGAGAAATTATTGGACAAACATTCGCAAACTATACGAGGAGATGGAATCCAATAATCGTAAAATTATGATGATTGAAAGTATCATGGGAAAAATCTATTCTCTCGAATTTTCTCCGTGGAATCATTCCAATTTTGATCCCCAAAATTTCCAAACCCCTCTTCGACCCATCGGGGGAAGAGTAAATAACGAAGATTTACATAGTCCATTCAATGATCTTGTGGATGGTGATGGTCGACGTCAAGAGACTACACAAATAATGGAGGACTCTAGTTCTTCTGAACTCGATAGTGACGATTCGAGTTCGGAGGAAGAAGACGTATTTAATGTATAACGATAAATATAGGGTGGCCTTATGAATGATTCTATTTTTTTATAAAAATAAAATATGGAATGGGAAGAAATAAAGTTGAAATAGGTTGAAAATATATATTTACAGTTGCATGGAAGTAAAGGTAGATTGAGTCGTATCGCCAAGGGCCATGCTGTATTTGGGTTTTGCCTGATGACCCACACTCGATGTCACAGCATCCAAAGTCTTTTGAAGGGCCGCCGGGTTTGCCCCTTGTTGACCTTGAGCCGATGTCGCAAGAGGTGCAAAAACACCACCTGCACCGGTATTGGACGAATTTCCTGAACCCTGGAATTTGAGTGCGACGGTATCCGCAAATGTACCACCGGTCGCACCAAGGGCTTGCATCGCTCCACTGTTGAGGACTTCAGGGCCATTGGAAGGACGGAACATGACGAAACTATTTTTATCAAGAACGGGAAGTTGGGGGATCACGGGAATATCTCCACGGATGTAATCCGAACCCGCACGTTGACGAGAAATATTCGCCACCATGAAACGATCATACGAAATATTCGGTTGATCATTCGAAACGGCTTGTCCTTTACCGGCGGCGGCCTGACAAGAAGCCATCGAAACAGGGGGGAGTTGGGACTCGAGTGTGTCGGAAACTTTGGTGGTTCCAAAGTTTTGTTGAACCTTGTTGGCCTGGTTAATGGCTGTTTGAGAGGGACCCTTTGAATAATCGAAACTTCCATCGGCAAAGTTTTCCTTGACCTTGGGACGTTCAATCATTTGGGCATAGGGAAGAGGATTTTTGGGATCAAACGCCAGGTTTTTGCTAGAGGGAATATTGTAACGCACTGTCGCACCAATCGATTCATTCGAGAAACGGGGAGGAGGATTGCTCTGGTAATTTCCAGGAACTTGTACAAAATCTAATGAATCTCCTTGGCGATAAAGAGGGATATTGGCATCTTCAGGATTTTGAGCCCGGAATGTCCCCGCAATTCCATCATTCTGAAGACAAGAAGAGGAAGAACGAGAATATTTTTCAGCGAGTGGTGTCTTTTTAATCGTCGATTCTTCGGTGGTTGTTTTGCCACAGGGAGGGCAGACTGGACACTGTGATTGAGGATTCGTTAGGGTTTGAAGAGTTCCAGGAGGTGTTGGGTTGGTGGGCGGGGGAAGAAAAAGAGATCGTTGAATACCATTAGCGATTGAATTTCCATCCGCATCTTGGGCATCAAGACGTGCCTGACTACTAAACTGAATACCACCCCAGAACGGCTCAATCACATCGGCTTTTACACCAATGCGTTCAAAGAGAAGACCAAGTACCATGAGTGTTAAAATAACAAGAGGACCTTTTTGACAGATTGTTTGACTTATCGGAGTTGTCATTATAAATTTATAATTGGGAAAATAAAAAAAAATAAATTATTTTAATTTGTTTTTCGTTGTTTTTAATACCGAATTTATTTTTTCAAAAATGAAGACACGGATATTTTACTTTAATACTAAGATTTATTCAAAATAATAGTATTGATCTTCTTGAACGATTATCATGACATCTTCCTCTTCTTTACCGGGAAAGGAAATCTCGTATAAGAAATTAGATCCAATCAGTCATGTGTTGGAACGACCGGATATGTATGTGGGTGGACCGTTGGAGATTCAATCCTCCGTGAATGATTGGGGGGTGATGATTCCGACGGATACTGTAGATGATGAAATGATTAAAATTAAATATCGTTCCAATCTTTCTTTATCGACGGCACTAGTTCGTATTCTTGTGGAACCACTGTCGAATATCATGGATAATGTGTGGAGAAGTTCTGTTCATCAACAAGAAGTGACGAAAATAAAAATTTCATCCACCAAGGATTGCAAGGGAATTGAATTTTGGAATGATGGAATGTGGATTCCTATCAAGAAACACGACGACTATCCAGATCTTTATATACCAGAAATTATCTTTGGCAATTTATTAACCTCTTCCAATTATGATGATAATGATCAACGTTTTTCCAGTGGAAGAAATGGATTGGGTATTAAATTATGTAATATTCTAAGTCGTCGTTTCGAAATTGAATGTGCGGATCCTCTCCAAGGTCTCGTTTATCATCAATATTGGACAGATCATATGCGAGAAAAATCAGCACCCGTTTTGAAAAAGTCCAAGGATATATCCAAAGGCTCAAAAGGTTATGTTTGTGTTCGAATGTACCCGGATTATTCGTTATTTGGGGGAGAGTGCCATTCCTCTGAATCATTGGATCAAGATCATCTTTCTATATTGAAGCGTTTGGTGATGGAAATGGCCATGTGTGTGAATGTCCCCGTTCACTGGGAATGGGAGAATGAAAAAATAAAATGGAAATTTAAGAATTTATTGGAGTTTGTTCGAACGCATATCGATGGTTTAGTGGATAACAAAAAGGAAATATTTCATACCATGATTTCTTTACCTCATTCACAGTCCTTGGAAGTGGTGGTTGCTTCCTCGACTATGGTACAAGGATCGAATGTATTATCGTTTGTGAATGGTGTTTCTACACCCCATGGTGGAGTGCATGTCGATGTGATTTACCAAGAACTAAACAAGGCCTGTTCTCTTTTGAAAATCCCAATGAAAGAAATTAAAAATAAAATGATGGTGGTGATCAAGGCACAACTTTTGAATCCCCAATTTAATAATCAGGCCAAGGAAAAGATGATTCGACCCTCGGTATCTCTTTCGAAAGAGGAAGGAGAAAGTTTACAACACAAGTTTGTGAATGCATTGAAAAAGTGGGATTCGATGGCCCAGTTTATTTCAGAATGGAAGAAAATGCAGGAACAAATGCAATTGAAAACGATGGAAAAGAAAAAGTCGGGAACGAAACAATGTCTCATTGAGGGATTAGACCCCGCCATTCTCGCATCGACACCGAAGGCCAAAGAGTGTACCTTGATTTTATGTGAAGGGTTATCCGCCAAAACTTTTGCGATTCAAGGAATTCATCAGGTAGGATGGGGTGGAAAGAAAGGTCGAATGTATTTCGGGGTGTATCCCTTGCGAGGGAAATGTTTGAATGTCCGAAATGCATCCTCTTCGACCCTTTCTCAAAATCGAGAAATTACTGATATTTTTAATGCATTGAATTTAAAACATCATACCGATTATTCGATCGACAGTAATTTCGATACTCTATCATACGGTCGTATCATGATTCTAACCGATGCAGATTCAGATGGTACACATATTGCCGGATTATTATTAAACATGTTGGAATGTGTTGCTCCCTCTCTTTTGCAACGATGTCCGTCTTTTGTGTATTGGATGAAAACACCCATCGCCAAGATTTGGCTTTCCAATCATAATATTTTGACCTTTTATTCCGATGAGAAATATTGGGGATATTTAGAACACCATTCTCGAGATCAGATGAAAAAAGTTAAATATTTCAAAGGGTTGGGGGCATGTTCTGATGACGAAGTCCGAGATACCTTTGGAGTCAAAGTGTTGGGATTTGATTATGATTCTGAATGTCGTCATCATCTTGTCAAGGTTTTTGATCAAAAAAAGAGTAGTGAACGCAAACAATGGCTATGTGATTATATGAATTCGTCTATAAATTCATCTATGAATTCGTCTATAAATTCATCTATGAATTCGTCTATCAATTCCTCTATCAATTCGTCAAATTCTTCAAAGGAGGGGGAATCGGAGGAGGAGAAGGAGGACATTTATGCGATTACGTCGTTTGTGAATAAGGATTTGATTAAATTTTCATGGGAAGATTGTGAACGAAATCTACCTCATGTGATGGATGGGTTGAAGATTTCTCAACGAAAAATTCTGTATGCGATTTTTAAGAAAAAATTACATAAACGAGAATCTCCGGTGATGAAGGTGGCCCAATTGGCGGGTTATGTGGCCGAAGTTTCGAATTATCATCATGGTGAACAATGTTTAGTGGATACGATTTGTCGTCTTACCCATAGTTTTGTCGGTGGATTAAACATTCCTTTTCTTGAACGTGATGGACAATTCGGATCTCGATCCCATCTCGGAAAAGATGCAGCAAGTGGTCGTTATCTCTTTACCAAGGGAGATGCTATTTTACCCTTTTTATTTCGAAGTGAAGATGAAGATCTTTTGGAGTATGCCAAAGAAGATGGTGAGATTGTTCAACCCGAGTATTATGCACCCATTCTTCCTCTATTACTTGTGAATGGATGTTCCACCGCCATTGGAACAGGATGGTCTTGTACGATTCCTCCTCATCATCCGTTCGAAGTTATGGAATACATTCGAACATGGATTGGACAAAAAGATAAAACGAGTTCCTTGTCTATTCCATTTTCCTTGAAACCGTATTATCGAAATTTTCAAGGTCCTATATCTTCCTCGGATGTTGAAACCAAATTTTTATTGAGGGGCAAGGTTGTACCTTTTGATCCATCTTCTATGACAATGATGACAACATCATCCACCTCCATCGCATCCACCAAACCCAAATCCAGTAAGAAAAAGAAACATGTGATTGATGATGTCGTTGTTGAAAATGGATCGGAACAAAAACCGTCTCATCCACCGATTCCCTCATTGAAAGGAGTAAGAAATACGTCACGGATCTATGTGGTGACGGAAATACCCGTGAGTTGTAGTCTGCATCGATACAAGGAGTATTTGGATACATTGGTGGAAAAGAAGAAGATTAAGAAATATGAAAATCATTCCACAAGTAATGAACCCTTGTTTGTGATTTTCCTTCTTTCCGAGGATGGGGTAGAAGAGAAAACCAATAATGGTCAGAGTGAAGATGGATTGACAATGAAAGAAATGGAAATGTTCAAATTATCCGAAACGGTATCGGAAGAAAATATGGTGGTCTTGGTTCATCCCTCTAATACGGATTCTCAAACATTGAAATCGACCAAGGTGTATAAATTAACCAAGTTTGAATTATTGGACAAATATTGTAATCGACGTTTAGAGTTGTATGAGAAACGTAAAGAGAGAATGATGGAGAGTTTACGATATCAGATTTCGGTGTGGAAGGAAAAAATTCGATTTTTGGAAGAGATTGTATTGACAGAAAAGGAAAATAAAAATTTTTGGAAGATTGAAGAACATGAAATGGTATCGTATTTGACGAAAAAGAATTTCATCATGTTTGGTGAGGATACTCATTATCGATATTTGACGGATATACCAATCAAACATTGTACTTTGAAACAAAAAGAGAAATGGGAAAAAGAAAAGAATGATTGGGAAAAGGAGTACGATCAGTTACAACAAAAACAAAGTCATGAATTATGGCTCGATGATTTACGAGACTTGGAAATTCATTTGAAGAAAATGTATCCCGAACTTATAGTGAAGTGTATCGGATGAAGAAATAAAATGTTTGAATCGTTGTCATTAGATTTTTTTCTAAAAAAAAAAAATATTGAGTAAAGATAAGAAGGATATTTCTAAGAAAATATGCAGAAGAATAATTTTTGCTCTTTTGCCCCTCTCCCCACTCGTGTAATAGAAAGATATGGTGATAGTAATATTACTTGTTCAACTCCAACACCCCTGAAGGTTGCTTCTAAAATCCCAGACCATTTCGCTAAGGAACCTGGAAAATTTAAAATAGATTACCAATGCAGACCGGATACGGCAGAAAATGCATTGCAAGATTTTAATGCTTGGTGTAAAAAACAATCCCCGAATTTTATAAACGCTGTAAAGTGTGACAACAATGCACAAATGTCTACCACCGTCACAGACCCTGTTACAAACAAAAAAGTAAAGTATTACACATGTACAGGAACTTGTAAATAACATAATCTAGATTTATTATTTATTCATTTGAAGAACACGATGTATCCTATCTAAATTAATAAACCATTGGGTAGATAGAGGAAATGAGAATCTTTTGTATATATTGGGTTTTGTCAATCGATCGTTCAAATTGTTTGATAGACGTTGGAAAAATAAATAAGTTCAAGTTTAATACTTATTTATTTCGTAATTTTTTGTTTTGAAGAAAGAAGGTTTCATTTTCTAAATGTCTGCCATATCATCATTGTCATCATCATCGTCACCATCGTCATCATCATCCCCAAATAATAAGTTTTTACCACCAAATTTTGGGGGAGATTGTTGTTTGGAAGAAGGAGATTGTTGACTTTTTAGTTTCTTTGGTCGAGAGGGTCGTCCCTCTACCACTTGCACTTGACCACCTCCACCACCTCCACCATCTCCACCACCACCTCCTCCACCCCCCATCATATATTGATATCCTCCCACGGCTCCTTGGGGGGAAGGAGGACGAAATCGTCGTTGAGGATAATAGAAAGATAATGGACTATGTTTTTGACCTTGTTTTTGGTCTTGACTTTGTTGTACTTGACGTAAAGGAAAGTAGGTTGCATTGAATAATCGGTTATAAAGAGCCAATGGTTTTGACATTGTTTTATTCATCCACACAAGACCAATTTTCATTCCATCGGGGATGAGTTCGGAAAGTCTAAACATCCCCTTTATTACATCGATGGTATCATCCAACATGATTCCAATTTTAATTTTATCGCCATGAGCGGTGATTTCATCGATATCTTTAATCAAATTCTCAAGTTTGTATTTACCGATATTATCGTCATCATCAAATTGTGTATCCTTTAAACCAAACACGTTCAAAATTAAAACGTCGTCTTCCTCTTTATCTTGGGAAGAAGAAGAGACCGTCGCACCTCCTCCTCCTCCTCCTTGTTTTTGTTCTTTTGGTATTTTACATTTTATTTTTGCTCCTTCCTCTTCCAAACGTCGACAGACCTCGATGGCAAAACGTTCAACCTGACCAAGAAGTTGATGGGGACTTCTTCTTGTATTGAAAGAAACATGACGAATTCCATAATGATAAAGTCGTTTCAACACGTTACAAAATTTTGCCACATAGTCCTCACGAGATTCATCGACAGTCGTATAATCAAAATCAATATGTATCAGAATTTCTGACGGATTCGGATATGATTTTATAACCTCCACGACATTCCCTTGTAAAAATTTATCCATATTTGTTCTATTTTTTTTGTTTTATCTTTATAAAATAATTATTTTAAAGATAAAAGAAAAGAATGAATTTTCAAGAATTACAAAAGAAATATTACGATCCTTTTTTAAAAGAATATTTTTGGATTCTAATTCTTTATGCAGTGTTATGTCTTGTAGTATATTATTTACAACTCATCTATTTCCCGAATGTTGTCACAAAATCCATTACGATGTTTAAAAGTAAAAGTTCGTCGGGTGAAAAGCAAAATTTGCAGAGAGAACAGAGTCAAAAGAATCAAAAGAGTAAAAACAATACAAAATATAAAAACAATAATGCTCGACCGCTCTTTATTATTTGTCTGACATTTATCATCATTATTCTTCTTCATTTTATCAAGAACCAATTTGATGCATTTCTTCCGGTTCGACACAGTCAACTCATACGTGAAACGATTTTCAAGGATACCCTTTCGTCTTTCCAAACGCAATTCAAAAATTTATCGATTGGGATTTATATGAGTCGATACAATGCCGTGCCTCGAGAAATGCGATATTTATCGGAAACATTCATGGGATTATGGCCGACATTACTTATGATTTTATTTGTGACGGGATTTCTTTTTTATTATGATGTGTTTACGGGACTTGGATTTTTGATACTTCATGTTTTTATGATGTATTTCATGTTTTTATCTCCATGGGGGCGAAAATGTTTCGACTTGGCAGCGGAACGGGCGACAATTCAATTAAAAACGACGGATGAAGTTTCCCAACGAGTGATGAATATGGACCATATTTTTATCAATCAACAGGAAGAGGAACAAACCCATCAACACCATGACCGAGAAGAAGAATTGGGTCAAAAATTTTATGAAACAGCCAATCATACGAATCAAATGGTTGCTTTTTTAAGTGTGTTGAGTATTGTGGCATTTGGTTGGGTCCTTTACAGGGGATATCAGTTATCGAAAAATAAAAAACACGCCTTTCATGAAACCGAAATGTTTACACGTCTTTTGTTAACCATGTGTTTTTTCCAAAATTCTGTTCTAAAAATGTATCCACGTCTAGTAAGTCTAATCCAAGGAATTATGACCGTACACGTCTTTATCTCTTCTATTGAAATGACTGACAAAAATAACAATGAAACTCCTACCAACTCTACCATTTCTCAACCTTTGTCCACTCCCATGTTGTCTTCTATACCTCCCTTGCGTTCATTTAATATTGAGATACGTAATCTTACCTTTTCGTATCCTTCCACCTCTAAATTTATTTTAAAGAATTGGAGTTTTTCAATTCCAGAAGGATCTCGTATCATATTACAAGGACCGAGTGGAAGTGGAAAAAGTACATTGATGAAGTTATTAATTCGATTTTATGAGGTTGAGGGGAACTATGGAAACAATGGAAACGATGCAAAATATCCAATTATGATGGGGGGTATAGAACTGAATAAAATTCCAGTGGAGGAATTACGTCGACATGTAAAATATATACCTCAAACGACCCATTTATTGGATGATAGTATGGTCCAAAACATTTTATTTGGAAATACGGTGTATACGGAAGAGGAGGTTAAAAAAATTGTGAAACAATTTAAATTGGATCGGGTATTGGGTAATGATGTTTATAAACGATGTGGTGCAGAGGGAAAAAATATATCATTAGGAATGCAAAAGGTTATCGTCATTCTCCGTGGTTTACTTCAACACCGAACCACGTCCATTTTTTTAATGGATGAACCCTTTTCAGGTTTGGATGAAGAGACACGAGAATCAGTGATGGATATGTTTGAATCAATGCTTTCTTCTCGACACACCATAATCATTTCCAATCATGTTCCGTTAAGTTCACGTATAAAAAAAACAATGAATCGAACTATTCATTTTCAAATTTAAACAAAAACGACCAAGGAATGAAATAATCTAAAAATAAAACAAAATATCAATTAAAATGGATAAAAAGGTTGAAGTGATTAAAGTAGCCAATCCATCGTCCTCTTCTTCTTCTTCGAATCCTATTCAAGTTGTACCTAAAAATATAGATGCATTTCCTAGGATGCCGCAACTTTATTTGGAGTTGATTGAAAATAAAGAGAAAATTAAACAACATTTAGTGAATAAAGAGTATGATCCTTCGGACACTGTTTCTGAAATTTCTTATTTCCAACAACCTCGACGATCCTTTGTATCTTCTTCTTCTTATCCAAAATCAATAACACCCGCAGCGCCAACAAAAGAAAAGGAAGACAGTGAAAGGTTGTACAGTCACCAATCTTACCCAAAAGATACATCAACGGGGGAATATGAGGAGGGTGGTGATGAGTCCGAAGAAGAAGGTGATGAAGAGGAAGAATCCATGGAGGGGGATTCGGAAGAAGGGGATTTGGAAGAGGGTGATATGCAGGATGGAATGAACGAAATGACTAAAAATAAAGATGATGAAAGTTATCAGAGTCAAAGTGAGAGTGGGTCGAGATTACTTAGAGAGGGAGAGGATGATGATAATGAGGAAGAGGAGGAGAGTATTTATAGCCGTAGTACTAATGGTAGTCATGATAGTCATGATAGTCATGATAGTGATGATAGTCATCATAGTAAACATAGTCGTCATAGTCGTCATAGTCGTCATAGTAAACATAGTGATGTTTCTACGAATGAGGAGGAACAGAGACAACCTCCTCAACAATTTGAAAAGACGAAAAGATTTGAAGAAAATCGTCGAAAGTATGATCGAATGTTGAATGAATCATCTCGCCCATCAACATCATCTCATCACCACCATCATCATCGTACATCATCTCATGATACTTCATCGTATCCGACGGCTCCTCGTTTATCCGATTTGAGGAACAAGGGACAGATACGTGCTTCGGGTGATAAATTTACCCCCGATGTAGGTAGAATGTCAAATGAAGAAACAGAAAAAGAAGAGGAATTGAAACGTGAATTACTTTTTAAATTCGAATTATTGAAAAGGGGGTATAAGAATGTGGTGATTCCTGAATTTACGGTTCATTCAGATTTACGACAGATGGTAAGATCGTATGAGGTTACGATGCGGCGAGTTTCATTGGATAGTTCAGTGGATAGTTATAAGAGTTATCTGATTGGTGGGTTTATGGTGTTGGAATTTATTTTTGGTAAATTCATGAAACTGGATATTCAAGGATTTACTCAACAACAGGTTTTGAATATGACACAATATGAACGAGTTCTTTTAGAGATGGGGGAAAAATCGTATACTCCTGGAAAAAGTCAGTGGCCTGTGGAAGTCCGACTTCTTGGTATTATTTTGACCAATGCCTTTATTTTTATTATTTCAAAAATTATCATGAAAAAGACGGGTAATAATGTGGTTGGGATGATGAATTCTGTCAATCGATTTGCGTCTACAAACACGAATTCTTCTTCGGATACGACGAATTCCTCTTCTGTTGGTGGACTCTCCTCTTCTTCCACAACGACTTCTTCCAATAACAATGTCAAACGTAAAATGAAAGGACCGTCGATTGATTTGGATGAGTTGCCCGAAATTTAAGAAGAATAAAATACTAACTACTAAATAAATTTTCAAAATAAATTTTAATTCAAGTAAAATTAAAATTATAAAAAAACTAGAATGAGTGATTCCAAATCTGTGGACGAATTTTTGTCTTTTTTGTATTTTTATGATCCACAAAAAGAACGATCTCCCAAAAAGGCATGGTTTGGTTCTTCCTATCCGGATAAATCCCATTCAACAAATAAAGAAGCCTGTAATCATTCCTTATCCTGTGGCTTTTATTACACGTCAAAGTGTCCGACGATGGATGATAATATATTATGGAAACGAAATGACTCTTCCTTAAAAAACAAGGATTCATTACATTACACGATACCATTACAAACCACAAGTTGTTGGAATTGTCTTGGAAATCCAGATGCCACTATTGAATGTGCGGCGTTAGAACCTTCCTTGTTTTTATTACCAACGAGTCCTTTGAGTTTATATGAAATACGTACGACGAGAGAAAAACAAGAGTTCATTGTTGTCTATCTTAAAAAAGAATTGAAATATTCAACAGAGGAATGGAATCATCTTCATTCCTTGTTTGGAAGTGTACATCAAACACGAGTCTTTGAAAAACAATTCCAATATTCTCCTATTCAAGGGCAATCGGGAAGAGTGATGAGTTCTCGAAAATCCTTTATGATCTACGGGATGACCATGTGTGATAAACAAAATAAGGATACCTCCTCTGGATATTTTAATACCAAGAATGGAAATCTTCATAAAGAATGTAAATTATTTTACAATTCATCCATGACCTCGGAACAAGATGAGATTATACAAGAAGTATGTAAAAAGAATCCATCTTTGAAAGAATGCAAATGCTATCATCGTCATGATGAAAAAGATTATCAAACATGGGAACATGCCGTCCCCAACAGTCGAGATGCACAATGTTGGTATCAACCCTGTACGGATTCGTCACGATATTTTATTCCTTCTGAATTACGATCCACAAAAAATTGTCCCACCATCAATTGTCAAAATATTCTTCTTACCGGTGATGAAGCCAAAGTTTGGAACAATACGGTACAACAATCCGTACATTGTATCTTTCCTTCGGAGGATGGTACTCAAGATTCTAAAAATAATACGAAACCCCCTTCCCGCCCTTCCTCACCAACCCAGAATCCCAACACCCTCCCTTTACAATCAAACAATGCGACACTTCGGGAAGTGGTGAATGATCTTCTTTTCATTGCAGTCGGTATTATCATTGCCATTGTTTTCATTCCTTTCTATTCTGAATTTCGTAAAAAAAAAAATCAGTTTAAGAACTAATATCAAAAAACGTAAAATATGAGTTCGCAAAATCATTCACCATTATGGTCGATTACCGGTCAGAAGACAGCCCAAGGGCAGTATGTACAGTTTAAAGATTATGGATTGAATGAGAATATTACCATGCCTATTTCGGTGACCACTACAGGAACATCTTCCTCGCCTGCTTCTACGTATTATGATGAACAGCCGACTTCTTATGGGTATGTGAATTATAATAAGAGTCATGGACAAACGACAACGCCTTCTTCTATACGTCCATCGACCTTGGGGACAAAAATGTCTTCCTTGGATTCGTTGCATCATGAACAGGACAATGATCTGTCCATTTCCAGACCAGAGTTATCTGCGGTTCGAAAAATACCTTCGAATATGGGCGATTGGCGGTCTTTATTAAATAAGCACCCACTTGTGGTACTGTATATTTGGAAACAATCGTGTGTTCCGTGTGGGAATGCGGGTAAAAAATTTGAAGATATTGCCAGACATTATACCATGAAATATGGATTAGGACATGTATTGTTTGTTAAAGATCAGATTGATTCAGAGGATGTTCAAGATGAAACTTCACCGAGTTATGCGCATTGGAGAATTTGTGAGGCCGTACCTTTCTTTATGATTTATATCAAAAATAAGTTATTTACCACACAAACTGGATTTATTAAAGAAGATTTGTGTCAAGCGATTGAAAAAGCCGGAAATATTCTTTTAGAAGAGGAACAACAACAACAAGAGTTATCCACTATATCTGCGGCGACCAAAACGACAGAAACAAAACCAAAAATGGAAATTCAACGACATGAAGAAGCCAATGTCGTCTTTTACACTCACTCCTAGATGAAAGAATGGGTGAATGAACGAATGAAAAAAAAAAAGAAAAAAAAAATCGTATATTGTAAGAAGGACATAATCTTTTTCAAAACATTAATTCATATATTCATAAATCCCCAACGACAAGTTTTATACCTTTAATAAGTTATGTGTTGATAGCGGTGGAACCTTAACATTGGTAACAAAAGCAGTTAGTAGTGATAGTTTCTCGAAACCTTATGCATGCATCGAAAGACCAAATCAACTCAATGGTATTATTTTACCTAGTCAACCTTTATACTCTACGGTTCATATTGATGCTGCCAATAGACGTCACATTTGTTCTGACGCCACTTGTAGTGATAGTAATGCTAAGAAGGAGTCGCCGGGCGGAAGTTATTATACAAATAGTGATAAACAATATCTCTTTGTAGGTCCCAAATACAAACCTTTCCGTGTGATTGGTGGTAGTGATTCGAACGGATCAATAAAAATAACTAAAATCTTCTAATTTGATTATGACGACGAAATTGCATTTGAGTTATATTTTAAAGGGGGGGGGGTTCGTCCATTTGTCCATTCTCTAATTCCAAATGCCGTTTCATGATCATCAGTCTATGTTTTCTTTTTTCTTTCTTTCTTTTGATAATTTCTTCGTAATTTAATTAACTCAATTAAATTAATAGTATAGATAGAGTCTATTATTTATTCTTGAAACGGATCAAACTCTTGATGGACCCATGCGGCCATCCGTTTAGGATGACAAGTCTTCATCATGAGTTCTTCTCGTATGGATTCCGTAAGACAACGTTTCTTTTCCCTCTTTATCGCATGAATGATTTGTCGAGCCTCGTCCAGAATCTGTACTGGACCTGACACTCGTTTTAGACGGTCCGTCCCCTGAATGAATTGAGTGTGTGAACGTAAAGGTAAAGAAAAATCAACCTCTGTGTCTTTGTCATTATGATTCCATTCATAAAGACTATCACGACATCCTTTGGTCTCTCGTTTTTCATATGGAATGGTTTGTGATGTTTGAAGAGTGGAATCTAATTCTACATTAAAAAATTCATTCACTTGAATGGATCCACAGAAATATCGTGGAAATCCTGACCCTACTCCTTTGATAGTGATGATGAAATCGTCCTTTTGTAGAGTGATGGATTTTTCGTTACATGGGGGTGAGATGATTGTTTCTCCCTCTTTCAATTTCAGATCCCAATATTCCGCATCAAGAACACAACATTTTTGTTGCATCCATTTCAGGTTTCTACGAAAGGTCTCGGTGGGTGTTTTGTGTTTTTTGTGAATGAATTCTTGAATCAATGCCCGGCATGTTTCCATGATTTGCACAGGTCCTGATGGAATGCAATGACGACTCTGCATTTCCAATGGACGAAATAGATTGGCATCGTCATAATATCGATAGGACCATCCATATCCTTCTGGATAATGATAAATAATAGCCGGATCCATTATACCGCTAAAATCCAATGGATCGTGGTTGAAGTCTTTTGGTATTTGAACAAAAACATGAAACATCCTCATGGAATATAAGGAGTACTCTCGCAATTCCATGGATAAGTTGAATCCCTGGAAAGTCACCGATAGTTTGGTATCATTACATTCCTCCGATATTGGGATCTCATCTTCCAACAATTTTAGATCCCAATACTCAGCATCCCGAATCACACATCTATGTTGCATCATTCGAAGACATTGATTGAAATGATCCATTAGATACGAAGAAATGGAGTTGACCTGTTGTTGGAATATATTTAAAGAATATATGTTTTCATAACATTATTTTTAAATAATGTTAGTTTTATCTTTACCCCCAAAACAATACTAAAATATAGTAGAATAAAGATTATATAAAAAATAAGTAAAGAATACATACAAAGAATATATAAAGAATATGGGATACATACAATATGAATCATACAATCTTTTTTCCATCAATTTTAATTTTATCGACCCTTATAACCAGTCCGCCTGTTGAATAATTTTTAATAAGAAAAAATATTGTATTTATTATAAGTAAGAATTACATTTATATCTATCATGTCTATTGAAAATGCTGTGAACATCGCAAACTACCCTATTCTGAGTAAGTATACTTTATATACAACGACAGACGCTCAACTAAATATAGTCTCTCTAAATTCTTCTCTTTCTATTGTACCCAATGCGAACCTTTGTTACTACTATGCGAAAAGTTTTACAGGAAATCCGATTAGCATCACAGATGCTTCGGAGGCTTCTGGTACAGACAACGCTACCGCCTTGGTTCAATTAAACAGTCTTAGTACAGATATAGATAGTGCGGCGACTACCTTTCCTACTACGAATTTCAGTATGCCTGTAAATGGTTCGAGTACGATATCAACACCGGGAGTTTATATTTTACAAAATAATACAGGTGAAACGAACTGTACTCTTGTCAACGGTCGCACTCTTACATTTGATGCACCGGGTACTTATGTAATGATCTATAATAATACAGGTAATCTGAATCTTTACGGGACGATACAATTAACGAACGGTGCAACTGCAAATAATATTTATTGGAAATCATCCACCACTATTAATTTAGCAGGAAATAATGTAAAAGGTCAAATTTTATTGGTTGGAAATACATCTACTCCGGTGAATTTTAATCTTACAAGTGTATCGACATTTTCCGGTTCGCTCTTTTTACTTGGTTCAACAAATCCTCTTGTTACAGATACGTTCACCATTACCTTTAATGACAATTTAATAACGCCCTCCATCACTGCCGTTACACCTTTTTATTTAGAAAATTATGCTACACTTTCTACCTTTGGTATATTAGCAAATGCAGGAAACATTGTTGTTCAAGCCCCTTCGTTAACTCTTGTTCCGCAAAATACTTATTTTACGAATTACGGTTCATCTGCAGTTATTTCGGGAAACCCAATCATTGGAGGCACTCTTGTTAGTGCAGGAGGTACCTTAACGGCGGCAATCCAAGATCTAAACACATTATGTACAAATTTACTAACCTATATCGAGATTGCATTAAATTTAGATTATAATACCCTACCGGTCTTGTCATTTCCAAGTGCTGGTAATAGTATTACTCTAACACATGGAATCTATTTTTTAAGGGTTCGTGGAGACTTTGTTGCTGATTCGAGTATTATTTGTAATGGGCCTGGTACCTATTTATTGTATACAAGATTTTACAATTTCAAACTATATGGTAATATTGTATTACAAAACGGAGCACTCGCCACCGATATATACTGGTTTTCTCTCCAGGATACCGTTGAAGTCTATGGAACTAATATTCAAGGAATTATTGTACAACAACTTCGCGACGGTTTTGGTGTTTTGCGTTTGGATAGTGCAACACTAAATGGGTGTATGTATTATAATGTAGAAGGTGGTGGTACAGCGAACTTCGAAATCAACGGAACGGCATGTACATTAAACTCTCAGAATTATTGTTTCCTTCGTGGAACTCATATTCTTACTTCCGATGGTTATATACCCATTGAAGATCTTTGTGTTGGAGATCTCATTCTTTCTTATGGATCCATCACCGATGATAAAGACATAACCTACCATTCGAACCCTATATTGACTCCTGTGAAATGGATTCAAAGTTTCAGACCTCCATGTAAAACAACGGATACGTGGCCAATTTGTTTTCAAAAACATTCGTTAGGACTTTTTTCACCTCGACAAGATCTTTGGATCTCTCCAACACATAGGATGATTATGGACGGAAAGATGAAGAGTGCATGTGAATTTATAAATGGAGAAACTATTATACAAGATTTAAATCTTGTGAATGTTGAATACTTTCATGTTGAAGTTGAACCACATTCTGTCATTGATGCAGAGGGGGTGAAAGTAGAATCCTTTATTAATTTTGATTATTCTTTCCGTAATCAACCGTCCTTGAATGATAATCGCATAATATAAAAATTAAAAATTTATTATTTTATTTTATCAAGATAAAATGAAATACAATTGTACGTTTCACGGTCTCAACGAGTGGTCCGATGCGATGTTTGAGAAATTTGGGTGGATGACTCTCGCAGTTCGTGATGGAAACATGGAACATGTTCGTTCCTACATTTCTGGTCTGAAATATCTCGCCATGAAAATAAAAGAAAAACATGCCGAAACGATTGATGTGGATCGTAAGAATGATCTCATGGAACTTCAAACCAATATTCTTTATCTCCATGGGATGGCCAAAAAATTATTAAAATAAAGAGGATACAAATTTATTCCATTATTGCTTCTCTTTACTTCTTTTTTTTACTTCTTTTTTTTTCTAAAAAGAAGTTTGTAAGAATGAAATTCCAAAACTCAAATCATCATGAAGAGGATGTCCATGTTTTCCGATTCCATATTCATCCAAGGTCGCACATGTTTCCAATGTCTTTTGTAATAATTGTTTTCCTATATCATTCACATCGTTCATTTCTTTACTCCCTATCCATTTTTCAATCTCATCTCCAAGTTGATGGTACCACCACAGATCCGTAAACCCATCACTGCCCACCAACACCACAATATCACATCCTCGTGGAAGCAAATAGATTCCTTTTTCCGGTTTATCAGAAATATAATCTGTGGTATGACATTCTCCATCTCCCAAACTCCTCGTAAGTTGTGTGGATCCTATACCGAGTAAAGAAGAAGTATGTTGTGGTGGTCGATAAATAGTGGATCCCCAGTTCAATGTCTCATATCCTGTGAGAACAGAATTATTCGTATCCAAGAATCGTCGCACCGATTGGCAACCTCCCCGATAATAAGGAAACTGTTTATGAACAATCTCCATCCATTCTTGAATGTCTTTTTGATCCTCCAAATAAAATGGTTGATTGGTTTTGTCTGGTGATAGACGAGGAAACAATATACACTGGCTTTCATTCTCTACCTCTGTCCAATCAGAATTCAAACAATTGGCTCGTGCAAAAATGGGACGTCGTGGTAACACCCCTTTTTCAGTACACCATGTCTTATACTTCTCTAGTTCCGTCTTATTTTCCCAAGAATGATCAAAATTATCAATCATCACTCTTTTTTCTTTTGTTATGCGGTCTATCATCACCATGACAACAGGGGAATCCCCAATCTTCGTAATCTCTAAAAGTAATTCATTCGATTCTTCAAGAACTCGAACTGCGGTCAAGGTACATCCACTATGCCCCACTCGTTTTATTAGGAGAGGATGGATTGTTGCGATGGTTTCTGAAAAATCGTTTCGTTCTTCTTCTATATATCGGAGGAGCACCGAAATGGCAAGTTGAGAGGCGATTTCACCCCGTGGCCCATGTCCATCCGCCACCACCATAATTCTTTTTTCAGAATTCACAAGAACCGTATCATGACCATATACCCCTATATCGGTAACATTATCGGTAACCTTTCCTTTTTGTGTTTGTAATACAGGTAAAGGATGAAAGAGTCGTTTCGATTCATTGGATGTACCTTGTTTTGTCGATCCCTTCCAATGAAAAATTTCAATATTACCATCATCCTCCTTCTCCTTTGTCCTTTTAAGTGTCCACCCATCAATAAGACAATGGCGATCGGTAAGGAAACCAATTTCTTCCATCTCACGTCGTGATTGTTCATTCGGACTTATATTAAGATTCATATTTCGATTCATATTTCGATTCTATAATGATAGAAATCAATTTAATTTCTATAAATAATTATATCGTTAATTAAATAATTATATCGTTAATTAAATAATTATTAAATCATATTATGTCATAATTTAAAAATATTTTAAAATATGGTTCCTATAGAAAATTCAAAACAAAGAGTCTACAATGGTAATTTTAATTAAAATTATAAATTAAAATTTGTCTTCTTTCTTTTATTTTTTATATTTTTTTATATTTTTTTATAATTATTTATTTATTTAGAGTTCTATTATTTATTTATACACTCTTTTCTCCGAAAATGAGCCATTTCCATTGTAACATGTTTCGTTCACGTTCTACCCATGGTTGTTTTAACCATGTATCAAGTACACGTTCATCCGCAAATATTTCATTATGTTTTTCTTCTAAACGAGGATATCGACGGTACATATTCAATACGGTATGACCGAGTAGTCGTTGATTGATGATAGGGTAAAAGGTCCGATGTGCGGTATCTCTCTGAATAAAATCGCCCGAACGATCTTGTTTTGTAGGAAGAAGAACAGGAGGTGATCGAAAGACCATACCGTATTTATAATTCGATCGAAACGAATTCATCGCAGATGATGTGACAAATAAATTCAACGGATCACTAAGAATCGATGGATAATGTTTTCGGGAATATCGATTGTTTCGATTATACAACTTATATCGAATGCCCCCATTATACCGATAATACCCACCATCATCTTCATCGTCGTCGTCTTCAAGACTCAAAACTTTTTTAAGTATCGAGTTGGGGATAACATGTTCTATTGTTCGATGACACAGGGGTAAATGCTGTGCAGTGTAAATATCCAAGGGTTGGCAAAACCGTAGTTTACGTTTCCATATTGACATTTTTTGTTTTGGAAAAACCTGTCTGTCGGTCGAGAAAGAAACAAAGAATTAGAAAACTAAAAGTATAGTTTACTTTTTTCCTAAAATGCAATGATGACCTCATCATTTTTTTTTTCCTAATTTTTATTTAGTACTATTTTATTGTAGAGATATATATATCTTTACCCAATTTTTTTTTAATTCAACAGTTTACCATTTATGTACCAAGACGTTTTCAAATAATTTGCATTCACCCAGTATTCATATTTCCCATGTCGTTTACCTCGCACATTTGGAAACCTTAGTTGTAAAGTTCCATCCTTATTGTACTTTCGATATATTCCATGCATGACACCATGTTCAAATTCAATGATTTCATCTGTTATTCCAGATGGATAGAAAACACGATACGATCCATGAAACATATCATCTTTGTAAAAACAATCGGTCCATACTTGTCCATTTTCAAAATAACTAGTGGAACGACCCTGTCGTTTTCCATTCTCGTCACGATAGATTTCATTATTGACTTTACCATTCATAAAGTATTGACGCATCCTTCCCGTCAAAATACTTTTCATCTTTCGGATAGAATAATATTTCTCTTCCCAAATTTTTAATGGAATATTATTATTGGAGACGGTGGACGTATAACAGAAATATTTTCGTTGACATCCACTCTTAAACCCATTTTGATAATAACATGACGATAAAAGAGAATAATCATTTCCGTTACATTTAAATTCTTTAAAGGGTCCATTCAGAATAAAAATAGATAAACTAGAATGCAAACTCTTTCTTTCACCTACTGAATATTGAAGGACAACGCCATCCAATCGTTTTAAAATAAGGATGGGTGAATATTTGGATTGAAATTCCTCAAGTACTTTGTGTTGAAAATAGTGTCGATACGTACTATCAAACTCAAAAATTGTAGACAATAATGGAGATGGTAAAGAATATAAAGAATATAAAGAAGATAAAGAAGATAAAGAAGATAAAGAAGATAATGTATTCCTCATCATTCTTCAAAAGTTTTAAAAAGATCCCTTTTTAAAAAAATACTCATTTTTCATTTTTCTTTTTTTCTTCCAATAAATAATCATTATTAATTTTCATAATAGATAAATAATCATATAAATAATCATGCCTCTTGTGTATTGTGGTACACGATTACCGATTCCACTCGACTATTTTCGACGAGGGACACCCTATGAATGTCTACGAAAAGGTGTGGGTGTCGGTAAATATTTAGTTCCTCATGTCCCCCGTTTGAATAACAACGTTCATAACAACGTTCATAATAACGTTCATAATAACAATCATTATGTCAACATTCGAAATCTTTTGTTACCGCTTTTGTTTCTCTTTATGGTATGGATTGTGATTCTTATTTTCATTCTTTATGTTTGATTATCCCCATAAATAGGATAATTCCGGATCTTCTACAAGTTTACTCAATGATGAATATGTCGGTGATTTTATATGTCGTTGAATCCATGATCGGACATTCTCTTTTGTTATTTCCGAGTCCGATGTCCACACCGACAAGGGGACAACTTTCCCCTCTTGAAGAATTCCCAATATTTCATAAACACGCTTTGCAATAGGATCGTGTTGACTATATTGATGTAATCTCTGAAAGACCATTCTAAATTCTTGACGGTATTGTTGAGCAAGACGCTGACGATGTTCATTCTCTTCATACTCACGTTGACTCACTTCCATGGCCAATCTTAGCATGACTTCCTCCTCATCAATATCTCGATGAGGATGGTTATGAGCGTTTTGATGACGATTCGCAACCCTTCCATCCCTCGATGAGGGAAAAGAAGATGGTAATAATGTATCTTGACGTATTTGATCCGGACTACGGATATCGTCCTCTTGGTCATCTTGTCGATCTTCCCCCCTATTCATATTTTCACAAACTTTAGAAAAATAATATATCGTTAGAAAATTTACAAATAAATAAATAATATATCCTTTTTGATTTATAATGAGTGGTACATTATAAATGAATCATTTATAATGTACCACTCATTATAAATGATTCATTTTTTTTAATGACAACTTTAGAAAAAAGATCGTTTTAACAAACACCCGTGCCGAGGATCGAACTCGGTTCTTAGGCTTGAAAGGCCCATATCCTAACCATGTAGACTACACGGGTAAAATTCTTTTTTCTAAATCATCGCTTTTTTCTAAATCATCGCTTTTTTATATTTTCATTTTTATATTTTAAGTCAACACATAATATTCAATTGTTTACTGTTTAAACCTTTGCCTTCCTCCCTCTCTTCTTCTCCTCGACAGGGGAAACCAATGGTGGAGAAATAATCTTTGGTGTAGTGACCGAAGTGGTAACCGTGGGCGTCTGTGGTGAGGGGGAAATGACAGGATACATGGTAGGCTTCCCCGTCGTAACGGTTGTCTCCTCTTCTTCCTCCTCCTCTTCCTCCTCTTCATCTTCCTCCTCTTCGTCCTCTTCCACATTATCATTCACGGCTGTCGTACTGGTTCGAGAAGGTGGAGGATTGTAACTCTCATCGACCGACAAGGCATCCTCCTCCTCCTCATGTCGAGAACTAGAAAGTCCAATAGAGGAAGAAGAGACATCCGTTGAAGGTGTCACAGCAAGTGCATTGGGTCGAAGCAGAGAACGAATACTACCCGTATCAATCACCCGAACAATCGCCTCCTTCAACTTGATCTGAAGAGAAATCTTGTTTCCAATAAAAATACTCTCAATCTTGATCGCCGCCTGCACATAACACCTCTTGTTACGAAGATCCATAGGATCCATAAAAGTATTCGTCTCATCATCAATAAAATAAGTACTAATCTTATCCGTCGCACGATTGTTAATCACCTTGATATAAAGCATCGGACCCTTATCCTCGACAATCTTTCCCTTATCCATCTTCCAGTAAAGAGGATTGAACTTCTTAAGATCATTCATCTCCAGGTCATACTTCTCAATCATATCCCGGTTGTCCACCAAATACTTCTTACAGTAATCCACAATGCGATTGAACGTGTCCACAAACTTTGTCTCATCCAATGACGGACCATTCTTGTTCCATAGACACATCGGAAACTGATATCCATTGACATTACCCGTCCCCATCTCAATATTCTCCTGAAGACCAAAAGACATGAGATTGGGTGGGGTTAGAAGAATAAGTTCTCCAACAGATCCATCATTATTTCTAGAGGCAACTCGAATACGCTTAAAACTGATCTTAGGAATACTACCGGCAATACTTCCGGATTCGGGCTTGGAGAACACAATGTTCTCTGTGTTGAATGAATGGTAATCGGCAACTTGGGAAGAACTCATTTTAAAATCCGAAGACGTTGGTTGTTGTTGTTATTATTATTATTGTTTTATAATATATACTCTACCCGCCATTTTCTTAAAATCAATTTTGAAAAAAAAAATTATATATTTTTTACAAATTCATTTCATCATCACCAGAATAGACCTTTTTATCATAATTTCCTTGTCGTCTTTTGTTATCAAGAAGTTGACAAAAAACCTTTGTGATATGACCTGTTTCGTGATTTGTTTCCATAAATTCGAGTGACATGTTCCCCAAAATGGGATGTGTGAAAATCCTCCCCGGTGCTAACAATGTTCGTATAGTTTGTGGGACATCCACCGTATCTAAAAACACATATTTTGCAGATACAGAGAACTCAATCGGACAACCGAGGATAGAAACCGGAATATATTTATCAATATTTTCCATCTTTATTAGTGCCTCATTCGATATTTAAACCAATTTTTTATTCACACCAATCGAAATTATAAACATAAAAATTTAAAAAAAAAAGAAATGACGATAGAGGACCAAAATTGACATGACCATCCTTAAGAAATGAAAGGTATAAAAGAAATTAAAAAGAAGTTTATTATTTATAACGATGAGTAGTACGAATGAATTTAAAAAGTTTGAGGAATTGAAGGTATCGACACGTACAATTATTGCAGCGACAGGTCTTCAACTTGATATTGAATCTATTTTTGAACATCTCCAAGTGGATATGGAAAAAAATCAAGAAAAGACAATGAATGGTATTCGTTATCGGTTTATTGCAGTATACTTCAAAAACGAGTGGAAAAAAATCGAAGAATGGAATCCCAAATACCATCACAAATCCAAGTCTTCCAATGAAAATGATGTGAAACGTTCTTTTCGAAATGCCTTAAATATGATTTATGAGATTGATGGTGAAAAACATGTGAATTTCAAAATCAGTAAGAATGGAAAATTCCAGTTGACCGGGTGTAAAGAATACAATTATGCCAAGACATGTGTCCTTGATTGTGTTCAACGAATTTTCAAATTCATACCACAAGCCATTCTCGAACCGTCTTTCAATCTTTTAGTCCAAAATGGTGTTTCCATCTCTTTTCAAACTGTCATGACCAATTTAGATTTTCATGTTGGTTTTATGGTGAACCGTCAAAAACTTGATAATTGGATTAACCAAAAAACATCCTTTTATTCTCTCCTGGAAACTAGTTTTGGATACACTGGTGTGAATATCAAATTCCCACTCGATATGGAATGGTGGAATGTCAAATGTCCAGTTCTTCAATTTCATCCTCTTGAAAACAAAGTGGTGGATACAACTCAACCACTCATCGAATTTATTCCACCCGATGTCATGACCCGCTATAAGAAAAAAGGAAGATATAATACATTTCTAGTTTTTCACAGTGGAAAAGTTATCATGAGTGGCATGTTTCTCGAAACAATGGAAAAAGACTATAATCACTTTATTGATCTTATGAAAGAATGGGAGCCTACCATCAAGGAAAAAATTCTTTTGTAATTTTGGAAATTTATTCCCTATAAAAAATTTTTAGAAATTATTTTAGAAATTATTTTAGAAATTAGGATATCATCTATAATAAATCTATAATAAATCTATAATAAATATAAATATATATAATATATAAATATATATAATATATACTTTTTTAGAAAATTAAAAATATTAAAAATAAAAAACATAGAATAGATATAGAATAGATATAGAATAATTTATCTATAAGAGTCTTATAAATATATAAAAAAAACACATTTTTATGGATTTTGATTTCATTGTTTTTATGAATTATTTGTGAATGAGCACATATCTTTGTCATAATTCACGGTATAAGAACTACCGTTAGAATAGATGGTGGAACATTGATCAGAATATAAATCAATGTTACTACTGGATGAATATTTAGCGTAACATGTTAAAAAACTGTTTTGATCGCTGGTGCGAATGGATACACCACCTGTCGGTGGTAATGCCGTCCATGTAGATCCTGTACCATTTGGATTTCCGTCCGCATTACAAAAAAGAGTCCCCCCACCCGTTGGGGTTGTAATGACCCCTTTTTGAACCATAATGGTGGTGGAATTTGCCAAATCAGATACCGAAAAGGAAGACATTCTTTTTTTCTTTTACTTTTTCTTCTTCTCTAAAGAAGAAAAATATAATTTAATTTTTTTTTAGAGTTTTAATATTTTTATGGTCAAGAAACTTTTCTAAAAAAAAATCATATAAAATTAGGGTTTAGAGTTCCATTTTAAATATACTTAAATATACAGTTGATGTTTTATGAACCATCGACGAAGTAGAGGACACATGTCCGCATCTCGTTTCAATAATCCGAGCATGTAAATATCCTTGATATTTTCTTCCAACAATTCAGGGGTGAAAAGAGCCGGAGAGGTTGTATCTGATGTTAATTTCGCAAACCATGCCAACTTTTTCATTCTTTCCAAATTGGCAGGTGTCGGATCTAACAGTCCACGCTTCTTTTCATATTTTCGTTTCACGATCTCTTCCACATCGGCTCGTAACGACGGATCCATCTTTAAAAATAACAATAAAATATAAATCACACACTGTACCTTGAAAGAAGAACAGTTTAAACCCGAGGGTACATTTCTTTTATTAATCGTCATCTCCGTGTTGGTATTGGGTACGAATAATTCTTTATTTCGAACATCTCGAATCAAAAACGTATCGGCATCTTTGATAATAGCATAAAATCCGATAGCCTCATTATTTGTAATCAATCGTTCAAAATCAGGAGATCCCCATTCCAACTCTTTTTTAGAAGATATTGGCGTTATCACCCTTTCCCCAACTTGTTGACCGTTTTCTTTTAATTTCCATTGGTGGTTTCGCTTATCGTATTCTTGATTTTCAACAAATATACGTTCTACATCATCCCATGATGTAGCGGTTTCAGGTTCCCATATTAACAAGGATGGATAGAGAGTCGTATATTCATTCTTTATCATTTCCAATATTTCCCATAGGATGATGGACAATGAAACTTCATTTTCTGTCAATCCACTGAGAATATCGATAAAACGTTTGATCACATTCGTCCATTTTGAAGGATTGTTTGCCCACATTTCGAAAAGAGAAGATAATGATTTACGGTTCGGAACATTTTCAAACAAGAAAATAAATTGTTGAACCCATTTTTCTATTCGTTCTGAATTCGTCTGATACTCCTTCTCATATTCTTTAAAATCCCACCCCAATCGACAAGAAGACGTCGGAATGACCAAATCAACCAAATTGTAAACTTGATATTGATCATGTTGATATTTATTGGAATATCCAATGGAAAGAAAGGGGTGATCAATCAATGTGACCACGCCGCCATTCGAGTATAAATATTTTTGTTGTCCATCAAAACTTGAAAAGAGTGTCCTATTTTGACTCGCCATTTCAATCACTTGAGAGAGTAACAATTCAGTCACCGGGAAACCCACCTTTTCTTGTATTTTTCTTTTCAAATCCAATATGGAGATTTGACCAAATGATTTTTGCATAACACTCGATAATTGTAAAAGTACCTGTCGTTGTTGTTCGCCCGCATAAAACGTCAACCACGTAATGTCTAAACGCTGAGATTGTACTGGAAGTCGGTCTTCCCCATAACATGTATAATTACACTCTTCATAATCACAATCACGAGTATTTCGAAAAGAATCATCTTGAATCTGATTGGAGGATTTGGCCCATGGACAATCCCATGCGGATTTCGTAAGAAAACGATACATTAAACGTGCATTTCGGTCTTTAATCTCGGATCGAGCGTATCGTTGAAAATCAATACTTAAAAATAATGCTTCCTTCTTTTCTTCGGGAGTCAAGTCTTCCGATGGAAGAAGCAATGCGGTATGAAGGAATACACGTACGGTAACATCTTCCATTCCAGATTTTAACAAGGCCGCATGGGAATTTTTCCGAAGACCTCGTGCAATGGCCTGAGACACATCCGCAAAATTCCATGATGGTGTCAAGATATGGATTTGTTGAATATTTAACACAGAGATACCTTCTTTTGTTTTTCCTGTACTGAGCAAGATTTGACAATATTTACCTTTTGCATTATCAGGGTGATTGAAATAGGAAAGTAACTGTTGAACTTCTGAATCACGAATATGGAACAAATCATTAATAAAGATAAAACGAAATCCACTTTCTCTTTCTTTCGATCCTTGAATTTGAGAGGCTCGTGTAATCATGGTAAATCCAAAAAATGTCTTTAAAATTAATGCCAATACCATCATTCCACTCCCTTTTACCCATTCACTATAGACATAACATAATTGTTGTACATTTCCAAAAAAACATTCCAAAAAATCTGCATATATCGTAGAATACGTTTGAAGAATATTTATTTTGTCTTGAAAACTTGTATCCCGAGAGGTCAAACGTGCCCATACATCGGGAGGCCAAACCCTTGAGGAACGTTTTGGATCTTCATCTTTCCATCGAAAGGTCAAGGCATACCGATTTGATTTTGATATTCGACCACTTGACGGTAACACGGGAGTCTCGATTTTAAAATCAATAAATTTAGAAAATCCAGCCTCTCCCACCAATCCTTCCACATTTCCCGATGGTTGATACCATGGAAATACAAAAAGAGAGGCCTGATATAATTGAGTATAATCGGAAATGACCATATCGTCTGGACGATCTTCATTCTCTTCCCCACTACCCATTCCTAGTCCGGGAATACATAATAAATACGATTGTTCTTGGAACTCGGACATGAAATTAGAACGTAAACGTAAATGTTCCATCGGAAATAGAACTTCCCCTGAATATTCTATACGAACTCGACTCAATTGTTGACGCAAAAACGACACCTTGCCACGTAAAAGTTGAAAAAGACGTTGTTCGGCTTGTGTAGCCCATTCATAAATGGGTAATGAAATTTTTCGAATTTGATCTTCTTGATCTTGTTCTTTTTCTTCCTCATTCCCGGGTTTTTGACTAAGAATCGGAATTTCAATATTTCTTTTAATTTTCAAAAAATCGTCCAAAAATTCCTGATCCACGGGAAGTTTTATTTGTTGAGATACCAAAATTAAATTGAAAAGAAGGACAATTTCTTCGGGTTGATCACGGATGGGTGTCCCGGTCATTACCAGTGCCTTTTTATGCACACCCAATACCTTGAAAAATCGATAGATTTCGTCATAAATAATTTCTCCCAATTTTTTCTCCTTTAGGGATAATTCATTTCTGTATTGAAAATTTAAATGATGGGCTTCGTCACAAATCACCAAACAGTCCTTGTATTGTTGTAACAATTGATCATCCGTTAATGATCCTATTTCTTTTGCAAATTTTTGATAGGTTTGTGAAATTAAACCTTGCGACATGAATACCGCATTCCAACGAGAAGTCTTTTTATCTTCGGGTAAATGACTGGACATGTCCTCCCATGTCTTTCGAAAATATCGGGAATATTTTTTCACTTCCGTATAAAAGTTTTGCTCAATTGTTGAATTGTTACATAAAAATAAAATTCGTGGAATATTTTGTTGTTCCTTCAGTGTATCCATCAAGGCAATCGCTACTCCTGTCTTTCCAGTTCCCATCTCATGAATCACAAGTAAAGAATCATACAATGTATAATAACTCATATATCGAGCAATCATCTCTTGGTGACAAAAACCACTCGTACAATCAAACGACTCTGGATATAACTCTTCATGTCGGACAATTTCCTTTGAAAATTCCTCTTCCTTCAATGATGGATACGAAACCAAATACCGATCCCACTCCATTTCCTTTCTATTTCTATTTCTTTCTTTATTTCAAAAAACATTCAAAAAATTAAATCGAAATAATTTAATTTTTTAGTTTCAGAATATTCTTCTTTTTCTCTCATAATAATATCGCCATGCATAAACAAATAGTTGCCGATAGATGCATCATCATATGCGGAATATGATATCTCCAATGTTTCCATCCTCTCAAATGATAATTCTTGTTCTTACGTACCCCCTCCACATAGAAAACAACAAGTGCACCCGAAGAAAGAATAAATATTCCACCTATACCCATATTTTTCAACATTTGCATTCTTTCTGAAAAATAAACACTACAAAAAGAATTTGAAAAAAAAGAAATCTCCCAATTCTGTATTCTACTGATATTTTCGCATAAACCACTAGGTACTAGAGTATGAAAATTATTATAAAAATTATAAAAATTAGCATAATTAACATAATTCGCATAATTAGTATGAAGACTCGATAGTTTAGGACAAGGAGAATTTATTATTTTTTCCCAATGAGGGTGATACAACCTAATTTTATTCATCGTCATTATCACACCATGCAATCCCAGTGTATAACAAAACATTTTATCCAGATAAAAATAAATACTTTCAGGTAAATGTTTATACTCATGGCATAAACTGTGATAAGCCCAACTTGAACACATTAACAAAATGATATGATTCATCATAAAATATTCTGATTTATATGCCGCCAATTGGATTGGTATAAAAAACAATGATGCCGTCATCACAAGCATCCCCATTTCTCTTCTTTTTTCTTTTCCAAACTGTTTGATTTAATTAATATTATTATCTATAGTTTATACAGAATAATTATTTTTATTTCTTTATTATATTCATTACGAAAGCAAAATCATATCGGTTCGAACTTGACATATTTCAATATTTCCATAAATGGATGAAAACGATTTTCCGGGAAGACTCGGATCATGTCGGTAACAAAATGATTTTCCACGCAAATTTCGTCGTTTTTCTTTTTCCACCAAATTATTTTTGGTGAAATGGTGATAGACAATACTAAAATCATTCAAGGAACTGGGTGCAAGACGAATAATCGCTTCCCAATCCTTTCGTTTACCACTTTTATCCAAAAGCACCTTTTGCGGAAAATAAGAAAACCAATCCACGGGAAGATTTTCCATGAATTCCACCTCGTCTCCGACAGATGGTTGCAAACATGTGGGCCATAATGCCTTGTGGGACTGAGGTAACACCATAAATAATTGTAAAAAGGCCGGAACAGGTTCATGTTTTTCAAAATGCACATGTTTATAATTCGAAAGACTCTCCGACTCTACAAAATCCGTAAAAAATGGGGCATACAAAAAAGGAAAAAACCAGGTCCAATCCGGTATACCCTGATGATAATAATGCAATACCCAATGAATACCATCAATATATTGCTTGATCACCGTATTCATCGTCACCGTAGATGGAAAATGCTCATGGAAATAATGTTGACGGAAAACCTTCCAATCCTCATCCTCAATCTTAAATTCCTTGGTCGTATCCCGACCCTTTAAGTATTCTTTGAATAATAAATCCGGTGTAAAATTTGTCGAGGCTGAATATTTATGATAGAGCATTTGTTGTTCCACTCGAGCCATTTCTAAACAAAAAAGACTCATCATCTTCATTTTCAAGCGTGGTTTTCCCTTGTACATACTTGTCAAATGTCCATGCTCTTTTCCAATCCGTTTATACTTTTTTATCATCGTTTCTAATCCTCCCTCAATAATGGCGAGAGACGGTAAGGTGGGTAAAAAATCATTTCCGACAAGAAAACATAAGACGACAAAATCGTGAACGGCATAAAGAGACGTAAAGGTATGATCGTCTCGTTGTTCACGCCAATCCATACATTGTACCACTTCTTTTTTAAAAATTTGAACATTCACAAAATCAAACGTACGTTGATCGGCTTCACGACCAATATATACATTATCAAACGGTAACATCATCGCCAACATGACAAGATCCGCATCCAACCCATAAATACAAATCTTATCATTGGGGGAAGCGTTTCGACGCAAATACTCCATAATTTTATGCTCACCTTCACCAGGTACTTTTTCATTACTAAAAATCACATTTAGAGTTTGCCATGCGGGATGAGACGATTGCATAAGACGAATATACCAATCGACATATTTCGTCATATCATCCATTACCCATGTTCCCGGTGTAAAATAATTGGAATGAAATTGATCCATATTGGGTGGTCCATCTAATTCGACTTCAATCACAGGAGTCGTGGAAGGCCATGCAGTAATGGGTTTCAAGGCGGCACGAAAACGACGTTGTCGCTGTTGATTCATCTTTCCTAACCCTGCTACACCATCCACACATAACACCAATGTTTTTCTGGGTTGAATATACTTTCGTAAATATTCGATCTTCTCACAAACTTTTTGAAACAAACGTTTCAATTTCTCCTTGGTCATTTTCACCGGTACTCTTTCTACATTCAATCGACCCAATAGTCCTTGATATTCTTTGGAGGAGGGGATGGGTTTTGCAAATACCCCATATTCAAAGACCTCTTGAGCACAATAATGAAATAAACCATTCATATCAATACATAATATATCCATTGCGGATGGCGGGGTTTTGTGGAGACATTGCTCAAATTGTTTGCTGTACCATAAATAAAAATGTTTGACTCCCATTTTAATTTCTTTTTAACATTCCTTAAATACCTTCAAAGAGTTCATTTTTTTAAAATTTAAGGGAACAGGTGCCTTGAGAACAGACAGAGGAAAGAGATGCACATGATGGTTGCGATGTTGTTTGCTTCGATACTACACTCTTCATGTCTTTTTCAGGAAAGACAATATCAAAGGATGCTATCATATATTGTTTTCGTATATTTCGTAAATCTTGAACGATAAAGTGAATGGTGTCCGTCGTCAAACTATCGTTACGAATGTGATAGGTAAATGTGTATTGAAGATTTCGGATATGATGAGGAAGAGTCGAAAGAGTTTTCCAAGTCGGATGATTCGGAATTGTATTCATGCTATCCAATGTTAATAACTCTTCTGAAAATGCTTCAATCGTAAGGAAATGTTTGACACAACAATCCATACAACGTTTAGAGGGATGTGTAAGATGATCTTCCAAAAGAATGATTTGTTTACAAATTTCACGAACATTGAAACGAAAATCCATGACGGGTAAGAGTACGGATTCATTCATTTTTTTCATTGTTTTGACGTTTTTCGGAGGAGGAGAAGAAGAAGAGGGAGGCATACTACCCTTTTTTTCTTGTTTAGAATTGGTGCGATAGGTTGGAAAATTTTCCGCAATATTCGACTGAATATCTTCCGCATTCTGAATTTTCTTGAGTTTGGCATTTGCCTCGGATAAAGAATTTTCATTATCTGTACTGGACTGATCCACGAGTGGTAATGATTTCATTGTCGATGTGTTTTTTTCAAGAACGGGGAGAGTGTTTTTGTTTACCGTATTATTATCAACATTGGGATCGGGAAACTGTTGTTGGACAGTGGCCGACGGTTGACCACACGGGTATCGGGTATTATCAATATGAGCGAGGGAGAGAGCCTTTGTATTTCCGAAACTTTTGAAGGAGAAATAAGGAGGACGTTGGACGGTGGAGGAACTCGCAAAATTATACATTATTGATTTTTAAGATTATCACTTCTTTTTATTTAATAAATAATAAAAAGAGAAAATATATATTAAATTTGGTGGGGAGAAGGAAAATTAAAAATGGAGAAAGGGTCTACATGTGAAAAGAACGACGTGTATGATTTTGCAAGTGTGGTTCTTCCAGGTCGTGTCTACTTTGGTCCCGTTCCCAACCAAACGCAATTGGAATTACTCCACCAAGAAAATTTTAAATATATTATCAATGTCATGTCCACAAAGGAAAAAATTCGTTTTGGGTATACCATTTCACCCGAAAAATTAAATATGCACCTGATGTATTTTCCCATCTCCGATCAACGAGTCCCTCTTCATATTTACCATTTCTTAAAATGGATCGAATATCTCGGTCAAACCCTCGTTCACATGAAACCCAATGAAAAAATGTATATTCATTGTCGTGGTGGTCATGGTCGGTCTGGCCTCGTGGCCGGTTGTCTTTTTTATTGGTATTGGAAGATTTATCAATCTCATCCTCTGACGGGTGAGGACTGCATCCAACATTTGACATTTGCTCATTGTCAACGAAAGATACTCAATCCAAAGTATTTACAACAAAAATGCCCCGTCGCCAAATGCCAACAACAATTTCTTAAAAGTTTGGAAAATTTTAAAAAGTGGTAAAATAAATATTTCATAGTTTCAAAATGAGCAAAGTTATCCCCAATCATAAACACCATTTCCTTTCCTTTGGTTTACTCTTCCTACTTTTTCTTTTCTTCTTTCTTGCACTCTTTATGACAATCTTTCCGACCAAAAAATGCACCCGAGTGGAAGAAGACTATAGAACTCCCTGTGCTGGAGCGGCATCCGGTACCGAATCCGAACAGAGAATTGATCAATCCCGATTTGAACCCTTGACACATCGTTATGTCGATGTGAATACCAACTCTTCTTCCCCCATACAAAATGTTTATAATAAAAGTAGTGATTATATGCCCTATGATAAAACCGGTGTTTATAACGGTTCTTTTGAACAACAACAATTTATTAATCCTCCAACGGTAACCAAAGTTTTTGAAAAAATTAATGACTTTCCCGCCTTGGAACATTGCAATGAAGAACACTGGTATACATTAGGTTATTTAGCACCCAGTTCTGGTGATCCCTTTATAGAAACCATTCAAGATAATCCCAAGTATTATTGGTATGGTCCCAATTTAGGAGAAACTCCCATTTCCAAATTTCCTTCACCCTATGTCGGTGGATGTCGACCCGGTTGGGGTCATCCCTAATCCATCCATCTTACCAATAATCCCCTCTCACCCTCCCCTCCCCCTTACACTTACACTTTTTGAATATAATAATGGATAAAAATAGTTATTATATTCTTTTTATAGAAATCTTTTATAATCTTTATTCTTCAAAGGGCATTTTCAAAAAATCCCAGGCATTTGAAAACATTTTTTGCCATGAAAATTTTGTCGATACGGTGGTGGGTAATGGACTCGGTGTCATCACTCTCTTTTTTTCTATCCGGGGAGACGGGGGTGGAGAAGACTCCTCTTTTTTTATTTTTGGAATGACCTCCTTTTTCTTTATTTCAGGTTTTGTTTCCTTTTTCTTGACCTCAGAATCGGTATCCTTTTTCATTATTTCAGGAGTGAATTCCTTTTTAGGTTGAATAGGAGGCGTCATGACGGAATTCGTCCAAGGATCATAGGTATACGCCAAGGACGGATTTTCATACATGAAACGTACGAGGTCGTCTTGTCTTGTACCACAATATTCATCGTATTGCCGATAGGTATTAAAAGAGGACATACTACTGTTATTTTGTAGAGGCTGTACATAGCCCGTGTGAGTATCATAGTAATTCATTCTTTCTTTCTTTTTCTTTATTGAAAATAAAAAAAATCAAGTTTTTAGGAAGAAAAATCTTTTTTACGACAAAATCAAATTTTTTTTTGAAAACTACAGATTAAGAAGGAGGTGGTAATCCTATTTCCTTGGATGCCCTTCTTGCTTTTTGTTTTTTGTTTTCATATAAAGGATCAGAACGAGGGGTATTTTTAAAATTTTTAATAACACTCCAATCCATGAGTATAGGATAAATATATTTGTAATTGCTAATAATTCGACTAATTTCATTTGAACTCTTAGTTTTCTTCAAAAGGTTTATTGCGGCTTCGAGTTTTTTAAGATCTGAAATCGTTGGTTTTGGTAAAGATTGATCATAGATTGGTTTTTCACTCGATAATGATTGTCTTGATTGGGTAGATTGTTCCTCATACATTGGATTTACATACGTAAACGTTCCATTTTGTTTTGCAAGTTCTTCAAATTTTTTATCAAGTTCCTTTAAAACAACTTCTGGTTCCTTTGAGTTTACTGCTCCCATTATTATTTTTTATATAAAAACTATAAAAAAAAAAATCATGACTTTAAATTTTTATCTATATTTGTTTCGTTCTAGGAAAAAAAGGAAAGAAGTGAAGGATCAGAATAAAGAACACAATAATACAACACAAAGGAGAGTCGACTCAACGCCGCCTTGTCTCGAACGCTGGGAAATGCTTCTTCCAAATTCGCCAACATGTCGGTCGAATTTTTGAAAAGTGGTGAGTATAGATAGAGGACTGTATTTGGAGGAGGACCATTGGCTTCATATTCCTTGGCTGTTTTGCTCGTCTTGAGTACCCATTTTCCTTGAATACACACAAAATCATCGACAACATGGGGAGTTTTCATCTTGGCGATTCGTTTTAGTAATGCCTCTTGATCACAATCCCATTCCTTTGCCCCCACTTCCATCATCCCATTTGGAATCGAACACTGTTTCTCGGGAAGAATTAATTTCAACACCTTGACTAAATTGGACTTTGTACACAATCGTTTTACCCCGTCGCCCTTGAAAGACGAAAGGAATGAATTCCACCATGCCGTCCAAAACAGAATCATTTCCTCTTTATTTTGTGGAAGAGATGATGTCGATGAGGGGGACATTGCGTTTTGTGGAATCTTCTTCTCATTCAACTTAAACCAAAACTTGACCCATATTCTACCTACATATTCTTGTGCCTCTGTAGATAACACTGTCATTCCTTTTTCTGATGACCATGCATCAAGAACACGATCCATCTCCTTTTTCGGTGGAGGTACAACAACCAGGGCATCCAAACGAAAAAGAAATGGAAATAAATGTTGTGTAAAGACAATGACTTCCTCTACCGATATCTTGGATTGATTAGGATGAAGAATATCATGATAGAGGGCGGTCTTTTCAAAAAAGAGTTGAATGAGTTCGAATTGACTGTTTACAATATCAAAGGAATGTTTTTCCAATTCTACAAAGGAGGAAAGAGTTTCGAATTGTTGTTTGGTTTTTTCATGATGTTTCAATAATTCTTCCATCACCTTGTCGTATGATTTTCCAACAACATTGTGATATTGCCACGCAAAAAAACTTTGTTCTTTTTCTGGTGAATCGTATCCCAAAAATGTATCCTTCAATGAACTAATATATCGAAATCCATTCCATCCAAGTAACGAGGTTGTCAAGAGTAAATGTTGAAGATAGGGGTGTTGTTGAATACGACGAGAAATGACATTGGAGACCATCTCTCCTTTTCGATCAAGAATGAGGGTTTGTAATGAATTATATAAAATGGAATGCCCTTCACTTGTTTCCGAGTCAAAGAAATATTGGGGATCGTGCCATTGTTTAGGTACGGATCTAGTTTTTTGTGAGAGTAACGCCTCTTCAACCTCTTCCGGTAACCCTTCTTTCCACAATTTACTATAGAGTTTGATATAATGTAAATCGGTATCAGAATCCGGTGGAGAGGAATAAAATAGAAAGAGTCGGAAATATAAATAGTGAAAAATAGAGGGGAAAAAGAAATAAATAGAACATCCGCTGACTTTGGTCGTAAAAAAAATCAAGGTTCGGTAATCTAAAAGGAACAATAAAGGGGAGAGGGAGAATGAATCGGTAAAAACACCTTTTTTAACATTTGATAATTGGTCGCCGATAGAGACGGACGGTTCCACAAATTTGTATACACGAGGAGCGGTAATAAAGGATAATTGGTGAATCGTTTCTAACACCTTTCCACGCTCCTGACGAAGCGTGTCGAGTTTTTCAGAGACCCATTTCCCATTTTCATAAAGACGAATAATCTCATGATAAAGATGAGTTCGTTGGGCCAAGGAGAGATGGAGAATATTTTCCATGGTACGTTGGATGGTTTCATATTCGGAGAGATGAGGAGACGTTTCACGGGTGATGGAAAGACTAAATTCCGAAAGAACAAGTGAACTCCATTCTTGATCGAGTTTTTCTTTCCTCGGTTGAATGTATTTTTTCATGTAATAAATTGCGATATTTCCCGGAAATTGACATTCCATTTCTATCAAAAAAGAATCCGGATGGGCATTGGATAAAAACGAGCGAACCACTTTTTCCTTCTCGACAAAATCAATCATGGAAAAAGAGACCTGAGAGGTAAGAAACTCTCGAAAATCCGCATCCTCTTCATAGATTTCCTGAATGGGTTTTCCAACGAATCGCCATAAGATTTCCCCTGACTGAAAAAGATGATGAAAATAAAGAATCAACGCATGAAGATAATAAATTTCCGTCTCTCTCGATTCATATTGTGTCGCCCTTTTATTATGATAACTCAATGCCTCCAAGGTTCGCCCTACCACATTCATACCCTCTACAGGAGTCTTGGTTCCATTCAACCCCATGACTTCCAGCGGATCCCACATTTCATGAAAATAGATAGACTTGTGTTGCAATTCAGAAAGGAGATCACGCAATAAACGTTTCACGTCTACATTCAGATTGGAAGAGTCCACATATCCGTTTGTTTTTCCATCGATTTTATGTTGATGCATCGTTTCAAGGACACGACCGACATTGTAAACTTGTGTTTGGAAATCACCAGAAAGCAAATGTTGATACCCCTCGTTGAGAATTGTCGCCACTGTCTCCTCAAATTGTTTTCGTTCCCATTCATTGTAATGTGTCGTCAATGCCGATATATTTCTTGTCGATAATAGAATCGACCGTTGATGTGAATTTTTAAGAAACGGTAAAAGAATGGCGTGAAGAATGGAAGGATAGACGACATCCTCGATCGTGACGGGGAAATCCATCGATAATGGAGATAATTTTTCATAAACATTTCCGGTATCGAAAAACGAAAGAACGGCCATGTTTTCAATCTTTGAAACCTGAATTTAAATAGTAATAAAGTTTTTATTTAAACACGACAAAAAAAAATAAAAATGAGTGGTCTATTATTTTTGAATTCCACGGATTTGGTTCAAAAAATGGGGGAGAAGGGAATGATTTTATGTATCCAACCTGAACTCAAGGGTATGACACTTGTCATGTTCTATTCCAAGGATTGTGAACATTGTAAAACACTATTCGGTAATTTCAAACAACTACCCTATTTCGTCACTGGATGTCAATTTGCAATATTTAATGTAGATTTGAATCCTCAAATTGTTGAACAGTCAAAACCCACGATTTGTCCAATCACCTATGTACCGGATGTCATTCTTTATGTCAATGGTGCACCCTATATTCGATATGATGGTGGACATGATTTAGCCGATATTCAGACATTCTTACAACAAATCTATGAAAAACTTCAAAAAACATCATTTTTCAAAAGTTCTGATTCGAATTCCAATTCTTCCTCGATGACACCGACCCCAATCCAAACGCCAGTGCCCATGTCGTTACAAAATCAACGAACGGGAACACAATCACGTGGAGAAGAAGGATTCATGGATCCTCGTGTTGATTTCCAACAACATCAACGCAATCAACAACCCTCGCATCCTCAAGAAAATCATAATGCACCGTACATTCAACAAGCCAATGGACATCGGATTGGTCCACTTCCACCTCTTTCCCAAATGGATCATCAGCAATATCCGCAACACCCGCAACAACACCAACAGCAACAAGAACATTATAATAATAATAATTATCCTCCGGTCATCCCCGTGTCACCCATGAAACCCGAATCGGAAATTCCAGCCTATACGATTGGAAAGCCCGTTTGTAGTGGACCCGATGAAAAGTGCTATCTCGCTTTTTCGGATGCCTATGGGAAGTAATTTGGCAAAGATTGAAAAGATTGAAAAGATTTTGAAATAATTTTATTTATCCCTCGTAAATAAAATGAATGTTGTTTCGGATCTTGATATTTTTTTTTCCGGTATAAAAGACTGTCCCTACTATAATTCTCTTTCTTTGCGTCCTCTTGAACTTGATTATAAATATCCACCCTCGTCTTCTCCGTGGAAAGAAATCAAACGGGGAACTCGTACATTATCATCAGAAGAAATATTTTATGCATTCCATCTTATTTCAGGTCATATCCAACCAAAACTCTTTTCATGGCTTCCTGAAACACAATCCACCCTCTTTCCTATCAATATATTATGGGTGACGTCAGAGGACATGGAAGGGGGTGCATCGTGGACCTCTGGAAATACCATCTTCCTTACGAATTGGAATATACTCTCTCATGAATTATGTCATCTTTATCAACGAAACATACCCAGTGTGTTTCATTCCCTTTATCATCAATGGGGTTTCACACCCATGGAACGAGATACTGTACTTCGTTTCATTTCAAATCATAATAAAGAATATATCGATAATCCCGATATTTCCTCTCAATATTTCACCTATCAAGGAGTGATTCTTCCTCTCTACACCTATTCCATGGGAAGAACATTATTAAGGATGGAGGAAGAAAAACAATATTCAACCCTCTCGAAAGATTTAAAAATTCCATTTTTACACCCATCTTTCTTATGGGAACTCAATCATCCTCATGAAATGTTTGCCGAAATTTTTGAATTATCGTCCCCAACATTGAAGAAGTAAAAATTGACACGATGATAGGCAAAAGAAAAAAACGGGTATACAGGAATGAACAAGCCTGAAATAATTTCATCACTTTCTACACCACGTGTGTATCGAGTCCTATCCCTCTTTTCAGGAATGGGTGGAATGGACGGTATTACAAAACGATATTTTACCGGAAGCAAAATGGATTGCGGAATTAAATCACTGGGATCATAATTTTCATTTGAACGACATTCGTGTTTTGCTCGAGGAAAATTTTACGTTTCCTACTGCCGGTGTGATTACAGGGGGCTTTCCATGCCAAGATTTTAGTCATGCAGGGAAACGAAAAGGATTTGATGTCGATCGAGGTACCTTATATCAATCCTATCAATCCTATGTAAAGGTAGTAAAACGTGTACGACAATTCCTCTTTGTGGTTGAAAATGTTAATGGGTTACTTATCATGCCTGGAAACACTATTGATAAAATCATGGATGATTTTACGTTAGTTGGGTATGAAGTCAAGTACCAATTATCAAGGAAACAAGCATTGAAGACTTTGCTAAACTTAAATCTATGGAATAAACTCGATAAAATTCATTCATTATTCTGACAATTTTACAATACTACTATATTGTAAAATTTTTATTCCTATATGATTACATCTTTCCTATATTATTGTTGCATTTCAAATAGTTCCTCTTGTCGATGTTGATAATGTTGGTAATCATGTCTTTGGTCTTTTCTTGTTTTGTTTTTTTTAGACTGAAATTTTAAAATCTGTGAATCGACGACTTTATTCTTTTTCAATATTTTTATAATACGTTCCTCGATATTTTGGAGTTGATAGTATTGAATGAAATAAGAGTTATACCATAATGATTTATAAATGAAAAATCCAACCGATATTGTTTTCCCATTAAATTCTTCCGTTTCAGTGGAAAGAAGGTCAAATTGATTTGTTGCAAAATGTTCTAGAAATTGAAAACAAAGATGTACATAAGTACGTACATACTGAATTAAATCCCGATGTTTAGGTATTTCATCGTTATACACAATAATATTAATAATCTTGTGCACACCGTCTAATAAACAATATGTATAGGCTTTTGTGTATTGTACATGAGTTTTGGGATATAACTCTTGTTTCTTTTTGAACATATCACTGACAAGAATTAAACATTGAAGGTGAAAAATATCCAACAAAACATCTGCGGGTGTTGTTGGAATGATGAACATCATGTAAGATAATCTTAATAATTCAATATCCGCCTTCATTAAATGTCCCGAACGTAATACCAAATCACAAAGGATATTTACCAACAATTGAATCCCCTCTTCTTGATAGGTTTGATAGTACTCCATAAATTCTTGATTATTATTGGAAATTGTTTGTAATATTTCGGTAATGATGGATACAATCTTTGAAAAATTGGTGGTCATAAGTTTGGTCATAAGTTTATTCGTCACTCGATCCTTTTTTTGTAACATTATGGAAAGAAGAGTAAGACTCTGTTTATACAAAACTTTTTGCTGATCATCTTTCCCATTTTTTTTCCAATTATATAAACAGGAAAGAATAATCTCCATACATTCTTCGTTTGGTTCTTCTTTATTTTGAAGGATATTGGTCAAAACATTGGACAAAACCATCAATTTATATTTAGTACTATTTTTTATTTTTCGATGAAACAATATAAAATACATTAACAATACAAAAGAATAAAATGTTAAAAGTCGTACATGGTGTCGAGAGACGATAGACATTTCAGACAACTCAGATGATTTCATAGGAAAGGTAACAATCGTGTAACCGATCCATACTAAATAGAAAAATACAGAAACCCTTATCCATCCTATAATATTGTGTTGACTACCGTATCGAAAAAGAAAAAGTATGCAAAGGAATAACAAGGTATCCACCAGATAGAGAATAATAAAAGGCAATATTTTTTTTTCCGATAAGTTCATTTAATTTTTTGTTTATTTTATCCTATTATTTTTTTTTAGTGAAGAGAAGATCGTAAAAAAAAACCGAAATCCGGTTGTTGCCCATTCTGTCTCATGGATTCTAATGTTTCAAAATCAGGAGTATCTAAACTTCGTGCAAAATAAACCGGGGGTGGTGGTGGTATCATGAGGGGAATTGTCGAAACGGATGTCAAGATATCATGAAGAATGGACATCGCCACGTTGGTCGTCGTCTCATTGTAGGACCAGATTTCATAAAAGTTCCGCTGAGGATTATACACCATTTTTCTCAATAAGGGAAGATAGTCCGTAATTGCTAAAAGGTGTGGAAGGATGAAATTTTGCATCACTTCTCCCGTTATTTGCGGATAATTTGGAATCACGGTGATACGTATCGGATCCACTATTAATGGACCATAGTGGTTATGAGTTTGTTGCTGCCAATGTTGTTCCAAAAGATGAACAGCATGAACCATGGAGATTTCATCTTTGGACCAAATTTCAAATCGATGAGATTCACTCTCGTACCACATATAGTCCACCCCACTCTCTTCTGTCATGCGAATCAAATGTTTTCCATCTTTCCCAATATATTGACCGATTCGAATTCGATCAAATTCAAGTGGGATGTAAACGATCGAAATTCGCATATCCTTATGTCCAATGGGTGGTGTGTAGACTCCCTTGGTCGTGGCAAAATAAGCATAATTTCTTGTCGTCATCTTTTTTATATATTTTTTATACCCTGTGACGTATTATTTCAAAAAAGAAAATTATTTGAAATAAATGATGGATTTGATTTGATGGATTTCCAACTTTTTCATTTTCTTTCGATTGGAATGGATCAATTTTATAATTTGAAAAAAAATTAATATCTTGGGATAAGATAAGAAGGATTAATATATATTCTTTCTTCTCCGTGTTAATAATCTTGAATAATGTCTGCTGCTCCTTACTCTGCTTTTACTGATACTTCCTACTCTTACCCCAACCTTCGTCTGGTGTACATCTATGGAACACCCACTCTCTTTGAACAGTTAATTTCTGCTCATAAAGAATATGTGAATGAGGTGTCTGAACTTGCGACGTCAATCACTCAGATTGTGGGTGGAGATTTGGCAGAAGGGGCGTATTCGAATTTCACGGATGCGGCTGCGTGGACCACAAAAATGACGGCTGCCATCACCGCCTCGTCTACGGAAAGCCAAAACCTTACCAAACTTCGTAATCGTTTCTTACAACCCAGCATGTACAGTTCGGCGGAAACCTATGCGAACGGTACCTTCTGGGCGACCTTCTCCGCCACCGATGCCACTACTCCTTCAGCGGCTCTTAGTGTGAGCAACTTGGCGTCCTACATTGCTACCCAAATTGAAACCGATTTGTCTAATTATGATGATAATAACATTGTGGATGGGTGGTTTCTTTTCCACGTTTCGGATTTCGAAGCCATCATTGCGTCTGTGTCCGAAATGGTGAAAACCCTCAATGCGATTAAAAAATTCTGGCAAAATCTGGACAACAGTCTGTCGAACTTTTCCGCCAGTGAATTCTGTCTTCGCATCACCACCGCCGTCATCCTCACCAAGGTCGGAAACGCCATCTCTCACTGCGGATCTACCATCACTAAACTTATCGCTCTCAAAGTGCTTATTCAATCCGGTGGTAACTCGTCGTCCACTTCCGATATTATTGCTGCGACCAATGCATCACTCGTTCTTATCCAGGCTCTTTTTGCGGATATCAAGACCGATTTCGATGATATTGATGTTGCCGTCAAGGCCGTCTACAATCCCGCAGCGACTTCCGGTCTTCTCGCCTCTCGCACCACCGCCGACCCTTCCATTTAAATTCATTGAATAGGTTTTGGAGAGTAGAGGATATAGACATATAAAGATACTGTTATATAGTTATAATTCTTATGTAGATTCTTATATAGATTCTTATATAGATTCTAATATAGATTCTAATATAGATTCTTATATAGATAGGTAGACTCTATTATATAAATCTCATGCATTTTTTTATTCATATTATTAGGAGAACGAAAGAAAGATAGGAATCTTTTCTTATTTTTAGTACTAAAAATAAGAAGATATTTTATAGACTTTATAGACTTTATAGACTTTATAGACTTTATAGACAAGGAAGATAAAGAGAATCCCATTTAAAAAAAATTTTTAAAATTCCTTATTATTGTATAATTATAAAGAATATTTATTCTAAGTATAATGAGTGTGAACCAAAGTCTTTTAAATTCGTTGAGTCAATTACTAAATATCGTATGGGTTTGGCTAAGTGGAATGATGTTTCTAGATATGACAATTTATACTAATTTTTTCCTTGTGATTGAGTCCGCATTATCGATTGTAACTGGTATTTTTAATGACTTGACCTTACTTGCCGTTCAATATTCAAATATTGCAGCCGATCCGACATTGCTATCCCCGAGTGTGAATCAGTATATAAATATGGTGTGGTCGGAATGTGTGGTGAAAATGCAAAATCTTGTCACTGAAATTTCAAATATAGGGTCATGGTTTAGTACAACAAATTTTGGAAATATGGCATCGACTGAATTAACAGCACTTGAACAACTTCTTTATCAAATGAATCGTTTGTCCATTGATTCACAACTCCAAATTTTGTACAGTTATTTTATGGAAGCCACCGGACAAGTTTCAAATATAAGAATTCAATATCTATTGGATGGTGTGAAAAGTGATTGTCAAAATATTTATACCCATTCTCTTTCCACCTTTTTTATTGTACGTGAAGATCGGGGAAATATGGAAAACCAAATTTTTATTAGTTCTCGATTACAAATTTCGTTACAAAACTTTTCTCCTCTTTTCAAATCTCTTTGTGATAAATTAAAAAGTCTTCTCTCCCTGGTTAGTATATCGCTTACATCAGAAGCAGCCTCTGCCGCAGCCTCTGTCGTGCCCTGTGCCGCTGCGGCATTGTATACCCCATCGTCCTTACATTCGTCCACACCACCCGCCTCTAATCCTCTCTATGCTTCGTTTTCAAACCCAACAACACAGCAACCTCCAACCCCACAACTTTCTTATGATCCTTATGCATCACATTTTGACGAATTAAACCCAGAAATGACATCACCTCCCTTAATTCCCCCAATTCCCTCACCTGTCATGACCAACAATTTGACCAAAAGTATTGCAAATCCCCCAACACACAAACCACCTCTATCTCTACCACCTCGACCACCTCCACATCCTCCTCGTCGACCGTCTCCATCATCTTCATCACCAATACCCAAACCACCTTTACCTCTACTACCGCCACCTCCTCCCCCTCGTCGACCGTCTCCATCATCTTCATCGCCAACACCACCCAAATCACCTCTACCACCGCAACCTCCTCCTCCTCGTCGACCGTCTCCATCATCTTCATTACCAACATCCAAATCACCACCACCTCCTCCACCCCCTCCCCGTCGATCTTCACCCTCTCCAAAAGCCCCATATGTACCAATACGTCAATCCAATACGGCTCCTCCACGAAGAAATCATCCCCAAAAATTTACAAAAAATTTAATTGTACGTGATATCAAATATTCTAAAAATCATCGTGCTACCTATGAAGTCGACCGACGAGAAGATCTTGACATTCTTGAAACTATGAATATCATGGAAGTGGATGATTTATCACAACTTGTTCAAAATCATAGTTATAATGGTAGATGGGTAATCCCGGTTTGTGTCCCAAGTGAAAATGGTATCGATGTCCAAACCATTGGAAATATTGTCCTCCATAATTATTAAACTATAAAATGAGAGATCTCTCCAATATATCAAATTCATCTCGGTAAAACGTAGACCCTGTGTCCACCTCGAATGAAAATGGCTGTTTTTCAGGTTTGTACTTGAATACTTTCTCATATAATTTTTGGTTGACAGGTTGATATACTAATAATTTGTAAAAATTCGGCTGAAGAGTCTGTAAACGACTCATATATAAAGCAACCACTAAAAACATATCATATAACGTAACTTCACCACCTACATTCATATTGTAACATGATTCTTTTTGTTGTTGAGTTTTTTGCTGTTGTTGTTGGTCATAATCACCTCCATAACCACCCCCACCTCCACCATGCTGTTGTTTGAAATCTTGCAAGGCACGTTTTACATGGGTTGGATTAATAATTTCCTTACTATCAATGAAACGTTGTAATGGTCTTTTATATTTTATTAACATATTACGAATTTGCTGTTGATTTTCCACTACCCAAAAGAATGAATATATTTCAATAATCAGTATAAAATAAATTCCGATGGGTAAATTGATTGTTTTCTTTGGATTCGGGTGGAAATTAAGAATACCGAGGAAATCGTACATGATACGTAAAAGTAAAAAGAAATAGACCATGGATTGTGTTAACGAGTCATCCGACCCATATTTTAAAATATATTGATAGTACAAACTATCCTGAATATCATGAGTAGAAAGTAGTGTCTTATTTCGAAAAACGTCTTGTATTGTTTTTATTTGTATATTAATTTCTTTTTTGCAAAAAAGAATATACGTTTTAGAGAAATATTTTTGAGCAAATGTTGGTAGTTTATCAAGGACTGTATCCAAGATTTGTTGTACACATTTTTTATCTTTAGCCGACATAGTCCCCCCTCGTAATTTTTCGAATTGTTGCATAAAAAAACCAATAATTGTCTTCTTCTTATTGTATAGTCTATGTGGATAATCAATATTCGGTATTGCAAATCCTTCAAACCCATTACTTACAGGACCCACTTGTTGTGTAAAAGGATCTTCGGAAATATCTCCCGGTAAATTCGGCGAGGAAGGGGGAACAAGGGGTACGGTGGATGGTGGTGGTGTACTAATTTGCATATCTTCAGACATAATAATTTGTTTAATTTGAATAATTTGAATTGCTTTTTATTTCTATCCCCCAAAAAAAATTTTTTACCATCATATCTCTCATCTCTCTCATCTCTCTCATTTATTTTATGTAACAAAATAAATCAATCTCTCTCCTCCTCATGTTCTGTTTTTTACTATTTATTTATATATATTCTTTTTCTTCATGAGTATTATCAACTTCTTGTTTGGATTCCGCTATGACCACCTGTTCCTCCACTTTTGTAGGACTAGAATTGACGGAAAGAAGCATGTCTGCATAACTTTTTCCTGAGTGGGTAGGAAAAGAGGGTGACGTACATAGATTATTATTATTATTATTATTATTCAATACCGGGAAAGCATTATGTCCTTGAAGATGACGTTCATTCGGATTTGGATTTCGAGTGGGTAAATATTTTCTCGATAATCGAAATAAAACGATAGGTGATTCCCCGTTGAGCAGTTCAAGAATAGTTCTTGTATGCACTCGATTCTTTGCCCGATCTTGAAGATACCACTCATGACATTTTTTCAATAAATAATATTCCTCTTTCGGTAATGTCATATACTTGTCTTTAATATACCGATATACATACATTTGACCTAATTGCTTAGCCGCTTGAAACAAGGCATGTTCATAATCATCAAATATGTGGGCTTGTTTCTCATACAATTCACAAAATCGAACCACATCTTCTTTCTTTTGTCGAATCTCAAAATAACGTAAAAATAAATTAGGATGATTCCCTCGAAGAGTTGAAAAATATCGATATTCTTTTGGAACAATACGAACTGTTTGCATTGTAGAGGTATTGAAAAAAAGTAAACCCTGATGCTCCCAAATATTCACATTATTCTCAATCCATTCAAACAGTTTTTCCTTATCACCATCTTTAAACACATACGGACTCATCGAAGGTAATGATAATTCTTTCAACGATGACATGGTCGACGATTGATCATCATCCTCTTGAACCGAAAATGAAAATTGTTGTTCTTTATTCCACCACCCTAAATAAATAATCTTATTTTTAGGAGAGGTATGGGATGGACTACGACAGACCACACGATTTTCCTGATTGGAACGAATCAAAAACGCATAAATTCTCGACTTGTCCAAAGACTCTCCAAAACTAGAAAGACGGTTATTATCCACCGAATCCTTAAAAATACCACCGAGTGCATGAGTAAACATGTTCCCAAACGTGAAACGACTTGACCAACGGGATTGAAATGCATCCAGTTTTTTATTCGTCGAAAGATACCACTTTTCATTATGATAAAACATTCGTAATAATGTCCCCTCCATACTCAGAAAAGAAAGAGTACTCGCATCCGTCATCCAACTCGGAATATCCACAGTTTCCTCTGTATCCCATTCGACTGGATAGGGCATACTCTGATTCAATAATTTTTTGGATTCTTTGAAATAAATCCATCCTCTCACTTTTCGCAGTTTGATTTCTTCCTCTACAGATAAAGTAGTAGGTATCTCTACTCCCTCGTCATTATGATTATTAGGATTATTATGATTATTCTTGGGAATCTCAAAATAATTGAGAATACGAAACGATTCATCTTCATCCGACCATCGTAAATACTTCAAATGTTCTGAATTAAAAATAGAAAGACCCTCATACTCCAATAAATCTTGTTCTGTTACATGATAATCCATTCTGTCGTGTTTAATATTATTCATAGCATTATTATTTGTACGATACACTGCCTTCATCTTTCTTTCTTTTAGATATACAATTCTTTTCTCTTTTTTTATTTAGGTAAGAAGTATTTAAAGTACTTCAATTAAAAAAAAATATTACTGTTTTTTTTTCGGTTGTTCCTATAAGATAAAAAAAAATAGATGAAGAAGAATAAAGATTCCAAAAAAGATAAATATTTTAATGGCAAATTTATATTCCGATGTCTTTTTCGAATTTGTATGATCATGATGATTTTTGTTTCTGCAATACTCCTTTACTATGAATCATTGTCTCTCTGTACGCTTTCGGAAGCCTTGACCAAAAATAATTTGCTTTCCGATTTTATCGCTTTTCTTATGCTGACTGGATGTATATTCTTTTATTTTGGGTACTGTCATCATTCGAATCCATTATTACTCTTTTCGAAAGAAATACACCAACCATTTTTATACCTTCTTCGATTAAGTATTATTCTTCTTGTAATTTTACTCGTAATCGTCTATGATGTTGAAAATTATTTCCATCTTCACTATATTTTAATGTTTTTCTACGTCTCCATCACATTAGTCATGCTTGGTTTTCATTCTTTTTATTTAGTGATCCCCCCTCTTATTTTCATTCCTCTTTTATACCTTTGTCATGCGAATCTTGCCGTGTACGAATTTTTGTACATTTTGTACATTGTTATTGTTTTTTAATTCCTAACTACCTATCGATCAATCTTGGAAATTTTAAGAATTGTTTTGGAGTCATCAGGAGACGACGATCGTTGTTTCAAGGCAATAATGATATGGTCCGTAATAGTTTCCACGGTAATGTTCGGTTTCGACTGACATTCTTCGAGCACCTTTTTTATACGATGTTCTCGTTGCACAGGAAGTAATTGTTTATGAAGAATTACCTTTTTTCCGGATCTTTGAACACCGGGTAAATTATTATGTTGAAGAAATGTAATAATCTCCTTCTCTAAATCGTGATATCGTGATTGTAAAGGTTCAAGTTGACAAAGAATCGATTTACGAAAGGCGGTAATTTGGTTTTTAAGTTCAATTAACTTTTCATCAATCGATAATAATTCTCCGACATAGGCACCAAGTTCTTCGTTTGTTGTAATGTGCATAATATATTTATTGTTTGTTATTTTATTGTTTGTTATCACCATGACAAACTATTAAAACATTTTTAATCCAAAAAAACGAAAAGACTATCAATATTTTTTATTTCTTCCAAATTATACTTCATAGTTTGAAAAAATTCATCCGAATTACGGGGGTATATCCACCACCAACGACAATCTCGATTTAAACTACATTCCATCGGTGTCGTATTGGAAAACTGATCTTCTTGCATCCAAATGGGTCCGTATATATTTCCAGTTTTGGTGGATACAAATCCTCGAAAAATAAAAGGTCCATGATTTCCTTCCGGGTGGGCTTGATATTTCCACATGGTCCAGTTCGGTGTAGGGCGAATAGACCATGTCGGAATCGTTTGTCCATGATAATTTTGAGTGACCGCCTGAGAATAAATGGTAGTTTGTAAAGAGGTTACGGGGAGTAAGAGAGGATGCGAATCTTGTTTCATTATTTTTATTTATAAAAAGGGAATAAAAATATTATTTGACTCTTTTGGAAGATTTAGATTTTGAATCTATCGATTTTGTGGATGGTATTGGTTTTATAGAAGGTACATGTTGCCATTTTTCATCCACCATATAGTCCATCAATCGACATATATGTGTTTTAGGATAAAATTTTTCGAATTCTTTGTGCAGATAGGGATTATAAGATAAAAGAGGAATGAAAAAATGAGATATAATAAACCATTCTCTTTCACTCGGTTCGATTTTACACCATTGACGAACAAATCCCCCATTCGTTGATTTTCCAATGGTTGAATAATTTATTTTATTTTTGTGATGATGTCGAACCCACTCTACCAAGAAAAAGAGAGACCAACTTTGACAAAATGCATCTGCCGGAAGTGTACGATATAACGGATTATCACCCGAAAATTGGATTCCATATTTTTTAAAAAAATACCGCTTTTTACAAATACCAATATGCTGTTTTGATTTTTGCGTAGAAGGAATAAATCCACTATTTTCAAAAATTTTTCTAACAATAGGAACAATTACCTTCTCCCCCACCAAATAAAGTTGAGATCCGGAATCAAAACTAATGAGACGAGCAGGGTTTTTCTCATACACAAAAGAGACGAAATGAACCTTGTTTTCTTCATAAACAAGACAAACCGTAAACAAAACATCCATAGAATTCATAGAATTATTGGAATTCAAAGAATTATTGGAATTCAAAGAATTATTGGAATTCAAAGAATTCAAGGATGTACTCAACGACATGGCTTTTTCAAACGTAGTTTTTAGTGACTCTCCCGTGTCTCGAATAATTAAATCATTCGAATCGAGCATGTCTTTCTGTTTCACAAAAAATGTTCCTAGATACGTAAACGGTGTTTTCGGATACAGTTCATGTAAAAGTAAGTTCATTATATAATTTCGTACATTCTCTTCATTAAAAAAGTAAATAATTTGCTGAAGAAGAAAAATATCCTTCGATGTCGTTTTATGTGTATCGGTGGAAGGTTCCAATGAATGTAATAGGGATTGGAATATTTGGGACTCTGATAACATTCGGTTCTAAGGAATCAATTAAATCTCAAATCTCTATTTATCATATAAACAATAAAACAAAAAAAATTGACTTTATTTTAAAAATATATATATAAATATTTAGAATAAATATTAAAAATATATTCATTCTTTCTAACTGTTTATTACACGTAAATAGGTGAAAATGTCATCTTCTTCAAAACTCGTTCTTTCCGATATTCCGAAACTTTTACAAGACGGAAAATTAAGAAAGAAACATTTGAGCGGTCCCGGATCTTTAAATAAAAAAGATTTAATGAAATTGGCGATTGACAATGGGTGGAATCGCCCTTCCACAACAACCGGTGTCGTGAAAAGGGTTGATATTGAAAATTTTATTATCCAGCATCTTCTTGGACCCTCTCGTAGAAGAACATCCCGAACGTCGTCCTCGTCATCGTCTCCGTCATCACCAACCATGACGGAGGATATTCCTATTCAGAATGATAATGAGAATGATAATGAGAATGTTCCACATCGAGTATGGACAAAAGCCGATGTGTTAAGACGACTCTCTCTTTATCATAATTTTGAACAAGTGGAGAAGGATTACAAATCCAAAAAACTGAGTCATCATGGGTTACGTATTCTTGCGAATCATTTATTTCAATCGCAGACGTTTAGTACAGATCCACGGAATGGAAAGGTGAACGATCTCCTCGATTTTATAAAAAATGGTATTCTTCGTTCTTTACCTTTTGCGACAAACAATACTCCAACAAATAGTACACCCACAGATCATACACCCACAGATCATACACCCACAGATAATACACCCACAGATAGTACACCCACGGATCATACACCCACAGATAGTACACCCACAGATAGTCCACCTACGGTCAATGTTACGGGGGAGGCGGTTGTAAATACGGATTCTATAAATATTATGCCCATGGTGTCCACAGAAAATAAAAGAAAAAAAAAAAGACTTGTTCCGTCTGATACGACAGCAGAAGAAATTTCAACATGGCCAGTTGATTTAAGTACAATTCAAAACTTTACCGTGAAAGATTTAAAGACGTTACTTGAAAAATACGGTATCAAGAGTTCCCTTGGAAATAATAAGGAGACACTATTGAATTTGTTTAAAAAGAAAAGGTGTGACAAATCAGCCATTACGAATCTAATTTGCAGTGAAGAAGAAGTATGTGATTTGCGAAACAAACTATGTCGAGATGATGTGACCAAATACAATAAAAACTTTACCATCTTCAATTACAAGGGTCATAAAATTTTGGGTGAAAAAAAAATGGAACATGAAATCAAACGTCTCATGGAATCGTCTTTGTCGTCCTTATCGTCCTTATCGTCTTTATCATCTTTATCTCAAGTGAACCTTCCTCTTTCTCCTCCTTCGACAATGCCTATCCTACCAGTCGTGGCCACGACGGTGAATCGACCACCCTCTTTATCATTAAAGAATAAAGTATCTGAATTCCATCCCCCAAGATACTCCAAGTATTTCAACACCTCAAAAGAAGAAGAAGAAGAAATGAGGAATGCCGTCATGCGATGTTTCCAAGTCATGTCCTCCTCCGCCCCATAAACTCTTCTCATAGAATTTCATAACAAATAGTTGAAAATAATATATATTATATCTATATATTATATCTTTATCCCTATTCTATATTCCTATTTTATTTTTATTCCTATTTTATTTTTATTCCTATTTTATTTTTATTCCTATTTTATTTTTATTTTATCTATATTTACTTATTTTTAGTTTCTTCGTTTTGGATTTCTTCCTCGGTCGTTTCAATTATTTCTAGAACTTTTCCGACATTTTTAGTTTTGATATTTTCTGTTGTCGTCGATAATGATCCTCCGAGTTCCGCCAATTCTTTTTCCAACACCTTGTCCATTTCTATATCACTTAGAATTTTGACCTTGATACCCTCACCTTCATTGAGACGTGGTGTCACAGCAACAGAATCCGTTGTTATAGTAGGAACGAGATTCGCTGAAACAGGAGGATGTGTTGCAGGCAAACGTTGAGATTGAGGAATAAAAGACGAAGATGTATTTCGAAAATTATTATTCGGATGATTTGGAAGAGATGCACTGGATGGTACATGGGATGGTGATACATGGGATGGTGATACACACGAGGATGATACACACGATGATGAAGATGATAGAGATGATGGATGTGATGATGCTACATGGGATGGTGGAGGTGATGATACATGCGATGATGGTGATGATGATGATACCTGGGACGTTGTAAGAAGGGTGGAACGTAACTCTTTAATTTCATTTTCTAACCGAGAAATCCTTCGTCGAAAGAAGAAATAAAGCAAAAAGAACGCACCAACAAAAGATATACCCAATATAATGGGTAGTGGAATTAACCACATGGAGGATGTTGTTAGATCGCCACTCACTTCATCCTTACTTTTCTTTCTTGACGAAGACACTGGTACACTTTTTTTAGAAACATTATTTTGGGTAATCTCAATACCACTCATTCCACTCATTAATTCTTCTTCCTTGGAACTTTGATCACTTTCTTCCTCTTCAATCATACTTAAAACGTCATTATTACAAGGTTCGTCTCCAAACATTTTATTTTCTTTCATAAAATGAATGATTTGTTTAAATGTTTATAAAAAGTATATGATATCTAGGCGATTTTACAACAACTCTTTTTTATCAACTCTAAATACATTTTAATTCTAATTTCATCCGTATGAATGAAGTGAATGATAATTTGTCAGATTTTTATGCCTTTGATTCTTGATATTGTTGAAATATAGCACTAATGAATATGATAATGTTAAATACGAGTACTGAAATAAAGGCACCATAGTAAGGCATCCAATACGTTTTATTCGGATAGGGCAACGCACTCTGTACAAGTTCGGTATTTACTTTTATAAAGGTATTATAGTGAATAAATGATAAAATGACAATCATGAGACCGGAATTCATCCACACATAATAAAGAGGGAGATGAAACTGACCTGATGTCATATCTACTAATAAATAGGGAAGAAGACACATTGCCATGACAATTTCGATCCCGAGGAGTGCCCGATTAATATATTTCTTATCGGAACCTGGGTGTTGTGTCAGTGCGGTGGGTGTAAACCATGCAGATATGCTTACAATATTGGTATAGAGTGTAATTACCAATACCAAATTAACAACTAACATGAAATGAATAAATAGGTGACGTTTTTCTTCTGACAAGACAGTATTGATGGTACTTGCACCGTAATTTGCCGTCATATTTGCACCTTTTGCCACCGCACCTGCTGCTGTTTTTCCTGCTTGTGCGGTCATATTTGCCCCTCTTGCCAATGCACCTGCCGTCATAGTGGCCCCACTTGATAGTGCACCTGCTGTCATATTTGCCCCACTCGATAGTGCACTTCCCAATACTTTACCTCCTTGTACGAATCTGTTTCCTACTGGTTTCGTCGCAACGCCACCTGTGTTCCCCATTGTGGTTTGCTTCATTAATTGTTGTAATTCTGGATGCCCGTTCATTGGGTTTTCAAAATGAAATTCCTGTGATCCTAATAAAACGGACTGTCCACTTGGCATTTTCCTTTTTTGGGCCTGGGCTTTCGCTGCCGCTTGGGTTGCCGCTGCTGCTTGGGCTGCCGCTACTGCCTGTAATCTCTTTCTTTCGGTTTGTACATCTATGGTTGCGGCTGGGGGTGCGGCTGGGGGTGCGGCTGGGGGTGCGACAGGTACTCCTCCACTGGGTGGTACATTCATTCTATTATTTTTTTGTTTATTCGCCCTAATCGTTTGTTTAATCGATTTATAGACATCAAACCCTGGTTGTAAGGTTGAACCCTTTGGTGCCAACCCTCCCCTCTGTCTCTCTAATCTTATACGTTGGTCCGTCGCTCCAGCATCTTTGCTAATTGTATAGGAGACCATCAAAATCTAATGGATTATTATTTTTTATTTTATGAAATAAAAAAAATTATTCATCTATTTTTTCAATCTTGACGTAGGATTAGACGCACACATGGATGTAAAATAGGATCGGGCAACTTATATTTATCATTCTCTGTAAAATTTAATGTTGTATTACTATTTTCTTGAAAAAGAGGACGAATAACAATCGTTACCTCTTTTTGATTTTCTTTGCAAGGTAAAGGAACAAAAGGTGCACGATAAAGCAACGTCAAAAACCATAAATTCCACATACTCTTTTCGGGACACTGCCATAACCCGGAAATGAGTTTACGAATAGAATGAATTTTTGTCATGATTAATTTGGATGGAAATTTCATAAAGGGAAACTCCTCCAAAATTTGTTGCTGCACATTCAAATAGGCAAGAGCCACAATATTATTATTATTATTATTATTATTATTGGAACGTTGTTTGTGTTCTATAGTAATCAAACCGTTCATCATCGTCTCCCATAGTTTTGTTTTTACCAAAGGTGATTGGGAAAGAAATGAAAATTCCTCCGTATAATATTTGTATACCATTCCCAACTCTTCTAGAATATCTTTATTTTCCGCATCATCTTGAACGTTCCAATTCGTATCATTATTTATATCATTATTTATATCATTATTTATATGATGAAACGTAGAAAGTGGTAATCGAGAGGTGTTGATCATGTTGCAAAATGAACAAGGTATCGTGGATGACGGACATGCGAATGGTAATTTGGAAAGAAGAAAACAGACATATTTTACTAAAGAGTGATTAGATGGATAGTTCGATAAAGAAGAATGAAAAAGGTCTCGTAAAGACGTAAGGAAATGAAAGAAAATATGACCACGATGGAGAAAAACCAATGGTGGACGGTTTTTCTTCTCTCTTTTTTTATCTCCTTTTTTATCTATATTTTTTTCTATACTTTTATTCACCCAAATAAGCATAGAGGAATCATCAACCAAAATAGGAATCTCCTCCGAGGAAGAAGAATGTTTATCCCAAAACGAAGGATTCAATGGGAATACAGAGAGTTCAGAGAGCGGTAAACATTTTACATGTACCTTGTGAATATTGTCGGGTAAATCATTCATATCATCTTTTTCATCACGAAAATTTAAAAACCGTGCCATCACTTGTAATAAAATTTTCCATGCCATATCTTCCAACTTAACATTGGAGAAAAATATACAAACATTGTTTTTGTTTTCATTGGTTTTTCCCATCATTGTTAGATATATTAGATATTTTAGTTTTCATATTCTTCTTACTCTCCTTAAATTATCTATATTTAATTATATTTAATCATATTTAATTATATTTAATTATATTTAATTATATTTCAATTATATTTCAATTATATTTCAATTATTATTGAATAAGCAAAAGTGATTTAAACCCATGTTTCGTATTAAATAATAGAAAATTGCAACGGTTAAATAAAGATGGGTGAATGTTTACATGAAGATGTGATGATGGATGGGAATCAAGAAACATGTGAGAATTGTGGGATGGTGTTGAATAAGGAAGATATTGTATTTGAAAAGGAGTGGAGATATTATGGAATGATGGATACGAAACATAATAAGGATCCGAACCGTTGTCATGCTCGACGAAGTGATGAGAAGATGATTTTCAAGGATGTCGAGAAATTAGGATTTAGTGAAAAAATTATTTTACTTGCGAATGATATTTACGAGCAAGTGACACAAGGAAAAATTTATCGAGCAAATTCGAGAAAGGGTATTATTTTTGCGTGTGTCTTTCATGCCTACAAGATTAGTGGATCTCCACAAAGTTGTGAACAACTCATTGAGATTTTTGGAATGGATCGAAAAGTTGGATTGAAGGGATTAAAGTTTGTGAATTTGAATGCATCGAAAGATGCAACGTTTAGAAAATATCAAATTCATACCCACGATTTGATTCGTGAGATTATGGAAAAGTTTCATGGGACAGATGTTCAGACAAATGATGCGATTGGTATCTATGAACAAATCAAAGATAAATCATCGTTAATCAATCGGAGTCGTCCACAATCAGTGGCATGTGGTGTAGTACGTTACTATATTAATCAAAAAAATAAAGATATAAGTATGGAGTATTTTCAATCCAAAGTAGGATTGAGTGAAATTACGATTCAACGTTTGGTTTTAGAAATTGAACGTATATTTCAACTCATGGATAAGATGAAGTTGACTACAACAACAACAACAGAAGATATTAAAATATAATTTCATAGGGGATTACGTTCAAAAACATATATATTTTCCGAACCTGTTTCACTCTAAAATAAAATTGAATAAAATGCGAACAATCCTTCGATTGTATATATATCCATTAGAATTATAGATCTACAAAAAAAAATGTAAAATCTTTATATTCTTTCTAACTTTATGTTTGATTTTAATTTTTCCGTAATTACAGACTAAAATCAAACAAAACAAAATCAAACAAAGATGCCATCGTCCCATGGATTTTCGGTGATGATGAACAAGAATTTCAACGCCATGAATGCGGCTTATGAAAAGCATATTCAAACCTTTTTGGAGAAGACGGCCACAAAGTATGAACTTTCATTGGAGGAATTGAAGGAATCTTGGAAAGAGTATGATATCACCTCTACGATTTCTTTTTCTTTGAAGAAAAAGAAGGGATCTGGAAATGAGTCCAATGGGGGTGATGGTTTCACGACGGTAAAGAAGCCGAAGCAGATGCCATTTATTGTGTTTAGTAATCGTCATCGTGCGGTCATGAAGGAGCAAAATCCCAATGCGAAGCATATCGATATCGCCAAACTTCTTGGTCAAAAATGGAAGGCCCTGTCCAAGGAGGAACAATCACAATATTATATCCAGATACCGACCGTGGCCACGGCACCTCTGACTACCGAGTCCACGATCAACAACAGTACCGAACCTACCGTCATGACTCATTTACCACCTCCCCGACAATTGTTCGCATCTTCATCAGACTCTCAAGAAGAGGACGAAGACGATGATAGGACCTCTTCCTCGGAGATGGTTTCTTTTTCTTCCCGTCTGGAAAATGATGCCGCCGTGGGAGCACCCCCACCAGCAGCCACCGCAAATCGCCCTAACAAAACATCTCTTACCACAAAGATACAAAAGAAAAAGACGGAGAGTATCAGTTGCGGGGGAGGTGGGGGAGGTGATGATGGTAATATGTTTGACTCGAAGAAGATTAAAGAATTGCGTCAAATGTGTTCAGAACAGGGATTGTCGATGGATGGGAAGAAAGAGGTATTGATTCAACGTTTGATGGATAAATTGAATACCACACGTGTTCCAACCTCTCCGAGTAGTTATCATGATGAGGAGGAGCCTCGTTTGAACACGACACAACTTGATCAAAGTGATGATGAGGAAAACGAATTTGAGTATAATGCGAGTGATAGTGATTAAAAGGAAATCTTGAATAATTGTTCCCATGTTATGTTTTTGGATTGATCATAGTAATCAGTAGATTTCGCATAAATAGAAGAGATTAGCATACTATACCATAATAATAAGGAAACACACATTCCCAATATATCCGGAGATAAGATGGTGGCAATACTTTTTCGAGAAGATGTAATCCATTGTTGTAAACAACAAGTAAACAAGGCATAAACTTTGATCGGAAGTAAAAGGAGGAAATACATGAAAAAGATAAATACATTATTCCAATAACTACAATCTCCTTCATAAAATACAATAAGGATAATAGTACGTAAAATCGAAACAAGGATAGCAATCATGATTCGGTGAAAATAGATAACAATGGAAGGATTGAAATAAGGGAAAAACCCAATTATAATAAAGAAAGGAAAGAATAATTCCCATACCGTGACACAGGAAAGAAAAATATTTTGATGGGTTGTCGCAAAGATCTGAAAAACTTGTTCACGATAAAAACTTCGACTCCATCTTGTTTGTTGTTGAAGATATCGAAATAAATATTTTGGTGTTTCCGTCCATGCAATGGCATATGGATTCTGTCTTGACTTGTAACCCGCCATCATGACTAGATTCGTTAAATGTCGATCATCACCAGGACCGACAAGGTCTTTTCCACATGTTTGTCCTATAAAATCACTCAACAACTGATCTGTAAATAAATCTTGACGATAAATTGAAAAAGGTCCACTACAACAATTCATACATCCATACCAACTCATCGCTCCTCTCTCTATAGAAAATGCATATCCATATCTAGCATTCACAATTCTAGGTAGACAATAATTTTTATTAAATATTTCTATACTCCCCGTCATACATCCATTCTTTTCATCCGTTCGAAATCCCATTACTAAATTCGGAATCGATTCCTTTCTTAAAAAAGTATCACTATCCATCACAATAATCTCTCGATTGGATGGATAGGCCGTCTTTATATAATCGATTCCATATGCCATCGTGGCTCGTTTTCCTTGATGCGGTCTTAAGAATACATGTAATGCCGGTTTTTGTGGTAAAGAGGTTGAGGTTGAATTCCCATTTTCATTCTCAAGAGTAATAGTGGTAAACGCATCATTTGGTTCTGAATCTAGAATGGGATAAAGAGGAGTGATTGGTGTGATGACCGTACTCATCGTTCTTTTTATCCATTCATTCTTTGCAATATCAATCATATATTGATCTTCTTCTTCTTCTCCGTCCACCACGAGGACAATGGCATTCACAAACTCGGATGCATAAAGACGCAAACTATTCATACATTTCTCAAAATAGTCTGGGTTTTCTCGATATCCAACAATGACGATCCCTACATTTTGTATCTCGTTGGTTATTATTTCCTCTTGATTTGAGGTTTTTGCATAAAAGGCCTTATTTGAGAAACTGGATAGACATTGATTGATGAAATATAAAATCACGACGACTCCTGTCCACATGGTATGATGATAACCTATGAGTGTGGACATGATCAATAGGAATAATAGACTAATGGAGGTCACTTTGACAATTCCTAGTAGATAGATAATACATAATTGGGAGTAACTACGTGGTAACGGAATCTCTCGTTCTTTATACTTCCACTCATGTATTGAACTCATCGGTAACTCTTTATGAATATAGGATTGTATAAATATAAATTGTATAAATATAGATATATTTATACCTAAAAAGGCATTTATTTAAGTTTTATAAATTTCAAAAGAAGAATGATGGATATTATTAAACAACTTCCATCCGTACTACAAACAGAAATCTTTTTATGGGATTCAACCTTTCACACTCTATTTCAAGCGTGTCTCAAAGAAATCGAAATTCGAATTTCCAAAAAACTAGCGACTATTTATCTTAACCCTTCTGTTGAACGGACACATGGGTACTTTGAATTTACCTATCTAGTTTATGATGGAAATAAAGACGCTCAATTGCGTCATGTTACCATCGATGAACATACGAAAAAGGACAAGAAATATCGAACCTATATTTTGCATGATACTCAGACCAATAAAGAGGTATTTGTAATTCAATATATATTCATCCCTTGATCCAATATCCTTGATCAAATATCCTTGATCAAATATCTCTCCGTGAGAAATAATGTTTCATTGTCGAATATTCATAATTTATCTTTTTTTAGAAATTTTATAAAAAATTTATACTCTGATAATAAATAAACAAATAAAAATGGATTCCAGTATCTTGATTGGTGTATTTGTCGCCATAGGTCTACTAGTATATGTTTTGTACACTAATGGTCTGTTATCATCATCTTCAAGTGGATCAAGTTCAGATAATTCTAGTTCCACCGGATCATCATCAAGTGGATCTTCAAGTGGATCATCATCAAGTGGATCAAAATCAGGTAATTCTAGTTCCACTGGATCCTCTTCGAGTGATACTAAAGAATATTTAGCAACGGGATGTACGAATACTCCATGTTCGTGTCCAACATGTACGAATACTCCATGTTCGTGTCCAACATTACCCCCATCGTCTTCTGTTGTAGTGTGTACCCCTTCTCCAGCGCCTATTGGTTCTCGATATACCAATGGGATTTGGAAAGGAGGGAATAACGGTTCGGTCAATTGTGATACCTATTGTCAAAGCCCTCAATGGGGTGGTTTCTCGGGGTTTTGTGTGGGTGGTTGGGATAATAAGAATAACAAATATATTGGTTGTCCAGACAATGTAGCAGGTTCAACAGATAGTGTTTCTTGTTTTTGTAATCTTGTACCTCCTTCCGGCACTTATGAAAAAACGGGTAATGATGGGTCTGTGGTGTGTGACCGATTTTGTGCTGGTGATCAATGGGGTGGCACAAGTGGTTGGTGTGTTGGTAGTGTAAATAATTCAGATGGTTCGAGAATTGCCTGTTCGACGAATCCCGGTACATATACTACGGATGCCTATGGATACTCCAAAAAAAATGATGTAACATGCTTGTGTGAAAATGGGATAGATCCATTAGATGAGAAAGCAAACGCAACCACTTCCAATACAAGTTACTGGATGGGAGGTAATAACGGTTCGGTTACATGTAGCCAATTTTGTGCAAATCAAAATAAAAATTACGGAAGTACACAAGGAATGTGTGTTGGTGGATATGATACTGTGAATAAAACGTATATTGGTTGTAATTCGAATCTTTCCAACCCATTCGTCACAAACTCGAGTGTATACTGCTATTGTTCACCCGATAAAACAACATAAAATTTTTAACACTTATAAACCTTATAACACTGGGAGGAATAATTATGTAAAATTATGAAAAATTATGTAAAATTATGAAAAATTTTATATAAAAAGGACCTTTAAAAAAAAATAAAGAAAGAAGAAATAATGTTTATAACACTATTTTTTTTTATATTCTCCTCTTTTATGATGAAGACGAATGTGACGGGGAAGGATATAGAGAAGAATATAGGGAATGGGAGTTATAATTCCATGGTGAACCAGATTGGATTCTGTAGAATGCAATCTTTTGAGACCAAAAGTCGTTCCACCTCTGGATCCGTTCCAATGTTTATGGATGGTCGTATTTCCTTTGGGGTAGGTTTATCGGATAGGAATATGAAAGAGGTTTCTTATTTTCGATGTGGAGAATGTTTACAAGTATTGGGAATGAAACCTTTCTATTCCTGGAATCAAGAATTGACAGAATGGGTAGATATCATTGACAATTCATCCTTACCCTTCCTCCCTTTTATAGTAATGATTTTTGACCAATGTACGGATCCAATCTGTACACGGGATTACTTAGATTTTGATATTTACAATCCTCTTCAACCAGTCTCTCATGGAAATCCAAGAAATATTCAATGGATATCTGTACCGTGTCCTCTTGTAGAGGGAGAAACTATGGAATATTTATTTTGTCTTTCCACCTCTTGTCATATGGACGATCCTGAAGATACCAACATGACGATTCGAATGAGGACGGCTCCGTCAACCACTGTCTATTATTGGTCTCTTACGATTCGTAATACCCGTATTCCTATACTCTCTGTCCTTGTCCATTATCAAAATGAATGGTTTATTCTAAAATTACAGAACGCATGGGTATGGGATTTTGGTCCTTTTAATGTAGAAGAGGATATTGTGTTGACAATCGAGGATAAAGAAGGGATGTATAATGAAGACACCATCAAGTTGTCTGAATATTTAGATAAAAACACGACCAAGGGATACCATGGTGGGATACTCATCCCCTCTTCGATTCAGAATTAAGGGGATCCAATCCAATGAAGGGTTTCGGTTTTTTGATGTTGACGTCGTCGTTGTTGTTGAAAAGATTGTTGGACTTGTTTGCGTGTTACCACTCCACCACCCCCTCCACCACCACCACCAGCCTTTCTTTGTTGCAAATTACGCTTGATTATTTTTTTAAAATACATGTCAAAATCCATTTCTTTTTCTTTATTTTTCATATAATCGAAAATTCCGGGAACGAATTGATGCTTTTTTTTCGTTCCCTCTACACCTTCTTCAACCTTTTTTAGAATAAGAATGGTCTGCTTCTTCTCTTTTAATTTATTTTGTGAAAAAGTACCTACTATAACTTCCATCGTTTCATGATCCAACATGTATCCCTGTCCACTAAGTTCATCCTTTTTCATTTCCCCATAGTACATATCACCATTATGATATAAAATTCTACCAAAGACCATTTCACCGTCAACCCACTCCCCGATTCGAATCATTGACTTACCACCAGCCTCTAAATCTTTTTCTAATTCTTCTTGATGACCATCAGTTCCGTAGTTATAATGCAGTTCTATTCCTTTTCCGTATAATAAACCCTCCTTGAATTGACCAAGTCTCATTACAATACGATTGGAATATTCACCGTCTTCCAAGTGCTCATACCATCCCCACCCCTCTCGACGTCGAAACAATGGTAGATCAATATCTTTTTCAGTCGGGAGTTGTTTAAAATGCCCTCTATAAATGGATTCCAGGGAATATAAGAATCCTTCTTGTTTTTTAAAAGGCATCGGTATAAAAATAACGTCTCCATGATTGACTTCTTTGAATTGTTTACCCGTAATTATGCCATTATAACTTTTTCTCGATAATGGTATCCTTTTTTTCATACACGAATCCAACTCTTTTTCATAATGAAAGAGAACGGCCAATATTTTTGAGAATGCGGTGGAAGGAGTAATAAAAATACTTGCCTCTTGCATGCCCTTTTGAATTGTATCATACATTTTTTCAATCATGGTGGATAAAGAACATTGACGTTGTTCCTCTTGTTGACGTTGTTGGGATTGACGACGTTGTTGGGTTTGACTTTTATCGGGAAGATGGATAACCTTTACGACTTCGGTATTTATTTCTTCCAATTCCTTGAGTTTTTGTTCAAGACGTTCTTTGATTTTTTTCACTTTCTGTTCCTTGATTTGGTCCTCTTCCTCCAAAATCTCGTACTCACGTGAAACAGCACTCCATGCCAAAATCGTAGGTCCTCGACGAGAATTCCCAATGAAAATAAACCACGGCGTGGAATCCAGTTCTTTTTCTATCATTTCTAAATGTTGTATCTTTTGTTGTGGAGTGGCAAATGAGTCTTGTAACAAAAGACCCTTGATAAAGTATAGTTTTCCAAGAAGGATTAAATTTTGATTGGTAGGTGTCGAAGGGAGATTTAAAAAAGTGACTATGCCTTGTTCTATCTTTCCCTCCTTTCCCAATGTCTCAATCTCATGCATTTTAGTCATGAGTTGACGCATCACTTGTTGTTTCTGTTGAGATGGAAAAGTCGAATTGATTTCCTCCACCAAGGTTTCGCCCAAAAATTTGGAAAATATCTGTAATTTTGCATTTTGGTGTTGTTTTTTGGATCTTCCTCCATCTCCCCCACCATCTCCCTCACCTCCACCACCTCCACCACCCCCCCCACCTCCTCCACCGCTACGTTTCTGTCTCTTTAGTTGATCTTCCATTATACTTCTTTATTTCTTTCAAAAGAAATAAATTTTCAAAAATAAATTTTATGTCCTGATATTTTTTATGGCGATGAGGATAATTTCAACATCTGGAATAGATCCGAAAGGGAAAGAGTGTGGGAATTCTCCAATGTTCGGTATTTGGAGAATTGAAAGGGAGCCACAATGGAGATTTGGTCTTTCATCAATATATCCATCATGATTCCACAAATTTTTAATAATCGTTTACTTTCTGTCAATGCCCAGGAAGATGGAAATAAGTCGGGAATGGTAGTCAGTGAAGAAATTCTTGTTTCAAACATTTCCTTGGTATCTTCCAAAACAAAGGAAATATTTTTATCAATGTTATAATACTTGTACGATAACATTCGTTCCACATCATAAGAAGTTAATAAATCGGCTTGACGTACCGTATGATATATCAATGACCATGGATATAATCTTGATTTCTTTTCCTTTTCGTCTTCTTTTTTAATCCACAAAGGAGGATGGAAACTTGAACAATTATGAACCGTTAGACTATACGACATGGTTTTCATAATACGCATGATATTCATGACAACCAACGGTTCATATTCAAGGTCATGAAGAAGAAAGCGTTGTACACATTTTGTTCGAAATTCGGTTGTTTCTGGTGAATATTTTTTATCAATAGTATCATGAAGTAAGGAACAGACGATAATAATTTCCTTTATTTTTTTTTTATTCGGATTATTCATTGTATGAAATTCAAAAATATCATTGGCATACTTGGTAACATCCACCGCATGACCAATTCCATGAGACCTATCGTACCCGTAATTATCAAACACCTTTTTTGAGAATTGATACGTATCTCGAATCCGCTGTAGTGAACGAAAAGAAAACGAATAGGGTTGAAAACATGGCAAAAATAATAAAGAGAAGAAACAAAAAGATCCTATTTTGTATTTGGAAACCATAATTATATAATTATTATAATTATTATAATTATTATTGAATAAAGAAATGACCGATGATGTATTATATATTGTATTATTCTATTTCTTTTTAAACAAGTATAGAGTTAACAGATAGATAAAAAACAATGATGGATGTCACCGATGTCATTGTGATTCCCCATAAAGTATCTACCATGACTAAACCGATCGGATAATGTTCAAGTGTTGCATAATTTGTACCATTAAACACCCCATAAAGAACAAGACCAAAAAAAAATGCCTTTCCAATAATTTTATGATAATATTCTTTTTTTATATTCGTTGGAATCATAGGATTATTTGGATTCTTTGGAGTCTTTGGAATATTTTGTCCCGGATTCGTGACCATGACTCTGGATAGCGTAGGGGCGATGACAAAGAAGTCAATACCTACCGCAATGAGACACCATGTTAATAAAGCCGGTGCATATCGAATAAACATATCGGTCATAGTCTTCTTACAATGGAAACGCTGATAAATAGGATAATACAACGGACGCCATGTCATAGAAAACCATACCCCATCCAACAACACCACCATAAGAAATATAATCATTAACCTCTTTCCATTCATACTTGCTTTTCTTTCTTTACCTATAACAAAAAAATATAACAAAAAAATATTTTGATTATTGAATATTTAATCAAAATTCATTATACATAATATATATAATATACATCTATCATATACATCTATCATATACATCTATCATACATCTATCATATACAATACATGTATTATTCCTCTACTATTTTATTCCTTGACTCCCTAAATAAATTTTTGTTATTTTATGCCGTTGTCTCCTCCTCAAGACGGAAAATATGTCTCTGAATCCTCTTTTGAATGTTGTAATAAGTCAGCGGCTCCTGCTCATTCTCCTGAATCGCAAACAGACGCACCAGATTCTCATCCGGGAAAATAATACGCTTATCATCAGGATTCTGAAGATTGTTCTTCTTAATATAATTACACAGTCGAGTCGTCAGATAGGCACGAGTAATCGTATCTGTCATACCCCCATCGGCCTCTAGAAACCGACGAAGTTCCTCACTCACACGAATAGGCTTCATAAACCCCGAATTCGTATTATCCTTCACCTTCTTATCCGGATTCCTCACCTTTAGAATACGCCTCATATCCGACTGAATACGAATGACATCCTTCAGATTCTGCTTTGACCCAGGAGCAGCCTCAAGAATAGGCTTGATCTTATTATAAAAAGTGTCCATATCCGAAAGAAGTTTCTCCTTCGTCGCCACTCGCTTGGCCGGTTTCTTCTTCTCATCCACAATAACATCAGAAATAGTACTGGTATTCTCCTCCAAAATAGGAGATGCCACAGGAATTACTACCTCCTCCATGATCTCGGTCTTAATACACACCTCCGAAATAGGAACAGGAACAGGAACGTTCGTAAGTTTCGCCTCCTCAATCGTCACCTCGACCGTAGGTGTCACAGGAGTCACCAGGACTGCAGGGGGAAGTGAAGAAGGGATTCCATCTACACTGGTAACAGTCTTCTTCTTACGAGTCACAGTCTTCTTCACCTTGGCAATTACGGGAACAGCGGCAATATCGTTCGTGGATACTACGTCAGTCATAATTTATATTATCGGATTATTGGGTCTGATATATTTCTTCTTATTTGAATAAAGGACTTAATTTCTTTAAATCATTTTTCCTTTTTGGTTATATTTTTAAGGTGGATACAATTTTTTTTCTTGGATAAGCATAAATAAGTGTAACTATGAACGAAAAGGTGATTAAACTAGAGTATGAAAAGATGTGTGAACGACTTCGAGATATCTATGCATCATCATTATCCTCATCGTTATCCACCACGGAGAGAGATAGGAAGATATTGGAGGATTTCCGAAAAACGGTTTTTTCCGTTCTTCATCGTACGGTATATTCTCTTTCTTTGGAGGATTTGGACATGTTGGAAAAATCAAGTGAATGGATCACTCATTATTTTGAACATGAACCATTATATATTACAAAAAATAAAATAGTCAAGATTGATATTACCAACAAACATGTGACGTACATGTGACGGACATGTGAAATACATGTGACGTAAACATGATTCCTACTGGGAAATAAAAATCGGATTTCGATCACACCATCCCGCCATCTCACGATGCACTAAAATTCTCGTCAAAATACGCCTCGCATCCACCTCATCACTCTTAAAATAAATAATCTTTTGAAGAAATCGAGATCGATACCGTTGCTGACCATTTTCCAAGGATTGCGACTTCAATGCTCGAACCGTCACCCACTCCAATGTAAAATGATGAGAAAGTTCCTCCATATACTGAAACGTTGGAATCTCCATAAATCCAGCAATACGATCAACAAGATCTTCCGGAAGACTATGCACACCATCGACCAATTTCTCGAGTTTCCCTTCCATGATTCGGTCGGTATTCCTTATTGACCTGTTGTTATTCATGTTATTATTATTATTATTACACCAGGTAAAATTATAACATTATGTTAAAAGGAACAATAAAAAGTTAAAAAGTTACAAATTTTAAAAAATTTGAAACCTATTTCTTTTTCATTCTTATGTCTATTCTACATCATTTTTTTTAATGATGATTATTTGCATAAAATACTATACTCAATAGACTATACTCAATATCCTCAATACACTATACTCAATACACTATACTCAATACTATTCTCTCACCCAAACTTTTTTTTATGCATTAGTCGACTTCTTCAATGACGGGGGGGATATCAGGAATATCCGGAGTATCCGTTGTAGAAGTCTTGGAATTCTCTTCTGACTGCTTTGCCTCCTTGGACATTTCCACAAGTTTGGTGGCAATGGCTTGACTTTTCTCTATGTATTCCTCCTTGGTTGCCTCTTGGTGGGTATCCAACCACTCTAGACCCTCCTTTACCAATGGCTCATCAGGGAATTTCTGTTTGGCATGAAAAAGTGTCTGTTCCAGTTGATTCTTTGCATCCAATCTTTCCTTCCACTCCTCATCCTCCTTCTTATACTTTTCCGCCTCACTCACCATCTTCTCAATCTCCTCCTTGGAAAGACGATTACGATCATTTTGAATCGTGAGTTGCTTCTTCACCCCCTCTGCATTCTCTACCATTGCCTCGACATTCAAAATCCCATCCGCAGAAATATCATACGTGACCTTAATCTGTGGCTCTCCCCGACGCATGTTGGGAATACCATCAAGTTGAAATTGTCCTAGAATATTATTATCCCGTGACTTCATTCGTTCCCCTTCCAACACCTTGATGGTCGCACTCGGTTGATTGTCCGCATACGTACTAAACGTATCCGTCTTCTTTGTCGGAATCGTTGTTCCACGTTTAATCAAAACCGTCATGACATCTCCCGCTGTCTCAATTCCGAGAGAAAGAGGTGTTACATCCAAGAGAAGAATATCCTTGGTGGATTCAGACTCAATACCACCAAGGATGGCGGCCTGAACAGTCGCCCCATAGGCAACACATTCGTCCGGATTAATATTCTTGCAAGGCTCTTTCCCAAAATAAGTGGTCAACATCTCTTGAATTTTGGGAATACGTGTCGTACCACCCACCAATACAATCTCATCAATATCCTTCTTACTAAGTTTCGAATCAACAAGAACTTGATGAACCGGTGCCATGGCACGATCAAAAAAGGATTGATTGAGATCCTCAAAACGTGCTCTTGAAAGAGTAGTTGTAAAATCAAGTCCCTCCCAAAGAGAGTCAATCTCAATATGCGCCTGCGTCGCACTGGAAAGAGTTCTCTTGGCTCGTTCACATGCAGTATGAAGACGACGAATGGTTCGAGGACTCGCCTTGAGATCGGCAATCGGCTTATTATGTTTCTTTTCAAACTCCTTCAAACAATAGTCAACCAATGTATTGTCAATATCTTCACCACCCAGATGGGTATCACCACTGGTCGCCTTGACCTCAAAAATACCTTCTGAAATATTGAGCACAGAAATATCATGTGTCCCACCTCCACAATCAAACACCAGAATATTTTTATCTTTTCCATCGGAACACTTATCCAATCCATAGGCAATGGCCGCCGCCGTGGGTTCGTTGATAATTCGCAACACATTCAACCCAGCAATGGCACCCGCATCTTTTGTGGCTTGACGCTGGGAATCATTAAAATAGGCCGGAACAGTAATCACCGCATCCTTGATTTCCATACCCATGTAGGCCTCGGCAATCTCCCTCATCTTTCCAAGTACCATGGCACTAATTTCCTCGGGTGAAAATGTCTTCTGCTCCTCCTTATACATTACCTGAAAATTAGGTTTGGACTTGACATCAATCACCTTGGCCGAAAGATGTTGCATATCTTTTTGAATATTCTTATCTTGGAATGGAAGACCGATCAATCGCTTGGCATCAAAAATAGTATTCTCGGGATTTCCAGACACTTGGTTTTTGGCAGCCTCCCCAATAAGACGTTCCGTGGAAGTAAAGGCAACCCATGATGGTGTCGTGCGATTTCCTTGATCATTACTTACAATCTCCACACGATCATTTTGCCAAACCCCAACACAAGAATAAGTCGTTCCGAGATCAATTCCCATGACAGTCTTGGTAGAATTGTTATCACTCATTGGTATGTTTTTCAAAAAAATTAAATTACTTTTATTCTTTCCTCTTTTTCCACTTTTCATAAAAATCAATTTTTTGTTTTTGAGAAATATAAAATTGATAATCTTTACCTATCCACCATCGATTATATACTGGTTTTTATATTTGAAAATTTTATTGAATTAATTTTTAAACTTTTTTTTTTCTATATTTTGTCTTTCTCAGATTTATTTCCCATGATATCATCGACCCCACTGACCATGTTGTCACCGGATTGGACCAAGACATGGAGCAACGACTTATTTTCTCATTATGATAAACTTGTCAACTTTTGTCCGTATTCACGACAACAAGTCGACGACTTGATCGAAGAACTCTACCGTTTAGAAAGAAGTCGAACTAGGATTTCCAATGAAACTGTAAAGAATTCTCCCCGTTTGTTTTTTTGTCTTGTGTACAAGGATTTTCTACATCAGACCACCTCCTTTCCACCTCTTATCTATAAACAAATTACAATATATCTATCCGACTATCATTATACGATTGGGACAAATATTGATATTTTTGATATTATTTACGAGTATTATGGTGAACGGTTTGAAGACTGGTTAGAGGACCAATGGTAATCGTTTTTTCTCTTTATTCAGTGGTGAATTGAGTTGGTGAGGGTTGATTACAAGTACGAATAATCGTATTGGTACAGTCCGATAAGTAGGCACCATCTTTAATCGTAAAGTAACCCGAGGTATTGTAAGGTTTTCCGACATTACTCGGTGGATGGTGAAGAAGGGTATTGTAACGATACTTCTCTGTGTAGGGTTGATAATCTGCCACCACCGACATATTTTGTGGAGGTGTGATGAATGTGGTCACGGTATCAACATAGACAGCCAATTGTTGTCTTTTATTGGTTGACTTTTTACCAGGAACACCGAGTTTTGAGGAAGAGGAACCAGACAATGAGGAATAGGACATGATTTGTTTTCTTTTATAGTGAAAAAGGAAAAAATTTAATTTTTTCCTTTTTGTTAAAAATTTGTTTTAAAAAGGAAACAATAACTGAAAAGAAAAGAAATAAGAAAATGGAATCGATTGAAAATTCGACGGCTCCGGAAGAGAAACATCAGGTGAAAATTGGTCCACGTACTCTTCTTTTCGATTTGAATAAAGACCTGCACAATTTCGATGTTTATTTTGAAGTAGAAAGTGAAAATTCAGAAGAAGAGTTTCATGTAAGGGTTTTAACTCAGAAACAGTTAGATCAATCATCCTCGAAGGATATTCTTCAAGACGAAGATTCTTTCAAAAAAACCAAGGGGTACATTAATGGCAATGTCAAGAGTCAGGAAAACTTGTCCGAAAACCATTTTCTTGCTCTGAAGGCTCCCAAGGATATGACATTGTTTATTAAAACCCGAATTCTTCCCATCTCTCCTCCTGTCCTTATCACCAAACCTTCAGTGGTTTCATCCGAGGATATTCAGACGGATCCCCTTCCTTGTGAACATGAGGAGACACCCGTGGAAGATAGTACCAATTTAACTACTAATACTATGGACAATAATGTGAGATCAACATATCTTGGTCTTTCACTCGGTCATCGAATTATGATGTTTTTTCGATCCTCTTCATTTCAGTATTGGTTTTTCTATGCCTTACTAACGCTTGTGATTGCGGGTACTCTTTATTATATTTTTGTGTATCGTAAAAACAAAAAATCCGCTTCCTCCAAAAAATCCGATCCATCAAAAGAAAAGGGCGATGGCGGTAATGATGGTGATGATGGAAATGATGGTGACGATAACGGTAATGATAACGGTAATAATGGTGATAAGAAGAAGAAGAATAACAGTGAAGAGGATGACGATTCGGTAAAAGATTTGGATATAGAGGGAGATGATGAAGAAGATGGTAAAAGTGATGTTTCTTCGGTGTCTTCTTCAACAAGGTCCACCTCTTCGAAAGGATCGGGAAAGGATAAGACATTCCAACAAAAATTACAAAAGTATCTTCAGAAAAAGAGTGTGAAATGATCAATCAAACCATCCATCTCTTTTAATTTTTAATTGATGCATAAACTTTATTTTTTTCTTAAAAATAAAGTTCCAAATTGGTATCGGTGTTTGATGGATCCTAAAGAAATTCCGGATATACCCGAAGTTTCCAAATTGTGTGAATGGATGAAAATAAATGTTATCCCTTCTTCATTAGAAGATGAAGATGCAATGAATGATTTTTGTTCCATTGGGTGTAACTTATCGGAGGTGGATAGACATGAAATTATATGGGAATATGTTGTTTTTTTAGTTCTTCCTTTCCATGATCTGACAAGTAGTCATGTGATTCCAATACTGAGAGATACACCTTTCTATGGTGCTCGTGTGACGGAAAATATGAAAAGAAAATGGAACGAATCCACAAAACTACTAAACAATTGGTTTATTCAAATTATTCAACGAATTTATACCGATTATATTCGACTCTATCTTTTATCCCCACCACCACGACACACTACACCAACATTTATTCATCCCTATTATCAATGTAAGTGTGTTATTCGATTTCATCCTCTGAGGAAAACATTTCATTTTCATAAGGATAATTCCTTTGTGACAGGAATCCTCCAATTACCCGCACCCGGTAAACTTCTCAAATCTTCCTGTTTGCCCACTCTTTATATTTCCGATCAAAAGTATACACCACTATCCTCCCAGCAATATCAACAACAACAAATGTGTCATGAAGAAAAAAATTGTGTATTGAAGGTTCATTCTCGAACAGGATATCATCATAAGACTCCCAAAAAAATCTCCACAAACTCACAAATTCAATCTCGTTGGGATAAAAGAACGGTTCGACAAAGAAAACAATACTATCGTCAAACGGATAATAATAATAATCCCTTTATCTCTTTTATATTTGATAGCCCTCGGAATGCCAATGAAACCGATCTTGAACATTTAAAAACATTCCTTTCCAAGTTTCACCAACGACAATTTTTATTATCTCTTCATTTGATTATTGTACTTTGTATAGGTTATATTTGTTTCGATGTACTCCGAAAATTACCCTCCTCTGTTACAAAAAATAATCCTCCACTTTTTCTTCTTCTTTATTCTTCTTTGATCATTGTTTTTTTGAACCAATGGGGTATATTGTTTTGTATGTACCGTTTATTTCATCTTGAAATTCCCATGTTGTTGACACAAATACTGGATCAATCGTTGATGAAAAGATTCATTCAATCCAATATTGTATTTTATTCACTCTTTCTTTTCACCTTTTTTTATTTCGTGTATACGACACATAAAAACAATATTTTAACATTATTCTCTTTTGATAAAATCGTGATTTATATACTCTATATCCTTCCCTTTTTTATTCTCCTGTACACATTGATGAAATGAAAATAAAAATTATTTCCGTTGATTACGGTTGAAAAAATAAACGTAACGTATAATTTCTTCATATACGGTTTCAATCGTGGTATGAGATGTTGGGGACAGTTTGCGTGAAAGTGTACTATTGGATTGAAGTTCTTCCCATAGAGGCCTTGCCAATTGGGGATACCGGAAGATTAAAAAAGCAAGAAGAGAAAGTGCACCGGAATAAGAAAAAGGGTCATTAAAATAGCCCAGAAAAATATTTTCAATATCAGAAAATGTCATGGTGGTATATTCGTCTTGTTTTTCTTCTTCTTGTTGTTGTTCGTCACGAGAAGATTCAACTCCAATCCCGACATAGGGAATTTTTTGAATAAATCCCGGAGAAAGAGTCTGAAACGTATCTTCGGCGGTAGATATAAAACGTTTATACGCATTTCGTTGAGCACGTTTTTCTTTTTCCATCATTGATTTATCCGAGGAGGAATACATAGGTGCCGTTCGGTCACGATAGGCATACTCGTTTGTCATATCCGATGTCGTCATATTGTACGAAGACATGATTAATTCTTAATTTCAAATTATTTTTACACAATATATTTTAAATCCGATTTTTATTTATTCATAAATAAAAAAATTGGAAAATAAAAAAGAATAAGAGTGCAGAACATTGAGAGCCTACATGAAGTTAACAAAGGTGACGACGACTCGAAAGACCAAAATTATCATTATTGTCATTCTTGTCCTTGTTACCCTTATTATCGCAGGGAGTATCGGATTTATAATTTATAAAAAATTGTCCTCCTCTCAGTCCTCCACGATACATCCCTCCACGATCCATCCCTCATCGAAAACAACTCTATTTCCATCGTATACGCCTCTCCCTACATTGTTTCCAATTAAATCCACGGTTTCCAAAGTCAGTAGGTACATTCAAAATAATATTGGACAAAATCAAAATCTACCGGAAATTATTCAATCAGGGGGGATATTTTCTACCGATGATAATTATAATTATCTCACATTTACGAATACCGATTCAAATTCCACCGACACCTTTGGAACATTTACATTCACATGTGATGTGAAAAATGTTTATTATGTCGTTGTTGGAGGTGGTGGATCAGGGGGGCAACACGCCGGTGGAGGTGGAGGTGCAGGTGGATTTCAAAGTGGTGAATTATCCTATTCCCTAGGTACCACTTATCTTGTCACGGCAGGTGCGGGAGGTAAACCCGGAACGGGAACGACTCAAAATCCATCCGATCAAAAAACAAATACACCAGGGAACGCTTCCTCTATAACAGGGACTGGATTGACAACAATTATTGGGAATGGGGGTGGACGGGGAGGCTCCCGATATACCGGTTGGGGTGGTAGTGGATATACATTGAAAGGAGGATCAGGGGGTGGGGGAGCGGGAAGTGATAATAAGACGTATGATAATGGTCAACAATCCAATTCAACCGCTGGTTCTGCCTCTTTTCCTTACAACACACCGACAGAAGGGAACAGTGGTGGCAATGGACTTGGATTTGAATTTGATAGAGATTTTGGAGAAGATAGTGTGGGAGGTGGAGGTGGAGGAGCAGGTGGTCGTGGAACAAATGGTGATGCAGCCTATCGTGATATTGAACGAACATCGTACAAGACGACTGCTGGAAATGGTGGTGAAGGAAAAGAATGGTCCATTAATAAAATTTATTATGGCGGTGGAGGTGGTGGTGGATCTGGTGGTAGTGTTAGTGGCGGAGCCGGAGGAATCGGAGGAGGTGGAAAAGGTTCTGGTACTTTGATAGATGGACAATCAAGTGGTGATAATGGAATCAATGGATTGGGAGGAGGTGGAGGCGGATCCTGTGGATTATTTTCCAATTCTTCGGGAAATACTGGAGGGTATGGTGGAAATGGAGTGGTGATTTTAGCATGGCGTAAAATTACCAACAATACGGAAATCGTTTGCACCTCTATACCCTCCAACGAATTTCCTTCTTCTTCTACTTCCATTCCTACCACTGCATCCTATCTATACTCACCCTCCACATGTGATACTGCCATATTAACGACCATTTCTTCCATGACGTTTTCTCAAATCGGAGGTGTATTTTCGACCGATGGAAATTTCAATTATATCACCTTTTCATCCTCAAAGAATGAAGAAACAGTCAACGGATCTTTTCAATTCTGCGAGGGAGAAAAACCAGTCTACTATTTAGTCGTAGGAGGTGGTGGGGCAGGGGGTCAATGTTTCGGAGGAGGTGGTGGAGCAGGTGGCTTTCGAAGTGGTCAATTATTCAATTATTTAAATAAAACCTATACCGTCGTTGCAGGGGGAGGAGGAAAACCCGGAAGCGGAACCTTGACCAATTTTAATAATTTAAAATTAAATACCGCCGGTAAAGACTCTACCTTGAGTGATGGGGGTATTACTATTACCGCAGATGGAGGTGGAAGAGGGGCATCATTTTATGTTGGTGCCGGTGGAGGTTCATTAACACTTGCGGGAGGATCTGGCGGGGGGGCAAGTATGGATGAGAATGCCGGTTTAACTAGAGATTTCACCGAAGGAAATAATGGGGGAAAAAATAGTAATAACTTGGGTGGAGGAGGAGGAGGTGCCGGTGGTGTTGGAAAAGACGGAAATGAGTATCAATTAACGTACGGTGGGACATTTTATTATAGCGGAGGAAACGGAGGAGAAGCCAAACAGTGGGATATTAATTGTCTTTATTATGCAGGGGGTGGTGGTGGTGGATCTGGTAAAAAAGGCCCGGGTGGACTCGGAGGTAGTACCTCCGATAGTAGCAAGAATGGTGGTGGTGGGAACGGGGGTGGTGGAAATGAAACTACATATTGTTCCAATCAAAGTTCCACTCCTACTCCCTCCAGTGGGGGTGATGGAATGAATGGATTCGGAGGGGGTGGAGGTGGTTCGTGTAACTTATTTTCAACCTATGAAGGAAATACAGGAGGGTATGGTGGAAATGGTACCGTTATTATCGCATGGCCCGTAACGGACTCTCCCACTCCTTGTCATTCCTTATCGTCATCATCATTATCATCATCATCATCATCCCTCTACTCTACTTTATTTCAATCGGTTGCTTATTCTATGACGTACTCCACGGAAGGGGCAATTCTTTCGAATGACGGGACATACTTTTATCTTACCTTTACCTCTTTCACCAATGCAACGACATCCACTGGATCTTTTACTATTCATGATGGAAATAAATATGTATATTATCTTATTGTTGGAGGAGGGGGAAGTGGTGGGCAAGCCGGAGGTGGAGGTGGGGGTGGTGGAGGTATGGAGGTTGGTATACTACCCTATTCATTAAATACAACCTACTCTATTAAAGCAGGGGCTGGAGGAATACCAGGAAAAGGTACCACCACTTCCCCTGGGGATCAAAGATTGAATTGGCCTGGTACCGAATCAACGATTGAAGGAAGTGGGTTAAGTACAATAAAAGTCTATGGTGGAGGCCGAGGTGCATCTCGAGATACAGGGACTGGTGAATTATATTCTTATGAAACCGAAGCAGGATTTGGTCCTCCGGGTGGATATACTCTTGCAGGAGGGTGTGGAGGAGGAGGCGTGGTGAATAATTTTACATCGTCTACAGGAGGAGTTGCGATCCAAAATACTCAAGGAAATAATGGAGGAACAGGCGGTGGGAGCGGCACAAATGCAACAGGTGGAGGTGGAGGCGGTACCCATTCAATCGGTACAGATGCCACATCGATTAATAATGTTATGAAGGGTGGGAACGGCGGGGATGGTAAATTATGGTCTATTAATGGACTTTACTATGGAGGAGGTGGAGGTGGTGGTATATTCGGAGGTGGAACCAAAGGCACAGGAGGTCAAGGAGGAGGGGGAGACGGTTCTGGTACGTATATCGACGGAAGTTCAAGTGGAAGTAATGGGACGAATGGGTTGGGAGGAGGAGGTGGTGGGTCATGTGGATTATTTAAGGATTATTCTGTAAATACAGGAGGATATGGTGGGAATGGAACGGTAATTTTTGCATGGCTCATGTCAGATAATGCAGCAGCAGTATACGATCCACTCTCACCCTCTTTACCTTTACCATTTACCGATACCACAACAACCTCAGTACCGAAACTCATTCCAGAAGAAGATACTGGAATATCCATGACAGGCATCACACAATTCGGAGGTGTATTTTCATCCGATGAATATTACTATTATCTTACCTTTTCCTCTTCCACCCCAAATTCTACCAGTTACGGCTATTTTACCTTTACCAGTGGAAGTAAAACAGTTTACTATTTAGTCGTGGGTGGAGGAGGGAGTGGTAGTCCTTTTGGAGGCGGGGGAGGTGGGGTCGTTGGATACCGAAGTGGTATATTACTCTATTCATTAAACACTTCCTATGCCGTTATTGTAGGGGGGGGTGGATTAGCATCGTCTACAAGTAATCTTAATACAAAAGGATCCGATTCTTTTCTTATTGGAAATGGTATCAGTACGATCAAGGCGGATGGGGGTGGAAGAGGAGGATCCTCGGATATGGTTAGAGGGGGGGCTACAGGATCCACATTGAACGGAGGATCAGGAGGAGGAGCAGGAGCAAGTACAAATACAACGACCAATAATAATAATTCAAGTATTGCCAATTATGTTTTCTTTGGAGGATCAACGGTGGATAGTAGTGAAGGGTCTAATGGTGGAAATGGTTATAAAGAGGGAGGGGGGATAGGAGGTGGAGGTGGTGGTGGTGCGAGTAGTCCTGGATTAGAAGCCACCGTAAAAACAAGTTCCCAATCCATTGGAGGAATGGGGGGAGATGGAAAACAATGGGAGATCAATGGAATGTATTATGGGGGAGGTGGGGGTGGAGCACCGTTTCCTTTGGGAACAGGAGGTACCGGTGGTAAGGGTGGTGGTGGTAAAGGGGCGACCTCCAGTTCGGATTTTGGGACGATTTCGGCTGAAAATGGTAGTCATGGGTACGGAGGCGGTGGAGGTGGTGGTTTAAGCATAGAGGATAATGGTGGAAATGGGGGAAATGGAATCGTCATGATTGCTTGGAGAAAATAGTATCCCTTTTCCTATCCCGCTATGATCATCATATCTCTTGTACCCCCTTTATTTTTTAGATTGACTCATCATGAACTGGGAAATGATTTCCCCACGTTATAGAATGGGATACGTCCAACCTCCTTTTGTCTCTACCGCTAACATCGAACACGAATATTTATTAATTTTATTTCAAGTTTATGAACGACGTTTAGGGAATGGGAATACCACCCATGAGGTAGGTCGATATCAAATATCCAACGGCATCCAACATTGCACTGAAACATGATGTATTGAATGGTTCAAAAAGAACATCTGAGGTGGGTGTAGTTTTATAAATACGTTTCATTTGTTGCACACGTTGAAGGGGAAGGGGGTGATGTACACAATCCTCTACATTGACGAATTTTTGGAAAAGGGTATAATAAACAGTTTCGAATTCTTTGTCGAGGGTAAAATACGGCAGTAGATTTTTATTTCGAAATAACCATACAATAAAGTTGACCGCCGTATTGACGCTTTTCTTATCAGGTCCAAATCCAAATCGAAAATTATCCTGGGAATTATGAGAATGAAGAAGAAAACAACCTTCCAATTTTTGAGCATGGGAACGTAATTGTTGTTGTGAGGGGGGTTGGGTGTCTTTATAAAGAGGAGTGTCGTCCTTATCCCTATATTCAATCATTTTTTGATTGATGGGAGGATTAGGTGGTGCACCCTCGGGGAAAATATTGCGTCCATTCATAAAGATTATCATTTTACTTGGAATCATCTCCACCATCTCCGCCATCTCCGCTATAGGCCCAGTTCCGAAAAAATGACGAGACATAGTATCCATCACACGAATCCTTTGAGGAAACTTCACTGTCACCAATAGTGTCGAAAAGAATTCTGGGGTTTCCAACGTTTCGGTCCAAGGTTTCTTCTTCTTTAATGAGATGTTTATTTCTGTCGGTTTCATACTTTTCGCCATAAATCCAAGTAAAAAATCAAGATTTTCATGACCTACAAGAGTCCTAATTTGTATTGGACGTTGTTCTGGTCCAAACGAAGAAGAACACAACCTTCGATAAATGCTATCGGCGAGTACCTTGATGGTATTCACGCGTATGACATTGTTTCGTTTGGTGTGCTCCTCCTCTATGATTGTATCGTATACCCCTTTTCGAACATCATCCGCAATCGTCCGATAATATTCAATGATAGACGAAATAGTTTCATTTTCGACGTCCAACATTTCACGGGTGATGATGCGACTGAGGAATTGGGAAAGAGAGATTCCATTGGTGGAAAGTGCCGTTTGGAGTCTTAATTTTTGATAAATCGTTAAAAAGGAATTCTTTTGTCCAACGAAGGGCAGAATGGATTGGAATAAAAAAGGTAAACAGGGAGAGACAGATGATATCTTGGCTCGTTTTTGGGATTGTCCTTGTTTTTGAGACTGTTGTTGTTGTCGTCTACTTATTTCCATCTCACCTCCACCTCCACCTCCACCTCCACCCCCACCTCCACCTCCACCTCCACCTCCACCTCCACCTCCACCTCCACCACCTTTTGTCGCTTTTTTTTGTTGCGTCGTTGTATAGGGAGAATAGGTACAGGGAGCAAGTTTGGAAACTTCAAGAGTCCATAGGCTAGTCCAAGTGGTGGTTGTCATTCAATTCCAAAAATATAATTTTTTTATTTAATTTTATATTATATTTTTTTTCTTTTTGTTGGGTTATAAAGTTGTCTTTTACACAACTTTCTTTATATTTATTTCATTCAGATATTCACATATATAAAATATCATAGTAGTGATGGTTTTTGGTGTATGAAGAGTATAAATGTTCATTATTTGAGATTAAGTATATCCTTCCACCACTGCCAATTCCACCAACTCGGTGATAATGGTTTCCGATTCTTGATTTCCTTTACTTTTTCTAAAAATTGGTTCACATCGTATTGAAGTGGTGCGAGTTCCTCAATCACAACCTCTTTGGGTAAATCCCACCATTCGGATTGTAAAAGTTCAGAACGTATTTCTTCTTCAAATCGATATTTTACAATGATGGCCGGATTTCCTGCCACTATGGCATAAGGAGGAACATCCTTGGTCACTACAGAATGGGCACCAACGATACATCCATGTCCAAGAGTGACTCCCGACATGATGGTCGCATGATTTCCAATCCAAACATCATGACCGACAATCGGTGCTCCTTTCCCCCAACAATTTTTATTCACAATATTTTTGGAATGTCCTAATTCATAAAAGGGAAAAGTGGATGCATGATCATAACGATGATTTCCATCTACATAAAAGGTAATGAATCTTGCCAAGGAACAATAATTTCCGATTCTTACGATACTCCGATCAGGAGGTAATGTTCCCCATGAAAGTACCTCTAGACCTTCCCCAATATACGTAAGTTCTCCCTTTTCCATAGACATTTCTTTTTTTTTGGAAATAAAAAGGAGATCGATAGAGTATTACTTTATTTTATAAAATAAATTAATTTCTAATTTTTTATTTTATAAAATAAAAGTATCTTACTTATCTTCTTTAACATGGAACAGCATCAAAAAAAAATAAAAAAAATAAAGAATATATGGTTAGAAGGTGTCAATTCAATATGTGTATTTGAAGTGATGGTGAATGGTGTTCGTAAAGTACTGATATTTTTAGGAGAAACTCATTATCCATATGTTAATGGAGTCCAGGTGGAACGATGCCCATTCTCCCCCGAAAATGAAGAACATGAAACATGGAATTTAGAACGAATGGTTACTTTTTTGGAAGGTTTATTACCCTCTCGAAAAAAATTAGAAATATTTTTCGAATTCACCTTTCCTCTAGGAAGTGGTCAAAAAATGTCTTCGCATCATCGTGTTCATGATGATCAACAATCCTTCACCTCCTTTCTCGCTTCCCAGCATGCCACTGATCTTGTTAACCGTTATTCTCCAAAATATACTCTTTATCCATTGAAAAAAGAACAACAACAAAAAAATAAATTAAGAGTTCATGTTGTGGATGTTCGAGATTCAATATTTTTGACGAAACACTTAAAACGAATGGATGATTCCTATATCACCATGACACCGGGTTATTTGATTTATTTTTTGAAATGGAAAAGAGATCGTGGATCCGTGTACAGTTTGGAAGAATTTCTGGAAGAATTTTTAAAAGATACCACACTTGAGATACCAAAACGTTTGCTCGATATTTGGAATGATTTACTAAAATTAACAAAGCAATGGGATAGCATTCAAGATGAATTTTGGAAAGAGTCACTGCGAACCTGGCTTTTTGAATTCAAAACCTCTTTTATCGAAGAATTAAAGAAACTTCAGGAAGTATATCGAAAAGATCGATACCATTACCAACGATTCGCCAAATCCAGACGTTTTCGTTATTTACAAACATTTATGACCCAATTCATAATTATTCATGAAAACATTTCATGGAAACTTGTTGATTTTTATTGTCTTTGTCGTATTTTTAGGACATTTTCAGATGGTAAAACAACCGAATTTGGACTTGTAGTAACCGGTTACTACCATTTTTATCACATGTTTTCCTTTCTCCAACATGTTACACAAGAATCTGCAATCGTCGCTCACGCCAATGAAAATAAAAACAATTTATGTGTATACGCTACCGATTATCTTCCCCTCATTGAAAAACTATTCACCAAAAAATAAATTCCAATGATAAAGATAACGATTTGATAATCGTTATTGATTCAGAATTCAAAAAATAATTTTTTGAATTTAATTTCAAAAAAGGAAAAAATTAAATACTTTATTTACTAATCTTTCTTTAGTTTTAATAATAATAAAAATAATAACTCCATGATGAATCCCCTACCAATTTTAAAACCTCAACGGACCCAACTTACTGATATTGGTAGATATTTTCCAAAAAATATTCATATTTTCGTTTTTTACTTTTGTCTTTTCCTCATCATTCTTTATGCCTTGTTATACCGTCTCAAGGTCGTTAAAATCTCTACGGATGCTCCTGTATGGGTAATCACTCTGTTTGAGTTGTTCAATTTGTTTGTACTTTCGATTGGAGTTATTTTTGTATGGAAGGGTCTTTACAGTTTGATCGATATTCATTTTTTGATCAATAACCCCTTTATCGGAAATGTACTTGCCTTTCTTATTGGTTTCACTATTTTATTCCTCATTGGTGGACAACAAGCCATCTACCAATATTTTGGTTAAAAATTCCAATATTTTGGATAAAAAATTCCAATATTTTGGATAAAAACATAAATACCTACATTTTATTTTTTTTGGAAAGAATATCATTCACAACATTCCCAATATAATCTTCTTTACCAGGGTGTGTTTTGGACTTGGTTCCCATTTTGGCCGTAAAGTCTTTGTCTCCCGGATGAGTTTTGGACTTGGTTCCTTTTTTGGCCGTAAAGTCCATGTCTCCCGGGTGAGTCTTGGATTTGGTTCCCATTTTGGCCGTAAAGTCTTTGTCTCCCGGGTGAGTCTTGGATTTGGTTCCCATTTTGGCCGTAAAGTCTTTGTCTCCAGGGTGAGTTTTGGACTTGGTTCCCTTTTTTGCGGTAAAGTCCATGTCTCCCGGATGAGTCTTGGATTTGGTTCCCATTTTAGCCGTGAAGTCTTTGTCTCCCGGATGAGTTTTTGAAGGAGACCCTTTTTCGAAAGAAGAAAAAAGTTCGTCGAGTGTTAGTGGTTTAGCGTGGAGTCGTAGGACAGGAGGCATATTTTTTATATTTGTGACTAGGAAATATAAAAAGATATTTATAAATTTCTATAAATCTCGATAGATTTCTATTACAAAAAATATAATCACGAAATTTTTAATCTACGTTCTGTACCCCAATAATAGTCCATTATATTATAATGACCTCTGGCTCCTTTAAAATGAAATGACCTACCCTTATCGACCGACCCCATTTTTTGGCTTGTTTGGTGATATTCTATCTGTGTGTTGGGATATTCAACCTTATCATAAATTGATACATTTTTATCATAGTTTTTATCATGAGCCTTTAAAACGTTATTTTCTACATAGAGGGTTCCCTTATCGGCTAAGTCTTGACCTCTCCCTGCAGACCCTGCACCATCGGCACAAAATTTGTAAGTCCCCAAATTAAAATAATATTGACACCAAGTATTCCATTGATAATTTTCTATTTTTACGGGCTGGTGGTGTTGGGGGGGACGGATGGGGTATGATTGACGAGAACAGTATGAAAAATTTGACATCTTACTTTTCTTTACTATTCTAATATATACATATATTTTTTTTTTTTTTTTTATAATTATGGCATTTTTTTTCGAACCACCATATCGTTAAGAAAATGAAGTGTGCGAAAGTCTCCAACATCAAGAAAATTATGTTTCTCAAGTCTTTCTCGAAGGTAATGATCGATTTCAGTTTCAAGTGGAATATCGGCATCTGTTTTTAAATTATCACGGATCACCTTGATGAGTTTGAAACCAAAGTTTTGTTTCTTGAAACTAGTATTTTCACTTAATTTTTTTACGATATCCAATAGATACTGTTTCTCCTTTATGGAGAGAGAAGGAATAATCTTGGGAAGATATTTTAGCATATCCGATTGAAAAGGTTCTAAATTTGTAGAGAGAAGATTATGTGTTGGATAAAGTGTGATATAAATTAATTCCGAAAATAAACATTGTAAAAAAGTAGATTCGAGTAAGGACTCGAATTCAGTTTGAGGGTGATCTCCGGTGCGTGGTAGGAACGATTTTTGTTGTGCTTGTTTTTGTTGTTGTCGTTTTTGTAATTGACGATCCTGTCGTTTCGAGAGCCATGAAGTTAAATACTCGAAACCGCTTACACGAAGAAGATTATAAAAAGCCATGGAGTGTAACGTTTTATTAATGGCACCGAATTGTTCTTCACTCAGTTTATATTTATAGGTTTCCGGTTTTGAACGAATATCCCACCATACGAAATCGTAAAGCCCACTGGTAATTCGAAACACAACGACATAATTTGTGGTCGTGAATGCCAATACATTGAGTATTCTCAATATCAAGGTATAGGGATTATTCAATGGACGAAATGTTTTGTCATGTTGTTGGAATATTTCTTTCAATAATTCCAATAATGTATTCACCAAGTCCAATTCATCATTCGGGTGCAATAATTTTGCATAATTTTGAACAATTCGCAACGCATATTCCAATCTCTCTATTATTTTTTCTTCCGAGGCTGGTTGTGTTAATAATTCCTTACATAACTCGAATAATATCATTAATTTATTCGCAATAGGACTTTTTTCGTCTTGAGAGTTGGTCATGACAATATGTTTGGTTAACAATACAGGGGCTGGTTTTTTTTCGGTGAAAATGGGCCCGTACGAAGATTCCACGAGAATTTTTAATGCTAAAAAACGAATATTATTTGGGCGATCGTCATTCGAAAGAAGGGTTTCAAGTTGTTGTTGCAAGGAAGTGGAGAGTTTCGTTTTTTTTATTTTTACTTTATCATAAAGAGTGGAGAGATCGTAAATGGATTGGACTTTACCATCTAAATGTTGTAGAGGTTGTTGTTGTGTAGGGATAGTATGAACACCATTATAAACGACATTCCCCATATAGACTCTATAGACTCTATATTCTTTATTAATTATATATAAAACCTATAGATTTTCTTTTTTTATTTAACACCCAGAAAAAAAACAGAATTGTTGTGATGATTTATCATAGGATACCATGACGGGACGATTGTAAGGATTATTCACAAGTATGGCTCCTCTTGTAGAGGAAGGTACCTTGAGGATGGTTTTTGTGGATTCTTCGTATTTTAGATAATAATTTTTAGCGAGAGCGGGAAGAGAGTAACTAATAACCGATGAATGGAAAATGTGGGAAGAACACGGACACGAGGGTAATATTTTGGAGGAAGACGTCGATCGTTTTTTGAAAAACTCCATTTTTATTTCTCCAATCGATTGATTGATTGATTGTAAATGGATAAATGTGAAAGATATGATTATTATAAATAATCGGGAGAATAATAAAATTAATAAATATTTTATTGATGAAAAGAAAAGGATAATTATATGAAACATAAAAAACGACAAACGGTCAATACAAGACGTTTGTCGTCTTCTTCCCTGTCTATGATCTCTATGGATCCTAAGATCTCTAAGATCTCTATAGATCCAACTTTTCCTTTTTGGAGTTGGATGGTGGTTTTATTATTAGGTTTGCTTATTGGAATGTATATTCTTCGTCCTCGAGATTTGGAACGGATTTTTGAAAATTTTGTGGTCAAGAATTCTACGATTGAACTGTCTCCAGCGGAAAAGGAAATTATTTCAAGTATTCAGAAAGATACGTGGGAGGATGAAAGTTCGAAAGCTCACCCCTCTACGGAAAAAGACAAACAAGTGCTTGATGAAATTTACCGACGGCTTTTGGTGGTTCACCCCTTTACTAAAAATCTTTCCTTTAAACACGGTCAAAAATCATACAGTATCAACAAAAAACAAGTGTACTTATGTTTGAAGGATGAACAAGGGGAACATTATGCAATGAATATGTTGATGTATGTTGCACTTCATGAATTGGCCCATTGTATGTGTGATGAAATTGGTCATACTCCAAAATTTCATGAAATATTTAATCATCTTCTTGATATTGCACATGAAAAAAATGTGTATGATAAAACGATTGAACCACTTTCTTCGTATTGTAATTCCGTTTCGAATTAATTTGAATTTAAAATCGTGAGAGCAAAGTATAAAAATGCGATTTTTCAGTCCTTTTTATGTTTTTCTAAACGTGGGTATTATATATGCGTTCCCCTTTTATACGATGAACCCCCAACAACTTCAACCCCGTTATTATGAAATTCTACAAAATTATAACGCCTATCTGAATCAACGTCGTCTTGCGTGTATTACGTTTGACTTTAGTATTCAATCCAATACCTCTGTCGTTTATACATTTACTGGTATTTCCAACAATACTCAAGATCTTCGAGTTATTGAAGGACTCTTATCCTATCCTTACCTTAACGACAATTATTGGAGGGATTGGCCATCTATTCCGGACATACATGATATACCTGAAATACCTGATATACCTGATATACCTGACTTACCTGACTTATCAACGGTTGCACCGACATCTTCTCATTCTTTTTTGGAAACGAAAAATGTAAATGATATTACCAAATGTTGGAGTATGAGTGCGATGGATACTGTACCTCCCTCTTCAAAAGACCAATCGTGGTGTATTCTTGAATTGGATAATAATACAAAAGCAGATTGGATGATTGTTACGGATAGTATTTCTCAAATGACATTTGCTCTCGTGTCTGATATTTACAATTTTACATTACGAGATATTATTTGGGAAAAAGTCAATACTATATTTCCGACAACGAACTTTCGAAACATTACGGGAAATTGTCCAGTTTTAGATCCTCATGATTCCAAAACAATTCCAAAAAATGAAAAAATAAACTGATCGACATTTTTAATTCCAATTTCAAACATGGTGGACAAATCCACCACCAAGAGTCTTTGTCATCAAAAAGAATGGATTCAGACATTATGTAGGATGGTGGGGTACTTGCTGGCCATCTCATTCCAACGATATCCAATTTCTTTTTGGTTAGTGATAAGTTATTATTTTCATGTTCTTGTTTCCTTTACCCAAGAAAATGATGAAAAGGGGAAGAAGATTACTTCTTATAAAATTTTTCATCTGTCGAATTGGTTTCTGTCTTGTGAAAGGGCAAGACAGTCTACCATTCTCTGGGGTATCTGTACGAGATTCCTCTCTGTATTCCATATATTTTATCCTATTCATTTATCAAATATTACATGTTACACTTTGTTTTATAACGTGATTATCGCATGGATCCATTCTATTCCACTATATCTCATTGGTGGGTATATACTCTCAACTTTTATTGGATACATTTTCAACATGCTCTCGGATATTTTATTTGTGTTTGAAGTTTATGATTGGTGTTATTATACCACCATTGCGTTTCATATGTGGATAGGAGTAGGTTCATTTGTTGAAACATTAGTCATGACATCGAAAGATCGAGTCACTCCTTTTTTTATACAAAAAATAGAGGAATTCAGTCCATCATTGGATAATTGGACACGTTATTTATCTCTTTCTTTCGGTCTGTTTTATGTCGGTTACCATCTCCATTATTCTAAACGATTCGAAGAAATATCGGAAACAAATTCTCGAAAAGAAGGATTATAAAGAGATTGATTGGATTTCCAAAAATTTTGAAAATGCGGTACCTGGGTCAATCGGTGAAGACGAATACCGAGACGATCAGGTTTTGCAAGAGACGGTTCAATCAAATATATTTTTTCAAGAAGAAGTAAAATATGGGAGAGTTGAGATGGGGATGAATATGTCATTATTTCAAGTTCATACAATTCAACGAGAATGGTCGTAATATATTTCATTGTTTTGTCGGTTCGTTCTTGTTTATCTTGTAAATAAAAACTGTATAGAGAGATGGTAAAGGATAAATAGAATAAAAAGTTTACGAGTCGAAAATAGGTCTCATTATACCCACTTACAATATAAATCAAAAGAAGAATAGCAGAAATGAAGAGGACATAAAGGAATTGGGAATCATAGTTATAGGGATTGGAATCTGAATATTCATGATTCATTTTGTATTATTTTATATTATTTTGGGTATTTTGGCTTCTTTATAAATTATTATTAATTAATTTATAAGTTTACTATAACAGAACTATGACAGAACTATGACAGAACTATGACAGAACTATGACAGAACTATGACAGGCATCGATTGTTGTGTGTAAATGGTTGTGTGTACCAAGATCTTTCATAATAGGGTAATAAAGGACAAATATTGAAAACAGATGATTTGATGATTTGATGGTAGAAAACAAAGTTCGAACAAATATACTATAGTATACACAACATACTATACACGACAAAGGATATAATGTATTTTTATAAAAAAAAATATTAAATCTAAATCATAATTAAAAAACAATTTTCAAATAATACCACAATTTAAAATGGATTCGATGTTGTGGGTCGGTATCATAATTGTAGTAATATTGTTATTCATAGTGTTCCTTTTGTTCTTTTCAAAAAATTCGACAATGAATTCGGCTGGAACAAAAGAAGATTTAGGATCTTCGTCGTCTAATAATATTGACGAATGTCCAAAATGTGTAAAATGTTCTGAATGTCCATCTTTAACGACATGTCCACCATCATCAACATCGTCTAATTTACCCAATACCCCCAATGTTCAAACCCCCTATATAAACGTTAAACTCAATACGACCTACGGTGGTTCTCCTAAAATAAAATGTTCGGTAAGTAGTGATGATTATACACCTTTGAATGGTACGACGTATGTGTCCGAAACGAATGTTGCCAAATTATCATGTAATGTAAAACCGGAAAGTAGTGGACTCGATTCCGTCTGTACGACTTCCTTTATTCCAAATGGTGAGCCTAAATATTTCACTCTCAGTATGAAGAACACGGAGCCTCTATTATTGGATCCTCTTAGGAAAAGTTATGGTTATGTAGACTGCACGCTAACGAATACAACCTAATACGGAAGGTTAAATTTTTTCAATTTCTTTTCCAGAAAACCAATCCTCACACTCCTGTTTTGTTTTATCTTTACAATACGTATTGGTAATTTCCTCATCCGTCTTAATATCTTTAATGGCAATTAATTGATACCAATCGTCATAAAAGATCACGTCGGCATTATTATCATCGTCATGATTACATATCGATGCATAGCCCAACACAAGGATCATTTGATTATCTTTATGATTCCACACATATTTCTTGTACAATCCACAAAATAATTCACTAACATCATCGACCAACATGGGACCACTTTCAATAACCTCTCCTTTTTTGAATGGCTTATTGGCAAACACACCTCGACCAAATTCACCCCCCTTTTTTGATTTTCCAATATAAATACCGCCTTGTGTTGATATTTGATGAACCCTTTTTTCCACCTTGGAGGATGTGGATGCAAACGAAAATAAGAAATAGGCAGAAAGAAGAAGGATCAATATAAATGCAATCAACATAAACGCACCAAATATGCCCACTATACTCATCCGAGGATTTGTTGTTGTTTTATTTGTCATCAATTTATAATTTTATTGGTAGGAAATTTTTATACAATTTTTATACAATTTTTATACAATTTTTATACAATTTTTATACAATATACAAAAAAATAATATTTTAATATTTTCTTCTTTTTTTAATTTTTTCTTGCAAATTCTATTATTTCATAAATAATCAAATTATAATTTTTTTGACAAAAATTATAATTTTTTATAAAAATGGTCTCATGCAAAAATTTGAATTATTTCTTGTAATACTCATTCTCAGTATTGTTTTTATTTGTTGTGTATTCTTTTTCTATAGACTATACGAACATCAAAAGCATTCCCAGTTATTAACAACCCGTCTCCACCGTCCAGTAAATGATACAACCGATCCGTATCTTCTTTACCGATATCACCATCATCCCCATGATACCTTTCTTTCGAAATACCCGGACCATGTCCATGAGATTCGAAATAACACAAAATCAATGTCCATTATTATAACAGGGTTAATTCGTAATCATGGAAAACCTATTATCCATCAATTGGTTACCTATTGGATTCCTTTATGGAAGAATAATTTTAAAAATTATTCGATCCTCCTTCTTGAAAACGATTCGAATGATAATACCCGTCATTTACTGAAAAGTATGGAAACTACCTATACCCCTCATGTGACAATTCTCTCTTTTCCCTATTCCACTCCCAATTTTCACCAACACAAGGTCGCCTCTATGGAGAGAACGAATATGATGGCCGTTCTTAGGAATGAGTTACTGTCTCATCTTTATGAAATGGAGGGGATGAATAAAATTAATTTATTGGATGAATCTACGGTGGTGCTCATGATGGATCCTGATTTAATCGGTGTTATGTATGAGGATTCATTTCTTCACGGTGTTTACACTCTATATAGGAATCCATCGTTTATCGGTGTAGGATGTAACACAATCACAGACGATCACCGTATTTTTGATACTTTTCCCTTTGTACCTATACATGATTCGTTTGAATGGAATACCGAAAAAGATAAAAATAAACATGATGACTATATACAACAACGATATTCACAAATGGTAGTATGGGAAAGATCGAAACCTCTTGTGATGCAATCCACCTTTAATGGAATGATGCTTTATTCTTTCTCACGATTAATGAAACAAACCAATACAAGATCATTCTACTACTACTATCCAATGATTTCCAATCAAGAGGAAAACTCAATTTGTGAACATACTCGATTTCATTTACAGTTTCCAGAAGGTTCAATTGCCATTGATCCCTTGTGGATATTTCAATTGAAAAAAAATTTATTTTGAATTTTTTTATTATTGAAAAAAAAATTTATTTTGAATTTTTTATTATTGAAAAAAAAATTTATTTTGAATTTTATTGGAAAAAAAAAAATTATTTTGATTTTGGGTGTTGTATCATTGTCTGTAATAATGCCTCAAAAATCAAATTATCACAAATGTTGTCAATATCATTTTCTGTCACTTTTTCATCGAAAGAAAGTTTATTCATCTCTGAAAATGAAGACCCTTTTTCAGAGATAGAAACGTTGAAATAGTGTACCTTGTCCTCTTTACCATCCACATCCACATAATAAACAGGGGAGAAACGCAAATACGATGGTGTTTTTGTTTGCTTCAAGATTCCATGTCCACCAAGTATATTTTCCACAAAATCTTTCCAATCTGGTATTTTTTGAGACGCAGGTTGAAATAAATCCTGTTGACTCTGTTGACCTCGTCCTAAAAGTTTAAACATTTGCACCATGATGCTTTCATAATTTTTCATAATATAAAGGACAAACAGGAAATAGGATTTTTCTCCGACTTGATTTGTTTTTAATCTTCGCATTTCGTCCTTTAATTGTTCCATGGTAAGTTTTATTTCTTCTTTTTTTCCAGTGTTTGAACATGAAAGGTATAATTCATATTGAACTCCCCACAACCATGACTCTTCTACGGTAGGACGTACGACTTGACATGACATATTCCCACTAAACATGGGAACTTTCAACTTTTTTTCAGAAATCATAGTAACAAGATCGAGTATAGGCACTGACCAAGAGATGACGGGTAATGGTTTTTTAGATTTGGGTAATGGTGGAGATGGAGGAAGAAGAGTATTAGTTTTGGTCGAATGTCCTGTAATACTATCTTGTGAAGGACCAGGGCCTTGTAGTAGACGTGGTTGCTGTTGTACACGTTGTTGCTGTTGTACACGTTGTTGTTGTTTTGGTCTTGATCGAACAGGATAATAGTTTTGAAGAAGTTTTTGAAATTTATCGTAAAAATAAATTTTGGGAAAGAGATACAAACTTATCGATATCACCACAAAAAAAGAGGGTAATACAGAACGAAGAAACACATTTCTATTCTCATCTTTTTCAAAAATATTCAATGCGATACTTAAATAAAGAATACTGATAACGGAAAATAGAAGAAAGAAATTAGAATAGGTGGGGAGATTTGGAGTTGCGGATGCAATAAGTACAACCGGATATTGGAGAACGAGACAAAAAATAAATGTCGAGAAAGAATAGGTTGGTGATAATTGACTACGGATACTGTAATAAAGTAATGTGCACATGGCCGCCACAATCACACACTGATAGAGAATGGGAAAGGAAAAACGAGTCGGTTTATTGTGAGGAAAAGGTCGAACAAGAATAATGTCATAAAGATAGAGAACACCCCCTATATATAAACTCACCATCCACACGATACATTGTGTTAAATCGATAGAAGGGAAAAAGGAATAGAGTTGACAATAAATACCCGAAAGAAGAAATGTAAAAAGACTAAAAAAAATCAAAAAAGAGGCATACGACACGTACACATTCGGTGGTTGCAATACCAGAATTTTGTTCAATGGGATATTGATGACCATGCTCCCCGATGTTTTTAATTCAATATCATAAGTTTGGTCATCATTAATTTGTCTAACGATTCCTTCCTTTGCACGTTCTTGTTCATTTTCAAGATAATAAACAATATCATGAAGTTGAATGGGGGTGGTTTGTTTGGAACGATTTGGTTGAAAGAGGAAGGACAGAATGACAAGGATTGAAATCCAATTCACTCCTTGGAACCAATTCTTTGTATATTCGGAACTGATACACTTTTCATTAATTTTTTCAAGAATTTTTATAATGGTGTTAAAAAATGTTTGATACAGAACGAGAATGGCAGTCACAATAAGTATAAATTTTATATTTTCTGTAAAATATTTTCGATAAGCCATCATTAAGAGAATGTCAAAATTAAAATTTCCGGTAATTTCTGGACTCTCCACCATCTTTTTATAAAACGATTCCAAATCAGGAACGCCTCGATAATTTTTTGTACTTTCGAAAATTTCAATTGTTTTCCTTTTAAAATCAAGGACATTCTTAAACATAACATTGAGAGAGAATACATTTTGGGTTTCTTCTTCATTCCATCCTATACTCTTATTTCTATCATCGACAATAAAACGAGTTTCAATCACCTTTTCTAAAAATCCAGAGTAGGACCGACTTGTCGTGGAGTCGTCTTTCTTATTTAGATTTAAAACGTGTTCAAAATAAGTACTCTCCGTATTGATAATAAAACCTTGCCAAAACAAAATGTTGAGGAAACATAGAATACAGGTACCGATACATAAGAAAACAAGAACGTATTGAGAAGATTGCAAGTTGGAGAGTCCTCCAATTTTAGTTAAATAGTTCATTGCGAAATAACCGATAATTAAAGATCCGATAACATGGAAAATGGCATACGATCTGAGTTGTTGGAGATAAAGAGATAAAGGAGCCACTTTTTGTGTTACGGCATACACCACTGAAGTCGCCGCACCTGCTCCGACGGCTTCCAACATATAGGTTCCAATTTTGCTCGGATCCATTTTTAATCTCAAAAAAAAAAGGAAGGGTTGATTTATTTTAAAATTATTTTAATTTTTTTCTATAAAAAAAATTAGACCATGTATAATACTATATCTATAATAATACTATATCTATAATACTATATCTATAATACTATGTTTATAATACTATGTTTATAATACTATATCTATATCTATAATACTTACTATGTTTATTGTATATATATAATATTTATTATGCCCTCTACTTTCAAATATTATCCTCTTCTCTTTACCAGTTTTTAAATTTTTATTTATGTTCTTTTTCATGACATACATTACACAATACCTGTAAATTGAACAAGGCATTTTTATGGAAATTCCCAATATATCCGTCTTTTGTTGCCTCTTTTTGAGGTGTTCGATGATGGGTATGAAGATTATGTTTACTTCCACATTTTGTACATGCCATCATGTACAACCCCGAATGATATCGACTCTTTTTCGTCGGAATAAGAAGAGGACCGGTAGAGGGTGAAGAGGGTGAAGAGGCTGAAGAGGGTAATAATAATTCCATTGTCTTTTTCTCCTCTGCCCCCAATAATAATTGTTGACGATAATGAAAGGCTTTTTGAATAAATTCGGAATCCATATCCAATGTTTCGGCAATTTCAATTCCGTACAACATGGGTCCTATTCCCTGGATATATCGTCGACCAAATTTCCATTCCCATTCTTGACGAGTTTCATTCCATTTTCTTTCCATTGGAAAATGGACTACGGATAACTTTGGATGTTGAAAGATATCGGTAAACGTTTGCAAGGTATGTAAATGGGTGGTAAATAGAAAATAACTGTTGGAGTGTAATAAATGAGAAATTGTACTTGCCACAATACCAGAGGCAGAGGATGTTTCTGTACCGGCCGTCAACTCATCACACAAGAGTAATGTGGAAGAATCCGCATAATGAAGAAAATGTCGTAATTCCATCATCTCCACCACAAACGTCGAATGTCCTTTATATAAATTATCCGAGGCCCCCATTTTGCTAAATAGTTTTGTAAAAGGAATAAATTCAAATTCATCCGCAGGAACATACATTCCCACTTGTGCCAACCAAATTCCCAACCCCACACTCTTTAAAAATGTACTCTTCCCTGCACTATTATGCCCATACATCAACATTCCACGAGGACCTTGATGTTCATTGTCTACTCCTCCTCTATATAATTTCAAATCATTTCCAATAAATTGTACATGTTCATGAACTCGCTCTAGAATCGGATGTCGAAGTTGTGTTGTTTGTAGTTGTCGGGTCTCTTTTTGATCCAAAATACGTGGTTTCACGTAACGATATTCCCAACACACCTGAGTACAACTTTGAACCACATCCCAATGTCCCATCCAATACCATATTTCTTCCATGAGGGGAGAGTATAAATTATAAAATTCTTCCATACATTGTTCTTGTTCTACTTTATCTTGGAGGGACTGAACTTTGCATTTTTCAAGATATTGTTGTTTGGCTTCGACCAAATCTGGATGAAACCATTTTGTTCCTACCGAATACCATCGATGTTCTCGTAAAATTTTTTCGGCTTCCGCTTTGCGTGTATACATTCTTTTCTTGGCATTCGCATTGGGTAATTGTAAATAAATTTCCTCTTCCTCCTCCTTCCATTTTACATCAAACCATGATAAATAATCAGAGTCTGTCATCTTCCTCTTGCACGTTTCCCACTCTTTTTCCATTTCTTGTTTGATAGGTTGGGAAGATCTCCAGACCAAAACCGGTGGAGACAAACTCTCTGCCGTTTGTCCTTCCATAATTTCCATCACAAGAACATTTTCAAAATAAAGAATGGCGTCTCCTAATCTCGATAGGGAAAGATGATAAAACGGTTGGTCATTGATTTGTTGAAAAGAAGGAATATACATATTCTTTGAATGAATACAGTCCACCACATGATGAAGAATCGAATACATTTTTTGAATCATGGTCAAAGGAGAAGAATATTTTTTACATTCCCATTGTCTCCATAATATCCAAGGATCGGTAGGGAGTGTTTGTAAACTCTTTTTTATCATCACTCTTTCTTCTTTTGATTTTTCCAATAGTTCTTGGATATTACACCAACGTCGTTCAAGATTGATGGTATTCGTTGTGGGTGTCATTAATTGCCGACGCCATAATCGTGATCCCCAACTCGTACATGTCTTGTCTGTCAACATAAACAGTGAGGGTGAACCTGAAAATATATTAAGTTCATGAAATACATCTTGATTGCATCGTACATGATGTAAAGAGGGTGAAAAAACAGGAGGTTTTAACCGAAACACCAATAATGGATGATGTTGATAAAGATAATTTAAAAGATGGACAAACATGGCGGTCCATTCTGGACATCGTTCCAAATGTAATTTTTCATGAATTTGTAAATTCAAATTCAAGGTTTCGGATTTTTCCACCAAGAATACTTTTTCCAAGACATGGGCTTGGTATCGAAGATCCCAATCTTGGGTTTGAAGAGGCGGGATAAGTTTCACACCCTCTTTTCTTTTCCACAATTCCTGTTCCTCTTCCATACCAGGGTACATGTAAATTTCTCGTGGATGATACCTTTCCATCAATAATAATGCTTCCGATCGCCAGGACGACAAAGTCGAAGAAGACCAGGTATCGGCGATAACCTCCCCCGATTGAAATTCAATATAGACCGAATACCCATTATACAACATATTACGTTTTCGACCATGATTAGAAACGACATCATTCACTTGTTCTTTCCAAATACAGAATAATCCATTCGAAGAATTATTATTATTATTTTGATCCATCTCATTTCCCCCAAAATTGGAGAACATCAAATCCACGGGACTACTGGGAGTATAAACTCCAGAAAGACTTCTTGAAATTGAAATACCGTCTTCGTCTTTCTCACTATTTTGATTTTGATCATACACTGCGACGGTATAACCCATGGTGTGCAATCGTTTGATGTATTTACATAATGATATGACTGGAAATCCACACATGTAGGGATTCGACGGCGATAATTCCAAATTCTTATTCTTTCTTGTTAAAATAATATTACACTTTTCACTTACCAATTGTGCAAATCCTTTTCCTTCCAATTCATAAATTTCATAAAATTTTCCCACCATAAAACATAATACCGTACATTTTCCATACTCCTTCTCCACCTTTTGTTGCTCTTCAAAATAATATTTCAATAATGGAGTAAAAGATATTGATGATGAACATGAACTCATCATTCTCTTTTATTACCAATCTCTTGCCTATTATGAATGATTCATTCTTTTAAGTGTTTTTAATTTTTCTAATTTTTCTAATTTAAGAAATTTGTGTCGATAATAAAATGCTCGAATAGTTCAGTGGTAGAACGTTTGCCTTGTAAGCAAAAGGTCGAGGGATCGATCCTCTCTTCGAGTAAAACTATAAAAATATAAATCCAAAAAATCGTTTCCATGGATTTGATTTATATTTTTTTTAAAAGCGATTTTCTTTTTTTTATTTCAAATTTGATTGATTCATTCATTCATGAACCCAGCCAATTTCTAGATCACGTAAAGAGGGGCATTTTTTGTTGATTTGTTTTTCCCAATCTTCATATTCAGCACCAAAATGTGGATGAGTATTCCGATTATCTGCATTCATAATAATTCGCAATGTTTTGAGTTTTGGAAACGATTGTGGTACCGACAAAAACACCTTTATAAAATACATTAATCGAAAGAGATAGGTTTCAAACAATGAATCGTCCAATTCATTCTCATTCTCAACAGATAGATAATAAATAGTAAAATGTTCCAATGAATGATGCCATTGTTGAAGAAAAGAAATAACCGACCAAATTTGAGGAAAACGGATCCATACTTTCCATTCTCTTATTTCCCTACACTCTTCTTTTGAAGATGGAGGATTCCAAAACATCCATTGACTTAATGACAATGGTTCAGACATGGAAAAACGATGATAATATTTCGGAAAGGTGGAAAATCCTTGGGAGAGTAACATGTCTCTCCATTCATGATAATGTAAAAAGGGTGGACATAACTCTTTTCTTATTTCATAGGAAACATTCCAATCGAATTCGGATACCTTCCAATCACGAACATAATTCCCAAGTTGTTGCATGACAGGAATATCAAGAGGAAGAATACATTGATCAAAAACCGAGAGTGTTTGAAGATGAGAAAATGAAAAGGAAGACGAGGGAGGAAACGGATGGTACCGCCAAATACTAAAGGGTACTTTTAGAGTATGAAGAAAATGAACACGAGTGTGAGAAAGAAAATAGAAAAAATCACCTGGTACAACGACATCATTGTGCACCATCATGGATCCAATTTCAAGATGAAGGAGAAAGGGACAATGTTCGGATAGACGTTGAAAGAGTGAACATGAAATTCGATCCAATAGTAATGTTTGTAAGGAAGGTAAAATAAAAAAGGGGAGAAAATTAGGACTGGTGGTCGCCGTACAATTTTCCAAATCATTTCCTGAAAGTCGAAAACGTTGTAATCGTGGAAAGAGAGGACAAGTGAAGGTAGTTATGGCATTTATGGCCGAATTATCTTCTTTTAACCCATAAAGATCCAACGTGAAAAGACTGTTTTGATAATGTTGGAGAATGGAAAGGGCGGTGACGGCTACCACCTGCCAATAACATGTCAAGGAGAAATGAAGAAGAGATCCGGAACATGCAAACATGGAGAAAATTGGATACAATACTTCCAAAAGAGTTTCTTTATAATTTCCATGTTCATACTCGCCTTCTTCATACTGAATTTCAAATATATCAAAATGAAAGGTATGTAAATGTGGAAAGGAGAGGAAAAGATTCGGTGTGGACATACATTGTAATGTTTGGATATTATTGGTCGAGAAGTGAAAAGATTGAAGTGTATTTTGTTGAGAATCGAGTAAATGTAAAAGACCGGGATGATGTCCTGTATAATAAAGATCTAAATGAACTAATTGGAAAGGTAAAGAAGGATAAGAAGAATCTAAAGAATATGACGAAAAATGTTGAAGAAAAAGAGGAAATAAATCATCATAAAACTTTTTATTCTTTTTTTCGTAATGATATACCAATCGTCGGAGTGAAGATAAGGAAGAAAGATGAGTAACAAACCATTTCATGCTGGAAGGAGAATGGGGAAGATATCGAGTGATTGTCGTAGAATTTTTGGGATGGGTTTTCCATAAAGACCAATGTAGTGATTGAATAGATTGAAGTGATATTTTTTGAATGGATTTTGAACAAGTACTAAGCGTACATAATTCTTTTAATTTCAAAAATTCGATACAATGCGTCCAGATTTCTTTCGATAAATACTCCATAATGGTAACTAACAAATAAAAGGAAAATAATAAATTTACAATACAATTTTCTAAAACTCTTTTCTTTTTATCCAAAATAGATTCCCCATCATTATTTCATTATTTCTTTTCAATGAATAAAAATTTTTATAAAATTGGTCTACAATAAAAATTTTATAAAAATTGTTTTAGGATGGATATTTTTTCTCTTGATGTGATCGATTATGTATATCAATTGTATGAAACGACGTTACATGAAGAAAAAAGTATGCATATATTATTTCAAGAGATGGAAGAAAAATTGGGTATCCTTCATCCTCGTTTTCTAATGATGTCGAATACTATGTTGAATGTGTTGGGATATAAATTTACCCCCTCGATTTATGTCATTGGAATCATGGGCATACTAAAATCAAATCCATCCACGGCCATCATTGCCTTTCGAGGAACCAAAAATCTTTCCGAATGGATGAAAAATGTGGATTTTCTTTATCAAACACCACTCCCCGGAAATTCTTTGAAAAAAATAAAATTGGCACGTGGGTTTTCGTCTCTTTATTATTCCACTCCACCTGGACCTTCGTATTCGATCGGATGTCATTGTCAAGAACCTTGTCATGAAATCCTCTCCTCCTATCCAAAATATAGTCCTATGAATCCTTTTGGTCGGTTGATCGCCCAACGTCTTTTGAAAGAGAAGAAAACGGGTTGTGCGACCTATCCCGAAGGATCTTATTCTAAAATTGGAGCGTCATGTCCTTCTTCTTTTTTAACCGTGGATTGTGATTCACATTCTTTATCCCCACCACTTTCTTTACATGATCAAGTAAAAAAGTATGCGAAAGAGATGATGGAGAGTTACAAGGCTCAACGATTTATAATTTGTGGACATTCGTTGGGATCCGTGTTTGCTCAATTGACAGCCTTGGATCTTGTCACGACCATTCCTAAAAAGACAATACTTAAAACTATTTATACCTTTGCATCTCCACGAATTGGGAATTCCGAATTTGTTCGTTATTTTAATGAATGTATACCTCTTTCCAAAAATAAACGGTTTGCCAATATTGAAGATACGGTTGTTAATCTCCCTTTACCCTACAATGTATTTGCTTGTTATGCCCATACAGGATCAACACGACAAACCTTTTCCAATATATCGATTCTGGAAGGAGAATGTGGAAAACGTCAAGTAAAAGATATACATAGTGTTTCCACGTATCGATCCTTTTTATTATCATCTAAAAAACTAAAAAGCCACAACAATAAATCCAAACAAAAATAAGGTGTAGTGGAACATGATGTCGCTACCTAAATGAATGAAGAACCACTTCCTGTTGTTTACTTATGTGGAAGGTGTAAGGATTGAAATCATTTATGTTCATTATATATATTCACTATATCTTCACTATATATTGACTGTATATTTATTTATTTAGAGTGAGTTAGAACGTTAAATTTTTGAAATCAGAAAATTTCAAAATTAATGAAATAGTGAAAGGACCTTTTTCTTTTAATTTTTTTTTTAGTTTTTGGTTGAATAAATCTACTATAAATCTATAAATTACATACATTCCATCATGTCATGATTGACTCCTTCTGGCTCGTTGAGGCATCATTTAATGATGGGAGATTACGAATGGCATAATTCACATTAATAAATGTTTCACTCTTCACTCCCTGTGCATCCACCGCACAATGCTCTTCTGTCTCAAAATGAAAGTATTCCACTTCCTCCAGATCAAAATCTTGGGTAATGGTAGTTCCATTGATAAATTGTTGAGCCTGGGTCATTTTCCCATCGACGAAAATTCCATGGAAAGGAGATAACCAAAGATCCTTCTGGGGAATATTCGGACCTAAAGAATCTTTTTGGAAATGAATAGGCATGGTTGAACTGTTTCTAAAGGAGGGTTTAAAACTTTGAATCCATGTCACGGGTGTAAACAATGGTTTAGAGTGGGAAATAATTTGTGATTCGGAAATGGGGCCGTAGGAGAGAACAAGATCGCCAACGGAAATATCTTGGATGGGTTTATAACCAGTATTGGTCAAGAGGAGAGTGTTTCTGAGAAAACACAAAGTTTCTGAATTAAATGTCGTGGAAGTGGCATTTAAATTTGCACCATTTGAACTATAAACAACCCCATCCACTTCCACACCACTGCTTATATTGAGAGTATAGGAAGGATTATCTGAATTTTGAATAAATATACCTTTAAGACCGGTTCCAGCAAGAGCCATAGTCGATGAACTCGCTGGTCTAATGCACCAGTACACGTCCGTAAGTACTGCCCCATTTATTAAATTTATAGTTCCTGATAGAGTTATCTCAGTACCTTCTAAACCACTTGCGAATATATACGTCCCGGCACCATTTAATGTTAGAGTAACACCTCCTGATAGAGTGAATGATGGTTCACATGTATATATACCCGGGGTCAATGTTTGACTCGAAATAGGAGTAGAGAGTATTGTTACAGAACCCGCAAGATATAAGTTGTCAAGATTGGTAGAAAGTGTATCTAACTGACTCAAGGCAGTAGTTTTATCTCCCTCATTCAGTATTCCCCCGGTAAGTGAACCTGACCCGCCTATCGTACCCCCAGCCGCATAATTGGCCGGAAACGTATTTGTTGTAATGGAATTTGTACCAGTCAAGTTTATATTGCCCGTTGCAAGTAACACATAAGTGTTTAATGTTGTAAAAGTGTTGAAATCGACACTCATGTTATTTTTTTTCAATCTTACTACATTAATACAAGATTATATATTTTAAAAAAAAGAATCATAACTCTTCACCATGATAATGGAAGAAAGAGGATATTAAAACGTTGTGGTTATCTAAAAAAAGTCACATAAATAAATCCAAAAGAAGAGAAAGAAAGAATACAAACAATCATGGAAAAATTGCAAGACGATATCATGTCGTACCGAGACTTTCAATGGGCACCTACCATTTCAAAAGATACATCAAACATTTCATCCTCCTTGGAGGAGTGGTTGGAAGAATTGAAAAAAGTATGGTTACTCTATTCGTTTGTGGAATGGTACGGACCACAATTTACGGAAAGTGGGAAATCGCTTCATTCTGAACCTATGGAAGATGGTCATTCCAATTTAGAATTTCTTACTTCTTTTCTTCTCTATTCTCATCAGGTAGGACCTTACATGATAGTGAAAACAATGGATTGGAAAGAGGTGAGTATGATGGTGTTTTATTTAGCCCTTTATGGTGCTGAAAATTCATCCACCAGTGTAAAATTACAATGTGCATCGTATCTCTTGCAAAATTATTGTCAACGACAAGAAGTTTTTGGTTCTTTTTCCTCCACTATGAATGAAATTGTAAACCATGTCATTCAATGTATGGAAGAGAGGGAAGACTGGGATGCCTTTGATTCACTTTACCGTATCCTCCATGACTTTCCAACATGTCCTCTCTTTTCGCCTCTTATCCTAGAACGTCTCCATAGATTTCGTCAAACAGCGTCATCAAGACCTTCAAGACCTATTCGACGCATGTATGATGCAGACCTCTATGCACCAAACACGGTTGTTTCAGGTGAAACAATGGCGGTTTATAACATTGATGAGATTCGGAATCAGTTGGATATTCGCACACGAAACGAGGAAACAATACAAGAAGAAGAAGATCGTACGACTACCGTCATCCGTCAAATATCAACCGTGTACACGGATTCTCAAAATGTTCATCATCATGCAATCAATGAAAGTGTAAAGAAAAATGTACGTATTCTTTATGATGAATTTCATGATCGGTATACGCCCCGAGAAGCATTTTCGGCAATTCAACAATATTTTGAAGAAAAAAAATGGTGGACTCCTGTCATGGAAGAAGTGCTTACACGTATTTATTCCGACCCTTATTTGATTATCCAAACTCCCTTTATTTATGCACGAGATGTATTACGATGTGTATGGGGATTTATTCAAAGTCAACAATCTTTTCCCACGGTCTATGACCAACTACTTCTTCGATTACAACAAGAGTTATCGGATGCACATCGAACCTGTTTTTCCGGTCATGTTTCTCGTTTGATAAATACCGTGGTAGGTTTTCATCCGACAATTCACATTTCCATTTCCAATCATGATCAACTTTGTATTTATCTTCGAAATGTAGTGTATGCCATGTTACAAGAAACAATGGAGAAAGAACCCGTATTGGGGGACAAGATTATTCAAGATATTACTCTTTCTTCATTTCCTAATAATACATTTCGGATGTGGACATTAAAACATCGAAATGAAATCATTACACGATTGAAAGAAAATGGTCCTACGGGAGGAGGAGAGGAAGAGGAGATTCGTGAGGAAGACATGGAGACCGCCTGGAATTCCATCTTTCCTGAATTTTCGGGATTATTTACTCTCTCAAAATGGGAGAAGTGGAGAAGGATTTGGAAGGAGAGGATATCGAGGAGATGGAAGAAAATGTCGGAAACGACGTGTTTGAGGTCTCAGGGATGTTGGAGGTCCGTTTTTGTGTAGAGGACAAGGTGGTTTCGTTTTGATCTTGTTTTCCTTCTTGTTCTTCTTTCCATATAAACAAGGCCTGAAAGGTTTCCATAGCGGTTGAAAAAGTACCTTGAATGGCGTATTCATGAAACGAATTTCGAACATGGAGAAGATGGAGAAGGAGAGAGGGGATTCCTGTATTGTATTCGGTGTAGACTCGGGAAGAATGTACGGCTTGTACCGTCTGTTTTCCAAAGATAGAATTGGGTTTAGAGGTGTAGTGGTGTTGAGGAAGAGATAAATATTTTTCATAATCTTCTAATTTCCGAATTTGAAAGGATTTCCATTTCAGGTCTTGGAGGGGAACTTTCGATGCGGGTGGTAATGTAAAAGGGGAAGATAAGGTCATGGCGATTAAAAATCGGTGTTCATTCATCAAATAGGAATGGAGACGACAGATGTAAATATTCAAATTGTCTTTCGTTTCTGTATAGATCATTTCGGGGTGATCAAAGTAGTTGTCCATGGCATGATACACATCGTCCTTGACGGGATCACAACCACCAATGAATTGCATTTTGATTAAAATTTCTTTATCTCTTTATAAAGAAAATAATAAAATGTCTGGATATTCCACGAGTTTATGGGAAACGCCTTTATTTTATGTGTCCCCAGAAAGACAATTATGTATGAATCAACAAGTATCCCAGTGTCGACCCATGCCGTCGGGGGATATTCCGAGTTCTAAACAACTTCAAAATGTGTCATTGTCATCGTCTTCCAAGACATCGTCGTCATCGTCTTCGACATGTGAAGATTGTTGTTCAGTGTATACGGTAGGTGGATATAAAAACCCTTTTCCATCGTACATGATTCAAATGAAGGGAGATAACGATTTTTTCTTTCGCCAGGATACATGTGCGGGTTCTTTTTTACCGGCGTATTGTGCCGATCCCGAGTACAATGCCATGAATTATTTGTATGGGAAGAAAAAAAAATAAATTTAATTTTATCCGTGTAATTATAAAATTATGAATCTTATTTATCTTCTTTCCGAACATTTGCCTACTGTTGCTGCTATTGTGACTCAAGATCCCTCCATCCCACCGTCCACGACGGAATACTTTTCTTCTGAATCTCCTCAATCCAAGGAAACAAAAGAAATAACCCAAAAACTCAAGGATTATAATAAAAAACATCCACTTTTAGTCCTTCTTTATCTGATTGTGAATATTGTATTCATACTGGGTCTTCTTTACTTTATGTTTTTTGCTATTGATCTGGCGTTACATTGTCCCGTCTTACCTAAATGGCTAACGATTATCACCTTGCTTATACTTTTCTTCTCCACCTCGAAATATAGTTTGTTATTTCTGATTCTTTATTTGATTCTTATTATCACCGTGGCTCGTCGTTATCAATGCACGGATGAAAGCAAAATTATTACGATTGATGTGGGCAGACTTCACCATAATATCACATCGAGTTTTGAATCTCCCCAAACAACATCCCCCAAAACATCCTCCAAAACTTCTCCCAAAACTTTAAAAACTTCAAAAAAGAATGTAAAGAAAGAAAAGGAGTAAAAAATATTTTTTGTTGACTACTAGTAGATAATAAAGATATACTATTCTCGTAAAAGTCGTCATGTCAAATTCAACACAAGCCCCTTTTTTTTCTGTCAAGGTTGGTACTCTGAATTCCAATACAAGTGGGATTAAAACAGATGGAAGTGATACGGTGCAATGTTATGTTAGCACACAAACGGTTCCTCTCTCTATCAATTCCACCTCCTATTCCGATATTTATCCCAGTAACATGTTCAATTTAAATTGCAGTTATAATAATACATCAGTATCCGGAACGAATCCAATGAATGTCAGTTGTATACCCAGTAATTCTACAGCCCCCCCAGTCACGGATACATCCCTTGCCTACTGTATAACCCCTAAATTCACTACTTCCGGTGATGATAAATCGATTTCATGTTCTTATATAACCGCACCAGGTACATCCTCCAGTTCATTAAACTGTTAAAATTTTATTTTTTATTGCTATAATAGTAGAAGTATCAAAAAAAAATAAAATTAAAGATATAGAAATGTCTTCTTCTTCCTCTTTTACACCATCACCCTTTAAAATCAAAATTCAACAAGATAGTCCCTATGGGACAAATCCACCCGTCATGGATTCTGTGAATTGTTTTGTTCAGAATAAATCCGAAAAAGTGTTTATTGGTACCACATTTACCGCTGTTCGACCCAATCCCGAATACATTATGAATTGTAATTTCTATAATACATCGGGTGGTATGGAAGCCAGTAGTTCGGCCGTTTGTAAATTACCAGGACGCATACCAATGACCGATCGTAATCAAAAGTATTGTGTCAAACCAGATATTTATTATTCTTCAGACACTTCGACTCCCATTCCCGTAGGAACTTCGTGTAATGCACGTATGGTGACACCTGATCCCTCTTCCACATTACCACCTTTATGTTAAAATCATTAAGATCATTAAGATCATTATAGATCATTATAGATAGATCATTATAGATCATTAAGATAATTATAGAAAAATAATTATAAACGAGTAAATTCAAGTAATAAACTCAATTGCAAAAGTGGGTTGGGGGGAAGAGGGGGTAAATAGTCGGTGAGATTGGTATTGAACAAGTTTCCATCCGGCATAAATAATCGGACACGTAAATCGTCATTAGGTTTAAATTTTACTAAACGGCTTCCCGCACCATAGAGTTTAATAAAATTCGTAGTTGCTGGTGAATTGACATCGGAAATAGGACATGTAAAGGTTGCAAAAAGAGCATTGGGATTATTGGAATAAAAAACATTTCTCGCATGTCCCGAAGGGGATGTGGCATTTGTAATTTCAATAAACACATAGGGGTAGGCACTGGTGAGACCCCCATTGGGTAAATTCAGTTGTTGATTGGGTACAATCAAACTTGCTATCCGTAAATTATAACAAACCATTTGATTCGATGATACGGTTGTCCCCGTATACTGTAATGGGTTACATGAATCTCCTTTATAATTTGAAATCGTACATCGTGTGACAAATTGAGTGTCTGTCGTATCATTCTCGGGTAAATTGGACATGATGGATATTTTATCATACATGTCTTTCGTAATCAAGTTTAATTGAAGATAGGTTGTATTCTTTGAAAAAATAGGAAGTGATTGTGTAGCATAGATCGGGAAGAGTCCATATAATTCACATCCCTCGTCCAATGTAAAGGATGATTTTTGTGGAGTGGGTGGTGGAATGGAATTATTAAAATGCGTGTAAAGAGGTGGATATTCGGCCGTTTGATAAACGCCTAGACTATAATTGTATCGTCTTCGAGTATACACTGGACTCGTTCCCATAATATACAAAAACTGTCCAACAAATTGTTGACTATCTAAATAGTCCGTAGTCAACTCAATCTTTACAGCGGATTTAATACCTTGGATAGAAAGTGTTGCCCATGAGGTGGATAAATAATTTGTCGTAGAGGTTAATTCGTTATTCTGTCCTGCAAAATCAATGGATACCGGCACAAGAACATAATTATCTGCACAACATGAATAATTAGATCCAGGAAAAACCATGGCCACTTTGGAAATGATACCCTCTCTTGATAATTGAACCACCTGAACCAATGCATTTCCCACTCCCGAACTATTACAAATACGACAAATCATACCGACTGTATACGGATAAATGACCTCTGTAAAAGAGGTTTGGAAGACTCCGAGTTGATAATCACTAATGGATCCATAAGCAATATATTGATTGACAGGAACATTATTGGGACTAATAATTAAGGAAGTCGGATACGGTACCTGTGCAACATTAATATTTAAAAATAAAAAAATACCGGTTGTTGGACTTGGATCCGCAATCGTTGTCGTTGGATCAATGGTTAAGAAGGAAAAGGTAGAGGATGCCACCCCTGTGAAATAGGACGTCGTGGCCGAAAGCAACCCAAGTGGAGTACCATTGGAAGTTTGAAGCGCAAGTTGAACCGCATTGATGAGTTGATCTGCATCATAATATTCTCCAAAGGGAATCGTAAATCGAACACCCCCTACAAATCCTGAATTTCTTCCAGGAGAAATAATTAAGGAAGGCTCAAAGGCGAGGGAGGCAGATCCTACATATGTATTCCCAAGTGTTGAAGAGAGGGTCGATGAATTATTCTGAAAAGGTAAGCCGAGCATTTTCCAAAGTTTTTCATTCTTACTTTCCACGACACCAAGTTCAAAAGGAACGGATGTTCGATTGAAAGAATTATAGGCAGAAAACCAAGTGTGGTGATTGACATAGTCGACTTGAACAGATGCGACCACGTTTGGAGAACTCTCTTGTTCAAACGTGGAGGACCAAAGTGGATCAAGTGTTTTTTGGAGTTGTAAAGTCGTGTATTCATTATTATCTAGAGAAATGTTTGTTGTAACCGCCTCATTCAACAAGGTTACAGAAAGATATTGGTTAAAAAGTAAAAAATTCCCAAAACGCAATATATTCCCAATCGCCAGGGGTTTTGCATTAGAATATAAACAACATAAATCAGTGGCCCATTGATAGGGATTAAATGAAGATGGATAATTATCGCACGTTAAAAAAAATCCACTGAGACTGACATCAAGTATAATATTCTGAGAGACATCCCATACATAGAGAGGGGTAGTCGACGTGACTGCAAATCCATCGGTATTGGCATTAAATCCAGTAATATTCGTATTGTATCCCATCAAAGTAATCGTGACAGAAGACGGATTGGTTTGAAGCAATGTGGAATTATACGGAGCAGAACATAGGACAACGTTGAGAGGTAACGTAAAATCATCCAACGAACTGGCCAACGTAAGAACACGCAAGGAAGGATCGTATCCGGTAATCACATAATAATTTCCGAGACTTCCATCCGATTCGATTAAATAGAGTCGGATATTCGCAAAGATATTCAAGGCTTCATTGGTGGAAGTACCCGAGTATCCAAGTGGAATATCATTATAACCAGAGAGTCCGACACATTCATTCACAAATACATTCAACATGGGATTTGAAGGTGTACCTCCGATAATTTGAAGACTTGAAACCCCACTAACAGGTGTAAAGGGGTATTTGGGAAAATAATATTCACTACTTGTTGCATTACTGGCCGGTGGAAAGGTATTGAATCTCCAAATATATAGTGGATACTGTACTGTCGTAGGATTAATAGAGTTGATGGAGGAATTGCCCGTCGTAGCGGAGAATGGAACCACAAATTCTGCTGGATTTGGGTACAACAATCGGTCACGATATCCGGAATCCAACATTATATATTTTGTATCGTAGGACATCGTTGATGACTATTTTTAAATCTTCTCTTTTTGAATAAAGGGGTTTCGTTTGTTAAATTTAAATTTTAACAAAAGCAAAAAATAATTTTTATTCATTCTAGTTAATCCGTCTCCACGATAAGCCATAACGACCCTCCACTAAATACATCGTCTTTTTTTATAAATCCATGTTGAATTTCATAACTATGTCGTTGTAACTCTTTCAACTGATCCGGAAATTTGTATTCACAATACTTATTTCCAAACACGATACTGAATTTCGTATTATATTGTAGAAATGTGAAAAGAAAATACTGTTCATTCCAAAATCGACCTTCTTTAAGCCACGATTGTGGGTAATCATAAGGAAAGAAAATATCGTGAATGTGGATCAAGACATTTTTACGAAGCAAGGGAAATATTTCTAAAAAATAAAAAAGAACATCACTCTTGTATTTTCCTACGTGAGAAGAATCAATAAATAAAATATCATTCTCTTCCAACTTTGAAAACAATGTCAGTTCGATGTCTTGCAAGTTGTTTTCCATAAGATGAATATGTCCTTCAGCATGCATTTTCTTGATAAACGGGTTAGGAAATGGTTCAATACATGTTATTTCCACCTCCAACCCAAACATTTTCTTGGTATTCAAAAGTAAAAGAGTGGAATTTCCACATCCAATTTCGATAATTCGTTTGGGTTTGTTTTTCTGTAGAAAATAGAATAGTAGACGGGCATCCATTCCTTCAAACGATTCATTCATTAAACTATAATGGAATCGTTCCCATCGTTCACCGATTTGTTGATAAAGATCCTCATTGTTTTCAAACGGGGTGACACCAAAAATTTGATCAAAAAATCTCAAATAATGAGGAAGATCTTCGAATATACTTAAATGACGGTCATCATGAAAATCAAGACCAATAAATGGAGTTATGATGGTAGTGGATGATTTCGACAGTTCCTTTGAATTTTTGGAAATATTTGGTATTACCGAATAAAAATGACCGGGTGGCCAATTTTCTAATATTGGTTCCATTTATATATATATATATACTTACTTGTTAATTTGGATAATAATTGATTTTCTTTTAAAATGAATACATACTATCTTGAAATTTGAAATATAAATTTTTACGAGAAAGAATGTCTTGTTGTCAAAAACCAAGTTGTCCGATTTGTTGTGAACGATTGAATAAATCCACTCGATATGAAGTTGAATGTCCTGGTTGTCGTCGAAAAGTATGTCGATCTTGTATACAGACTTATCTTTTACAAATTATGAATGAACCAAAGTGTATGTATGAAGATTGTTCTCGTGAATGGTCCGTACTCTATCTTCGACAATCGTTACCTCGATCCTTTGTGGATCATACCTACCGAAAACATCGAGAAAACATGCTTCTTGAACGAGAAAAGTCCTTGATTCCTCAAACCATGCCCATTTTAGAGTGTAAAAATCAAATTCGACAAGTAGAGCGTGACATTCGAAAAGCGATTCGCAAGGTCAAAGAAGCCCAATTCGAACAACGACGTTTGGAAGAAGATCTCATGGTTCAGCAAAATCGATTACACGGACTTTATTATGAAGCGGGACTCCCTGTGGATTCTACTAAAAATAATAATACCATAGAGTATAAAAGACCATGTCCAGTCGAAGGATGTCCTGCTTATCTACATCCCCAGACCGGAAAATGTGATGCCTGTTCTCAAACGACATGTTTGAAATGTAATATTGTTCTTTCTTCTTTTCCTGCAACGCATCAATGTCATTCGGAAGATATTCTTCAATGGAATGCCATTCGAGAAAACACAAAACCATGTCCGGGTTGCAAAACATTAATTTATAAAGTGTCAGGATGTAATCAGATGTGGTGTTCTCAATGTCATACCCCCTTTGCATGGGATACGGGTAGAATTGAGCGTGGACCGATTCATAATCCAGAGTATTATGATTGGATGTTTGGAGATCGTACACCGGCACGTCTCGGTGTTGTGGACGGGGATGTGGAATGTCTTCGTGGGGTACGAGGAGAAGAAGAGGAACCGGTGTCCACTCGTCAACTTCGACATGCATTGGACATGTGTTTATCGCATCGACCGGAAGAGAAGGATAAGAATAATGAACCGTTTTCCGAGGAAACCATCAAGAAATGGACGAAATATGTGCTTTCGACACATCGATATTTGAATCATCTTTTTGATATTACTCTTCCCAAAATGGGGAATCAAATTGGAAATCCTGTTCGATGGCGACGTGTTTGTCTTGATTTGCGTATTGAATTTCTTTTGAAAGAAATATCCGAAGAGGAATTTAAACGACATTTACAACGAACCGAAAAGGCTCATCAGAAAAGCCGAGAATATGAAATGATTTTGGAAACATTGGTAACTATATGGATGAGTCAATTTGTCCACTTTTGTTTTCCGAATCATGAAAATGAGGTCATGACACTTTATGATTTATATCGACAGTTACGACAAGGTCTAAAAGTCGCCAATGAAGGTATCGAAATAGTAAATCAAATGTATCATTCCACGATTTCACCCTTGAATGTATTTTCCTTTTAAACACCCTTTTTGTTCAATGATTCGTGAATTCGTACTATATATAGTACTATAGAAATAAAATAAATTTCAATAGGAATTTATTTCCTCTTTTTAATAAACCAGGTCATGATGAAAAAGAAATGTGGGATTGTCGTGTTTTCCAAAACAGAAAAAAAAGGGATATCGGGGGGTATATCGGGGGGTATATCGGGGGGTATATCGGGATTTGTCCTTTTTGAAGAATATAAACATTATGTTCAAGTCACCTTTTCCTTGGAAGGTTTTCCAAAACCAAATACAATGTATGCGGTTCATATTCATGAATATGGTGATCTTCGAGATGGTTGTACTTCCTTGGGATCTCATTTTAATCCCTTTGATTCCACTCATGGAAGTATAACAGAGAATTATCATAAACGTCATGTTGGGGATATGATGAATAACTTGATGACCAATTCAAAAAAAGAATGTTTTTATTCGTACAAGGATGAATCGCTTCGTCTTTCTGGAAAACATTCTATTCTTGGACGATCTCTTGTCATTCATGAAGGAAAGGATGATGAGGGAAAAGGAAGATTTCCCGACAGTTTAGTGACTGGACACGCCGGTAAACGAATCGCATGTGGTATCATTGGCTTGTGTCCGCCGAGTCTATAAATCGGATATACAAACACGCAATACCTCTCTATTCGGATAAAAATTAAATTTATGAACTCATTCAAAAAATTTAATTTTTTTTCTTACTAAATAATAGAGATTACTCGAAAATAAAATAAATGCCCGCTACTTCTTCCGCTACTACCTTAATTGGTGATTTAAATTTGGATGGTCAAACTATAGACAGGGCTGCCCCAACTAATTCTACAACGCCTGTAAAACAGACAGCGTATGCAAAAAAATATTATCATGTAAAGCAAAATACCGCTAGAAATGTAATAATCAAAAAAGGGATGAGTAGACAGGGTAATGGTAATGCTATTCCTGACTCAAGTAGTTGGAAAATATGTTGTTCAGGTGGATATGGTAAAAATTCACAAACTTCTACTGTTAATGTACCAACGGATTCAGCCTCGGCGGCAATTTGTAAAACTTATAATTCAACCGATTCTAATCCTGAAAATATATATTTGAATAAATGGTTGGATGGATATTCTAGTTATACATTTAGCGCTGGTACTGGTACTGGCACAAAAAATGCTGATACTACTTACGATAATAATACTGATTATAGACCTCTTTGTTGGTTTCAGCAGGCAAATGCTGCACAAGACGGTAATAGATACTGTATACAAACTATACCACGTAGTGCGTTCGATGGTTTAAATAATTCTTCAACAAATAAACAAATGACTTTTATATGTACAGGCTTAAATACGAATTCAAAGAATAGCGGAACTGGCACTTTTTCTCAACCGACTGATGTCTAATTTCTCTTCATAATTGGGAACATTCGAAAATTTGTGACGCATAAGAAAATGAAATGGTTTAAACAAGTAAAAAAAGGTATTTTTTTACTTTTTCATTATTGAGTTTTTTAAAATCATTCGTTTTTTTTTAGTTTAAAGAGAGTGAATTTATGTTTATTACTGAATTAAAAAAAAATACAACGTTATCCAAAACCATAAAATGGATAAAATTTTTAAGTAGTTTATAAATAAATATAAAATAGAAACCTCGAAAGAAATAACAATATTGGTAAAAAATAATCAAAAAGACTCCTTAACGATAATTATTATGACGACGAGGTATCACTATCCGTAACGTTTGTCGGAAAACATATCATATTCTTCACCACTCCACATTTCATACCATGTCGTTTCCATAAAGAAGGATCCGATAAGAACATGTCATAATGTTTTTTGAGAGGAAGAATTTCACTCACAAGCATATTGGCACATCGTTGTGTCACCAGATAGGCATGAGTTCCCCACATATAATCAACATCTTTCGGATCTATGATTTCATTAAAATCTTTATTTTCTTGATGATGATTCATAAACCATGAACATGTTTCTTCATTTTGTTGACAATGAGTAACTCCTAGAAACAAAAGATCATATTCACCCATGATTCGATACGAAAGAGAATTACTTTTATCTTTCTGATTGTTTACGAAATCATGATTTATATTTTGTAAAAAGTTTGAAAATCGTTCCTTTTCACAAACCGCATCATCTTCCATGATTAATATCAGAGGTTGAGTAGTACTCAAAAATCGCAAAAGGACATAGAGATGAGATAATGTACATCCCAAGGCTCCTCCTGTCATACTTGTCATCTCGTTTGTGGCAAAATCCGAAAAGAGTAAAGATTGTTTTGGTATGGCATCGATAATTTCAATGTTTATTTCTTGTTCATTGATATCCTTCATTCTTTCCAAATACAACTGACGTCGATCTTGGCGATCTTTTAATGAAATACAAAACGTGTGAAGTGGTAAGATTCCATTTTCAAGCACATGATTTACGATTTTATGATTATCCTGTGGATTCTTCGGTTGAAGATTTGGAAATAGAGATAGAAAAAGAAGAAGAATAAATAAAATGAAAAGAATTATGACTATCGTCGTAATATAAACAGAAACTAAATATAGAATTCCATAATCTTTATGTTCTTTATGTTCTTTATGTTTATTATGTTTAATATTTTGAATAGTCATCTTTATACGTGATTAGAATTATTAATTTAATAGAAACAAATATATATTATAGAAGTCTTTATAGAAGTCTTTATAGAAGTCTTTATAGAAGTCTTTATAGTTTATTACCTATTCTTGGTTAATGTAATTATTATTATTATTATCCTTACTATTTTCTTTATAAAAATAAAAGATTTAAGAATAAAGAGGATTATAAATAAAATAGGGGGCGTATAGTGTAGTGGTTAGCACCTTGATCTTATGAGTCGATATCCCGAGTTCGAATCTCGGTATGCCCAATTTTTATTTTTTATTTTTTATTATTGAATAAAAAATCAATCTGTATTTTTATTTTTGAATAAAAAATCAATGTGTATTTTTATTTTTATTATTATTTGGAATGTTTTTTGGTAAACATTTTTTTATCGAGGGAGATGGAGTCCATGTGAACAACTTTTTCGTTTTTCAAGAGAACAGCGAGAAGGAAATGGTGTTTAGGAAATTTTTGGAAAAAGGGAAACATTTCCCGTTGTGCTTGTTCAATCACGGGAGATGTCAGGAGAATTAAATTATAGTTTGTCTTTTTTCCATTGTTCTCCGTCGAAAGAGTAAACGATTCAATAAAGGCAGGAATTTCGTGTTCTGAATGATCGGTAAGACCTTCGGTCTTGAAAGTAGGATCTTCGGTCTTGAAATGACTCTTTATTTTTTTGAAAAAATCCTGCACATGGACTTTGTATGGACCAAAAAATTCTTCCGAAAGTTGTTGTTGTCGGGGAGGAGGAACAGAGGGCATGATATTGCCACTATGAGATTTTAATGGTTGTTTCTTCGGAACAGTCGTCGGGGGTGATACACTATGAAGTAGAAATTGACGAAGTGAAGGATACATATGAACCGTCACATTCATAAGATTCTCCTTCTCATTCGAAATTGCATCTCTCAAGACTTTTTTAATATTTTGAGTCTTTGTTGTCATGATGATTATTGTTTTTTATTTAAGGGATAGAAAATAAAAAAAACTTAAAATGGAAATAGAAGAGCGGTAGGGTAAGGTTGTAATGTTTCATGAAAATTTATTTTTTTAATGTTGGGTGTTTTCCAGTCATTATAGAAGATGCCGCCGGTATCGGCCGAGTCTGGGTTTAGACACCAATAAAACACATTGGTGATATTTCTTTTGAGGAGATAGACGAGAAAACGTTTCTCCCATTGTTCATCCTCCCCAATGTACCATCCACCGACTTCCCCAATTACGATGGCGTGTTGTTGTTGGTGAATATACCCAAACCAGTCATCATATTGTTCATAGGTATCTTGCATGGCGTGTTCTCCTCGAATGGAGACTCCATACACATGGGGTGAAAACACAACATTTTTTTGATTCGAGTTTTGATAAAGTATCCAATCACGAGACATGTCCTGAAAACTCCCACCCCATACACTCGAATGATCCTGTAATCCCTCTACAAAAATCAAACCTTGGAACGTCGGACAGGTATCAGTAATATGTTGAAGAAATTGAGTGATATATTCGGACCATAGAGACCAATTCATGTTACCATGGGGTTCGTTTTTAATATCAATACCTAAAAGATTGGGATAATGACTGAATTCATTGATGACGGTGGACCATACTTGAAATATTTCTTGTGGAGGATGGTCGTCTGTCCATGGATATTCCGTGATATCATGATGAATAGAATGAAAATCAAGAAGAATGGCCAATCCTAAATTTTTAGACATGGTAAAAAAGGTGTGGAGTGTATCACGAACGGATAATTCACCAAGCCATGGAGAACTACCCACACATTCGGCTAAAGGTGGAACTTCCCATGTTTGAATCAGTTCGATACTGAAAGGAAGACGGATGGCATTGTATTCGTAATCTGAAATAGTTTTAAGTAAATCCTCCATCGTACGTATCCATAATCCGTGGACGATGCGGCAAGGTGTTTCATACCCAAACCAGTTGATCCCTTTTAAAAAAAAGGGTTCATTCGCATACAGAAGAGAACCGGAAGGATTGTCAATCGACCATAAAGGTTGCGACGGCGACCCCAAAGGTTGCGACGGCAACCCCAAAGGTTGCGACTGCGAGAAGACCGAGATGGAAAAGAAATAAAAAATGCAAAGAAGAAAGAGCATTGTGAATAATGAAATTTAGTATTTTATTTCATTTTCTTATGTCGTCGTCCAATTAAAATAAAAACAAAATAAAAAAAAAACGTCTCTCCTAAATTAAAATTAAAACGGTAGGAATAAAAGAAATAGACAATAACATTTTATTAATTATGTCGTCGTCATCGTCCAGTATATCGTCAAACACATATGAATATAAAAGTTATCATGGTTTTATGTCGACTGCTCCTACTACAATGTGTAAAAACCATCTAGTTCCAGTGTTAATGGGGGATGAAATGGAAAAATATTTGAGTTCCTCTTTAGAAAGTCATTCGTCTGATTACGCAATTTCATATGTAACGATGGAAGAAGAGAATGTTATCAATAATGAAACGGATGAAAGTCAAGAGAGAACAGATGCTCTTGTTCAACAACTTTCAAAGACAACGACCCCACCTTCTTCTCGTCTTTGCCTGATCGAAAAAGAACCTTTATTAACAGAAGATACCGCCACTCGGTATTGTTTATATCCGATCGTATACCCCGATATTTTCAAATTTTACAAGGATCACCAACACATTTTATGGACGGCGGAAGAAGTTGATTTTAGTGCCGATAAGAATGACTGGGATTTCAAACTCAATAAAGAGGAACGTTATTTTATTGAACATATTCTTGCCTTTTTTGCTGGAAGTGATGGGATTGTATTGGAAAATCTTGTTTCCAATTTTTGTACCGAAGTGAAGATCCCTGAAGTACGTTGTTTCTATACTTTCCAAGCCATGATGGAAAATGTTCATTCAGAGGTTTATTCACTCATGATTGATACCTTTATCACAGAGGAAGAAAGAAAACAGGAGTTATTCCATGCTATTTATCGTATCCCCTGTGTCCAACAAAAGGCAGAATGGGCACTACAATGGATTTCAAAATCCAATTCGTTTGCTACCCGCTTATTGGCATTTGCGACGGTGGAAGGTCTTTTTTTTAGTGGAAGTTTTTGTTCCATTTTTTGGTTGAAAGAACGTGGATTAATGACCCATTCTCTGGGAAAATCCAATGAATGGATTGCTCGTGATGAAGGACTTCATATGAATTTTGCCATTTATTTGTATAATCACTATATTGTGAATAAAGTGTCTTCGGAGATTGTCCATTCCATGATTCGAAACGCTGTGAAAATTGAAACGGAATTTCTTACTGAATCTCTTCCGGTTCGATTAATTGGTATGAATCATGAACTCATGATCCAATATATTCAATTTGTCGCCGATCGTTTATTGTCCGATTTACAATATGATAAATTATATCATGTTTCCAATCCGTTTCCCTTTATGGAAAAAATGGGTCTGGATGGGAAAACTAATTTTTTTGAACAACGTGTTTCTGAATACACTCTTGGAAATGACACCCAATTCAGTTCTCACTCCTTCAATATGGAGGATGAATTTTAATGATGGAGATGAAATAAGTCGTTACTCGGAATTGAGAAAGGAAAGTTGAAAAATGTGAGGCGGTGTGGATTTGTTAATATGAGAAATCCATTCATCCACATATTTGGTATGGTAAAATAAACCCTTGTCATAAATATGTCCAAAGGGGTCGGGATTATCCTTTGTTTCATGTTTCTTTAAACGGACAAGCATGGTATATAACAATTGTTTTTCTTTTGGTTGAATAATGTAAACATGTTCCACTGCCGCACGTTGTTCCCATTCTTTTTCTCCCGGAACTGGATGGTGTTCAATCAATCGTGAGATGATGGCACGGTGAAGACATACGTAGGATTTTATAAAATCCTTTTCCACAATCATGTTTACTTTGTTCAAGACGGTCGAAAAGAAATCTTGAGGAGGAGGACTTGGGGTCGGTATCATTTTTTTCGGAAAAGACATGGTAATTTCTTTTTTATTTTTAAAAAAGAAAGAAAAGAAAAAAAAAATGTCATGTACGGCACCTTCTTCGTGTGATTATAGCAAATGTTCAAGTATACTGGGTTTAAGTGATAAAAATACGAGCAATTACATATACTCGTTTCAACAAGTTGCCGAAGATTATAAGCCTTCTGAACTATCGTATGTCGGATGCGGAGAACCACCCTCTGCCGCAGACTCTATTTGTCCAAATAAACAAGGTAGTAATACGGATTCACTTATAGGATATAGTACACGATTTACTACGAATAATGCATGCCTTTGTCATAGCAAATATAGTGGAAGTGGATTATGTAAGACGAGTGATATGGAATGTGCTACGTGTAGTGGAAATAATTGGTTGACGGGAAATTGGTACAGTAATGCAACCAATTACTTAACATATACTTGTATGACCGTGGATCCCACCAAATATACAAACAGCAATTTACCCAATCCCACCAATTTTTCACGGTTTGCTGCCAAAGTCGCCGATAATAATGGAACCTCTTATAATGTCTATCAATTCCAAATGAATTTCAATACTAGTTCTGGATTTACCATGACTGAAAATACATTGTCGACATTCTACTCTTTATTTCTTACAGCAGTCCCCTCTTACTTTCGAACCAATACGATCAATAATCAAAACGTATACCAATGCAATCTCAATTATTACAATTGTCTTTTAAATTATTTTTGTTGTCTTAATGGACAAGGGTCGAATATTGCAACGACAACATGTCAAAATTCGAATATACTTTCCACCTGTGGAGATAATAATTATTGTCCCAATATGGACAGTTATTGTAATACCCCCTCAACATTTGCTACGACTCCATGTGTAACCTATTATAACAATTCATATAATAGCAGCGGAATCCTCGGTACGACGTCAACAGAAATTTTGAATAAACAATGTGCATCTTATGTTGATAAGGATTATAATGTATCCTCTACCATGCCGACAATTTGTGGTTGCTTTCTTCCGACAGAGGCGTATAAGGCCTATTGGGCTAAAGTCATTAAATATAATCCAGCACTTGAGGGATCGTTAACGGATGCCCAGTGTGAATATCCAGCCTGTGTAAAAACAGCGGCTATCCAAAACGAAATGAATCACACATGCAGAAATTTAAATATCGTGACCTGTCTTATGGAAGTTACCACTGGCGATATATCGGGTGATAGTTCATTAGATGCTTCGAACAATTGTTTTGCGGACAGTACAACAGGAAGTAAATCCATCAGTCCTTCATCAGGTACCTCCAGTACATCGGGTACATCCGGTACATCCGGTACATCAGGTTCATCCGGTACAACAGGTACATCCGGTACAACAGGTACAACATCAGGTACAACATCAGGTACAACATCAGGTACATCCGGTATATCGGGTATAACGGGAACTACATTGTCTTCTTCCTTTACAAATAATAAAAATCTTATCATCGTTCTTATTAGCGTATTTCTTTTTTTTGGTCTCCTAGGAATATACATGTCGAGAAGAAAACAGACACCTCGTCCAATGGCGGCGAATGCCGTAAAAACGATGACTCCATCACCCTATTGGAACCCAATGACGAATGCCATGAAAATGATGACTCCAACATCCTCTTTTGGTTCTTATTTTGGTTATTAAAGAATGGTTATAAAAGAATGGTTATAAAAAGATATAGCATAATACATGTATATAAAATATTTTACATATAAAATATAATAAATAAAGTCTATAAAGTCTATAAAGTTTATAGAGTCTATAAAGTCTATAGAGTCTATAAAGAAACCATGAATTCATCTCTTGAAAATTCAATATGTCCTGTACTTTCTATAGAGAGTCTAGACAACGGTAAGAGTGGAATGATCGTGTGTATCGTATGTTGTGAAGAGGTGAGAAAAGAGGATAATAGTATAGATTGTTATTGTCATGTCAAATGTTGTACGTCTTGTTTACAGCAATGGATTTTGTCGAATCCGGATAAAGACCCAACCTGTGTGAATTGTCAACGAATTATACCTCAAGATACCATCTATGATACACTGGATCCTTCTTTTCTAAAACAAGACTATATGCGATGGAGATCCAAATTTTTATTTCAGAAAGAAAAGCCCTATTTTATGGATGACATGGAGGAAGTCGTTCAAGAATTGAAACGACGACAACAAACACAATTGCTTCAAGAGTGGTACAAGGAACGAAAGAAATTAACAAAGAAAAAAGCAACTCCGGAACGTCAAGTATTGGTGGATGCATTGGAAAAAAAGATACAGGAATTAAAACCTTCCATTCCGCTATCCATCTTTTATCGGAAGACGATCGAGGAGAGAAAAAAAAAGGAAACGAAAACCATGGTGATACCATGTCCTCATGAAGAGTGTCGAGGCTACATTCTCCAACCAGATTATGAATGTGCATTATGTGAATGTCGAGTCTGTATAGAGTGTTTAGAATTTTTGGGGAAAGAAGAGGAACAACAACAACATAAGCATAAATGTCAAAAGGAGACAAGGAGAACGGCTCAGAAAATTCTTCAAGAAACAAGACCGTGTCCACAGTGTGCCGTTCGAATTTATCAAATTAGTGGTTGTGATCAAATGTGGTGTGTGTGTTGTCATTGTACCTTTTCATGGAAAACTGGACAAAAAGTAGTAGAAACGACACATAATCCACATTATTATGAATGGTTATTTTCAAGACAAAGAACAAATGAAATCAATGAAACGAACCCTGAACAAGAGAATAATATTCAAAATAATAATATTCAAAATAATCTTCTTTGTCCAAATCAAGGGCAATATAATAACCAATTTCAGGACTATATCGAGCATATCCGTAATCAATTATATTTGATGAGAGATCTTCCCATGAACATTTATAGAAAATTTTTGGATGTTATACGATGGGTTGTCCATATTCAGCATATTGATCTTCCTTATTTTAGGGTGGATCGTCTAAAGACGAATAAAGATTTGAGATTAAAATATCTTATGAAGGAGATGGAAGAGGAGGATGTGGAAAGAATTCTCTACAAACGGGAAAAGAAGAGAATGAAAAAGGACGCCATTTATGATATTCTAAGAGTCATTGTAAATTCAATATTGGATATTCTATATCGTTTTATCTCTGATAATAATTCCTCTTCTAATTATGCTCTCTATACTATAGAAATCGATACTTTTCTTGAACATGTTCAGGAAATGTTGGATAATATACAATATCGGTACGGTGGAAAAACGTTTGTGCTTGCACAATTTTGAAATTCTTTTATTTATTCATTCCATCCATCGCAAACTGTTGAAATAGTTCCTTAAAGGCGTAATTTATGGTGATTTTATCTCCACGCTGATGCCACAAGGAAATACCGGTTCCAATGGGCTTGGCATGTTGACCTCCTTGACAACCATTACGAATATTGGATTCGAAAGAGGCTCTATCTTTGGAAGTGGGTCCGGAAACAGAGGGATAGGATTTATAATTCATCATCATTCCAAGTTCATTGATAGACATACTATGATCGGTCATGGACAATGCCTTTAAAATTCGAATATGCATATATTTTGGTTTCGAGGCATTATCCTTCAATACAAGATCGATACGTTGCATATCTATCCAATACTTTCGGAGTGCTCCGACATGAATATCTCCTACGATCTCTCTCTCGACTGGACTCGACGTTATTTTTTTTTCTTTGGGGATATTGTTACAGGCGACCAATGTTTTTCGTTCTAACCATCCCGGAAACCATTTCAATGTGACTCGTTGCATGGTCATTTGTGTATTGCAGGAAACGGTCATTCTTGGAATCAATTCCTTCTGACTCTTCATATATCCGGTAAATGTATCAATCATGGCAGAGGGAGCATAAATGTGACGTTTGACACCGGGTTGTGCACATCCCGCAATGCGATGAAAGACTTGAGTGATTTGAACGGCCACACGAGAACCCGTATTCACAATCATTCGAATGGCGGTCAAAGGAATAATATCCTCACGTCGAGGACCATTGGATACATGAGTCACTCCTCGATCCATGAGTCGATAGCCAATGGTGATGACTCCCTTGACACCCATGACACGTAATATTTCATACACATCACAAATTAAAATATTTTTCAACACAAAAATATTGGAACGACGTAATCCTCCTTCTTCCTCTCTGGTAGAGGGGGTCGTGGCAATCCACGGTTCGAATCGTTGGTGAAACGTACGATACGGTTCATAATCCGTATGGAGATGAAGTTTGATTCCGTCTCCATTATGAATACATATCACGGCATCGTCTGCAAGTAAGGGGACTAATCCACACATTATTTTTTCATGATCGTTTGTTTTTACCTTGGTGGCGACCAACACAATACCTTGATAATTATTTTCTGGATCAAGTCGCATACGATTATATACCTGATAGGCCTTGGTCACGGAATCCATGACATTCTTACATTCGGTGGGATGAAAAACAATATCCGATGTTTCCCCATTGTCCTCTTCCCTCCATCCGGTATATCCTGGGGGAGTGGGAAGAGAAATGGGGAACTGAATGGGAAAGTAATAGAAACAGTTTTCCAGTGTGGCCGAAACAAAAAAACGACGTAATGGTCGTTCTTCATGAACATTGATGAGAATCATGTCGACGAGTGTCTTCCACGCTTGTTGAACTTTGACTTGTTCGATATTCATATCTTCGACATGATGAAGTAAATCGGCTTCATCGTGAATAAAGAGAATATGTTTAGATTCATGGGTCGAAGTAAAAAGCATGGACATCAAAATGCCGAATTTCTCGACATTGGGTGCGGTTTCAATGGTAAAGAAAACACACAACTTGTTGCTCTTGATCGCCTCTTTCACTTGTTTGTCGGCTCGATGGTTTTGTTTCTCCACAATAATAAATTCACAAGGCATACAATGACGAGACGTCTGGAAATAATGTTCCACACGACTTTTCAATTGATCACGATGGACATTCAACCCCGTGGATGAAATTAACACATGATGATGACGTCTCAAACTCAGTTCGATAAATCGACAAATATACATTGATTTATGTCCTTGACAATCTCCATGTGCCGCCGAATACACCACCTTCTCTTCCCCGATCGGTACCGCATTGAGAAATCGCCGATATCCATCATCGACATCTCCAACATACCCCGTCTTCCATTTGAGATCATTGTCGTCCATATTATTCACCAACACATGGTGATCCATTTTGATTTTGTTGATGTTTTGTCCTGCCAATAATTTTGTCAACAAAAAAGGATGAATGTAAAAGGATGAATGTAAAAGGATGAATGTAAATTATGAATGTAAATTATGAATGTAAATTACAATTTTAAAAAGGTATTATCATATCCTATCATAATACCGTATCTATTTCTTTTTTCTTATGGGTTAATATTCGTTTCATCAATTTTATTTTATTTTTAAACCATGGATAAATAAATGGGTGAAATTTTACGAACGTTTACGCGTCGAATGGGAAATAAGGGGAAGCATCTGAAACATATTCTTCCCTATGTACCTGAAAAATACAATCGATATGTAGAACCATTTCTTGGGACGGGTGCGGTTTTTCTGGCGATAAAACCCAAGAAATTTATCATTAATGATTTAAATCAAGATGTAATGGATACATGGAAAACAGTCCGAGATTATGATCCAAAACAACTGCTCGATTGTTTTCAAGAATTTGGTGATATATTTCGACCTCGTTCTTGTTCTGAAAAACTCGACATGTGTAATCAACTTGTGGATATCATGAATCGTAACGAGCAAAACGATTCTTCTCTCAAATTAAATCTATTGGATAAAACAATATTTTATGTCTTGTTGACGTATTGTGCCTATATGGGTACGATTCGTATGAAAAATCGATATGCCATCAAGGGTATCGAATATAATATTTATAAACACAATCGCTATTCCTTCTTAACTCTTGAATATGAGTTGAATTTAAAACGTGTTCATGAATGGTTATCGACAAGTCCCAAACATTGGATGCAAAATAAAGATTATAAATCGATTCTTCGCAAGACCCAAAAAGGAGATTTTGTATTTTTAGATCCTCCCTACATGGAAGATCATACATACCATTTTGAGTATAACTCGGGGGAAAAAGAACGATTGATTCCGACCTTTTTGGATGAATTATTGAAAGAATTACAAATGTTGGATGAAAAAGGGGTATTATGGATGATGACACAAGCATCCACTCCGCAAGTTCGCCAAAAATTTCTCGAAAATACACCCTATCATGGTATCGAATACCAAGTATTTCGTATTGGGACTCGTGGTTATGCCAACGAATGTATGATTCGTAACTATGAATAACGAATATAAAATTCTTCAAAGGAAGGAAGAAAAAATTGATAGACAACATACATAATCAAATAAATAATCAAATAAATAATCAAATAAACATATTATGTTACCATTTTGTTTCAAATAATTATTTTCAAATCCCTTTCATGTTGATTTAAAAATTATCTCTTATTTCTATTTTTCCATCATTTCATTGCATAATAATTTGCAAGGCTCCCACCCCAACCATCATGAATCCTTCCTTGAAGAAATTTTATGTTTTTCTTGACCGGATAAAGACCAAGTGTGTAATTCAAGACGCCGAATATTGGGACCTAGCATTCATGGATGGAGAAACCCCGATCATTGCAGAATGTAATGACACCATACTTTCCATTCGGAAAGACGGATACAAAATTCGAATGGAATTGGGAGAAAATTTTTACGTGACCGTAATGCCCCCCTCTTCTTTTCCCGACAATTTGACAACCACTGCGGGAACCGTGATTCGTCCCTCTGGAAATTATCAATGGAATCACAAAGATGCCAATCTTTTTCGCCCGATCGTATCACAACCAGGTCTTGGCGTGTATGGTCCCGTCCAAATTATGGATTGTTGTCGATCCTTTATTCTTGACATGAAAACAGAAGAGAAACAGTATATTAACAAAACCTACCAAAAAAACCTATTTTCTATGTGGGAACGATGTAGGATAAGAAACACACAATATTGGGATATGACATTGCAAGAGGGAGAAGAAATTATTTCGCCACCATGGGAACATGAATGTCTGAATTTATATAAGGATGGTTTTATTATCAGAATTGATATGCACGATGGAGGGTCTCCATATCATTTCAAAGGATCGATTCAAGTTTCCAAACATGGACATCTTGATTTCTTTTTTGGAAAAAATTCATCTATAAATATACCAAAACAACTACCCCATGTATATTCGGATATTCATTGTGTGAAGAAAACAAGATATCATCTTTATAATTGGAGTCATGGGAATATAGAGGTGGATGCCGATATGTCGGTATCCAACGTGTCACAATGTATGCCCGGATCCGATGGGATCAAACGCATTTCGGGTCCCACCCAAATACTAGAAGAGGCTCGGTATATTATCCAGTATTTGAAATGCAACATGAAACACAACTGGGTGAATAGAATAAGAGAGGAACTAATGATGAAGGTATGTCACCCAAAACGCATTAAAAAATGGATTGAACAAGGATTTGATTCGTTTCAATAAAAATCAATCTTCTTTTGTCCAATTCGGAAAAAGTTCGTCGATATCCGCCTTGGTAATTAGACGTTCATTTCGAATCTTGCACAGTTTTTCCATATTCGGATTGGGAGTATCTCCTTCCGATAAGGAGGGGAAAAAAGCGGCCTTTTTTCGATAATTTTTTTCTACATGACCCTCCTCGTTCGATTTATAATTCGATTCAACCGGGGAAACATAATAATAGGCAAGACTTTTTCTAAAGAGACTAGGAGGACATTTAATTTTTTCAGGTAGTCCATGAAACGAAATGTCATTGGTTTTAAAGATAATAGCACGATTGAATTTGACGGCCGTTTTCCGAATACATTTTTTCAAATCGGATCCCCATAATTCATTATGACCATTCCATTCTTCTTTCCAATCCTTGGATAGAAAAAGAATAATATTCAATCGTCTTTCTTTTCCGGAGTAGGGATGTTTTTCATAATCCAAGTGAATTTGAAGTCGACCATGTCGAGGATGAGAATGTAAACCCGCACCATGAAGATACTCGTCATACTCCAACTCTTTAATTCCGGAAATATAAGAAAATAATGAAACAATGTCTGGAGTAGACAAATAGTAAAAATAATCCCTGAGAGGAGATTCGAGACGATTAATATCATCAAATGCATATTTTACTTCAATTGGATTTTCATAAACATACCAATCGTTGAAATTTTCAGGGAATACCTTGTAAAGTTGTTCGGCATATTCCTTATTTAAAAAGTTATCAATGACAACACTTTCAAACGGTTCCGCTGATTTGAATTCCGAACGAATTTTCGATAATCGTTTCACCCATGATCCAAAAATACAGGGAGATCCTTTTCCAATAAGATTTTCTAAATAAGGCGGGTCGATTTTAATATTCCCCCCCATTATCTTTGTAATAACTTTATTTATTTTAAATTTTAATTTTTCCGACAATTTTAAATAGATGTAATATATGTTAAATTACTATTTAGATTATATCCGATTATATCCGATTATATCCGATTATTATGAATATAATATATGATATTATATTATCATGAATATAATATCATATATTATATTATCATGAAGAAAGACTCTATAAATGAAATAAATAAAAAATATGAAAAATGAACTTTAAACAAGTGTAGATAAAGGTAATAAAAAATGGTATGCACACGATCTCAACAATCAAAATCAAATCAAAATTTGGTGTTGGTGGTTCGAAATCGCAATCATTCCAAAAAAAAAGTTTCCGTGTCTAAACGAGATCCCCGGAATAATAATAATAATAATGATAATAATAATAATAATCATAATGACACGATGATCCTTGACCGACCCGATGAGGAAGACGAAGGCGAGGAGGAGATAAAGTCAAAGTCGTCCTCTTTGTCTTCCTCTCATGATGATGACGAGACATTGGAAGAAGAAGACGAGGAAGATACCGAGGAAGAGGAAGAGGAGTATGATTTGCCATTGAGTATACGACAAGATGAAAAATTAAATACCAAGGCCTTATCCATCATTGAACATATTAAAAAGAAAACACCTCAATTATCCGACATTCTTTCCATCCCCATGAGAAAGAAACATCGTACCGAGTTATTTGAATTATACTTTCTTTATCAAGAATCTTTACCGTTTACTGAAGAACGTTTACAATTAAAGGAAGTTATTTCTCAATTGATGAAACAATACTCCAAACAATATTCATTGTTTCGAGACCATAAAAAGGAAGTGTTGGAATTTGAAAAAAAGTATGAAACTCGGAATGGTAATCATAAAATTCCCTTTGATATTATTCATTTACCAACGACCTTGGAAAATAAAGAGATCATTTTCAACAAGTATTGTGAAATGAATGAGAAGGATAGTCAAGATGAAGAATATTATAAACTGAAGACATGGATTCATTGGTCCTTAAAACTACCATTTGATAAAATTCAAGATTTCCCGTTTTCTAATACCCTAATGGATACCACCTTATTTTTGAAAAATGTACGAGACACATTGGATTTGGAATTGTATGGAATGCAAAGTGTCAAGGATCAGTTGTTACTATTTCTTCATCATAAAATTCGATATCCTCATATGCGAGGATCGTGTCTTGGTTTGATTGGTGATTGTGGAGTGGGAAAAACTACCATTGCACGAACACTTGCCAAGGTCATGACATTTCCATTTGAACAAATTTCATTTGGAGGGGTGAATCAACCCGAGTTTTTGAGAGGATTTGATTACACCTATGTGGGCTCTCAACCCGGAGAAATTGTGAAATGTCTTTGTCGCATGAAATGTAAAAATGGAGTCTTATTTTTGGATGAATATGAAAAGATTAGTGAAAAACCAGAAATTGTCTCGTTTTTATTGCATCTTACGGACTTTTCACAAAACAATGAATTCAAAGATGCCTACTTGTCAGAACTTAAACTGGATTTGAGTCACATGTGGTTTATTTATTCCATGAATCAATTGCCTAATGATCGTGCTCTTACCGATCGTATTTTTACCATCCAAGTTCCATCGTACTCCTTAAAAGAAAAACTCGGCATTCTTTCCGATTATATTCTTCCTAAACTTTTGAAAAACTATAATTTGTCAAAAGAAAATATTCTTCTTCCTGAAGAGGTGGGTCGTTACTTGATTGAAAAGGTACAACAGGAAAGTTCCATCAAAAATAGTGGAGGCGTTCGTCAAATTGAACAGGCGATTCGGACCATCCTCTATAAAATCGATTTTTCAATACAACATAAAAATACTATTTCCATGCAATTCACCAAATCATTACTTCATCTTTCCACCATGGAATATCCAATTACCATCACGAAAGAAATGGTCGATGTTTTGTTGAACGATTGGAAAAAGGATTCGTCTTCTTTTCTAAGTATGTATGCCTAAAGTATGTATACCTAAAGTATACCTAAAGTATACCTAAAGCATATACATGAATCGAGATATTATGATCGAAAAAAGTTAGGGATTTCCACCACCTCCTCCTCCTCCTCGGTATACAAATGGTTTGGCCTTGGGATTGAATCGGTTTAATTGAGCACCGGCTTCACTAACTTGTTGTTGTTGCTGTTTTTTTCCTTTAGGTGTTGGTTTGGATGGGTTTGCACCTTTTTGTTTTCCTGGTGCTTTTACCCCTTTTTTTTGTAGTTCTTGTCCTCGAACTTCGATTTGTTGTTGTTGTTGTTCTTGAATTGCGTCATCATTTGGAACCCTTGATCTTGATGGTTTTGAAACCGAGGAAGGTGGGGGTGGTACATCTTCCCATATACGATCTGGTGTTTTAATTCCTGCAAAAAGACTCCTATAAGAAGGATAGGGTCCAAACCGACGGGGGGGTGGTGGTGTTATGGGTGGGGCTATCGATGTTTTTTGTTGTGTGGTGTCAACCTGTAATTTTCCACTGGAGGATGCACCTCCCCTCTTTACTCGTTTATAATCAGTATAGAGTCGTTGTAAAAGTTCTCCGATAGGGGGACTCACGACGGTTTTTTTCTTGTCCAATTGTTGTGTTAAAAATTTTCGGACAGTCTCGAGTTCTTCCTCCGTATAACCCCATGGATTATATCCTTCCTCGGATAATGGAGTTAAGAATTCACGTAAAGACTGTTTCTGTGTCTGAGATAAAACATGTTGTTTTTGTTGCTCTTGTTGCTTTTGTTGTTGATCTTGTTGTTGATCTTGTTGATCTTGTTGTTGATCTTGTTGTTGTTGTTGATCTTGTTGCTCTTTTTTTGGTTGTTTTTTGATTGTTTTAGATTTAGGTTTTGATTTAGCCTTAGATTGTTCATCTTGTTTACTATGTTTTTTAGTATGTTGTTTACTATGTTGTTTACTATGTTGTTGTTTACTACTAGGTGGTGATGATGGTCCAAATAACCAATCTCGAATGGATTTGAACATTATTTGATTCTTTTTATTGAAAGAGGGATAAAATTATTTTTTAGAATAATTCATAGTAAATAATTACTCCAACGTTAAAAAATTTTTAAAAGTTTTTAGACTTTACTTTTAAAAATTCTTATCGAAATCCTTTGGTGGGAGAATACGATTTCTTCTCTTTTTTTGGAATAGATGACACCAAGAGATGGTATTCTAAATGTTTTTCAAAATAAAGAGTACGACTCTTTTTTTGATGTTCCATGGCCGTATTAAACGATCGGATTTTGGTACCCGATATCTTCTCTCCCAACGCATCCATTAACGCAATTTGTTCTCCCAAACTATTTACTTTGGCTGTATATTCTTCATAGGTTGCAAAAACACTACGGAGTTCTATCCATTGGTGAACCATCGATTTTAACTTTGTTTTATCAATATTGGTAGAAACCAAGGATTGAAGAAAAAGACGTTGTTTGGTAAGTTCTTTTCCTTCATGAATCATCGATTCTTGTAACGTGGTGTAGGATTCCGTTTCGGTTTGCATAGTAAGTATACTTCTTTGTAAAGACAAAATATTTTTTTTTATCAAAACGAACTTTAGAATAACGAATTTTGTTTACTTTCTTTTATAATCGAGTCCAATGTTGGAATCATAAAAAACCCTGCATTTTCATCCATAATCGAGACGGATAAATAGTATCGTTCGGGAAAACGAGCGGATGGACATAATCCAAGACTGTACTGAATATTGAACTCTTGTCGGTCTAAAGTAAAAAGATTGGAACAATATAGTTGAATTGAAAAATCAGGATGCATTTTTAAATAAAACCATCGGTGCATATAATGACGTTTTTTATTTATCCAAATTACTTCATGGGAAATCGTGATGAATTCGGAATTGTTGTTGGTAGGAGAAACTGGAATAAATGGACCGCATCCTCGGAAAGAGGAATGAAATAAAGGCACATCCCATGATTTTTGAATGACTATATCACATAAAATAATATATTGAAAGGGTGTGGGGGATGGAGAATCCGGGAATTGATACATGATAAAAGGGGAAAGAGAGTATATAAAAAATAGTTGATCTCCGAAAATAAGGGGAATCCAATTTTTTTCACAATCAGTTTCATGCCATGGAAATGAAAGACGACATACAAATTCGGTGTTCCATTGTTCTGAATTTGAATCGGGAGAAGATTGTAACTTTCCAATGACGACACAAGGTTTTTTGGAATGATTTTTAAAATCACAACAATTTGCAGTAAACCACCATCCATCACGAAACCAGAATAATCGTACATCTTCTAATCCACACACCATGGCATGTTCATCTCGAGGATATTGAGGTGAAAGCCAATACCCCTCTCCTTTTCGTTGAACTCGGTCCTCTTCTTCCTCTATAAAAAACAAATAATTCTTTGTATAAATACGACCCTCTGTCTCCAATGAACAATACGTATGAACATCATAATTGGAATATCGAGCATTGACCAGTATACGTCCCTTCTTATCTCTTGCCATACTGGGATTAAGAAGGGAATAAATCTCGGTGGAGGTGCAGGGTAATGATAATTGACATCGAGGAACCAATGGAGTTAATAAGATCATCATAAAATGAGAATCGGTCAGACGGGGAAGATAATACCATATATTCGTTAAAAAAGATTCTCGAATTTTGGAAGGGAGAGACTCCCACAATGTTAAATGGGTCTGAACATGGTGAATAATACTCATCCCTTTTTCTAAACGATTGTCGAAACAATACCTGGTATTCTCTCCATCATTGAATACGAAAGAGGCCTTTTGAAGATAGTAAAGGTGTAGAAACTTTTCGTACCAAAGACTCCACTCTGGTAAACAAATAGAATTATGATTCTTTCTTTTCTGTGTAGAGTTCTTTTGAAACAAAGAAAATGCAGTCTGAAAATACATGATGGAATGGTAAGGAAAAGGTTTAACAGATGCAATGGGGGAAGAAGAAGAGGAGGAGGTAATGGCTGATGATGCAATGGGTGATGAGGCAAAAGGTGCTTCCCAATGATACCACATGAGTTGGAAAAGTCGAAACCAAATTTCCCATGCCGTGGAAAACAAAGTGGAGGACAGGACGAGTGTTTGCATTTTGGGGAGCATAACCGATGGGGAAAGTATAAAGGATTGGTTCATCAATTCAATTCTTGCGAGATCTTCTCGTAACGAAATCGGAAATGTAGAAGTATCGATGGATTCCTCGATTTTCGAAGAAGAAAAGGAATTTTCTATGACACAAACACAATAGAATGGTCCGTGAATTTCTATTGGAAGTTCAATGTCTCTTTTGGAAAAGAATTCACGAATCATATCAAAATGTTCCCGAAATTCATCAAATGTTTTTTCCATACAATTAGTTTCATTATAGTGTAGTGTTATGCTATTTTTTCCTTCCTTATCTTTTATAAATTCAACGTTTTCAGGAATCCATGTATTCAAATGCCACGGATTATACGAATTATAGGAGAGTGGAGCAAGATCGTATTGTGGAATAGTCATATGCACGGGACACAATGTAATCAGCCATATACCTTTTACACCCTTTTCACCTTTTTCTTCTTCTTCATTATTGATCGAAAAAGTTGTGGAAGATATCATCTTGATACAATTGTTTGTCATTGACTTTTTTTACCATTTCCTTCTTCTTTGTTAAAATGAAATTTGTATATTCGTTCTCTATATCTTCATAACGTTGTATCCATTCTTCTTGAGCATCCCATGGATCGGACGATTCCAACACCTCTTCCCAATCTTTATAATGTTGATTTCGAATCCGACGAAAATATCTATGTTGAGAACGTAGTATTCGTTTCTTTCTACATTGCTCTTCCACAAAAGAAGAAACAGGAAACCATTTTCTTGCACTTTGGGTATCGATTCGTTGATTTGTCTTCACGTTGACATAACTTAGTATAGTTTGCACTATATCCTCTGGAAGTTCTTTTGGAATACTCATATTTATAAACTATATTTATAAACTATATTTATAAACTATATTTATAAACTATTATTTTTTATATTTTTGAGCATGGACTTGAGTTTCATTTTTAAATAAAATATACAAAATTGAAAAGAGGGATATCAGGTTATGTAAAAAGAAGAAAATACATAAATATAAATACATAAATATAATAAATAAGCATACACACACATCCATTAAAAAAAATCTTCTTACTAAAACCTTTTTTTAATGAATACAGAAACAGAAACTATGGAGACTAAAGAGAATCAAGAGAATCAAGACAGGGTATGGAGACGTCGAATTTCAAAACGTGCATTCGAGAGAACAAGAAAGGGGATTGAACCGTTTGGAAATGTACGAAATAAAATTAAAGTCACCGTGGAAACGGGGCGAATTCTAATGAAAATGGAGAATGGAAAATGGGAAGAGGAAGAGACGGAGAAGAATGAAAAGGAAATCATGGAACCCCTTTCTTCTCTTCCAGTGAAGGGAATGTTGGTGAATCCAGAAAAAATGAAATTGTTGGATCTTAAAAATAACGAACTCCATGAATTGACAGAGGAAATGAAAACTAAGATGAGGGACCGGTTGATTCGGACCTTGCATGTATCCAATCTTTCCGATACCACGACAGAATCGAATTTGCGATGGTTATTTAGTAAGTTTGGAAGAGTACAAAAAGTATATCTTCCTCGTCAACGTTTTCAGACTGTGGTCGATGAAAATGGAAAGGAGAGTCACCCCCTTCGAGGATTCGGATTGATAACTTTTTTTTCAATGGAGGATGCGACCAGTGCCCAAGAAAGATTAAACAATTATGGTTGGAATCATGTTATTATCCATGTGCAATTTGCCATCAACAGTTGTTCCTCTTATGTGATCACTTGATGCTTTTCTTTGTCTTTTTTATCTTTTCTTTGTCTTTTTTATCTTTTCGACCCGATGAAGAAAAAAATAAATCGAGAAAACGGTGAACGGTACAATAATAAAAATAAAAAAAAGAAAAAGACGAACACCCATTTGTTTATTATCGGATACGATAGAAGAGGAAGAGGATAGAGATAAATTAGAATTATTATTATTATGAATATTACTATTATTGTCAATGTTATGATTGTTATGAATATTGTTATTCTTATGAATATTACTATTGTTATGAATATTATGATTGTTATGAATAATAGGAGGAAGAGTAGAATTATCAAGAGGAATAATTTCAAGTTTGGTCAAGTCGGTATCTAAAATGGAAGACGAGATTCGATGGGTAGTGGATGTTGGAGAAGATGTAAAAACAATGGGGTCTAACCCTATCCAATTCCAATAGTGAGAAACTGATCGCTGATTTCCCATACCATATACGTCCATGGATTGACGTACCTTGTCATTACGAATGATCGATGGATTAAAGGATTTAGCATCGATCATACCCACGAGATATTTTGTTTTGTAAATGGAATCACTGTATTCAATTCTTTTATCGACCCAATATTTCGGTTCTTTTTCTCTGGTATAGGAATGATAAATAATGTTTTGATTGGGAGTAAATATATCATAACCATGAGTATAAAAACGTAAAGTAAGCAATATTTCTTCACCGAAAAATAAATCGGGAAGGAAAGGATCAAAAGGAAGTTCTTTGAGGAATTCCCCCGAACAAAAAAACATTTGACCCGAAATAAAGGCACCAACACGAGGATGAGAAAGAGTCGGTAAATATTCTGCCCCTAAAAAGAAGATCATATGGTTTTCTTCTAATCCCATACTGGTCATTGTTGTTACCGTACCATGTAACGGTTCGGAGGAATAATTTTGATAAATATCACAATAATGAGAAATAACTGGTTTTGGAATATTGTATTTGAAATGAAGATCATCAATCATTGTAATAAGTCGTTCATCCCAATCTTTGGTGAATAAAGAATGAGAATCAATCTGAAAGAAAAAGTCCTCTTGATTATATAAAAGACTGCAATAATATCGAGCAAATGTGGGACCTTGGGCTTGGTCATTGGGGATTCGAAGAATACGGACATTGGAAACTACCCATTCTTGAAATAATTCACTTTCTAAATCGACCCCCAAAATACAATCGGTATCTATGGCATGATTATTTTGTTGACAAATTCCGACAAAGACATGAGAAGGATTTTTTGCTTCTGCATACAAACTCGAAAGCGTTCTTGAACACATTCGATCTCGATACGAAGCAATCGAAACAAAAATAGTTTTCATGGTATACTTTATTTATTGTACAACTATTTATTATTTTATTTTTCTCTCATGATTCCTCTATACAATTCTATACACAATTCATTCATCAAATTACTGAATGAATTGTTATATCTAATTTTATTAGCCTTACATTTTCTATTATCATCCTATTTTGTACATTTGCTAGATTATAGATTATAGATTATAGATTATAGATTATAGATTATAGATTATAGATTATAGATTATAGATTATCGCATATCCAAACTTTTGAAATCCTTATCATAGGAGAAATGATATTTACCTCCATTCCCTCTAAATAAATTGGCCCCTTGTGCTTTACCAGAGGTAGAAATGTGAATTTGAGGAGCAGTCAGTGTCATTGAATTATAATGACAACTATCTCCAGCACTATTATTTGTTGAATAATTACATTGTATTTCACCATAACTAGAACCATCTACATGAGTACCGTCTATTAATTTGAAATCTAAACCGGCACTTTTCTGGTTAAATATATCTCTAGAAGATTTACCATCCACACAAACAGTTATGGAAGTAATATTACGGTCGATTTTTCCTTTATCTTGATGTTCTCTGGGAATAGTTATCGTATAATCGCAACCATAACCATAATGTTCTTTTATTGGAGAATGTCTGTTGTATCCATTTCCTCTTTGAATTATGTTTGTTGGGATTTTTGGTTGACTCGACAATTGTAATGGACAATAGTTTGAGTTCATGATTGGAAAGGAAATATTTTTTTTTTAGAGTATTTTCTCATCATCTTCTCCTAAAAACTTCATCAAACTTTTCAAATCGATAAATGAAGACGAATCATAAACAGGGGGAGTCATTGTCTGTGGGGGTACAATGGGTTGATAGGAATAGGTGGTGGTGGTAAAGGTAGGAGTAGAAGTAGTTGGGGTTACTTGTAATTGAATGGCTGCACTCGTATTGATAATACCGGGATTATCGGAAGCATAATTCGTTGCATTCGCACCGGAAATCTCTGTTCTCAGGCCAATATATGTCGGTGTCGTTGTAGGGGGAATCACATACTGATCGGTATTGACAGAGGATGTAATGGTCGTGGAAGAGGGGGTCGTCGAAAGAGAAATGAGTGTTTCGGTGAGCGAGACGACACCACCGGTAAACGTGAATAAACAGACTTCTGCCGTAATTGTAATTCCATTTGCAGAAAAAAGATAATTGAGTTGTTGAATGGTAAAATTCGTTTGTGTAATGGTTATATAGGAAGTACCACTCGCCGGAAGTTGTGACACATCGGCAATCGTTACACTTTGTAATGGATCCTGGTCAAGAAGTGTCGCATAGACATTCGGATAATAATAAAAAACACCAGGAGCTGTTACCCTTGCAACTTCATCCAGAACACCAACCGCAGGACCGAATAAACCAGTAATCCCACTGTTATCCGAAAAATCATAATAGGTCGATGCTCCCGGAATTCCTTGGGGTCCAGTGGGTCCAGTGGGTCCCACATCACCGGTTGGACCCGTAGGACCCGTAGGACCACTATTCAAGAAGGAACATGCGTTGTTCGTAAAATAAGGAAGAGGGGGTGTAGGGTCCGCCGTGTTGAGTGTAAGTACAGGATCAGAATTACGAAGATGTAACATTTGCGAAAATGGACTTTTCTTTCCAAGATTCGATGAAAGGGTGTTTGTTGGTGCAGCGGGAGGAGGAGGGGGAGGACTATTTTTGATGACGACACCCCTCACATTGGCTTTTTCATTGAAATAGGGAGTGAGAGTAGGAAAGATGGGCGCATGGGAAGTCGCCTTCTTTTTAGGTTCCGAAGCAACAGGTGCAACAGGTGCCGGAGTAGAAGCAACAGGAGCAACAGGAACAGATACAACGGGTGCCGGAGCCGATACAACGGGAGCCGAAACAGATGCAACGGGTGCCGGAGCCGATGCAGCGGGAGCCGAATCAGAAACAGGAGCAGAAGAGACAGGTTCACTGTCATTCTTTACAAACTTGAACTTGTTGGTATCAGGATCTCGTACAAGACGAAAACGAACTGATTTGCTCTCCGAAACCTCCGGTGTTGATACCATGGATGGTGGTGGTGCATCAGGGGCGGGTACAGAGGAAGAAGATGACGCTGTACGAAACGTACGAGAAGTCGTCTTGGGAAATGAATTTCCCTGTTTAATTAATAAAGAATTGTACACAGTATTTTTAGGTAACGAACTTTTCAAATTTGAAATTCTGAAATGACTACTCATTATGTTTTTAATATAATTTTAAAAAAAATTATTAATTTTTAAAATTATAATTTTTTATGATTCTTTCTCAAGACTTTAAAACCCAATCAAACGTTGCATAACATTTTGTTTAAACGAATCAATCGTCGTCCAATCATCCAAGAGTAGTCCTTGAACATCACCAGAATTTGGACCTAAACTCCAGAGAAAATTATTGGTCATATTTCTTTCCATCAAGTAATCAACAAAAATATTCATCCAATTGGAATCAAGATCGGTTCTTCCACCCCATTCTCCCGGTACAACGGTTTTGGTATGCTCTGTCCGCAAAAACCCAAAATCGTTATCCCAATTCCTGTACAATACATTTCGATCATTGGATGTTCCCGGTACCACACTCCTTCCATACGAATGAGGACTAAAGATGATCCGATCGTCATACTGTGGTAATTCCAAGGGATATTGACGATAATTTTGAAAGGTATGCCCCCATTCAATTCCCTCTACAAGAAAAAGAAATTGATTGGATACATTTTCAAAAGTAGTCGCCAATCTCGGAATGGCCATTTCAATAAATTGATTCCAATCTGTAGAAGGGTTATAACGCCCCCATGATGCCGACCCATGAGGTTCATTCAATAAATCCACAGCAAAGAAATTTTTTCGTTCTCCATATCTCGAAATCATTCTCTCCCAGACCATGAAAAAAGTCTCGGATGTAAACTGTTTATCCGTAGGAGAATACCATAACTCGGAAATGAAGGTATTATGAAGACGATGGAGATCCAACATGATATATATTCCTCTTTCTTCACACTCATCAAATAATGTATCAAGAATTTCAATCGACTTTTTATGTTGATTCGACGGATCTCCACTCAAAAGACCATTATACGGATAAATATCGAAATTATAATAAATCCATTCGGCGGAAAAAGGAATTCGCAACGTTGTAATATTTAATCTCTTTACTTGGTCCAAATATGTGGTCATGGGATGTTGCCATAGTCCATCCACCACAAAATCTTGAGTTTCAAATCCAAACCATGATAATCCTTTCACGTTGAAAATATCTCCCTGATTATCATAAATTTGTCCATTCTCCACTTTCCATGATTCTACACTCCCCCCCATCATTGAAAAGAAAAATGCAGACACCCATAAAAAAATTTTCATAGTTTCTTTTTTTTTTATTCTAATCATGCTAAGTTCTTAAACAAACGACTATATTTTCACATTTTCACCTCTATACTTGTTCATTAAAATCAGCAAGTAATGATTTATTAGACGTTGTTGTTGGTTTTATTGATTTTGTTGGTGAACTGACAGTTCGTGGAAGTCCTTTTATAAAATCTTCCTTATTTACATCGGACCGATGTTTCAAGAGTTTCCAAAGAAACAGAATCATCATGAATAAACCAAAGTAAATAACAGGGAGATATATCCAATACATGTTGGAATGAGTCACGAGAGTTTGTGGATCATATTCGTCTAGCCATGTGATATATCCCATATATCCAATATACAAAACAATCATAATAGGGATAATATGGATAATATGGGGTGGTAGAGAAGGGGAAGATGATGTCATGTTATAAGATGTATACATGTAAAGACATAGTGTCATATCCAAGACGAGAAGGGATATTAAAAATTTTTCATTTAATAGATAAAGAAAGACGTTGATAAAACTTATCACGAGTATTAAAAATATGGAAACGAATGTAGCAAGAGTAGACATTTTAAATTAGTAAATTTGTAAAAAAAAAATTTTTTACAACTATTCAAAATATTCAAAATATTCAAAATATTCATTCACTCTATCCCATGAATATAAAATCATGTATACAATTATTATTGTCATGGATAGATTAACATTAACACATCTCTGATGTAATTTCCTCTTCCTCAATTTGGCGTTTTGATTTTATGTAAATAGAAATGGTGCCCAAGGACCCAATTTTAGTACGGATCATCATAGGCATATCTCGAACACAATGAATATTTAAATTCGAAGAAAGACCACTAATCTTGATGACTCTGGAAAGTTGTTCCGCATCAAAATCATCTTGAAACGTATAATGTTCATTAGTACTGATATGATTTCGTTCTTGATCGGTTTCTCCCAAAATCACTTCCCTGGAATAAACCGAACCAAGATTACAAATAAATTTCACATTATGGGTATTGGCAAGTATGGTAATGGTATTGGAAATATTAAACATATCCTTGCACATTTTTGAAAATTCAGAGGCCGATACGAGAATAGAAGATGAATACGGTTCAGGTAACTGAATTTCCAAATTTTGTATATTCTGAATACGAATATAGGATATGGTCAATCGTGAATGATCTTTTGGAATGATTTGTATACCAAGTTCTGTCGGACGATCCTCTGTAATAAATAATACGACGGAATCCTTCTTCTTGATACTTTTCAACATTTTGTAGAAATGGTTGATATTCAATCCGAGATTTAATTTCTGACCTTGATGAAGCATAAAAATATTAAAATCGTTGGCAATCATTTGACAATGAATGAGTGTACGACGATTCGAATCCGTCATACAAAAATGGATTCCTTCTGTCGAAACTTCAAAACATCCCATTTTGATATTGTTATGTAATAATTCAATTAGAATCTTGATAATATACGCATCCGATGTCTTGGCTCGAAACAAATACGTCGTGACCGGGGACTGTTGTACCGAGGGTATACCAACATGATTGACGTTATTGACATGACCGACGTTATTGATGATATGACTTCCATGACTATGGTCTCCCATAGTTACATTCATCGGGAGGTTGGATACGTTTGATAGGTTTGATTTACCCAAAGAAGAAATATCTTTGACAGCCATTTCATTGATTCCAATAGGTAAATAATTCATCTTTTTTCTATCGACCCTTTTTATTCTTTAACGTAAAATTAAAATACAAGTCGTCGCCATAATCGTATTATTTGTAATGTGGAAGGATAGTGGAATGTTAGATATTTGGAATTTTTTGGGGTATTGATGATGGAAGAAGAAGGTGGAACGGAAAAGGGGTGAGCGAAAAAACTTTTCAGGAAAAAATAGAGACAGAGTTGATTGGAATGAGAGGAAAATCGAATTCTCGAAATCATAATTTCTCTTTCTTCCCAGACTTTTTCCCAGTTACCCAAGGCGATATCATAAATATCCGTTTTAATTGAAAATCCAAAGGATTCCATCAACGTATTTAATTTATAAAGTATAACATAGCGATCCGTTTTCCATCTTTCCTCTTCAAATAAAAGAGCATGAATATCAAATCGTATTTTTTCCCAATAAGGAATAAATCGAGAACAGTCATCATCTTCTAAACATTGAAAAGAATGTTTTTTCGGAAAGCGTTTGTATAAATTCCTTGTCGTCATTTCATCACTCGACATCATTAACCCACATTCATTCATCCATTTCAACCTTTCCCGTCTTTCCATTTTTTGAGGATTTTTTTTCATTACAACCTCCCGAATTGGTCTAAAAACACCCCCTTCAACACTTTCTATTTTTTTATCCAATTTGAAAAGATCATCGTCCTCCTCCATTTATCTATTTTCCACTCTTCATCTTAAATTTAAATATTAAATTTGAATATTAAATTTGAATATTAAATTTGAATATTAAATTTGAATATTAAATTTAAATACGTGAAACAATAATAGGAAAGAAATGAATTTGATCAAATATCTTATTACAGCCCTACTCGGTGGGTCCATGATGGGTCTCTCTTCAGGTCAAGAAAGTCATGTGTATGAAACCTCGCTTTCTTCTATGTCTGGTGAATATTACGAGGTCTACACCAATATGTATGTAGAAATCACAGAACAGATAGATTGGCAGTGTGTACAAGTGAATATTACATTACCTATTATTAGCAATATTAGCAATATTAGCAATATCAATTTAGACCTTCCCATCAAAATATCCAAAGAAGGACATCTTCATGCTCCATTGGGATATTCCGTCAAGAAGGAATTTTCCTTGATTTCATGTGATCATGATAAGAATACGGGATTTTGGGACTGTATTTCCGATGATATGTCGGGAGTTTCGACCCTCACTCGTGTTCCATGGAAATATACGATACGATCGATTCTTATCTCCCCCGAATCCAAAGAACAAGCCCATACCGTGATTGTGACTAAAGATGATGATTATAGTTTATATGTATGGACAAACAATGTGACCTTTTTTAAAGAGAATGTAGAATCACGAGTTTTAAGTTTATTTCAACAATGGGACTATAATACCTCTTATAAAACTCCCACATCCTATGGTGGTATTCTTGACGATGATTGTGTATCAATATAATATAACCTAATATAACCAAATAAATAACTTTTAAGGAGTAAAGAGCAACCTTTTTTTTTGTTGAAAATTATTTTTGGTTGAAAATAATTTTTCTTGAGTATTGATATATAATTACTGATATAATATATATATAAGCAATTATGTACAAAACAAATAATTCCTTTTGTCCTATACAAGCAGGTGGGATGCAGCGGAAACCAATCGTTGAAAATTATGGATACCGGTGCGACCATGAAATTATTGTGGATCGAGTTGGTGGTGGCCAAGTTAGCATTTGTGTTGATTCTGAAGGATCTGCTAAGTCTTTCGAAAATAACAAAACAAGATATAACATAAGATACGAGGGTGCAGATACTGGTGGACAATTAAAATGCGATTATAATGGATCTAAAAAATGTAATTATACGGATACCAAAGGTCAAATACACAAGGCTACATCCGGAGATAAAAAAGGTATTCACATATACAGAGGCAACGGAGGTAGATACAATTTGGAAGACGTAAATCCTTTGTTTGGAAACCCTTATTATCGGATATCATAGAAAAAAAAAGAACCATTCGCATATTAAGAATATTCTATTTTATATTCTATTGTACTATTTTGTATACAACAGAATATAAAATTTAATGGTGTATTATGAAACTGTTTTGTAAGGTGCATCAGTACCGATTTGCGTTAATTCTCAAGAATCAGTTGATGCTTTCAACAAGTATAAATTTAGTCATAAAATAAGATATAGTGGTGATGCTACTGGTGGACAACAATTAATATGTTCTAGTACACGATTAACCCCTTGTTATTTTACGGATTCTACGGGTGAGTTACACAATGCTACATCCGGTGATAAAAAAGGTAATCACATATACAGAGACAATGGAGGTAGGTACAATATTGATTTTTATAATCCTCTTATGGAAAAATCTTTCGTAAAGATAAAATAAAAATGCTTTCAACAAAAATAAAGTTAGTCATAAAATAAAATATAGTGGTGATTTTTTTTTTCTTGAGTATTGATATATAATTACTGATATAATATATATATAAGCAATTATGTACAAAACAAATAATTCCTTTTGTCCTATACAATCGGGTGGGATGCAGCGGAAACCAATCAGAGAAAATTATGGATACCCGTGCGACCATGAAATTATTGTGGATCGAGTTGGTGGTGGAACAGTGAACATTTGTGTTGATTCTGCAGAATCTGTTAATAATTACGACAGAGTCAAAAAAAATCATAACGTAAGATACGAGGGTCCAGATACTGGTGGACAATTAAAATGCGACCCCGACTTTTATTCTAATGATTGTAATTATACGAGGAAAAAAGGTGAGTTACACAAGGCTACAAAAGGTTCAAAACAGGGTAATCACATATACAGAGGCAACGGAGGTAGATACAATATTGATTGGAAAGGAGGATTTATCCAAAATAAAGAATTAACCATATCATAAGAAAATCATAGAACCATTCATTCGTTTATTCATTAAGAATATCCTATTTTATATTCTATTGAACTATCTCATCTCATCTTGTATACAACAGAATATAAAATTTAATGGTGTATTATGAAATTGTTCTGTAAGGTGCATCAGTACCGATTTGCGTTGATTCTCAAGAATCAGTTGATGCTTTCAACAAGTATAAATTTAGTCATAAAATAAGATATAGTGGTGATGCTACTGGTGGACAACAATTAATATGTTCTAGTACACGATTAACCCCTTGTTATTTTACGGATTCTACGGGTGAGTTACACAATGCTACATCCGGTGATAAAAAAGGTAATCACATATACAGAGACAATGGAGGTAGGTACAATATTGATTTTTATAATCCTCTTATGGAAAAATCTTTCGTAAAGATAAAATAAAAATGCTTTCAACAAAAATAAAGTTAGTCATAAAATAAAATATAGTGGTAATTTTTTTTTTCTTGATTATTGATATATAATTACTGATATAATATATATATAAGCAATTATGTACAAAACAAATAATTCCTTTTGTCCTATACAAGCAGGTGGGATGCAACGGAAACCAATCGTTGAAAATTATGGATACCCGTGCGACCATGAAATTATTGTGGATCGAGTTGGTGGTGGAACAGTGAACATTTGTGTTGATTCTGAAGAATCTGTTTCAAATTTTAATATAAACAAAAAAAATTATAACATAAGATACGAGGGTGCAGATACTGGTGGACAATTAAAATGCGACCCATATTCCTCATTATCCTTAACTTGTAATTATACGAGGAAAAAAGGTGAGTTACACAAGGCTACATCCGGAGATAAAAAAGGTATTCACATATACAGAGGCAACGGAGGTAGATACAATATTGCTGATGATGTAACCCTTTTTACTAATAAATTAAAAGGTTTATCTATATCATAAGAAAATCATAGAAAGAAATAGCATTGAATGATTACAACCTTATTCGTTTTTATGGTATTTTATAGGTATTTTATGTCCTTCATTGTATATTCCAAAATTCAAAAAATATACAATTCAATTCAATTTAATGGGTATCAGGAGTAGGGTTAACAATGTTCCGAAAATCGTAATACATGACATAAACGAAAATACACATATCATGACTATAAAAAAAACAAATATACATTGACTTCCTCTTCTATATGGTGACCTTCTATGCGGGGACGAAAGTAATACGATGGTTGCTCCCAAAGTCTTGTCATGTTCTTGTTCTTCAATCGATGAACGGCAAAGAGGACATGACTTGTTTTTATTCCACCATTGTTGAATGCATTTGGAATGAAAACGATGACTACTGTGACAAGACAGATTGATGACATCTTGACCATGATGTAATGTTTCCATACAAATCACACATGATGGCCTAGGAAGGTCATGCATCGAATTCATCGGATCCAAAGATTCAACAGAATCTATAGGATCAATACAACTATAATGTTGAACGATAATCTCCATTGTTTTTCCTGTTTTTATAAATGTTAGGAATGTGAACATACATAATTATTAGTGGAGTGTTGGTATTGGATTTGATTACATTGAAGAAATGTTTCTTTCATAATACTACGTTGGGGGTTTTGGTTCCACCAGTCAAAAGCATCCGATATATTATTCTCTCCATCTTTTCCGGTGATCAAATAACTAATTTCAACAAAAGGTCTTTCTAACGTAATGTCAACATTCCATGTTTCCAAAAGATGATGAATTAATGCAATATCATCTTCACAAATGGCAATCCATAAATAAATATTTTCAAAAATAAATGGAAGCGTGTGTCGTTGTAAAGAGGGTGTATCAATCTCCATATCAATCTCCATATCAATCTCCATATCAATATTCATAACCCTATCATAGTCATAATAAACACTCCAATCTTGACGACAATAAGGACATTCGGGTTTCTGTAGTGAGGAGAAACACTTCTTACACGTCTTGGTCAAATGAATACATAAAGAATCGAGTAAAGAAGTCGTTGAAGAATCAACTATTGGCTTTTCAATAAACATTTCCTTTTCTTTTTCTTCATAACAAACAAGACATTCCATGAATGTCATCGTCTTGAATAATCACCTTTGAAATATAATGTGAATAAATTATATTTCATTTTTATGTTTCATTTTTATGTTTCATTTTTATTTTTCTTCTTTCTTTTGATGAAAAATTTAATGATAAATTTAATTATAAATGGATTTGCGTATAACGGGTGCATTTTGAATAAAATATTGATCGAGATCTGCAAATATTTCCAAACACGTCTTGGCATCTTCCTGAAGCACCTTCATCATATTTGCAAAATCTTTATTCTTGACATTGTTTACTCTTTTTGAAAGAAGTGCAACATGTTCAAGAAAAGAATTAAAGGATAATATAGAGATACCAAAATGAGAAGACACGGTACGATAAACATCCATGGGATCTTTTGATGTCGAAAGAGAGTGAATGGCATCGGAAATCATTTCCATATCCAGTTTTCGATTTCTGGATTCAATATACAAATTTATGAAATGTAACAAAAATAAACGATGAAGACGTTTACTATACTTTCCATCATCCCATGGAAATTCAGCGTCTTCAAATAATATTCTTGTCAAATCCTCGCGCAAATAAGAAAGTGTATATCCGAAAACATGGACGGTTTTTTCTTGAACACTGCCTTCCAAATTCATATCACTCATATAATGAAGAGTATATGGTACGATATAATCGGAAAAGGAGGTATCGTCCACCTCTTGGAAAAATTGTTTGGCTTGTTCTCCTTTGGGTAAACTGACATCTAACAATTCCCCATTCATATGTTGACCCCATGTTTCAAGAGAGGATAGGGAGATTAATACCATACCAAAATCAACTTTGGTTCGAATTAAATCGAATTCGATTTCACCCCCATTGGTTTTGGAAAATTTCAAGGCTCGATTATCCGAAATAAATGTCTTGTGTTTTCCATTTTGTGGAAGAGTACGAATTTTAATTCCTTCCGACTTGATCGGATCCACAAATCGAATCTCCAAATCTTCCCGTCCCTCCTTGGCCACTAAAAGAGAAGAATCAAACGACAAGGATAAAGGAATCGTGGTACTGACTAAAGAATCATAACTAACAGCAAGCAACACCTTTTTATAATAAAGAGAATTGGATGGATCATTAAATACAGATGCTTTTTCCATAGTTTTGAATAAATTATTGAGTAATTGGGTTTGATACGATTGACTGTACTGATAATAATTAAAAAAACGAGCAGGATTGTTTTCAAAGGTGGACCGGATCTTCCGTTCCAAATTCAATAATCCCCCCTCCACATCAAGTAAAATCGATGAATAATCGGAAAGAGAAGGACGAATATAAATCGAAAAATCCATATCGGAACGTTTAAAATACGGACTAAAATAATCAAAAAGACGGGTACGAACAAGTTCAGGGAAAGATTCCATAAAATTGGAGAAAACTTTTCGTAATATATTTCCTCCCTTGTAGACTAAAAACATGTCTTCTTCTTTCACATTCCATAAAAATCTTTTTTCCTTCAACATGGTTTCTATTGTATGAATGGTTAGATTCATGAATTCATAAATGGTATCCTCGGTCGCAAAAAAATAATGAGTCACAAAATCAGTGCATAAATTTTTCAACTCTTTCGACTCATCGATATAGGATTCTCCTCCCTTTTTGTCGGAGGATGGAGAGGGTAAAATCCAATATCCATTCTTCTTTTCAAGAGGTTGATCTTTCTCTGTGTGAAACGTTGTAAAGAAAGAAGGGGTATGGGTATCATAAAAATTTTCAATGCATTGACCATTTTCTTTTTCTTGGGATATAGAGGATATAGAGGATACAGAGGATATAGAGGATACAGAGGATATAGAGGATACAGAGGATATAGAGGATACATACATACAATATAACAAAAAAACAACGATACTCAATGAAATAAGAATAAAAATCAAATCATTTGCCGATCTTGATGTCGACTTTGTGTTTTTACTAATTTTTCTCATTTACTTTCTTTTTTTGAAAAAAAAAATATTAAAAAAAAATATTGTGTATAAGTAGAGTTATAAAAATAATACCTCAAATTTAAAACCTATTCATTCACCAATAATGAAGAACAATAACATTTCTAATTTTTGTCAAATGAACAAGAATATGACTTCCCATAAAGTTTCAAATCCTATTATTGAACAATATGGAAATCCGTGTGCTGGATACATGAGTGAAATTAGAGCAAACGATACTCAGACAAAATGTTGTGATGGTCAAGGTTTAACCAAATTAACCATACCTGGTGGATATCAAATTGATTCGATGTGTTGTAAAACCGGTGAAAAATATACCATGGAAAATAGGACATGTCATACCACCTCCTCCTCTTCCTCTTCCTCTTCCTCGTCCTCTTCCTCATCCTCGGGAAAAGGAAATGTAAAGTATAAATATAAATAAAATACAAAAATAAGAAAGAAACAATTTGAGATATCGATAGGAAAACAAACAATCGTTATTAAGGTATTATAATAATAAATTTTTATAATAGTTGAAAGCGGTGATTTTTGTAAAAATATTTTTTTAATAAAAATATTTCTAGATACAAAATAGACCTACGGAATGATGTCTACGTTGGCGGTAAGGTCATTACCAAGATTTATTCAAACGAGTAAATATGGTGGTACTTCCTCTATACCAATGGATCCCAAGTTGGAAAAATTTTTGGATTGTTTATTATTATTTACACAATTCATCCATATGAAAAGGGATCGATTTCATATCGGTGCCGATTTCTTTGAAGAAAAATTCAAAAAGGAATGTTCCGAGTATATGGGTATGATTATACACTTATTCAGAAAATTATGGGAAAAATATCGGAACGGAAATTTTTATGTTATCCCCGCATCGGGTATCGAATCTTACACAACAGAAATTAACAACATTATACAAATGTTGTTCAAGAATGAGATTGGTAAAAACCTTCGTTTCTTTCCATTGTTTTCGACAGCCAATCAAAAGAAAATAATATGGTTATTGTTCCGTGTCATTACCAGATTATTTCTTTATTATAGTAATAGAAGTCCAATGAATGGTTTGACTGTTCGTGATAAATGTTACCTCTTATTATTTATTTATTATCGGTTACTTGGTCGTCAGATAACCTCCATAACAGATACAACAACATTACACGATAAGCTACAACCTGGTATACATGAAATAATTCATGAGTATATGGAAAAGTCCACCTCGTTAGAGGAAGAAACGCTGTTGAAAATATTCATAGGTCGGATTTTATCATCAGAACGTTTCCAACCGCTACTCCAAAAACTACCACTACAACAACGACAACGACAACAACAGCAACAGCAACAAATGTACGATACAGATCAACAAATGGCCCATTTAGGTTGGGTTAAAAAGGACCAACAAAGTGACAGTCAACAACATGGTGGCGGTGGCGGTGGAGGTGGTGGCGGTGGCGGTGGAGGTGGTGGCGGTGGAGGTCGTATTAGTCAACAACAACAACGACAACAACATGGTGGCGGTGGCGGTGGAGGCGGTGGGGGTGGTATTAGTCAACAACAAAAACAGCAACGGTTACGTAGTGGCAGTGGAACAGTTTCTGGACTACGTCAAAGTACCGGAGGGCAAGAAGTTAGAGAGAGGGGTAAACAACAAGAACAACAAACGAGTGCAACCAAAAAGATGAAAAAACAGCATTAAACGATAACTTCGTTATTATATTCTATATCTCTATCTCTCTATCTATGCTTTTATAATCATTGTTATAAAAACAAAATCAATTCACCACTGGAGGGGGTCGAACCCTCGACTTTCGGCTTAAAAGGCCGACACTCTGACCAACTGAGTTACAGCGGTATCCTTCTCTTTCTTCTATACTCACCAATTACTTAAATACCCTTTTGAAAAATCAATTTTTAAGAAAAATTAAAATATATTGGAGGGTTGAAGGGCTCCACGTCCGGATCGAGACGTTTTCCCTTTTTGAGTTTGATTTTGTTTACCCTTCTTTTGTTGTACTCGTTTTTGATGAATAAAAATTGTGGCAAAAATTTCACACAAAATCGTTAATAACTCTTTCAATGTTTTTGGAGATGAGGATGTTAGATTCTCTTCGAACGAAGACAACTCGAATTGATCTTTGTATTGATTGACGATTTCTAATAAAACTCTTTGTAAATCTGCTGGGCTGATTCCATGCCATAAATTTGTAATATAGTTTTTCAAGTATTCGGATTTACAAAGTTCATCCATAATATCTTTTTTTTCGGGGGGAGTCGCTACCACAATCCTTCCTCCGCCTCCACCACCTCCCGTTTGTGGAACTCTTCGACTTCTCGCATTTGCAAGAGCCTGATGTCTCAACATATCATAAAAGAAATTCGGTTCTAATTTTAATAACGTATGGAAAAAGGTCCACGTCGCCACCAACAAATTTACAGATGGAAGTGAATTGGGTTCAGTTGAACTTTGAATCAACAATGATTGTCGAAGATTCATAAGGCGCTGTGGTATTTTCATGGGAAATAAAATTCCAGTAAATCCACTGTCCATATTACTTATATCAAATACCGGTCTTTGTTGACCTTGCTGTCCACCTTGTTGTTGACCTTGCTGTCCACCTTGTTGGCCTTGTCCACTAATTACGACTTGTTGTTGAGTTTGTTGACCTTGGCGGCCCTGTCGACGTTGACGACCTTGGGAAGAGGAGGAAGAAGAAGAAGAGGAAGACATTGTATTTTTATTTCTTTTTTATTGAAACAAAATTTTTTTAATTATTCTTCTTCATTTCTTGATTATTTATTGTAAACAAAAGGAGGTCATTTGTTCGGATGATTGTTTTCCTTGTTGGATATAGTTGGAAGGATTGGAATCGTCTTCATAAATCATGACGGCAAAGGCACTCTCGTCCGAAAAACTTTCGGAATTATCGGGTTGGACAGAATATCGAATATATAACGAAGCCGGTGGATTTTTATCCGAAGATTGAAGAACGGTATATCGAATACAAGAAAGATTGGGTTGAATATCGGGTAGGAGGACAATAGGGTATAAAGGTTGTGTGACGGTAGAGGAACTCCAACCCCAGTAGATCACTCCATTTTTATGATGATTCGTCAGATATTTGAAATAGAGATGAATTTGAAACGTTCGAAGAGGATTTTTAATGGAATAACGTCCAAGGATGGAATATTTTTTTTTCAACGACGAAAAAGAGGGAAAAGAGGAAAGGAGAAAGAGGGAAAGAGGAAAGGAACTGTCGGTCGGAGATTCTTTGATCATCGTTGATTGTATTTTCCATTCATCTTCATTTTTGGGGGTACATAAAGGTACGACACGAGGATAGAGGGGTGGTTTGGGAGTAGGGGAAGAAGAGGATGGAGAAGGAGAAGGTGATGCAAAAGAGTACGAGGATGGGATGGAGGTAGAGATTAATGTACCAGAGGAATAAGAAAAAGGGGTAGGGTGAAGTAAAAGTAAACTATCGGTCAAAAATAAATAAATCATGGCACCGATAATAAAAATAGTGAGTAAAACTCCTAGAGTGACCGCAAACATAAAAATCCAAACCGAAATAGAATATGAATAGGTTTCAGCCACAAATTGTTTTTGTGTTTTCGGAAATACATATACTGTCATTCTTTTTTCCTAAAAACCAATTTATAAAAATTAAAGATTTTTTTATTTCATAAAAGGAAAAAACAACACAATAAAGATTATAAAAATATTATAAAAAGATTATAAAAAGATTATAAAAAGAGTATAAATAAATAATGTTTTCAAATTGGAGTTTAAGTTGTGCTCTTTTATTTGGAATCGTGGGCTCTCATTTATTTCTTTTAATGTGGAATTGTAACACTGTCTTGACTTCTTTAAAAAATACATTGACAGAGACTCAAAAAAAATCGTTTCAAACGGTTTATAAAATCCGACTTGGAATTAGTATTACCAGTTTTCTTGTGGCGGGAATCCTTACGGCATACATTTATTATAAGACATCATCGCATTCCCAATCGTCTTCTACTACCACCACCACCTCCTCGTCCTATTCGACTCTTTTCAGTCTAATTCATTCACCAGAATCGTCGGTTCCTTGTTGGAAATCCGAATGTAAATGGCTATTCATGTGGTTTGGATTGTATGTGGTGTTTTACATGATATGTCCCAAATTTAAATATATGATGAAAACGGGTGTTACTACCATAGAACAGGCCCAAGCATGGTTCAAGGTGTACCAGTGTATGCAATCCCGTTTCCTATGGGGATTCTTATTAGGTATGGTCTTCTACACACTTCTTGTCCTTTGGATTCAAAACAGGTTCAAGTCTACCAATGATTCTCCCAAAACAATTGGTCACTCTATGAAGGGTCACTCGGGTGGTGGTATCTCTTGGAACGATTTGGATCATATAATAGTACAATCGGACAAAGGAAAACAACGTGATGAAGATAGAAAGAAGAAATAAAAAAAGAAGGAGAGATTACATATCCTTCTTTCTTTTCAAATTTTCAAAATATAAGGATTTATATAATATTAATACAAATATAGTTCTATATAGTTTTATAGAGGAAGTGCTTGATAGGAAATTATAAATAATCAAAATATGGCGGCTTCTACGATGAAGAATGTGAAGAATATGGGGAAAACGTGGACAGAAGAGGAAGAGAATCAATTACGAACTGAATTAAAATCGGGAATGTCCATTTCAACGATTTCAACAATTCATGGTCGAAGTCCACGGGCGATTGAATTACGTTTAATGTGTAGTGTGATTCATAAAGAATGTCCTCGGGAAGCCACATCACAAGATAAAAAAAATCATTTGATAAAAACGTATCGTCGAAGTCCTGAAGATGCTGAAAATTTACTTTCTTTATCGGTATCACCACCGTCTTCTTCTCTTTCCTCCACAACATCACCCTCTTCCAATTATTCCAATTATTCAAATTATGGAAATATGCAACAAACGATGCAACACACTATGCAACAAACTATGCAACAACTTCTTTCCGAAATGAAAGAACAAACACGAATCCTTCAATCTATTTTGAACAATACCGAATCATTAAAACGACATACTCGACATAATAATAATACTCGAGATAATAATAATAATAAACAAACGTAAACGTAGAATAAACGTTGAATGAGTCATTATTTTTTTATTTTTTAACCTTCTTTTGAAGAGGAAAAGATGGTGATTTTTTCAAAAATATGGAGAAAACACCATGTTCCTAGACTGATCCACAATTTTTGAAGGTGAGAAGCACCATGCCAAATGCACCAACGAAGAGCCGTACAATGAGGTGTCATGGTGATGAATGGGGATGCCAAAAGTCCAGTCCACGTCCACGGCACACAATAATGGATGTAAAGATGACTGGCAAGGAAGTGTCCAAAGACGAAACCGATCCAAATCATAAAAAGTTGAAGGACTCGATGATTTTGGAAATTATTTTGAATCACGGAAAACATGATTGAATGATTGATTGAATGAGTGATTGGATGAATGTATGTATGCCTGGAATTTTTATGGGAGAGGTTATTTTATTGAAATTTTATTAGATTAGAATAAAATTTCAAAAGACAATAAGACAAAATAAAGAATGAAAATAAAGAACCATGACATCAATTTTATTTTCATCTGATTTGCCCTTTGGAAATGAAATCCGTAATTTTGGGGTGAAAGGTTTCAATATCATCCAACAAAAATAACACGACATTCCCCTCTTCAAACATGGCGAATCCTTTGTTGATTGCACTTTCTTCGGAAGAAAATGTCTGTACCCGTACTTGTTTTTGTTTTCTTGCCGTCGTTTCCATTATCTTTTGTATTTCTCCACGTTGACGTCCTCGAAGTAAGTTGATATCTTCATATAACAATAAATCTTGACAATGACGAGACAAGGTATCTGTCATCTTTACGATATCTTCCTCCCGTCGATCTCCGGCTGCACCAAACATAATAATGGTTCGATTGGAAGAGGGTAAAGAATGAACTATAGCATGAATCGAATCCACATTATGAGCATAATCAAGAATCACATGTCCATTTCGAAAAGGTAGAATATTGGCTCGACCTTTTGGTGGTTCGAAAGAGAGCAATGCCTTTTTCACCAAACACCAGGGAATTTGTAAACCACTCGCTGTCGCCAGACCCGCCATCATATTCTCTATATTAAATAATAATGTCCCAAAATGGGTAAAGCGAATATCGTTTACGGAAATTTCAAATACTTTTTGTTCTTTTTGAATGACAATTATATGTTGTCCACTTTGTGTTACATAATCTTTGCATTGAAAGGGAATGGTGGTCGGATCGATGGAATACCATACGATATTCTTACTATTGATTCTCATGACGGATTGTTTTAAAAATGCATCGTTGGCATTCACTACCCCAAACCCATATTGATTAATGGATTTAAGAACGGTTGATTTGACTCTAAATAAATCATCCAATGTGTGTATACCGTTCTGACCTAAATGATCTCCTTGTCCAATATTCAAAAAGATACCAACGGTGGATGTATGATAACCTAGACCTTCACGTATGATTCCTCCTCGGGCAACTTCCAATACAGCGGCTTCGATTTTTGGATGTTGTAAAATCGCACGTGCACTTTGTGGTCCACTACAATCACATGAACGTATCAAGTGTTGATTAACATAAATTCCATTCGTCGTGACACTTCCTACACAGGAATAAACTTGTTGTAGGATATGAGAGATTAATAATGTCGTGGTGGTTTTTCCATTGACACCCGTAATCGCAATAATCGGAATGGAACAAGGGGATAAATAATTGACAATAGAGGTACCTATATTTTCTTTAATTTTTTTTTGACGGAGGATATGCATTCGTAATCCGGGAGCGGCATTAATTTCTGTAATGGCTCCCTGAATTTTCAACGGAATGGATAAATCGTTGGATACTATATCCACTCCCGCCACATCTAACCCCACCATACGAACAGCAAGTTCGATATATTGCTTATTCTGGGGATGAATGTTATGAATAAATTCGTCTGTGGAAGTTCCACCCATTGATAAATTGGATTCTTGTCTCAATAATACTTTTTGGTGAAGAGAAGGAATGTCTTTCACTGATTGAAATCCTTGTTTTTGAAGAACATAAATGTCCTCTTTTACAATGGTCAACATCCCATCATGATTTTTTTTCCGCAATGGATCTTGATTTAATCGTTCCAAAAGTTGAAAAATGGTAGATTGTCCGTCCCCAATAACCAAAGGGGGTGTTCTCTTTGCGATGGCAACAATTTTTCCGTGAATGACGAGTACTCGATAATCATTTCCCTCTATTAATTCTTCCACCATTATATTTTTACTAAACGTATTGGCAAAGGATATCGCCCTCTCTATTTCGGTTCGGGAAACAGGATTTATCGTGATTCCTTTCCCTTGATGACTATCCGATGGTTTTATCACGAATCGGACGATACCATTATTTTTCATATAATTCATAATACTCCATGCATCGTCTTTATGATGCAAAATCCGTCCACGAGGAACTGGAATACCCAATTTGGAAAGTAATTGTTTGGTAAGTTGTTTATTCTGAACAATGTCCACTCCAATTTGTAAAGTATTGGAGGTGACCGTCGCCATGATTCGTTTTTGAGAAACACCATTTCCCAATACAATAAAATTGTCTTTATTCAATCGTGTGACTTGAATTCCTTGTTGTTTTGCAACCTCAACAATACAATTTGTGGAAATTCCCAACCTTGTCCTTGAATATTGTTCTTCAAGTTCTTGTAAACGAATTCTATTCTCTACCACCATATTCACGGCTTCCATAATTATTTCTTCATGAACCCCATCATACTTTATCCAATAGGTTTTATCATTTAACTTTCCTATAGAAAGAGAATGAGGTTCATAACCGACATGGTGTAAAATATAGACGACTTTTTCAATAAAAAGATTATTGAATATGTTGTCCGATGAGTTTATAAGAATCAGAGGTGAAATGGCCCATTGATTGGGTCCACGTAGAAGAGAATAGGTAATGATTTTTTTTTTATTTTTTATGAATTTCCATAGAAGGTAAACTACTAAAAAAATTATAACGAGTACAAAAATTATAACGAGTATAAAAATTACAAATGATGATATAAAACTTTTCTTGTTGACCATTTATTTTAATTTATAAATAATTTATAAATTTTTCGAGAGGTAGAGAGATGAAATACTTTTAGATTCATGAAACAACATTCACTTGTATGGGTCTAGAATAAAGGACCGTTCCGGGGGGTGATTCAAGTTGAATAATATTTTGGTTGAAATTATCAAAAACCCCAAAAAATTGACTGAAAATAAGAATCACCAAGATTTTTCCTCCAAACATAGCGAATTCTTTCCAAAACGAAGTATCGGTAAATAGGTGATCAAGGTGAAAGGATCCGAATTGAATATTTCTAAAGTAGGCCGTCATAATCAACGGTAGGGATGTTAAAAACGATGCAATAATAATTTCAAAGAGAAAGGTGAACAAAATTCGCCATGGAGATACGATTCTATCCAAGTAATAAGATTTGATTTGATCTTTTTTCAATCGAACCGATTGATATAACAAGTATAGAAAGGCCATAGTAAAAAACACACAAAAAATAAAACCGCTTATCTTTAAAAATAAACGTCGAATGGTATCTGTACGAGAACGAAACACTAGTAAAAGAATCATTCCGACTGTTCCCAAGAAGGATAAATAAAAAATAGAAAGGAAGGGGGTTTTCCCGGATTGTATCATAAATTCGGGTAGATAATGAGAGATACCCCATCCTTTTATAAATCGAAGAAGAAGGATGAGAATAGGTAAAGACCAAAGTAATAGACCCGCTGCTTCTAGTAAATTAGTCGTAAAATTTTTCTGATAATTCAAGGATTCTTCTTTCTTTTGATCGGAGATAGACTCTTCTGTACTATTCGTTTCAACAAAAATATTATTCACTGTACCAATCTCTAAACATACCATCATGGCCATGGTAATAATAACAAACATGAAACTGTGAATCCAATAATCCATAGGATTGTATTGTGCATTCCGCATCCATCGTATCCACCCAAACGTTACCCACCCAGAAAGACCATATACACCAAGTTCTATTAAAAACCACATGTTCATTTTCTTTTTATCCTTATCGTAAATATAAGATGTATATTGAAGATAGATGGCGGCTGTGATAAGAATAAGAAAAAACAGAGACTCCCAAATATGAAGATATTCCGCATAATCATGTTTTGCTATTTGTCGTTGTTTTCCAACGACGCTTTGTCGTTGTTTTCCAACGACGCTTTGTCCTTGGGTTCCAATGACTCTTTGTCGTTGTGTTCCAACGACGCTTTGTCCTTGGGTTCCAATGACTCTTTGTCGTTGTGTTCCAACGACGCTTTGTCCTTGGGTTCCAATGACTCTGGGTACATAAAGGGTTTTCGCTCCTGTATTGGGAACTATAAAATTATTTATTGGAGTTTTTGGAATTGCTACGGGGTCGATCAATGTTTCACGTCTAATAGTGTCTGTTTCTGTATTGTTTGACATTTTTATTACAATGAAAAAAATATATTTTATTTATGACGATCTTCATGACGATCTCTAGGATGACAATACACTTTTTCATAGGATGTGATTCCCGAAAAGTAATTATTGGGGGCTTTATGAATCATTCTTGATAAGTACTCCTCTTTGCTTTCTGGACTATTCTCATGTTTTCCATGCCAATACAAACAGTTTTTCCCACGATTACATTTCACACCACGTTGACATGTCGGATCCCATTCCGCAATAGTATGTGCCATATCACATTTCTCGTCAGACTTTTTACGTTTGCAATATCGACCATGTTTACACAATCTGGGATATGTTGTATCCAGACTTTGTTGTTGGTAAGAGGATTCATGTGGTCGTTTATCTTGTCGTTTGTCTTGTCCGTTATGGTTTTTATGAATTTTCTGACCAGGGGGAGGTTGACTTTTTTGACTCCTATGACTCCTATGACTTTTTTGACTCTTATGACTTTTTTGACTCGGAGTTGGCGAGGAGGGTTTGTATTTTTGAAGAGGAGATACCACGGAAGGGCGAGGTGGGGACGAAGGTTCGAAAGAAAGAGGAACAATTTTAACAGGTTCAATCTTCCACACAGAAGTTGGTTTCGGAATTGGTATTGTGGTATTTGTTGTATTTGTTGTATTTATTATATTTGATACGGTGGAAAGATCAAGTTCCGTATTCTTGATAGTATTCTTGATAGAACTTTCCATCGTTTCTTTTTCGATAGTTGATGAAGATAGTTTACGTGAATCCAAGATCATCCACTCGATTGGTTTTTCGATAGTCTCTTCTTCTTCTTTCATTGAATGGATAGGGTAATTCGCATGATTTGGATAATTTGGATATGCATTTTCTTCTCCTTCTTCATAAAGATATTCATCCAAAAAATCTTCATATCGTTTTTCGAATTCATATTTTTGGATACGACGATGAATCACCTGTTCATTGTATCTTTTAGTGGCAAGATGATCATCCCATAATCTTGTCACCAGATCCTTTTCTTCGTGTTTGCGATACATTCGTTGATCATTATCGGTATGATCGTTATGAAGAGGATGAATGAAACTATCCTCTTCATCGTCTTCGATCTTCATAATAAAAAGATCATCTTCCACGGGAGGGATATCCAAGATCAACATTTCATCCTGATCAATATCAAATTCAAATTCTTCTTCCTCTTCAATTATTTCTTCTTCTTCTGGTATAAGTTTCTCAAAAAAGTCTTCGTCCGATCTAATTTCCATCAAAACATGATTATCCTCTTCCACGACATCCATAAGATGAGTATCACTTTTGAGTGCAAACATCGTTGATTCGGTTTATTTTATTGGTTTTTATTATTCTTGTTGTTGTCGAATAACCTGTTATGAAATATTTTTATGAAATATTTTTATGAAATATTTGTTTATAAAGAATGAATCAGTAAAATTTATCAATTTCATGTAAAGATTGATAAGATGGACGAAATATAAATACTAATAAAATAAATATGGGAATGAAATCATTTTTGTAAAGGAGAGGAGCAGTGCTCAATAAATAGATTATACAGAGGGGGGTGGCAATGTGGTAAGGGAAGTTTGTTCGGGTATATTGGGAATTGTATTACAAGTCACACCTCTTGCCGCTCCGGAAAACACGGCCTGAACTAAGGTATTTCCACAGGAAGTGGCATTCGTAGCCACACAATTCAACCATGGGCATAAAATGTCAGTGGGGGGTACAGTATCGGAACCATAGGAAGAGGGATCAGCACAGGTAAGAGGCATACATGATGTTTGAGATGCCGAGGAAACCGCATTGACGGTTTGTAAAGCCGCACCACGGATTTTATCCCAACAGTCCCCATCGATTTGTGCGGTATCAAACGTTTGATAAAATTTTTGACAGGGTGTATCCTTGCGTTTGACATAATCAAAGTTGATATTCTGATCCGACCAATTCACATTATCGTATCGTTTTATATATTCTTCTCGATGACTTTTGTTATGGACTCGACACGGTTTCATCTCCCTTGTAATTCCATCGATTTTGGAATAATCTTTGGAATATTTCATTTTGAAGATAGAAAATAAAATTATTTTAATGATGAAATTTAAAGGTTTGATTGTTTTACTTTATTCAGGGCCTTGTTCAACAGTTGTTCTAATTCTTTTTGAAGAGAACGTACGGATACAGAAGGGGGTGGGGGTGTTTGTTGTTGTCGAACCAAAGAATTTATTTGACGTTGTTGTGATTGTTGTTTTTGAAGACAGTGACGTTTCAATTGTTCGACTTGGGCTCGTAATGCCGAAACTTGATTTAAAAGACGGTGATTGGCTTGAGAATAGATGGGTCCCATGGAGGTATGGGTCGTGAGATCTGAGGAAGTAGATGCTAATTTTTCTTCAATGGCGGATAAATGGCTTTCTATCGAGTGATAATTTTCATTCATTTTTTTATAGACCGTGCCGAGTTTGGATAATAATTCCAATTTTGCGGTCGTGACATCCTTGGATTTTGCAGTAGTGGTAGCAGGATTCTTCTTCTTCTTTCTTATCGTCACATGTTTACTCTTTTGAAGAGAAGGAAATTCATTTTGCTGGGATGGACCCCGAGGACGTTTCACTGTTTGTTGAAAGGAGGATGCAATTTGGGTGGAGGGAATTGAAAAAGAGGGAACCATTTGTTGTTTTTGTTGTTTCTTTTGTTGGATTGGAACCTCCTGAACAACGGGGACCATCGGAACCACCGGAACTGGAGGAGATGGAACAGGAACAGGAACAATCGGAACGGATTGATTTTGAACGACACTTTGTTGTTGTTGACGTTGTTGTTGACGTTGTTGTTGTTTTTGAGGAGAAGGAATTGGGACGACCGTTTGTTGTTGAGTGGGTGGATTAAAAAGTCGAGAAAAAAAGGAAGTCGGACTTTGTTTGGGCTGTTGTTTGGACTGTTGTTTGGATTGTTGTTGCTGTTGCTGTGGAACACTCTGGATCTGTTGTTGTTGGGTTTGCTGGGAGATCTGTTGAGCCATAAGGAAAGAAATCTATTTGTTTATATAACAGAAAAAGAAAAGAAAAAATGAAAAATTTAAAGGAAAAAACAAAAGAAAGTATCACGAATCCAAGTATCACGAATCCAATAGAATGGAAAATGAAAAAGACATGACACCGAATTTACTTTCTTGGATTCCAGAAGAAAAACGAGAAGAGATGGAAAAACAGGTGCTTCAACTCTGTCAAGGGGATCCCGAATGGAAACAATACTTGTACTATGAATTATCCTGTGAAATGCATTTTTGTCATCAACCTTCTGTCGTGAGTGAAATGTTGAGACAACAACATGTGGTATGGGAACATCCTAATTTTGAATCCATTCAGCATCATTTCAAAGAACAAGATGACTTTATTCAAAATCCACCAGAAATTGAAGAAGGGGTATTGGAATGTCGACGATGCAAAAGCAAACGTACATTTTCTTTTTCAAAACAAACTCGACGAAGTGATGAAGGTACCACTGTCTTTGCACGTTGTTTTGATTGTCAGTATACCTATAAAATGAATTAAAATGAATTATTTATTACAAGGGGTTGATGAGTTGTAAATCCCCTCCTCGAGGAACATTATTTTCAAAAGGACCGAGGATTTGAAAACGTTTTCTAGATGAAAAATCATACAAGGCATGTTCCATAAGACGTCCCTGGATACTTGTCATGAAATCTTCCAGAAGATCTCGTCGAATCCCGTAGTACTCACTGTTTTGCCATTGTCCTTCTACATTTCTATGTATTTGGAGAAACACATCGTGTTTTTCTGTATCCGTCTCCTTTAATTTATCTTCGATTCCCTCTAAAAAATAACGCCCCGTTACTTTTAGTATATGTGTATAATCAAATGGGGAAATTTCGGACATTTCGGACATTTCGGACATTTGGGATAGGGCATATAAAATACCTATTTGTTCTCCCTCTGTAGAAGAGGAAATAGGATGAGGAATTCTGTAACTCATAATGATCAACCGATCAGATTTTGGTATTTCATCAAACGTATATCCCGATGTATCCACTACGAATATGGGAAGACTCGTTTCCTTTACCCATCGTTGAATTTGTTTTATGTAATGATGTTTTCGACTCTCGGGATTATGATCGCCCGTGTTTGATGTTGAGGAGGGATAGACACATGTAGTAAGAAGAACAATCCATTGCGTCTTTGCCTTTTTCGTCTCTCTTTCTATCCCATTACATTTTTCATCACATTTTTCGGAGTCTATTTTTTTATTCATTACCCTCACCGCAATGATGGGTACTATAAGAACCAATATAAGTGCGAATATAAGTGCAAATATACCAAGGAGAATAACAACAACAAAAACAATAGTCATCTGTCTCCTCTTTTTTTTTTTAATTGTATTAATTAAAAAAAAAGTTTAGGTTTTTCTGGAGGAATATATATATTCTCTTTCTTATTCAAATCTATTTTGAACAATCATATGACTTACATGCATTCCACACTCGCTGACTCTTTCTCGCTTATTGCAGTATCATTTAACGATGGGAGGTTACGGATAGCATAATCCACATTAATAAATGTCTCACTCTTCACTCCCTCCGCATCCACCGCACAATGCTCTTCTGTCTCAAAATGAAAGTATTCCACCTCCTCCAGATCGAAATCTTGAGTAATGGTAGTCCCATTGATAAATTGTTGAGCCTGGGTCATTTTTCCGTCCACGAAAATTCCGTGGAAAGGAGATAACCAAAGATCCTTCCGGGGAACATTTGGACCTAAAGAATCTTTTTGGAAATGAACGGGCATGGTTGAACTGTTTTTTAAAGAGGGTTTAAAACTTTGAATCCATTTGACGGGGGTATACAAGGGTTGAGAGTGGGAAACAATTTGTGATTCGGAGATGGGACCGTAAGAAAGAACAAGATCACCGACAGAAATATCTTGAATGGGTTTATAACCAATATCGGTCAAGATGAGAGTGTCACGGAGGTAACATAAAGTTTCAGAATTAAGTGTCGTCGTATTTAAATTAATAGAACTGTTAGTATTATCTGAATTATTATAAACACAACCATCCACCACAGCACCACTTCTAGTGATACCAATTGATCCGCGAGTAGTAGGTGAATTTTGAATGAAAATACCTTTCATATTAGTATAATCAATATTTATAGCACCATCATTCACTGTACTATACCAGTATATATCGGTAACTTCAGCCCCATTAATTAATGTGATAGTTCCAGTCAAGGAGATACTACCAATCGCACTGGAATTCGGAACAAATATATATGTACCGGCACCATCACAAATAATGGTTTGGGTTTGTTGAAAGATAAACCCCCCTGGAAAGGGATTCGGTAGAACATATATACCCGGGGTCACCGTGATACTACCACCAGCAGGAATAGTGGAGAGTGCTGTTGTTGGACCGGCCAAAATTACTGTATCAAGATTCGTACAAAGTGTATTTAACTCACTCAATGCGGTAGTTTTGTCGCCTTCATTGAGTATTCAACCGGTAATTGAACCTGAACCAGTGAAACCCACCCCAGCGGCATAATTGGCAGGAAAGGTATTCGTTGTAATGGAACTTGGAACCCCAGCCGCATCCGACAAATTAATAGTGTTAGCGGCAAGTAACACGTAGGTGTTTAAAGTAGTAAAAGTATTAAAATCAACACTCATGATTTCGATTTCGTTTCTATACAATACAATAGAATAAAATTTTATTTTTTTCTTTTTTTTGAATCAAGGAGAGTTCCATTCCCTCATAAGATTTAATTATAGATGATTTATATTTGTTTTTGTTTTTGTCGTTTTTCAGAGGTAAGATCTCCTTTATTTTTTCTTACATATTGCATTTTTTTGGAAAACGTGAAACTTTGTGGAGTTGTTGCGGAACAAAGAACATGATCTCGGTCGATTTGTGGATCGACACATTGGATTATTTGTAAATATATTTCGAATAATACCTTTTCATAGGGATCCTCCTCATCTTTTGTATCTTTTGTACAATATCCATTATTGGTCAAAATAAATATTTCGACGTTACTTTTATGCATATCGCTAAAAAAATCCTTCATGTACTTGAATCGTTCAGGGCCACCCATGACAAACATGGTATACTTTTCAATATTACGACTTCGTACCCTGGGTTTCTTTCTTTCCAAGAAGGACATACCCTCTTTCACACTTATTGTCCTATCCCAATCCAATAATAAAACCTTTCTTCGTTGTGGGTGCTCCTTGACCCATTCTTTCACATAGGCTATATCATTCTTACGAATCCCGGTAGTGGGTAAAATTTTTTCATCACGTTGGAACTCGATATCAAATTGTTTGTTATATCGTTTACCATATTGTGTGGCGTATAATTCTTGTGTAAATGGTTTTCCTCGTAGTAAAGGATTTGGTATTTCCTCTGAAATTCCCAATGTTTGGATTCCCAATTTATTTGCTCCTAAAAACATTTCTGTATCATTATCTAAAAATAATACGACCGGTTTATCGGGTTGTTCCAATGACTGTGGTATGATATTCTTATAAAAACGGGTTCGTTGTTCCTCAACATAGAGTGGTCTTGTAAATAGTGTGGTTCTAAAGTAAAAATAAATAAATGAGATAAAAAGTAATAGGATCACATGACCCAAAAGAGCAATTGAAAAATTTTCGATTACTTCAATAAATGTGATGATCGTCCAAATCAATAATATAACTATAAAATACCTTGCGAATCGATCGGGAAGAAAGGTGACAAGACCTAAAAATACCAAATTCATCGCAAAGACCATTTGATGCATATTATAATACGATTTTAAAAAAGTCATGATTAACTAACTTGTATAATTTTATAAGAATATTTTAAAAGACTATTTTATAAGACTATTTTATAAGAATAATATGTTATTTATGTTTGTAACAATGCTATATATTTTTTTATAAAATTATTTTTTATAATCTCTTTTAATTGTACTGAAAGATATGTTTGCGTAAAGATTCACTTGTATTTAAACATAAATACTGAATGACTTCATATTGATGTTCGGGTAATAAATATTCAAAGGAAAAAAGAGGATGATGTTCATTGATTAAATGTTCATGGAATAAGTAGTAAAGTTTGGTCAATGTGGTCCTTTGTTGGATGTAAGTATGGATTAGTTGGAGTGCTTTGGTTTTACGATCCCACGATGAATGGTAGATACTAATATGTTTTAATTGGAGCATAAGACGATCTATAACTGTTTCTGACTTTCGGTTTTTTATCAAGGGATCGGTATCATATTGCAAAAACATTTCAATAACATCAAGATACGTACTTTTTTCTTCTTCCTCAAGAACTAAAAAGGTACAATCACCATCCCATTCACAAAAATACATCAATGGAGTCCATCCTTTATAATCTTGAATATTGGGATCTGCATGTTGATTTAACAATAATTGAATTTTATCTTTCCATTGATGAGTATGAAGCATACGGGGAGTACAGAGATGATGTAATGCTGTTTTTCCTTGATAATCTTGATGACCCACCAAAGGGTTTGAAGAAGAATAAAGACATGAACTCGTTTTGAGTAGACGATAGAGGATATAGAGACGTCGAAACTCTTGACATTCCAACATGAATGGTGTTTTCCCCTCTTTGGTTCGAGAATGAATATTTGCATGAGCACCGAGTAAAAGATTTAAAATTTCATCATCCATCTCGGTAGGATATCCATATTGAGAACACAAAAGATGAAGAGGTCGATATCCTGGTTGGGAATGGGTATTGGATTGAATGAATGCATGATCAGGAGAGGCCCTACAATCTTCAAGAAGAAATCGAAGAGTTTCGAGATGACGATGAATGATTGCAAAACACACCACATCTCTGCCTTCTCGATCTCTTTCTGTGATATCCGCACCATATTCTTCAATCAAAACTTTCATGAAATCAGTCCTTCCATATTGTGCCGCCAACATCAATAACGTTTTTTTGGTATGTCGTTGAATATAAAATGGATCAACAGTTCGTGTCAGAAACAATCGACGGATACATAAAAAAGAATTGAAATTCATTGTTAAAAGAAGGGTGATGATGGAAATATGTTCTTCCGTTTCAGTGGGAAAGAAAAAATAATAAATCATCACCATATTGTAAATACAATAGAGAAAGTAAAGAATTAAAATAACAAACATATCCTTCTTTTCTTGTTCAAAGATATATTAATGATATATACAATGATATATTAATGATCTATCTATCTCATATATATCATGAATATATCTATATATTTATATAAGACTCTTACTTACTCCTCCTCTATCGCCTTGGGTGGAAAAGGGGAAAGAATTTTAAAAACACAGAAGTAACTAAAAATTTTTTTGATCGTTCTTTAATAAAAAAAAGTAAAAATAATGAAAAAGACCAATATTTTTATGACGTTGATCAAGTTCGTGATTATATCTGCTATTATTATATTTGTGGTTTGGATTTTTTATCGTATTTTTTTTAATCGTGTCTCCCCCACGATTACACCAACACCATCATCCGTTAAAATAAAGACGTTTCCACCCACTGATTCTGACAATTTAATTACACCTTCTCCTTACCCATTATTATATACCTACACTCCCTACCCAACTCCAACTCCATTACCAGATTTAATAGTGGAGGTGACCCAACCACCGGAGAGTACGACCCAACCACCGGAGAGTACGACCCAACCACCGGAGACTACGACAATATCACCGGATGGGACAATAACAACTGATGATTATACGATAACGGGTGGTATCTTTTCAAGCGATGGAATTTATAACTATATTATCTTTTTATATAATAGTGAAAATACCAGTCCGAAGAGTTTTTCTTTACATTTTACGAGTGGAAGTAGAGAAGTGTACTATTTAGTGGTTGGAGGGGGTGGGGCAGGTGGTCAAAATGCGGGTGGAGGGGGTGGAGGTGGAGGAGTTAGAAATGGGGTTTTACCATATACTAGCGGAACAACCTATACAGTAGTGGTAGGTGCGGGTGGACTTCCAGGGAGGTTAACGATCGACCAGCAATCCAATGATAGATTGAATACCAGTGGAGGCGATTCAATGATTTCCGGGGAGGGATTAACCACGATTAAGGCAAATGGAGGTGGTCGAGGTGGATCACAGTATTCTGGGTCTAGCGAGTCTGTAGAAACATTAGATGGTGGGTCTGGTGGAGGTGGTGCCGGGGGTAATATTTCTACCTCTAATGTTAATGGTGGAAAATCGACTGATCTAACGGAAGGAAGTAATGGAGGAAATGGTTCCGGAACAGCGGAAAATAATAGTGCAGGAGGAGGAGGGGGTGGGGCCGGTGGTCAAGGGGTGCAAAGTTCAATAAATCCTTTTTATAATTATGGAGGTGTAGGGGGAGGAGCTAAACAATGGATAATCAATGGTTTATATTACGGATGGGGTGGAGGTGGGGGTATAAATGGTGGGCAAATGGGGGGGGTGGGTATAGGGGGCGGTAACGGTTCATCTCTCAATATCGACGGAAAATCAAGTGGAGGTGATGGAAGCGATGGTTTTGGTAATGGTGGAGGAGGTTCTTGTGGTATATTTTCAAATTATATAAACAATACAGGTGGTAAGGGGGGGAGTGGAACAGTCATCATCGCTTGGTTGGTATCACCACCGACACCAGTACCTTCACCAACACCATCAGTAGACTGTTTGACACAAGAAGTAGAATGTAGTAAAGATTATTGGGTACCCAATACAAACAACAAATGTATTTATAATAATAGATGTAATCAATATTGTTCCTCTGAACATGGGGTTTGTATGAAGTCTGAAAATGATGAATCGTGTCTTTGTGAAAATAATGTGGGAGTTCTAAAATTGAATGCATGTCCATTTGTCGTAGTAAGTGACGATTATTGGGTAACGGATACAGACAATAGATGTATTAATGATGATAGTTGTTTACAATATTGTTTATCTCATGAGGAGGTAGGTATGAAATCTGAAGATGCTGATGTTTGTTATTGTGAAAATGGTGTATCCATTTCTAAACTGACTGGGTGTCAGTGGTTGGAGTAAGAGATAAATATTAAATTTCAAAATAATTACCTCTTGATTGCTTCATAAATTTTCTATAAATTTTCTATAAATTCTCTATAAATTTTCTATAAAATATTATATAAAAATGAAAAGGAATTGGAGACGTATAGAAATAATGTATCAAGACTTTTCATAATTTTATAAAAATTTTATAAAACAAGAACGATATGGTGTTATCTACATTAACAACGTTCCAAGGGTTTCCTTCTATGGAGCAAATCGAGTTTGGTTTACTTTCTGCCGAGGATATTCATGCACTTTCTGTATGTGAAGTCACCTCCACCAAACTGACAGGTCCTCATTCTGTCTACGATGATCGTATGGGTGTCTTGGAGAATGGTAAAAAATGTACAACATGTGAACAACTTGCCAAGGAATGTGTCGGTCATTTTGGACACATACCACTTGCCATGGATATCATTCATCCTCTTTATCAAAAACATGTATTGAGTGTGTTGAAATGTATTTGTTTCCAATGTTCTCGATTATTGTATACCTATGAACAATTGGAACTTTATCGACTCTTACAAGATCCTCGTAAAGCAAGATTTAGTAAAATTGTTGAAAAAATGGATCGGGTGTTTATTTGTTCTCATTGTCAAACATTTCAACCCAAATATACCTACAGTAGTACAGAAAAAGTAATTTATATGGTATTTAAATGGGAAGGAGAGGTCACCAAGGTGCTTTTGGATGACCATGAAGTCCATAAAATGTTTGATAAGATGTTGGATATTGATTTGGAGTATATGGGATTTGATAGATCACGATTTCATCCGAAATCCATGATTTTGACGGTACTTCCCGTCTTACCACCCGTTGCTCGTCCCTATGTCATTTCGGATAGTGTTACCTGTGATGATGATTTAACGATCCAGTATTTGGAAATTGTCAAGGCGAATTTCCATTTGCAAGATCCCACCGCAAGTGAAGCCAAACGTCACAAATATACTCAAATATTGAAATTTCGAATCAAGAGTCTTTTTGATAATTCATCGGGATCTTCCAAACACAGTAATGGACGACCTTTAAAGGGTATTAAAAAACGTTTAACGGGTAAGGAAGGGTTATTGCGTAATAATTTGATGGGAAAACGAGTGGATAAATCAGCACGATCCGTCATTGGACCTGATCCCACCTTGTGTTCGGATGAAATTGCCATCCCCCCTGAAATTGCCAATACTCTTTCGTATCCAGTCCGTGTCAATCGATATAATAAAGAATTGGTAAATGAATGGATTCAATCCAATAAAGTGAATTATATTTTACGTGATAATGGAAATACTCGAATTAATGTGAAATATGCCCTTTTTCGACAAGGGACACGTTTGGAATATGGAGATTATATTCAGTTTCCTGATGGTAAAGGTGAAATGTATAAACATGAAAAACAAAATTTGAATTTGACACCCGAATGTCAAATTTTTCGTCGAGGTAAAAAGATGGAGAATTTTGTCTTTCCGACGAAAAAACAAGTGGTGGTGAATGAGGGTGATATTATTGAACGCAAATTGATGGATGGTGATATTTTACTTCTAAATCGACAACCCACTCTTCATAAAGGGTCCATGATTGCTCAAAAAGTTCGTATTCGAGATGGAAAAACAATTCGAATGAATTTAGCCATTACCAAGACATTCAATGCCGATTTTGATGGGGATGAAATGAATTTACATTGTCCCGCCTCGGTCGAAACCGAAACTGAACTTCGTGAACTTTCTTCTCTCAAAAATCATCTCGTTTCTAATCAATCGTCCAAGGCCAATATCGTTATTGTTCAAGATTCCATGACCGGATCCTACTTGATGACCAAAGAATTTCTTGAAATTCCAAAGGCCAGTTCCTTTCAAATGCTTTTATCTCTTCCCTCCTTTCAACCGGAAAGTATTGAAAAGAAAATGAAATCCTATCTTCAAGTACGTCAAAAACATTCCAAACTGTTTGAACATGTTCCGATTTGGAACGGTCGTTTTGTGTTTTCGTTTTTATTTCCTGATTCTTTCTTTTACAAATTTGGAAATGTCCTTATCGAACAAGGTATTTTGATCGAAGGAGCCATCACCAAGGCCAATTTAGGAGGATCTCATACCTCGTTTATTACATTGCTCAATAAAGAGTATAGTCCTGAACGATGTATTCAGTTTATTGATGAGGTACAATTTATTTCCAATGCATTTTTATTATGGAAAGGGTTTAGTGTTGGAATTTCAGATTGTATGATTCGTCATTGTGATGAAATCAAAAATGTCATTCATCGTGCATTTATCAAGGCTCGTGCGATGGAAGAAAGTATTCAAGATCCAATGATTCGTGAGGCATACATCAGTCGTGCACTTTCGAGTGCCCGAGATACGGGTCTTGTGATTGCAAAACAAGCCATGTCCTCTTCCAATAATTTCATTTCTACCGTTACCAGTGGAAGTAAAGGCGACTACTTTAATATTGGTCAAATCACTGGTTTACTCGGTCAACAATATTTGAATGGAGAACGAATTCCTGCCATGATTTCTGGTGGAAAACGTACCTTGTGTTACTATCCATTTGAAAAAGAATTGAAACAAAATGATAATATGAAATTTGAAAGTCAGGGATTTGTCATGAATAGTTTTATTCATGGAATTAATCCTCGAGAATTCTTTTTCCATGCCATGACCGGAAGAGAAGGTATTACGGATACGGCCATGAAAACCGCTACAAGTGGATACATTCAACGTCGAATGATTAAATTGACAGAAGATGTCACTGTTCAATATGATGGAACGGTTCGTAATGTGAATAAAGGAATTCTCCAATTCATCTATGGGGAATCCGGATTGGATCCCTCCAAAACCGGGTTTATCAAAGAAGAACCCTATACCACAGAATTTTCACGTCTCGCACAACGTCTCAATCATGAATACGAAACCTCCTGTATGTAAAAAAATATAAAACAAATATAAAAAAATATTCCTTCTTCTTCTCTTTTACAATTCTTCCTCTTCAAACGTGTAATAATATAAGGGAGAAACGGTACATGCTTCTGATGGAGGAACATATTCTAAATATCCATGTTTGTTATTTCTATTTTCATTCTTCCTATTCTGTCCAAGAGGAGGACTACATAATAGATACGTAGTCAAGGCGGTAATACCTGTAATAATATACATTGATCCTATTATGGCCCATACAATCATCGTTTTCTTTAAAGAAATTAATTTGTTTAAAAATTAATTTTGTTTTTTCGCTTTTGAATGGGATCGAACCAATGACCTCGATGTTAACAGCATCGCGCTCTAACCAACTGAGCTACAAAAGCATTATCCCCTTTTCTAAAAAAAGTTTTTCTCCTCCTTTTTTCTAAAGAAAATATTTCTTTAATACATTTTTTAAAATTATAATAATATATAAAATAAAATAAAATAAAAATCGACATGTTTTCTTCTGCCAAAATACTTCCCATCACACAACAATCACAAGCACAAAAACAGGCCAGACGAAGAGTACTTAATGGAGGTGGTTCATTAAGAAGTAATCGCCCGACATTTAGTATTGTTCGGGTCTTTCTTACCCATCATGGACGACTTGCATGTCTAGTGAATCTCTTACTGACATTAAATTCAACTCCAGGTGTAAAGAAACCAAACCGTATTTATTTGAAAAATAATTCGGTTGTAAAAGTGGTCAAGTATTTTGACCCTGATTCTCAAATGTGGAAGATTGAGATTTCTTTGGTGTATGAAGGAACACTTCCATCTTCAGAAATGTCAAAACCAAAATATCCGTATTGGAGTTTACGTTCGCTTGAAAATTGGCAAACATTTCAAGTCTCCCAGGAAAATTTCTACAAATTTTTTCCCGGAGAGTCTGAAAATTCCATCAATTATTTTATGCGTCATGGCCAAGCCGTTCATAATCAATTCACAGCACTTCAAAAATGGTTCAAACCTTTGGTAAAAATGGTGAATAGTGGCGGTTCTTTTTGGGATTCACTCTTAATTAGTAATAATGGTATTCAGGAGGCGGCCTTGTTTATTTTAGGAGACCTGAAGAATAACTATCCTCGAGATACAGTCCCGACCAGTCCCTCTTCGTTTTACTATTTTTCTTCACCATTGCGTCGATGTCTTGAAACCATGTCTTTTCTTATACTGTTTTTATCCTATCAAGAAATACAACAAAAACAACAATCACGACAAAAAATTGCTTCGTCACCACCTGTCTATTCCTATTCCATCACCATACTTCCTTGTCTCCATGAATTATCCAGTGTGAAAACTAATGGTCAATGTGATACGATTTCGAATAAATTGGCAAAAACGTCCTTATTTACACCTGAAAATGCATCACGATGTTTGAATCAATTATCTTCCTCTTCCAAAAAACCCAAACAACAAAGAGGACAAAAACCACAATCATGTTCCGATTTTTCTCTTCTCTATCCTCGTGACGGTGGAAAATACAGAGGGAAAGAGATAAAATGTGACGATTTGAAAAACCGAAATCAGAAAGTGAATTGTACTCTTGAAAAATTAAAAGAATTAATGGAAGTTTTAAATTCCAAGTCTGATTTCAGAGTAGACATTAATTGGTCATTATTTAAAAACAATCTTTCCACGGATTGTACCAAAACCAATGTTTGGTCTTTTATCCATAACGCAGAACTAACTTCTTCCTCTAGTACCAACTCCTATATAACTCAACTATAACTCAATTATAACTCAACTATAACTCAACTATAACTCCATTATAAATTAAAGAACAATATATTTACGACTAGTTTTATAGGCATCATGTGTTTTCAATAAACTGTCGATTTCATTTCTCAAATCCGAAACCGTGTAATTTTCACATTTTCGAAAGGATTCACATAAATTATAGTCCGTATTGACAACGACTTTTTTTTGCGGATTATATTTGGAAAGTTTTTTTAAAAGGGCTTCCAACCATTTTTTATTCTTTTCGGATAAATTTTTAGAGGCTCTCGATCTTATATTATACAACATTTCTAGTACCGACGAATTGGATGCACGATGTTCTTCTTTTCCATCCAAATAGAGGGTATTTGTTTCTAGAATTTCCTCATCATTTTCTAAAGTGACTGGAATGGAACGAGATCCACCGAAAATAATATTACCCATGTTTTTTTATTTTGGAGAAAGAAATAAAAAAAAATTAACGAGGTATTTCAGGGAAATGTTGGGTCGAGACCACAAATTTCAATACATGAATGGCGATACTCCATAGTATCATTGTCACCAACACCAAAAGAAAAAGACCCCATTGAGGAATGTCGAAACCAAAAATACGAAGGGAACATACCTGATTATGACGATTTTGAAAGAGATACACTAGAAAAAGTATCCAAACTATTCCGACGAAAATAGAGGATAAAAGAAGGACATTAACGCGTCGATAAATAATTTCTATTTTGTCCTGCATCTTTACCTCTTGTTTAAATCGTTGTGGATTCACATAGGTGGAAGAAGGTCGGGACGGTGATATTTCATAGGAGAGTTCTGATGGGTTATAGGTACGACTCAGCAACAAGGCCATGAGTTCATAGTAGGTTCCATTTTTTAATTCATCAAAAACTGTTTCCCACAAACTCATTTTATAATTTTTAGGGTTGATAATTTCTTTCAAAAACGTATAATTGATCTTATTCTTGATTTCTTTACTTACCAAATTCCGGGATCGTTCAAAGGCTGGATCGAATGGATCTTGATAAGCAATCTTTAAAATAGAATGATTGTTAAAATAGTTATTTCGGTCGTCCTTGTTATGAAATACTTTGGTTGGGAATTGAGTAATATCAGTCTTATCCCTATTTTCATAGGCTATTTTCCAGAAAAGATTGGTATTCCATAGGGTTTGTCGAAACACAATGTAGGCTCTCCATAAAATCGTCTTTAATTCTTGAAGAGATTTGTGGAAGAGATCCTCTTCCGATGGAAAAATATCGTTTTTGGCACGATTCAACGAATCGTAATACTCCACGTCCTCTGGAAATTCTTCGTGTTCTCCCAATTTAGAATTTGTAATATTTCCAAATTCAGACCGTAATACGAGAATGGTCTTGATTAATTCCTCTCGATCATCACATTGAATCATTCCATCGACCATGGAAGAGGAATCTCCATTAAACAAGAGTATTTGATCATTACTCGAAACTTGTATTTTAAATTCTTTATAGAATTCCATCATGGAGAAGAAATGTTCAATCCCAAGAGAGAGAAAGATGTAAACGACAAAGGTTACTGTAGTATAATAAGTGGCGTATGAATTGGTATTCTTTTCATTTTCCATGGAACAAGAGACTTGAAAGGGTTTAATAATAAAATAATACATGACAAAAGGAAGAACCAAATCAATAATAAATTGAATGATTTTTTGAGTATATTTTTCAATAGAAAAGGAATCCTTTGGATGAGATTGTATTAATTTCCAAAGACCCTTACAAAGTTTATAGAGTGAGGGACTGGCCAAGATCCAAATATTTCTTTGAATCACATCAGCGACAATTCCGTTCATACATGTGGGATAGGCAGAAATCCAGATCTGGTAGACAATATAGGTAAGAATGGCGAATTGTTGGAGACTCAATAAATCCCTAGGAATCCATTTACGTTTATTACCCAACCCACGACGGAGGACAAAAATAATATTTTCTAACACGAGTTCGGAAAACGTCATGGTGAAATAAATTAAAAAAAGAAAAAAGAACATCCACCATGTGGCCTTTTTAAATAAACTAGAAGGAAAAGAAAATGTCTCCGACTCTTTCTGTAATTTTTCAAGACCTTTACATTGTAAAAATTGGAAGGATAGATAAACAATCCATACCATAACAAACGTAATGAGAATCACACCTCCAAATTTAATTGCAAATCGCCGCATACTATCCTCATGACTCAGTAAAAGTTGTTTCTTTATCCAACTATCCACATTTTCAATCCCCTCTCTTATACTCTCCGGTAATCTGTTTTTTACCCCTTGTTTAAATTCTTTCATACTACCTCCTCTTTTATCATAGGGAGTGGGTCCAACTGTCCCAAATATTGGATTCGTTGGACGAACCGGTGTCGTGAAATTTTCATACGACATTAAATAATCAATCACTCAAACAATCAATCACTTGCGAACTTTTATAGATTGGAAAAAAAAAAATCGTTATTTAGATCGTTATTTCATGTTTTTTATTTCATGTTATTTTATTTGACGATTCGATACGCAATGGATCCATCTTTTCGATGAATACGTAAGACATGATTTCGTTTCCATCCAAAAAAACGAACGACCGGATCGTTTTTCGAAATCTTGGGTAAACGTGGAATATCAATGTCTGGAATACATTTTGAAATTTCGGAATCTCGTAATCGTTCATGGCGTATATACAAAGAATGGTTCGTCAAATTATATTGCAATTCCGATAAATTCCATAATTCGATATCATAATCAAACATATGATCCAATGCCTTTTTCGAACTCGCCGTCATCATACTCTTGTACACCAAAATACACTTTTTGATTTGAAACGACTGCAAGGTTTCAATCACCTCTTTTAAACCATCAATATTCAACTTTTCTCGTTCACATAAATAGATCAGGGTATCCGGATGAAGGATATCGGAAGATGCCGCTGCAGTTGATAAAATAGAAGACTTTTTGAAAAGAAATAAAATATACGGATGAGTGGCATGTTGACATACTCGTGAATATCCTCGATGCTCAATTAACATTTCATAGAGTACAATTTTTGCCTTTTCCCACATAAACGTAGTCGATCCCATCGTTGGTGATATAAATGGTGAAATAGTTTGGGATATAGTTTGGGATATAGTTTATAAACCTATATAACCTATATTGCTTGTATATATTGCTTGTATATATTGCTTGTATATATATATTACTTATATACACAAGATAGATAATAGTCAATGTTTTTCGATCCATGTTTCATTTTTTCCATTTATTTTATCTTATTTTATCTTATTTTATGTATCACAGAAGAAAACGTAAATCCTGTGAAAAATCCCATTGTCCATAACAGGAATAAATCTTGTTTGGGAGGTAAGGACCCATGGGAAAAAAATCGGACCGAAGGTAAACAAATTTTCAAGCCACGACGATAAAAAGTGCTGAATAACATATCTTTAATGACTATTATTGGTTATTTTTTCACAAATCTTTAAATCAAACAAAGAAGAAACTGATTTCGTTCTATTTTTGTTTATAATTGTTTATAATTGTTTATAGTTTTTTATAGTTGTTTATAGTTGTTTATAGTTTTTTATAGTTGTTTATACCCGGAGAAATTGGATCAACACCTCTTTTTGTTTTTTATTCAAATATCTTGACATATCCATGGAATGTTTACTGACAACCAATTGCAGTTGACGGATAAAAACAATCATCCGAGGTCGATACCAACAGTGATGATGGGGAAGTATAAAACTATCCACAAACTCGACAAACTCTTCGATATGGAAATTATTAAAATCAATACTGTCCACATAGGCACGAACAACAAAGAGCAAGGCTGCGGCCTTTTTCTTGCTTCGGGTGGAAAGAGAAAAACATTCATTCATTTGTCGACATAGTGGACAGGAGGAATGGATGGGTAACCATTTGGACGCACAGTCGATACAAATGTCATGACGACATTCCATGTGAAGAATGGAACGATGAGATTTATTCTCAATACAAATGGGGCATTCGGGCATCCTTCTTGATCTTTCAACCTGAATAATAAAAAAAAAGAATTTAAAAATTATCATAATTTATAAATGAGTATTTGATGAAAACATCAGGCGATCAATTATCTTTCTCATCCCCTCTGCGTCGGGATCATTTTTATTTTCCCTATCTTTTCGTAGTCCTCATGATCTTGATAATCATAATTATCGTGTATATTGTTTTCAAGGGACAGAGAAACAATGATGGAAAAAATAAAACAGAGTCCCCTATCCCACATAATACAAATACTTTATCACCATTCACTACCGATAATACTATATCGCATCGTATCGTTTGTTCATTTCTTTTGGAAGAGGAGTTGATCAAGAAACAGTTGGAATTTTATGAAAATAATTTTGGAGTCGAAAAGGTAGACTGTATCTATTTTTCAGCCACACAACGAGAATCGATGCTTCAATCGATTCCCTCTATAGAAGATAAGAATGAAGTATTAGATCGAATCTTTGATATTTATTCTTCTATCAATCCCCATTATGAAGTGGTACGATCATGGATTTTTGGATTATGGTATGTCTATGAATATGGGGGTTGGTATGTTCGATTTACTGAATATCTACCGAATTCTCTGTTTCGTGATAAAAATATGTGGCGTCATCATCCAACGGTATGGGTCGAAAAATCGTTGACGACAACCTCAACAAATATTAAAAATTCCAAAAATCAGGAATACGAATATCCATTTTATAACTGGTCCGCATTGTACTGTCGAAAACGACATCACCCTGCCATTCATTCTCTTCTTGTTCGATCCCTCTCTCTACTTTCGAAACCCGAAACATGTCAAGGAAAGGAATGGCCCTCTCCGACCAAACTTTCCGATCCCCACTATAAATTATTTTTCATTCTTTTTACACCGATACAACGAATTTCCGTAGGACATTCCAATATGAATCTCAATAACTGGAGTTCTATATTGTTTCCGTTTCGATGGTTAAATCAACGAGTACCAAATCCGTGTTATCATCTTTCCATCGTTTATGAGTATGCGAATAAAATCCATCAAGAACCTGTCCTTCTTCCAACGAGAACACAAACCATTCCTCGTCAAATTTTTTTAACCTGGAAAGATAATAATTTGCCTTCAAATGTTCTCGATAATTGGAAAGTCCTTAATCCTTCCTACAATGTTCATCTATACACCGACGACGATTGTTACGAATTTCTTTTACAAACATTTTCCAAAGAGTATGCCGATTATTTTAGAGAAATACCGTTTGGTCCCATCAAGGCGGATTGGTGGCGAATTTGTATTCTTTATACCAAAGGTGGTGTTTATGTTGATGCGGACGTTGAACCCATCGGCGTCCCCTTTGATTCCATTCTCCACGATTGTACATCCTTCACTTGCATTGGAAATACCAATGATCATGTGTTTCAAGCGATTCTTGCTTTTCCAGCGAATGACCCCATCTTGGAAGAATGTATTACCCTTCTTTATGACAAACGCCCCATGGTACAAAATTATATTCAACAAAAGAGGAATGACTTTTCTTTTTACGGTACCCTATCAGGCACTTCAGATATGTACCATTCCATTCTCCGATTTTTTAATCAAAATAAAATTTACGGTGATTCTTACTATATTGTACCAAAGACATCCAAAATGCCCTCCCCCTACATTCTAAAACTGGCTCAAGAAGGATGTGGGGAGGATTATTCGACCTGTACGTCTTTCTTCAATACAGTTCCTCTTTTCAAATCCCGTTATGCAAATTATGTATCGGAATGGATGGTTCATGATCACGCCCCTGGTAAATTCTTGTAAAATTTTTTATAAAATTTTTTTTAAAAAGAATTCTCATAAATATTCTTATTTTCATAAAAATAAAAATTCTATAACTAGGAACAAGAGTTCATCTTTTTCTTATGACATGTATCGTAATCATATAGGGCCACACACATTTTGTCTTTCGGATCAATGGCGCTAAATGTATTACTCCAATGACCGAATTTCAACAAAAGTTTATTGTAGGAATCACCACACATTCCACAACGACCACAAACCTTGTCTCGACCCATGGTCACATAAGGAGAACGAGGGGGGACACGAGGAGTAGGAGGGGGAGAAGAAGGTTTTTGGGAAGACATATAGAGATGATATAGAGATAATATAAAATTTTATAGACGGAAAAGAATAAAATATAGTATACTCTTTATTTATAGTTTATTAATTTTTAAATTTTTGAAAAATGGTAACGATTTACTTTATACATTTAATTCACAACAAGAAGGGTGAATTTGTTTTGGAACTTCCCGAGTTCTATCCAAACATCCCCCTTCTCGAAAAATATCTTTTGGATCTTGAATACGCATCATCTTATTGAGTATGCATTCACGTTTGGAAGAACAATGTAGAGTTTGTGATATCTGAGATTTTACCACCTCTTCCTCCACCCAATGTTTACCGTCGGAAGAATATTGTAAACCATCTCTCCAATGATAGATATAAATACATTTCATATCCAATGTAAATGGTTCCGTATACGCTTTATCCTGTTTCCAAAAGTTACTAAATAACCCTCCTCCTATATAAAATACCCAGGAGCCCTCATACCCTTCTACATTGGAGGAAGGTTCATGTGGATTTTTGAACCAAATTCGGTCACCTGGTATAAAAAACTGTTTCGGTAAAGGCTTGTTTTGCGACCCGTATTCATTCAAAAATGTCTTGTGAAATTGGGCGGAACGAATATCCCTCGTTCTCCACCTATTTTGTAGACGATGAAATAAATCAGGATTATACACAACGGCTTCTTGGGCAATACTTAACAAAATAACATATTCCGTCGCTCGATAACATGAAAAATCAAAATGTTCTTCCGTGGGACCAGGTTGTGTGGTTTTAATCAATGCATCAATCAAAGAAACATGAGGTTGCAAAATGAACCCTTTCTCCTCTTCATATCGCCAAAATTCATGAGGTCTTTTTGCTTTTTCCGTTTCAAAGGTAAGCGCCGTTTTACATGCATTCCGAACAATATTTTCCCGAAGACGCACTGTACTTTTTAATGCTTCTATATTTTTAAATTCAAAAACCTCTGGTGAAATCAACATGGCCCAAAGTATTTCTTGTTGCAAATTTTTTGAATACCAATGTAAAGACAATGTATTGAATTGAGGTGTATACGTATGTCTCCATGTTTCCGACATTTGACATTTCACGACACCGTTCACCGATTCCAATTCAAGACTACCTCCCTCATCACTTGTGGAAATATCAAAAGTAAGAAAAAACTCCATACATTCTTCTATGGTAGAATTTGTCACTTGGATACCCTTTATACTGTTTACAGATACTTCTTGCTTCGTCCTCTCGGTAGGGGGTAGAAATAAAGTACATTTCTTCATAAATGGGAAATATTGTTGAATCAACAGGAGAGACATGTCACCAACCGTCTCAAGAAGAGAAAGAAATCCCGAAACCATGATTTGTTTGTTTCTTAACACTTTTTCTTTTTCCTTTTATGAAAATATTTTATCATCCAACAAAAAATAATACGTTGAAACTCTTTTGTTCCTATTCGTAATGAATTGTTGCGGAATGTTTGCACGCCCTTCAAAGCAACAAACAATTCTATAAATATTCTATTAAAATTCTATAAGTATTCTATAAATATTCTATAAATATTATATAAAAATGATGGTTTCTTTTAATGAGCATTTGGATAAGAAAACATGAAACAAATCAAATCCTTTGTGGTGGTGGTCGTCTTTTTTTCCGTCATGGTGTATGCCTATCAGCACAAGTTCCAACCGTTGGATACCCGTCAACAAAAATTGGATACTCTCCTCCAATCCGAGAGTACCAAGATTGTATGTGTGACGGGGGCGGCCGGTACTGGGAAGACGTTTTTGTCATGTCAGGAGGCGGTGTCCCAGTTACGACACAAAAAGAAGAACAAGATTGTCATCACCCGTCCCTTGGTGTTTGTGGAAAACGAGGAACTCGGATTTTTGCCCGGGGATATGAATGAGAAGATGCTCCCTTGGACGATGCCCATCTTTGATCATATGAAGGAATTTATGGAAACGACCGAAGTGAAGAGATTGGTACAAGAAAACAAGATCGAGATTAGTCCTCTGGGGTACATGCGTGGTCGAACATTTAAAGACGCATTTATTATTTTGGATGAGGCACAGAACACCACTCCACAGCAAATGAAAATGTTTTTGACACGGATGGGCAACAACTCCAAGGTCGTGATTAATGGGGATCTCGAACAATCCGATTTGCCTGTATCCAACAATGGTCTACAAGATTTTATTCTACGTCTCCAGTCACGATACATTGATGATACCCACGGCATGTACCGGGACGGATTTGGTCTTGTACAACTGTACCCCGAAAATACCTATCGTAACGATATGGTCCGCAAGGTCCTCGATATCTACAAGGCATAATAAAATAATACCTATAATATATTCCATAATGAACCATAATGAACCATCATGAACGACTTCCTTGTTTGATTTTGTTTTGAAATTTTTAGAAAGATTATACAAATATTACCACAATATTTGTATATAATATACATAATAATATACATAATAATATACATAATATACAAATTATACTCTACCTCTACCTAAATAATCTCTTCTCTACATATGGGACATTCACGTTTCTTTAACTTTAGTAAACATTCATTACACATTTCGTGTGCATAATCATTGGCGTGAACATTGACGACATTCGTATTATCTTCTAAACATACCACACAACTTCCTAGTCGAGTTGGATAAAAATGGTATTTTAATTCACGGAGAAAGTCGGTGGGTCGAACTGGTAAATAGACTAATATTTCCTCTAAATGCTGTCCCTTTAAAAATAAAATACACGGAAATGTTTCTTGATTTTGTTTATTATCTGTGGTATATAAAATAGTACACTTTGAAATCACTTGTCCCATACTCCCTGTCTGTGGCCAATCCTGAAAATAAAAATAAAACACGGCCGATACTAACTCTATATTCGTTCGAGGATTCTCCATCAAGATCGTGATGGAATTCGTTTTTTTACATTGCATCTGCTGATCGACTACATTGATAAGAAGAATTGAACGATAGTATTTTACATTGACTATATGAAACCATTCATAATTTAAACCGATATAAACGTCCATTTTCTATTTAAAAAGAAGATTTTCTTTTTTTTTTTCTTTCAAATTTTTGGAATGGAAACGAGAGATATATTGTGAATAAAAGTAGAGGATGACCACGATGGTCAAGAGGAGAATAAAGATACATTGAATAAAATAATATCTGGATTTGGTACCAATGTAGAGACTGCATCCTTTTTCGGAGACGGAATTTCCTTTCCATTGAAATCCACAAGATTGGTAGGGTTGAATATTGGTGGTATAAAGAACATTCCATCCGTCTTGATTCGAATTGGGTTGATAAAAGACCAACATTGGATATTGTGATATATCGAACCATAGGTTATGTCCTTTGGGGGGATAATTCTTGGTCATGAATTCATCATGTGTTTTTGAGATAAAAATACTCGATTCTGTTTGGATAGAATTAGGTAATACCAATGACGTCATTTCATACCACATGGAGGACTGAAGAATCCATATCACGATTTTTGTAAAAGCGGATTTATTCTCCTTCTCACCCTTGATCTCACCCTTTATCTCGTCGTCTTTTGATACGAGTTGTAAAAAGAGACTCCCATTCATTCCACGATCAATCTCTCGATTGGGTTTTCGAGAATGAATAAAAATCGGAATGTCTTCCGTTATCCAAGAAGTGTCCTTCCCCGACAAGGTTTTAAATTTTTCAGATGGAAATAATATATCCTTGAATGTTTTCCATTGAACTTTTCCTTGATCTTCTTTTTTATTCTTACTATTATGATAAAAATAAAATCCGTAATAACTTGGTGTGGATGCACATATTTGTTGGGCCTTTTCAAGAGTCATGGTTTCACTTTCTCGATCAAAATAAAATACATGATCCTCTTTTGGGGTGGTGTTTAGAATCGTGACGTAGTACGATTGAGGAATATAGAAAAGAAAATAGATGGATATAACAACAAGGATGGCAATCACCGTCATGATGAGAGGACGGTAGAGTTGAATCGTTGGTGTATTGAAACATAAAAAAATCATGACCACAATCCCCAATACAATCCACAAGGCCATGACATTATCACCGGTCGCTGATGCCGATTGATCAATTAAAAATTGTAGATTTTGCACTTGTTTAGATTCTTGAAGTTGTTTTTGGACACAAGATTGCACCAAGGTGGCGGCAATTTCTTGATAAAAAGAATTACCTATCACCAATGCCTTTTCACTAATTTCAATCACATTTTGATTGGTCAAATCGACCACACAATTAAGAATACTTGTATTTGAAATCCGCATGACTTCTTCAATATATTGAGAAATAACATTCTCCGTTTCTGCGACCGATCCAACATGAAATCCTGTCAAGGATGCTCTAGCGGCTTGTTCCAATTTCGATTTTAATGTTTGTTGTTGAGTGACGGAAAGAAAGGAATCGTGAAAACATTCCGCATTGACTTCCACATTGATTTTTTGATAAATTCGATTACCAAACAATGTCGACCCAGATCCAATGTTAATGACATTGGAATTTGTCATTCGTGTTTCACAATTCGATACCACTTCACTCATCACCTCTTGAAGCACAGACACTGTCGTCTTGACTGCATTTTTGGAAGAAATTCGATTAAAGAAACTCATCTTTTTTATTCATCTAAGAATAAAAAAATTGTCGAACAAAGAAAGAGATGTCAGGTTTTAGCATTCAAATCGATAGCATCTATCGGAATGTTAGCGAATATCCCAATTCTACGGACTTTGTGGTCTATAATTCAACTTATGGCTCCACAAATCTCCAATATTATATGGAAAATCGTATATATTATCAATATCGATGGTATGGAAATAATCGATTGTGGTTTCCAGGATATCCCTATGTCCAACTTCAATTTCAAGGTACTATTTCAGGAAATACTCTTACCGTCACCAACATTCTCACGACCGAATATAATGGAAAAACAACCGGTAATTTGTATATCGGGTTAGTCCTCACCAATGTTCTTTTAAGTGTGACCACGCCCATCACCATTGCAGCAGGAACAACAATTATAGCGTTTGGAACAGGTACGGGTGGTAGAGGCACTTATACCGTCTCGATCACCCAAACAGTAGCGTCCACGGTAATGACCAGTGAATATAATTCTGCCTATCAACCCAATAATGCCATTCTTTCCACCTGTTCGAATATCATTTCCACGACTATCTTTCAATTACCTGCCAACTATGCCGCAAGAGATGTTAATTTCTTTGATGGTCTTTTATTTGCCGTTCCCCAAACATACACTCCCTATTCGACGCTTACTGGCATCTTTGGTGAAGTTGGTGAATCGTCTCTTTTACCTGTATATGGTATTGTCGGTGTGAAAGTGGAATCTCAAAATGTCGGATTCCCCGATACACTCAATCAATATAATACATTGGTCTATATCGATCCACCACCTTTTGGGGGAGAACAAGCCACCGCCTATGCCACGTTTGGATCTGCCCCTACCCCCACCGGTTGGGATCTTCTCTCCATCACCATGACCAATTATGGAAGTGGGTATATACCCTCCTTCCCTCCCTATATTTTTATTCAAACCTCTGTGTATCAAGGAACATCCACCATTTCTGCGTATGATCCTGTATTTAATATTATTACCTTGGAATCCTCCCTTTCCACCAATCTACTCACAACGGGTAGATTACCCTTTGCCATCTTTAATCCCTCGAATCTTTTGGAAAATAATTTGAATGTCTTGGGTACGAATCTTTATCTCAATATTTATAGTCAAAATTATACCGCACAAGCCTATCTCCGAAACGGTATGTGCACGAATTTCTGGATTCAAAATGTAACGGAAGGATGGACACAAAAAATCCTCGACTTTGTAGATGAAAATTTTCGTTTTGTAGAATTGACCTACCCCATGATTACCACAGACTCTATCTTTACTGCTCTCTTTATCGGAACGATCGAAGGTACGATACTTACGGTGGTCTCTACCCTATCAGGGACAGTGTCCGTCGGTCAATTGATCTCTTCCATTGGCACCCTCTCTTTTATTTATGACACTGTCATCCTTGAACAAATCTCCGCTTCCGTATTTGTTATCAGTACTCCTCTTACGGTTTCGACTCCCACCGTATTCATCACCAAAACCATTGTACAATCGTCACAAGCCTCCAGTAGTTATGTCTATGACATGAACGATCTTATCCAGGTTCGAGAGACTAGTGTTAATTCCACAATTTTTCAAAGTCAAGGAACTAGTGCCTCTAGAGCCATTTACGAATATAAATTTTCTCAACATCATGAGTACTCGTATGCGGTGGGAGATATCGTGTACGCCATTCCCACCACCACCACCACATTTTCGACATCACTCCTACAAGGATATACCTATGCATCGTATTTGGTGACTGAGGTTGCCTTCTCCTCGATCCCCGCTTATCAAGACATGTTGGATATTACCTCGATGAAACTCTTGAATCCGGGTTCCAGTTACGCCAATCATGCCGAATGTTTTTTGATTCCTTCCACCACAACGACCTTTGCCTCTTCGTATAATACCATTCGTATTCTAAAGACGGCGTACGCCGTCGAACTTGATTTCACCAACCCGAGTAGTGTTATTGCCGCCAGTATGATTCAAAGTCAAAATTCGACTCACCAAAATCCGGATATTTTATCTTATATTGTGTATGCTCCCAAACACTATACCTTTCCTATTCCCGAATCCACAACCTCTTCCACGTCTTTCCAAGCCTCTTTTACCCTCAATAATCAATTCAACACCGTTCAAGGAAGTATTAGCAATACAACACTCAATGTCACTTCCATCACACCTCCTTCTGTCGGTAATCTCGCTATCGGTCAATATATATATGGAAGTACGGTTCAAGAAAATACAGTCATTACAGGATTTTTATCAGGAACGGGTGGTATAGGGACGTATAGAGTGAATAACAGTCAAACGGTATCACCTTCCACTCTTTCCATTTATAAAGGGACGAGTGGATCCAATATGTTGATGACGGCCAACAATTCCTCGCCGACGGCGACTGAACTTTTAGCAGGAGACAATATTCCAACGTATGCAAGTGTTATTTCCACGTCCACTGGTATTAATACGTACAATGTTTATTTCCCCGAAACATTCTTGACGATCCTCGATACCACCTTATTCACGGTATCTTTACCCCTGTTTTCAGGTCCACAACTAATTTCAGTAACTGGGTATATAGAAGGAGATATTTTCAATGTAACAGCCGTCAATCCACCCCCTGCTACCCCTGTGGCGGTTGGTCGGATCGTCACCGGCAATGGAATTACGTATAATACAAAAATCACACAAATCTTGACGGGTGTCGGTGGTATTGGTACTTATCGAATTTCGGAACCTCAATATATCGACTCTCAAACCATGTATATATCCACCTTTGTCAAAACATTTTATGGTACCATTCCATATTCATCCACGCCAGGTGTGGTAGCGGGATCCATCCTATCTCTTCCCAGTCCAGTCTCGGGATTAGCCGCCAATCAGTTTTTGACTTCTCCCCTTTTAAATTTACAATCCAAACTCGTGACCTCTCTCAATCCATTGAAATGGAAAATTACACAATATTTGGATACTGAAACCGTCACCCCGTATACATTGAATAATGGAGCGACAAGTCCCTATCTAAGTCGTATTTTTGATGTTCCTACGTTTTATGTCTCTTTCCGATTCCTCTCGTTTATTGAAAATTTTCTTTTCTATGACTTGTATAATCTCGATTATGGATTTCAAAATATATTCAACTTTATTACGAATGATGAAGTGGTTGGAAATGTGGTCAGTAGTATTTATGATACTTCTCCTCCCTACATTATTCTTCCCGATACCTATATAGAACTTATCCCCGTCAAACAACGACGTATTGGATTGGATATGCCATTGATTGCCGATAAACAACCGGCTTGTTATACCATCAATCTTGTCAGTTTATCCATTCCTAATCAACCTATTGTCGGATTTTCAACGTTGCCATCGTTCTTTCCGTATATATTAGTGGAAATGCAAAACACCAGTGGACTTTCGAATTCGATACAACCCATTACAAGTAATAATCCGCACACCAACACCACAACCTTTGTTTGTCTTATCGGAAATCCATTGAATCAAGAAATCTCCAATTTCTTGGTCGTCTACGCCTTTCAATCCGTGACGATGAAATTTTTACCCGGAGATCATATCCGAGTCCGTATTGCTCTTCCCAATGGTGACACCATGCTCTATGTGTATGATGAAGAAAATGTCATCTTTTCAAAAAATCCTCAACTCGCCGATCTTGCCTTTCTGTCCAATTTTTATACCACCTTTCCAGCAAATAATATTACGTTGAATTTATCCTTTTCAAGATCTCAATCTTAATTTTGGAGACGTCCTAATTTTGATAATTCACTTTGGATATAATCGGGAATGGCACTTTCCGGGATTTTGTAGGGTACCGTAATTAAATCAATTCCATTCTTTTTACACAATTCTTGTTTAATCAAATCTCGATATTGTTGAGCATAAAACGTTTCCTTGGTCGAATGCATAAAGGGTGTGTATTCATAATGTTGTCGACCATTATATTCAATCGCTAATTTTAATTCCTCGTTATAACAATCCAATTCCAAATTTTCTCTGGTGACTGGATTTTGTAAAAAATGGGGTCGAACTTTTTCAAACGGTTTTCCAAAATACTCCTCCATAAATTCCTTGCACACTTTTTCTCCTTTTGAACATTTCGGTCGTTGTTGTGGTGGTTGGTGGTCTGAGTTTGGGGCTATTGTATTCTCTACATTATTCTCTACATTTCGAGAGGGTGCGAAAGAGGAGGAATCGTACGCAACAGAAGACGGATGACGGGTAAGAAATAAGTAAAGGAAATGATTGAATAAACCATGAGCAGAATCGGTCGGTAAAGACTCTAAGGAATCGGACATGATGGGTTCTCTGGAAATTCTGGAAATTCTGGAAATGGACTCATACATACTTTTAATTTTCTTTTGAATCCAAACCACCATCCACCAAATGATAACAATAACAATAGCCCATACCACAATACGACATAATAAAGAAATATATATATTGTTATCATGTCTCTCCATTGTTTTATCCTCTTGGTGAAGATGCTTACGAACCGGAAATAAAAGTTTTAAAAGACGAAACAATTCCAAGAGTTCCTGGACGATACATCGTATCATACCAAAACATGTTGGTTTCATCATTCTTTCTTTTCTCTTTTTTATTAAAAAAAAAGAAATTTATTCCATTCTTTCTATACCCTCTTCTTGTTGTTTTTTCCGTTTTTCTATTTCAAGAGCCATTTTGTTCAAAACATCCGCATCCTGTCCCCCTTGAAATATTTCCGCTGTCCCTCTATAATTTATACTTTTGATGGCTGGCTTTTTATTATTTTTTTTTTTCATTTCATCATCTCGTTGTTTCATCTTTCTTAACTTTGACGGTAAAGAAATGGATTCATCATAAGGTTTATTATTATTATTATATTTGGAAGAATTCCCCCCCATATTTATTTTGATTTCTTTCTTGTTTTAAAAATAATTTATTATAAAATTTAATTCATAAAATTTAATTCATAAAATTTAATTCATAAAATTTAATTCATAAAATTTAATTATTATACTCTCTCTCCTACATAATTAATTAACTGAATAAGAAAAGTATTAAAAACAAAACATGTCTAAATTTCTAAATGATCTTTGTACTCTTATGGAATCACCGGAATTTCTATATCTTCGTCAACAATACATGAAAGAATGGAGTGATGTGGAAACCATGTTTATGTATATTTTCATGTATGAATATATTACCAAGGAATATCAACAACGATTCCATCGAAACATCAAGAAAGAGGAAATGATACACATTTTACAACGTATTTTTTCTCATCGGGAATTACGACAACAAGTCGTTCAACTATTTCGAAGTTATCAAAATCACGCCAATACGATTCTTTCTTCTTCCCCCCCTCCGAACGATGATAACCATAATCTCATTCGTCGTTTACCTTCTTATATTTTCAAGAAAGAGAATGAAAATCAGGACCTTTTGTAGTTAGACAATAACAATGCGGGAAGAGAAGTGATCCATGGATTGGTTCTCTCAGGGTATGGATTGATTGTACTCGGCAGTGCATTTCATAAGCGAGTCCTCGGAATTCTAAAAAACACGATGTTTTACTTTCCAGCCATAAGATGACCAATAAAAGGTGCCGTCACCATAAGGATCGCAACGATAATAACTATAAGAAAAATCCACCAAATAGAAATTGAATTCGAAGTAGACGAGGAGGATGAGGAGGATACGTTGGAACCGGTATTGGTATTAGTATTGGTTTTGGTGTTGGTGTTGGTATTGGTTGGGGGACTGGGACTTGGACTTGGATAGGGTGTATAGAGTATAGGTATATTAGATGTTGAAGGTGTTGTAGGAGTATCACTTGTTACGGTATCCGACATGTGTCAATGTTTTTATAATAAAAAAAAAATTATTTTATAAAAATCATAAAAGTTGGAAGAGACCTTATCCACATGGTCGATTGATGAAGAAAGGATGACAGAAAGGCCCTTTGGTTTGGGTCAATTTGCATTTGCCTATCCCCCCCCCAACATCCCTTTAGTATTTAACTGTTATTATAAATTACTATAAATTATCATAAATTCTATAAATTTTTATTCCTATTTAATAGGCCTTCAAGTCGTATCATGTCTTCGGACCATATGTCTTCTTTCCCCGATATCGAAAAACTATTCACGACATGCACCGGGATCGTCCATGCATAATCTCGTTCCGGCATTTTATACATATGGTCACCGTAACGGTCATGTACGGTAATCACCGTTGACAGACGGTACATGGCTTCTCGATTCCTATTCAACACGAGTTGTCTCTCAAAAAGATTTTCAAGACAAATCAAAGGTATTTTTTTGGATTGGCAAGGCAACCATCCACCAAAATATCGACGAACAAACCAGTCATATCGTATCGGGTTTTTTGTATTGACGGATTCCAGTTCCCTGTTTTTTTTAAACACCAATCTACGTAACACCTTGATTATATTGGTTATGTCCGAATCGGTGGCTGGGAAGGGCTCAAGACGTCGTGGAAAGTTCTCCATGAATGCCATAAACATATCATCACGAAAATCATGATCCAAAAGATGTTTCCATACCTCTTCTTGTATTGTTGTTGGGGAAGAAGAAGATTCGTTCATTATGATACATGGTAATGGTACATGGTCTTCCTGCTGTCTTATTGTATGAGCAAATGTCTCGAGATCACCTCCCGCCTCCACAATGGCATTCGCTTCTATCATTTTCCGTACCTTGTACAATTCATAGAGAAGATGGTCGGATTCGACACTTTGTTTGTAATGATATTTACAATAGACAGAGGTCATATGTTGATGTCGTTCATAAAAGGAGTATTTGGGTGCAGCATGACATTCAATACAACCGTGGTGGTCACAATAATAGACATCCCGATGATGGAGAGGACGGAAATTGTGACATCCTCGTTCCACACATTGTTGTAAACAATCACCACAGAACAATTCCGATTTTGAACGTTGATTCCAACATCCCATTGTCGTACAACGATGCGATATACAATAGGAATGAAGATCATCATACTTGTATTCTCTACAATCTGGTGCATGACAAGTATGACCTACACAATACATGGAATCGACCATTCGAGATTCGAAACACGTATTTCCAATCTGATGACAAAGGAGAGTGCACTCGTTGCAGGTGGTCGAATGATCTAGACGAGACCCGGTGGAACAGCGTACACAATAGTGATCCATACAAAAGGAATGAAAATATTGATAACGAAGCAATTTTCGTACGTTAGGACAACCGTCTTTTTCACAACCACATTGTTTGCAAAAGGACTTTCCCAAGGTCCTTGGTGCGGAACAGGTCGGAGATTCGCATCGATGTTCCCGGCAATACAAGGAAGAGGGAGGATACGATTTTTGCTGTTGACAATCCTTTATTTCACATTGATGAATTTTACCGTTCCATATATAATCCATAGAATTCATAGAATTCATGAGAAATGACCGGAGACAAGTTATTTCCTGTTATAATTTTAAAACATAATTTTAAAACATAATTTTAAAACATAATTTTAAAATAATCGACATGTTTTGAAATTTAAAAGGATAAAAAAAATCCAAATTCTATTTCGCACAATTTCATTAGAAGTGGATCTCGTAGAAAGATAAAATTTGGTAAAATTCGTTCAAAAGATGGTGGAGTTTATTTTCCAAGGGTGGATTATATTCATGAGCGAGTAATTGAGGTAATTCATGGAATAAATTCAACTCATCCATAACTCGATTATATAAAATTCTTTCCTTTCTTTCTCTCATCGTATAATAGTGATACGTTTTTTCAAAACCGTTCATTTTTTAAAATGATTCATTCATAAGAAGGATATATTTCTATTTATTGTTGGTCTATAAACTCCTTCTTAAGAGGGGTCGTATTACATCGAAACTTTGAATATTATAATACAAGGTCCTCCTCTCCGAGTCTCCCTCGACGATGTACTTCTTGCATCCATTGATTTCTAAGTCTGACTTTGCTTTGTTGTACATGTTGATCTAAATCAAGAAGAGCATTGTGTTGATATCTTGAAACAAGAACGAAATGAATGATGGAACTCAGCACGGCTGGAATTTCACTTTTCCAATACATATTTTGATTCTCTAATTTTCCAAGCAAATGAGTAATTTCATCCTCTGGTATATAGTGGATGGGTGGTTGTTGTGGAAATGGTGGCAACTGTCCCAATACTCTTAAATTCTGCAATAAGACCCTAATATTGGCTCGAATACCTTCTCGGGTTAAAAATTTTTCAAACCCTTCCACTGGATTATCTATAATCCAATTATATAAATAATAGAGAGAACGAGGAATTTCCGATACCGCTTCCGTTTCCACAAAACAATCATAACCAAAATCATTCAACATCTGGTTAAACTCGCTGACTTTTAAAAGATTCGGTCGTCCCTTGACGGCAGGTCTTTGTTGTCGTTGTTGTAATTGTGCTTGATATTGTGCATCCATAACTATTTTTGAACGTAAGAGCATATGAACTAATCGATTTAATTTTAGTTGACACCCATCTCTAATCTTTTGGAATTTTAATTGTCGAAACGGGAGAATAGAATCTTCACCAATAGAATAGGTCATCCATAAGTTTTGAACAGGTCCAATGCTTAGTTGTCTATCTCGGGTCTTTGACGACATTTTTAAAAACAAGTTTCTTTCTTTTCTCTTTTGAAATATTTGAAATTTTTTATATTTTTCTATTTAATCGATCGCAAGCAATATTTGAAATATAAAATTGACATTATATAGTCTATAATATCAAACCATTGCTTGAATTTATCGAATCAAATTATATTCAAACTATATCACACCATTATTTGTAATTATTCATTATTTGAACTCATTGAATTGATTTTTATTTCATTTCACTATTTTATTTTATCTACAGAACGACCAAGAACAAAACAAAAAAAAATAAAATAAAACTAAAAAAAACTATAAAAACAATGTCAAGCATCATCCTCATGGACAATAACAACAATATGGAAAAGAGGGCCGAGACGTACGAAACACAATTGGAGGAGAGGGGGGATCCAGACGAGATTATGCAAGTGATGGAACATCCTCGTATGAAGAGGGAACGAGAGACTGTCAAATTTATGGGGGAGAGTACTGATTATCGTCCCGAAGATCGATCTCATGTCCCTCTAACGTTGGACACGATAAGTATGGGCATGGTAGGTAAGAGTAAGAATCTCCGTCATACCTCGACGATTGGACGCACTGTCGGCACGTTGGGAGGAAGTTGTGTGAGAGGAGTTTTCGGTCAGGATGCAGCCTTTTCAGAAATATACCGAGATGAAGAACGGGATATGACGGCACTTGTGGGTATTATCGCCGATGGACATGGACAAAAGGGAGAAGACGCCTCAAGAATGTGTATCGAAGGTCTTCAACGATCACTCTTGACACCCACTCGAATGCGACTTTTGATCGATATGTTAGTCCTTGGAGAAAGTGTCGCTATTCGTGAAGAGATACAATCCTGTTTTCTATCGTTGGATGAAGAGGTATGTGATGCGGTCGAGTTGGGGGGATCCACACTTACAGTGTTTATGGTTCTTCATGACCATCTTTCCAACCGAATCTTCGTAGTGACCTCGAATGTTGGGGACAGTCCCCTACTTCTCATCCGGACATCCGATGGCAAAGTGGGAGAAATGACTACTCCTCATTCATGGGATTCCATTAACGAACGTCAAGTCCATATCAAGGCGTCTCGCCAAGCAGGTCGAAAGATCCCCGACGTTATTTATAGTCGCTGGAATACCGAAAACCGTAGAACGATTGCTGATGTCCATGGATTGTTTCGTCCGATTCCAATGTTCAGGGGAAACACCGACGAGATTGACGAAATCAATCGCCAACATGTCATCAAAACGATGCGTCTACTCGGAAAAAGACCAGGTGGAATTCAGAGTCGAGTCCGAAAACTTCAGAAAGTTCAACGACGAGGATCGATTTCTATACCGACGACTTCTATGTCCACGACTTCTATGTCGTCGTCTGTACCGATTTGGGAGGATGATGTGATGGAGGGAACGGGTCATGAAAATTTTGGATCGACCCCTCTGGAAATCAACGAAATCACAGGCGAAATGACCGGGGGTCCCCAGATGACTCGAAGTCTTGGAGAACGACGCTACAAACGACCCCTTCATGATCGTGTACCTCTTCTCACATCCATACCAAGTGTTTCCATCTTGGAGTGCTGGGGTGGTGTTTCGACACAGTTTTCAGTCGTAGCGTTTTCCGATGGACCCGGTGACGCACTCTATCATAGTGAGTTTGGGGAGAAGACCAAGGAATACTTTGATATGCATAAACGGGATAAAAAAGAGGGAAACGCCCAAGGTCTCGCAGATCAACTTTTTAAGGCGGTTCAAGAAGAAGGGTCTTTTTTCTTTGGGACTCCTCGATGGGATGATATGAGCATGATATGTACCACCTTTACTATACAACCCCTACAAGGATAATAAATTTATTAATGTTTACGGTACTTTGACGTTGTTATTATAGTATAGAAAGTTATTTGATAATTCAAGAAAAGAAATAGATAGAGAAGATAGAGAATAAAAAGTTCGATGTGACGTTCTATTTTTGTCATGACAAAAGATAGTGAATGATAAAAAAACAAGTAAAGAGAGACACTCATCAACAAGACTGTTTTGAGGAAAAACAAGGGACGAAATTCCTTATCCTCTTTTATTTTGACGAAATCAACATAAATACCTGTGTACCCGCTATACGCTATTCCCATACAAAGTCCAAGGATACCCAATATTTTATTCACATATAATAATAATTTAGATCGAGATAATGATGCATTGACAGGATGTTTTGTTTTCGGATCATCGGTGTAATCCACATAATATATCCATGGTTTTGTTCGAATTATATCATGGACCTCGGTTTCTTTTTCCAAGTCATTCATTCGATGGTACGACTTTGCTATATTTGTTAATCTTGTCATACGCAATGGTTCATCCATATTGGGTTCATTGGTTAGAATTTTCAAGGCACTCTCCACATCACTCTCCGCAATTAATTTTCCAACTTTGGTTTGAAGTTGTCGCCGAGTGAGACGTCTTTGATTCGACATTTTTAAATGATAAACTTTTTTATAATTTAAAAATTTTTATTATTTACGTTATTTATGTTTTTGAACGACGGGGAGGAGGACAAAAAACAAGAAAGAAAAAAAAAAGATGTCTGTTTTTAAAAGTAAATAAAACATTACTATGAAGCGAGTGGAACCTTCTATCCATCCGATTGTAACCGTCAATCATCACGATTACCGCATTGCCTTTCTTTTTCAAGCCATTTTCACAAGTCTCGTCGTCACGATGGCCTTGATTATGATTGATATGATGACCTATTTATGGGAATATTATCATCCACATACAAAATGTTGGTATATGAAATATATCATTTATTCTATTTGTTACTTTTTAGGAACACTGTTCATCATCTATGTATTATTATGGGTATTTGGTTATGGTATTTGTCTTATGCCTCCCATGTTCTCTACCTCGATGCCCTCCTCGTCTTTGTCTTTATCCATGAAAAAGTTGACATAATAATTCCACCTTTTTTTTACCCAATTTACGAATTGCTCCTCCTTCTTTGCCGGTGTTCATCTCCTCTACTTGTTTTCGTTTCGATAACAATTGTTGACAAAACATGGTCAATGTCCTTGTTTTTGGTTCTTCCTCCTCTTTACTCTCCTCATTTTCCAATACAATATCAATAATTCGATGAGCGAGTCGTTCCGAAATGCCCGGTACACTTGCCACCACACTCACTAGAAAAGAAAAGGGGGTCGTATATTCTTTTTTGGAGGGAATCGATGTAATACATCCTTCTTTCTTTCTATCCAGTCCTCCATGATTGACCTCATCCCCCTCTCTTGGTTTTAACCAGTTTACACATAAACATAAACATAACATGACAAAATGATGGGCATCGGGAATCCAAAACACCGAATGACGTTGATGGTCATGTCGTTGGGTAACAAGTCGAGAAGTAATATATTTCCATGTCGTTTCAATCTCCTGGTAAAAAGAAGAGGAAGAAGAAGAAGAAGATTTGAAATTTTCAATGACCCAAATTACATCCAATCCATCATACGAGGTTGATGTGGATAAGGATTCAATTCGTTCATGTTGACTTTTCCATCGACCATCCTTTACACTTTGCCATAAATCTTGACCCTGTTTCCTTTCAATCATCATCCGAAGTTTCCAAATGTCTTCTTCCCCCTCCTTCTTTTCATAATCATCACAACAGGTATAAATATGAGCATCACCAACCGGTAAATTTTGAACCTCCCATTCCAAGGCATCCCCCATTTTTCTCTTCAATTCAAAAAGTTTTTCTTCCAATGCATCGGGTTTTGGATTATGGCTCATGATTACATTTTTTCTTAATAAGGAAACGACCCCTAACGAAAGAGAAGAAGCAGTAGGAGGATCGTTCAATCGTTCCAAAATAGAAAGAATTGCTGCTTCACGATAGTCGATGACTAATTTCACTCTCATTTCTAGTCTCTTTATTGTACAGATAGGTATTATATATGTATTATATATATTATTATATATATTATTATATACATAATCTTTTATTATATATACTAACTATTATATACATAATCTTTTTTTATATATACACTATTATATACATAAATTTTATGTTTATGGAATTTTAACAAATTCTTTCTTTTTCTTGTTTATCAATAGGAAGGAAATAATGAGACGTCGAAATGAGGATATTAAAATAAGATACAAATCGTATTTCTCATTATTACCACATCCGGACTATCCATTGATTGATGCTCCATCACCTCCTCCTCTCCATGGAGAAGTCAAAATAGGATACATGATATTTGAACCAAACCATTCTTCTTCCACCTATGGGCTCTATAAATTCTATGAATTGTTTTCTTGTTGTGGTGGTCGTTTGAAAAGAAAAAAAAGTCAAAACGTTTATGCCTATCAATATACCGTATACAAACTTGCACCTTAATCCCATTTGTTGGCATCATATCCACCACGACAGGTGTAGGATTTACAATTATATTTTTGTTTCTTTCCTAGTTTTTCTGGATTCATCAAGGGAAAGGGTCCTTCACAACGACTTACTTGCATTTCCAAAGCATGAGCACGTTCAGGTGAAACTTGAAAATGAATGGAATCGTTATAGTTATCCAATGTATTATAGGTCGTATCCGTTGTGATATCAGGAGTCGATACGATGCCTTGTGTTGATGATAACGATGGTGAACCAACATAGGTTTCTTTTTCTTGAATCATCGAATTTTTGACCGATCTTGGTGGATTGCTTACGTGTTTTTGATCTTCTTGAAATGATTTAGGTTGAATTTTTTTTCCACGGTTGGTAAAAAAAAAACGATTCAGTACAAACAAAATAATAATAATAATGTCTATAATGATGAGGATTAAAGAGGCCATTTTTCTTTTATAATAAAACAAAATAATAAATTCTTACTTGTAAAATTGACGAGAATGTCTGTGTAGAAGGAATTATTTTTAAATTTATAAATTTAAAATTTACCAAAAGAAAATAACAAACAGGCCATCCCTCCCATGAACAATCCCATAAAAATTCTTGAATATTTGGGAAAACTTGGATACATCATTGAACAAAATGAAGAAGAACAGTCATCACCGATTCCATCGATATCACCAATATCACCAATATCACCAATATCATCGACTACTGTTATTGTTCCTAGTACAACAACGGATGCACCAACAACGAGTATACCGACGAGTACAACAACAAGTACAACAACGAGTAGAACTTTACAACGACCCGAATTTTTCATTAAATTTTGGTCTCGAGGTACGGATCTGAAAAAGAAGGAGATGAAAAAATACAATCTACCTGCGAATACTCCAAAATTATTGAGTAATTTTGCGGAAACGCCGGTCGAATGGAATCATCATATGTATCCTACCGTGGAACATGCCTTTCAGGGTGCGAAATATCTATTTTCGACACTCCCTTCTTTCGAAAAGGAGTTTCGTATTGATGAAAGTATCGGTCTTCAATCTCCAACGGTTGCGAAAACAATGGGTTCAAAGACAGGAATGAAGAAAAACAAGGCTGTTCTCAATATTGTCGAATGGGATTCCCAAAAGAATGATATTATGCAACAACTGATTCAAGATAAGATTAAACGTCACGATAGTATTCGTTCTATTCTACGATCGTGTCATGAACATCATATTCCATTGTTTCATTATTCAAAAGATGATCGTATATGGGGATGTATTATAGATGAAGAAGGGAATAGGAAAGAAGGGGATAATCTATTAGGAAAATTGTTTATGGACTGGACGATGAAATAAAGAATCAAGTCCTTAGGCATTCAGAAGAGGTACATATTCAAACAAAAAAAATATTTTTGGACCGTTGGTTGTGACGGTAAGACTGTAGGTACGACTAAAAAAGTTATTGGGATTACCGATTTTGGTCGACACACGTACAATCGCTTGAGTAATCATCGCATAAATAATCTGATCCAATTCCAAGGCTTGGATTGTCGTGGGAGTAAACCATGACACAATCAGACCATTTTCGATATTTATAAAATTGGAGATATCGACAAAAACATTTTCGCCATCGTTAAGACAAAGAAAGGATGCGGAGCAGGTACCAATAGGCGTCGTGGATCCGACTTTGTAAAGAGGGGCTCGTGCAGCAATCGATGCCGAGGGTGGTGCTCCCGTAATAGAGATCACAGGTAATTCGACCAAATTAGTAACGAATTCTTCCACATCAAGATAATATTGATATACACTGGTCATTTTGGAGTATTATTGAAAATTGGAAAGAGAAGGAATTATACAGATATGAAATTTCCTTCTCTATATAAGGAACAAAGAAAAGATTTTTGAAGAAAAATAAATATAATCTCTATATAATATATATAGAGATTATATTCTATAGAGATACTATAGAGATATTATACTATAGAGATATTATACTATAGAGATATTATACTATAGAGATATTATACTATAGAGATATTATACTATAGAGATATTATACTATAGAGATTTATAGATTATTTCCCAATTCAGACGGTTCTCGTAAGGTTCAAATCATTTTCAATACTTGATTTTATGAATTAATTTAATCATTCTTTTGAATAAGATTCTTTCGAAAGTTGGATATTTTTTGAAAAAGAGGAGGATGAGTGATAATCAAAGAATCCCAAATTTTATCCAACGTCGTAGTCACGACATGTTCATATTCATCCTTTTCTTTGCCTTCATACCAATCTTCACGGTGATATTGCCACACAATGGATGTTTCATTCGTATCTCGAATAGAGATTAAATACAAATCCCATAAATCGGATTTTGGTCCTTCCTCATCGAAACCGTCATGATCGAGCGTTTCATGAACAATATCCACTCCTTGATATCCATTCGTTGCCCGTTGTACCACCTTTTGGGCCAAACTCGAGAGTGTACTCATGTGAATCATGATCGTATGTCTGTAAAAATAGAAAAATAAAAAAGTATCAATTATTTTTTATTTTACTTCTTATTTCTTTTAATTTCTTTTCTTTTTTGGATATCATCATTTTTATTTTTATAGAATTTGGACGATTTGGGATAATAAATATCCGTCAGAAGGGGTTGTACTTGTATCGGGAACATTAAAGGAATTAAAATATACAGTATTACTGTCGGACTTGTATAAAGGGTTATCGGGCCACATGATAGCAGGAGAGGGGGTAGAACCCGGTGTTGTATTTTGATATCGTGCTACATTACTGATTCGAAGATTGGTGATATAAACATCTTTTACACCAGGATTATTTAATTTACTATTTACGTAATAATTCAAATTACCAAAAATCAAATTTTGGATATAATTCGTATTATTTAAAAAACCAATGTTATTTGAAGATTTGTTGGTATAAATAGGATTTTTTGTACTGTTGGTATCTTTTGGCGTGACCATAATCGAATAACTATTGGTCGAGGATGTTTGATCATACTGAATAACAAAACTCACCCAACCATAACTATAGGCAACATTTCCATTATCTAAACCACCGGACAATCCAGTCGAGCTAGGATTACACGCCACTCGTCCACTCAATTGTTTATCACCCAGTATAATAGAAAATCCAGGGCTCCCTTGACCTTTATAAATATCAGCACCAGTATAGGTAATATCACCAATAGGAATAGAAGAAGATCCATCAGAGGTAATAAGATAACCAGATGAGTAAGATCCTGGTATATAAACAAAAAATTCAATTGTCCAACTATTTTTAAATGTATTCACGGGAAATCCTTTCATATGAAGATAGGATAAATTACTTGGAAAATACAAACCATTGGTATTGATACCGTCGGAATAAGGTAACGTTTTAATATAGCATTCGACTCGAGCATAGGAAATCGGAGCCGTCGGGTTCTTACAGTAACATGTCATATCCACATCGATTTCATCGTTACATGAATACAATTTTTGGTCTGAATCTTTTCCATAAGCACATGCAGAATAAGTATCCCCGTTCGGTTTCCCATTATAATCTACAGAGTTTATACATGTGTTATAACATGTTTTTTTAGATACTCCGTCTTTCTTATAATTTTTTTGGTAGAGTGGAATAGGACTTGGACTTGGTGTTGGACTTGGACTTGGTGTTGGGATGGACGTAACATTTGGATTTGGACTTGAATCTGGACTGGGAGTGAGATTTGTACTTGGATCTGGACTGGAGGTGAGATTTGTACTTGGACCTGGGCTGGGAGTGAGATTTGAAATATCGGATGCACCAGAATCCGATTTGGAGGAAGAGGAACCAGAATCCGATTTAGAGGATGAATCCGATTTAGAGGACGAATCCGATTTAGAGGAAGAGGATTGTTTCCTAACATAATAAATGATAAGACCTACAAAACCAGCAAACAATATAAACATTAGGGTATTTTTTTTATCCTGACGTTTCGGAATAGATGACATGGGACGCATAGATGACATGGGGCGCATAGATGACATGCGAGGAGGCATGAATGGTGAAGAGTAGGGTGCCCAACCCATAAAGTCGGAATATGAATTCATCTTATAATAATAATTTGTTTATATAGAGATTAAATAAAAATGATGTGTTTTTTGAAATCCAGTTGTTTAAAAATAGGATAGAGTAGGAAGATGAAAAGGGTCGATTCAAGAATAAAAAAAAAAAAGACGAAAATTTTAAATCTAATTTTTAAATTTTAAAATTTTATAACCAATTTTCTTATTAGAAACAACAAACAACAGGGAATGATGGGAAGGATGGAAATGGATCTTTTGAACGTTTCCATGGATGCAATGGAGAAGGGGATTCCGTTTACAGAGGTTTATAAAACTCCTGAAACTCTCGAACCTATCAGTCTTCCCGGTCTTCCGACTACACTCTATATGGTGTTGGATCGCAGTGGGAGTATGTGGGGAAAGCCTGTTGTGGAGGGTTATCGGGAACTTTTACGAGAACACAAGACATTGGCTGCGAATCATGAGGACTATCGTTTCACGTTGGTTACGTTTGCGGATGAAATGAAGATTGAAATCGAGAATCAGAATATCAAGGATGTGTCGGAGGAAATTCGATATGTTCCAGGGGGTATGACGGATTTGTGGAATACGTTATGGAAAGTGTTGGAGATGGTGAGCGACTCGTCTCGTCGTCATATTCTTTTTGTATTGACGGATGGGGAGAATACGGTAGACACATCCTATTCCACCGACGATATTTCAAGAGAAATGGAAAGAAAAAAGGAATTGGGAATCACGATTAGTATTGTTTGGATTGGGAGTAATGGGGGACAAGGTTTGGGAACTCACGTGGGTGGAAATGAACACACCACTCTTGATTTCGATGATGCGTATATGTTACAGGCCATTCGTTCCGGAAGTGGTGCCGTACGTCGTTATGTGTCAGGAGGGACAGAAACGATTGAATTCACAGATTTGGAAAGAGATATTTCCATGGGAGGTACAAGGCGAAGTTGTACTACGTCCACAATTGATCTTCGCCAAGGTCGATTTCCGGACCGTATGACATCATCACCATCACCCGACAACATCGTATTGGACCAATCATGGATTGATTGGGCCGGGGGTGGAGGTGGAGGTGGTTATAATAGACGTACTATTCCAGAGTTGTTTTCTACCGATCATAGAATAAATGATGGAATAAATGATGGAATAAATGATGGAATAAATGATGGAAGAATCGATTTTCAAACGTTTCCAAACAATGATTATAAAGAATAAACAAAGAATAAATAAGCCTATCTATTTTATTAGGAAAGAGGATAAGAAGAGGGTGGTAAAAGAAGATAAAAAAAAGAGGTATCGGGAATGGGCAAAAGTATTTTTTCGTTGATGGGGACAGGAATCGTTTCTATAGTTTCGATGAGGAGAGGAGCATCTTGTGGTAAGAGGGGCATTCTCTGATATTGTTTCCAAAACCACCATTGTTTTGTTGCCTCTTCTTTGGAGGAATAAATGTAAACCCATGCAAAATAAGGATAATATGGATTTTCGTCTTTATTAAAATTCCATGCAAATGGAATCGGCGTTCCGTGACTATATTTTTTCACTGTACGATATTCTTTGGGAATATTATCATTAGAGAGTAAAGAACCGTAGAATAAAGGAGTGGTTTGCCACGAATCGGTGGAAAGACGAGGAAGGATTCGTCGACAAAATGTTTTCCAGGGCAACACGGTACAATTCGGATACTGAAGTGATAAGGAAAAATAGGATTGAAGAATGGAAGGAAGCAAAAGAGTTTGGTTGGAAACATTCCAAAATGCTTCTAGTTTATCTGGATTCATACTTGTTTTGTTTTTTCGAGTCCATTCTATTTCATATTTACATTTTTTCCAAAACTCAAACGAAGGTATCATGATCTTTTCCGAATTTGAATTTGCCTCTTCCACAAGACCCATAGACCGCAAATCGTGGATATTCACAATCGGTGTGAACAATTGATGTTTCTCCATAAGAGTGTTCAACGGTTGATGATTCACTCGGACATGACGACGATAAAAGGTGTCAAGAGGACGTGACGGCTCTCCGTCCATTCTCCAGGCCATTTGATTATTTTTATAATATTCCTTCAAATAAATCATGGTTCTCCATACCACAATATCTTTCATGGCCGTTGCCAATTCCTTTTTTAGAGATTCGATATATCGCTCTTTTGGTGTCAGGAAGGATAGCCACGAGGAGAAGAGTAATTCAGACGAGGACTCACAAATATATATTTTTCCATAGGTCGATTGAATAGTTTCAAAAATAATTTTCTTTTCTTCCTCTGTCATGTCGGAAAATCGTTTCGGACTTTGAAGAACAAAGGTCATATCGACCCCCGAATACGAACAAACAAAGAACCACCAAATTTCATAAATGTAAACTTGTTTCCATTCCAATTCACCGAGAGACTGTTCTGTTTTCTTCAAAAAAGTACCAAATGTTTTTACAGATAATGATTGAAATGAATGATGATGGGAAGCATATTCCCAGGAAGGAGGAGGGGTAAGAAAAGTACCGGGGTGGACCATGGCACTTATATTCTCTTCAAAATGAAGAACTGTCACATTACCCATCGGACCCAATTCATAAATAACCTTTTCAATCGATAATGTTTTGAAGGTACGAGAGGAAAAAGAGGAAGTTAAGGCCGAATTCTTATACCATGGTGCTGGAGATTGCATAAAGGTTACAAAATCGGAAGGAAAGGACCACATTCGATTGCGTTCGATTCGAGGTTGGTATACGATTAATTCACAAGAGGGATATACTTTTACCCCACGTGTGGCCACCACATTCATTCCTCCTCCATAATGAACATAAATCGCCAACACATACTGTCGACGTGGGGAATAGGTTTCGGACATATTATAACGCATGGTATTAAAATACGGATCAATGTAATGAATTTGATCTTGTTTATCCCGGTAAAACAGAACAAGAGTCGTGTACCACGCCGATTTTTCATAGAATAATTCGACAGCCTTGGCCACCATTGTTAAAGGTAAAAAAATCTTTTTTTCAAAATAGGCTTCCCAAAGAGCTCGGATTTGAGAGGGATTAAAAAAGGGGACATATGCATTCCATATCGACATATCGGCTCCTTCATGAAGAATTTTGGATTTCCAACGTGGTAAAAGTTCCTCTTCGGTTTGTGGGGGATTTGCGGGTCGGTTGGACATGGTAAACCAATACTCTGCCGCATGTAACATGGAAAACCATCCATGGGTATGTCCTATTCTCAAATATTCATTTCCCATATTATACCATTCCAACCATTTTCTTAGTTCTTCCGGCAAATTTCCCAATTGACCCACACTTTTAATAATATGGGACTTTCCAATCCGATTCTCTCGTGTTCGTATCATGGGGTCTTCTTCTTCTTTTTGTTCATTATTTTCATTATTGTCGTTATTGTCAATATTATCATTATCTTGTTCATGATATCCTTCCTTGGATTCTTCGACACCTCCACCAAGATTCTCTCTCACATTTTCTCTTCTTCTTTCTTCCGGATACATTTTCTCGAGTGCCTCTTTATTCTTGTCGGGATGGGGGCTTTTTGCACAACACGGAGCATAGACATGAGGTAATGGAATTAGAGGTGCGGTGATTTTGGAAAGAACGGGATACGGATATTCTGGATTGGGACATGTATAAATTTGGGGATCAATAGGATGTCTTGTTTCAATCCGATGTAATGGAAATAAAAGTTTTTTATCCTCTGGAATGGATGCCGCTTGTTCGGAAGACACAATAATGGGTTGTTGTTTCTTTTGACATACAAATCTTTTATACGTTGGTTTGACAAATAATTCAGGATAGACCTTTCCAAGATCCGATGTCGAGGGAGGTATATTCTCTCTGGGTTCCAAATCTTCCTCCTTCTTTTCTTCTTCTTCTTCTTCTTGTGGAAAACGAGGAAAAACCCCTTCCAATTGAGAATTTTCAAGAAACTCTTGGTGAAATTGTTGTATACGGTCTCGAGTCGTTTTCTGTGAAAAATCAAACACCATGATGGATAAAAATAAAATCCAAACATTCAACATTCGTTTTGGTAAAGGTGTTGATAACGTGATGGACATGATTAAATAATCCTTCTTGAGTGGTTTGATTGAAAAATTGGGTGAAAATGGTAACAAGGTGGGTGAAGAATAATACGGTGGAAAACGAAAAAGAAATCCAATATCCGATTCCAATGTTGGAAATTTATCAATCATACGAAACATCGATTGGAAACAACTCGTCATGGCATATTCTTTGAATACATAGTCATCCCAAAAAGATAAGGAGAGATCGAGTTGACCTTTTTCCCCTTCATCTCGAATTTCTTTTTCTGTTGTCAAGGGGATATTTATGAATTGAAGAACAGTGTCTATAATTTCAGAGGTGGAGAGTGGAAAGGATCCATTTTCTCCCACCGTTATTTTGGTTTTTGTAGTCAAGCCATTGGATTCTTTTCCTACTTGTACGACGGTAAGATTTTCCTTTTCAAAATCATCCTTATTCAATAATAAGGGTAAAAAGAATAATTCAATAATTTCTTCTTTTTCATGCAGACAAGAGGAGGATGATAAATAAGATTCCAAAATAGGTTGTGCCAATGTGACATCCCCAACTCGACTAGGATCCACAACCACCCAATTGGTTCCCTTGGAATGTAATACCGCACACATAATCCAGGGTAAAGAAGGTGCGGACCATTCCAACTCCCAAAAAATCGTTTCCAATGCTCGAGGATCCTTATATATCTCGGTCCTTATGGGTCCAGAACCAATAAATTGTGGAAACAGTGTTTTTTGAAAAGAAGAAAAGGCAGAGGAGGACGCCAAACGATCGATCGTCTCCCATTTTTTTTGTTGTTGTTGATACTTTTTGAACAATGTTTTTTCCTCTGTTTTCCACAAATCCATCTGATGCATGGTAGGCATCTCGGTCGATAAGAAAAATTTTCCCAAAAGTTGTCGTAATTTCGGGACATCCAAACCGGACGAGGACGATGATTCACAATAAATGACATAAATTAAACTTTGAAAAAGTATTTCTCCACTAAAAATCTTTTGCCGTTCGTAATATTCAAATCTTTCTCGTAATGTGGTCGAAGTTTGCCAATGATACACAAGATTATCCTTGTACCAAATATCAACCGCATTCCACACTTGATACTTTTCTTTTTCCTGTTTAACACTCATCCACGATAAATGGGGAGAAGCATGGGACGCATGAAATAAAAGACGAAGATTCATTTCATTTTCTTCTTCCATTTCATACCTTGGGATAGATAATGTTTTTTTATCTACCATATACGTAACTTCAGTCTCGATTTTGTAAAGACTCGTCATTTCCGTTGAAAAGATGAAAATAGGATTTTATTTATTTATTGATCGTAAATAAATATTTATTTATATATTCGAATAAAATAAAAATCAACAAATCATGACGTTAAAAAAAAAAGGAGGATATATTCTTATTATTTTCATCAGCATTCTTATTATCCTCTTTAGTGTATTGGGATATTATTATTCTTTCCATCAATCTCCCACGGTAACGTCTTTATCCTCCTCCTCTCCGTCTCCATCCCCATCTCCATCCCCGTCTCGTAGTATACCTATTGGAGCCTTTACACCGACTCCTCTACCAGGACCAGTAGATTTGGCGATTTCACCCACCAGCATCGTCTATAAATTTTCTTCCTCACCCATCTCGTTGAAAAAACTAACTTCCGTTTTGACCGATCAAAAAGGTATGACCGAGCAAAAAGGTATGACCGATCAAAAAGGTATGACCGAGCAAAAAGGTATGACTGTTCCAAAAGGTATGCCGGATCAAAAAGGTATGACTGTTCCAAAAGGTATGCCGGATCAAAAAAGTATGACCGATCAAAAAGGTATGCCGGATCAAAAAAGTATGACGGATCAAAAAAAGGAGAAAAATAATAACTTGACGAGTGGATATTTAATTATATCCAATGGGTTCATGGTTCAATGGGGATATGCGAAGAAGGAATATTTATCCAAGATTGTGTTTCCCATGAAATTTTCGACTGTCTTTGGGGCTCAAATCACTCGAATGAGCCGTGATTGGAATGATGAAATTTTTACTGACAATCCTCTCAATACCTATATTACGAAACTTACCAATGAAAAAATGGAAGTCCATACTGCAATGCTTCAAAGTACCCCTTGTCCTTATTTTTGGTTTAGTTATGGTTTTTATCAAATCGATATTCTCTCTTCCACGTTTTATCTTTTTCCCCGCACAACCTACTCTTTTCCAACGATAAACGAAACATTTTCAAAAGGAAAGGGGGGATGGGTTACCTTGGTGAATGGATTCATGTTTCAATGGGGATATGGCGATCAAGAAACGGATGAATATGGAAATCAACTCATTACGTTTCCACGTTCTTTTTCAAGAGTATTTGGTGGTCAAATCACGAAATCTGATTGTCAAAAAAATACACCGTTTGGAAATTTTTCCAAGGAAGGAAAAGACGATGCGATTTCTACATTGTTTAATTTAGGGTTAGTCTCAACTTCTCATAGTCCACCATTATCTACTCAACTTCAATCCATTTCTACCAAAGGAATGATTGTTAATACTGGATTTGGATCCTTTAACAAGTCCGACTATTTTTGGATGGCCTATGGTATTTCTACTGAAAAACCCTTTCTTTCCACTCCTTATCACTCCTTTCCAAAAACCATCATGAAACCGTCCTCGAAATCTCATGGTTGGATTGTATTGGATTCGTCCACCAATTTTGCCGTCCAGTGGGGATACGGTCCAAAAGAAGAAAATATAATCGTTTCCGAAAGATATTTACCGATTGTTTTTTCTCCTCCGTTTGATCAAGTCTTTGGAGTACAAATGACAAAATCATGGGGTGGAATGGATCGACAATGGGGATCAGGAGATCCTGTCATGACTCGAATCTATTCTCTTTCCAACAATCACATGTATGTCGATGTTGGATCCAATATCAATGAGAAATCAGAATTTTTCTGGATCGCTTATGGGACAATCCAGATAAAATCATAAAAAAAAAAATTTTAAAAATTTTATTCTTACAAATAATACGAAAAACTTTAAAAACTTTAAAAACTTTACAAACTATAAAAGATGTTTACGGTTTGTTCTCTCGGAGTCGTAGATGCCTTGATTTTCTTACTCTATATTTTAGGGTATGTGGATATCATCGCACTGTTATTATTCTTTTTCGGTCGATGGGTATCCTTTTCTTCTTTCCCCACCTCCATTGTGAATCCCATGAGAAATATCATGGAGTCTTTTGAAACCATCCCGTCTTCCCAAATCCCCCGTGGACCCTCTAGATCATGCGCAAATGCGCCATCTGCGAATGCGCCATATGCGAATCTACCACAATCTGATGATGTACCCTCTGCCTTACCCATTATTAATAATGAGGGTAACAATACAGGAATCAACACCTTTTATCAAGATTGTCCATCGGCAGTCTCCTACCCAACTGAAGGTTGTTCCTCGGAAAGTCCATCCGGAGATATCATTATGGGGATTGGTAGTTATGCAGCGGTCGGTGGAACACCTCAACAAGCGAATCGTTTAGGACAATATAATCCTGGAAGTATCGATCTGCGTGAAAATGGTGGTTCCAATGTATATTATAGAAAATATGGAGAGTTTGACTCCAAGGGTCCTTTGGCACCGGGAGTGACCTTATCCACTTGTTGAAGAAATCGTGAAAAATTTATTCGGTAAAAAAAAATAAATTTTTAATTTAATTTCAAATAAAACATAAATAAAAACAAAAAAAAATAAAATAAATGAGTCAAAGTCAAAGTCTAGGTCAAGGTCTAGGTCAAGGTCTAGGTCAAGGTCAAACTATCTCCTCTGATGGGGGTGAAGAAAATTCCAAAACCAAGATTGTGGTAATCGTCATCGGAATTATCGTGGTGTGCGGGGCAGCACTGGGTTGGTATTTTTTTATTTATAAAAAACAGAGTGAAACACAAGCACCAGTATCCGTTACAGGAAAAGATGATGGTACCTCGACCAATAAAGAATTAAAAACATTTAAAACGACAACAAATATTCCTGCTGTTTATAAAAATGCGGTGGCTTATAAACCCGACCCCTCTATTCCCAATCCCATGACCTATGCCTCGTCCAATGGATGTGCCGTCAAGAAATTACCGTCCACGGATGGATGGAATACCAATGGATTATATCTTGCGGATCCTCTCTCTTACCTTCATATGACTGGATTTCCGTCCGGTTGTTTTGATAATGATTGGACGATTGAATTTTTTGTGTATGCACCCACTTCTGGGTTGACTCTCTCTTCGGGAGGTACATCCGCTCTATTAGTTACGAGTCCCCAAAAGACAATTCCCGTTTCGTCATTTCCGAATGGCAAAACAGAAAGTTATCTTGGCGTGGGAGGGGGGTATCCTCAAAGTGCCTTGAAAATGAATGCAACGATATCAACTACCAAGACGGGGGGTCTCGATGGTGGAAATGTCCAATATAAGACAGGGGGGTGGACGAGTGTCGTCATTCAATATTTTAAAGAAAATCCTGTTCAGTATTATTCCATTTGGGCAACTCCTCGGGGTGGAACATCTGCAAATATGATATATAGTAATGGTGGTGATACCCCAAATCTGGGTCCAGCATCGTTCAAATCTTTACTGCTTGGTGCAATTGGGGGTGTCACATGTGCAAACGGTGCATATATTACGAATCTTCGAATTAGTGATGTTGCCCGATATAATAATGCCGTTGCTGGAAGTATGAACCAACCGGTTATTTGGCCTGAAGATGATTCCTTTGTACCCGATCAGTATACAACCTATTTTAATTCTTTTGATGTGGTGGATAAAAACGGTAAAGGCGGTTGGAATTTCAGCCAAGTCGTCGCCGGAAATGCCTATTTTTCTTAAAAATTTTTTTCTTGTATATATATATATATAGATATAATTAACAAAAAGATGGGAGGTAATCAATCATGTTCCGACAATAAACCAAATTGTTCTACTGCGAATACCGCTTGGAATTTCACTAAACGACAATGTTGTAACACTGCGGCTACTTCCTGTTATAATCCAACTACATGTCCCAAGGCCGGAAGTACAAACTGCACTTATGATGCAAGTAAAAGTAATGGATGTAAATAGATAAAATGGATTATGTCGAAATATCTTTAAGAAACATATCTTTAAGAAACATATCTAAAGAAACATATCTTTAAGAAACATATCTAAAGAAACATACGCTTATAAATATACAATTCTATATTTATAAGATTCCATATTTATAATAAATAAAGAAAGATGAAACGTGAGATTCGATATCCGATTTTTTTAGATTGTACTCGATTTTGTGGAAAGGATGTTTTTTGGAAATTTGTTTTTGAAGACATGGCGTATGGAAAGTTCCCTCCTGGAATTTACATTCAAAAAGACTATTTATGTTGTAGTTCAAAAGGAAAAGAGTTTGTGTATAAAATGATGGATAATGGAGAAATGATGAAAAGTGAACAAGAAGTGTATGAGGAAATTCGGAATTTATTGCAAACTCGTGCCTGTCTATTGAGTGATAAAGAAGCCCTTTTTCAGCGAAGAAATATTCTTCATTCACGTCAAATTCAATTCGAACGTGAACGGTACAATGAAGAATCATGGAATGTAATTCGTAAAAAAATTATTAAGGAAAATTTAATGGAAGAGTATGTATTGGAATCCCGTAACAAGTACGAATTGGATAGTCAGCAAATCAAACGTCTCTTTTCCTTGATTATTCTTGGATTTATTTTCAAAAGTATTCATTCTAAAGATGTGAGTTATTCCAATGGATATATCCAAGCCATTGAAGGATTCGAATTTTCACCGAGAACCGTCCAATGTACTAAAAATATTTATAATACGGAATTAGCACCCATTACCTATTCCATTCATTCTTCACCGACCTTGTCCAGTCCACTTACGCCTCTAAAAAATACCAATCCTCTTACCACGACGACCACCACACTGTCTTCTCATTGGGTGAAATATATTGCCGGTTTAACCATGAATAAAAAACAGTCCTCGTAGGGAGAAGAAGAATTAAAAGAATGAAAAATTATAATAAAACAAAACTGTACTACTCGTATGATTTTATTTACGGATTTGAAATCTTTTGAAAAATGGTTGTACAAGACAGCCTCAGAAATGGAAGAGAAGATGAAACGGTCCACCGAAAAGAAGATGGATTATGAAAAGTTTACCTTTGAGAGTCCAAATTTCGAGAATACCTTCCAAACCCGGGACTGTTATTTACAAGTTCGACATCAACCCGAGGAAGCCGAGGAATATGTCTTTGAAATTTCATTCAATTATGTCATTGTGAAATGTCATCCCAATGCGTATTTAGATCATACCATTGGACCAACAGATGATTTATCGGCTCTTTTCAAACAATTTTTGGATTTTTTTTGGAAAAGAACAACATGTCCGGAATGTCTTATTGGTTTACGAGATCCAACAATGACAGTTTGTGAATCTTGTATTCCAAAACGAATCCTCTCCGAGTATGCCTTGGAACATGGAATTAAAAAAGAGATTGAGGTATGTCCTGTATGTATGGAACGTGTGTATTTTTCAAAATTACAGTGTGGACATTATATTCATAAAAGTTGCATGGTCAATTTATTAGAAAGTGATTGGTTTGATGATGAAGCATGTGACACCAAACGGTTACGATGTCCACTCTGTCGTAAATTGATAAGTTCATCCGATATTAAAAGTTTTTTCATGGCCAAGGAAGTATAAAATTTTTTTTACCCTAAAAAAAATGACATGACTATCATGATTATTTGTAAAATTGTAAAGAAATAAATACCCACAATATTTTTTTCTATATTTCCTTCTATCTTCTTGAACATTGTCAACATTTTCATATTATTCGATAAAAGATATGAAAAGAAAATTAAAAATAAATTACAGGTTTATTCCCATCAATGTTTTCTTTCCACCGGAAAAAAAGAAAACTCTAGTTCATTCGACGACTCCTTTCTCTATTCCGGCTATTCCGGCTATTCCGGCTATATCGACTCCATTTATTCCCCTCGTATGGAAAAACGAGTATGAAATAACATGTCGCCCTTATTATCACGAGAACCCATTATTGCAACCTAATTGTCGACATCAATGTCATTTTCTTATTCGTCCCGTATGGATTCATCTTGATTTATTGGATGAAGACGGTCTCGGAGAATGTATTGACAGCGATGGGTGGATTGGTGTACATACCCCCATGGGACGTCGTTTCTCACCCCCAAAACATATCCACACCATAAAAACCTTTCTTCGTGCTCTTGTCTATCTTTATCAAAATCCAAACACATACCTATGCATGGATACCATGACAAAGAGTCTCTGTCTATGTGTTGATGGGAAGGAAGAAGACGATGATAAAGAAGAGAAAGAGTTGAATATTTATCGACTACAAATCATTCGGACCGTTTCATAGTATGTGTCTATTTCTATTTTCCCAAATTACCAATGTTTTCCTTGAATATACTTTAATTTTGAAGAAGGAGTCGTTAACTGATAAGAAATAACATTATTAAATTTCCAAGAGATTTCGGTATTCGCTCGTTGTCCACTTCGTACCATCTGTAATATATTCTTGTTTAACAAAAACTTTTCAATGGAGGCACTGACTTGTGCCTTGTGTGGATCTATCTGGGAAAGAAAACGATGAATAGGTCCATCTTCGGCATAAAACTTTCGAACATATCGTAAAAAGTACATGACCTCTGGATAGACAGGTAGATTATCTTCCGTGGCTTTTTTACGCAATTCAAGAAAGAAGGGAAGTCTGAATGGAATACGACCAAAGGGTTCACTAGGAATTTGTAAACGCAGTGGGGGAATACCATACGAGGTATCCACCGATGTAAACGCCCGGTGAAGTAAGGAATAAATTTCGGAAAGAGTAAAACAATATCCTTGGAATCGAATCACATCTTTTCTTGATACATCTTTCCATTCTTGAGATTGAAGAGTTCCGTCATCATTATTGCATCTTGTTTTCCACCATTGCTCTTGTTGAGGAATTTGTTGTATTTGTATATCTTGAGTTTGTTGTTGTATATCTTGAGTTTGTTGTTGTTCGATAACAGGAGTACGAACCGGGGGAGTACGAACAGGAGGTGGTACGAAAGAGGGTAAAGGAATATATCGATCGAAATGTTCCGTCAATGCCCGAATGAGTTCTGGTTTGGTCATTCCGGATCGTCCTCGTATTCTATATTCTCTTGCATAATGTTGAAGTTGATACAATGCCATATTCTTAAAATTCGGACGAACATTGTTAAGAGCGACCTCTTGGGATTGTCGTCGTTGCTGTACAACAACCGGTGTGGTTACAACAGGGGTTACAACAGGAGTGGTAGGAGGAGCGACAACAGGAGCGACAGGAGAAGTCGTTCGTCGTCGATTGTTTCTCTCCCGAACCGTCACATGTCTTGTGTCTCGGTTTATATTGGGAAGATCACTTACCAATGGATATCGTTGACGAAGAATACGAATTAGATCGTTCCTATACATTCCCGTTCGATTCGGGATTCCGGCAGCACTGGCATATCGTCGTAGTGTTTCAAGTGTCTCTAATTGAAACCGGGGAATTTGTTGTTCATTTGAATTCGGAGCATTTCGAATATATCGATTGTAATGTTCCGTCAATGCCCGAATCAGTTGTGGTTTGGTCATTCCGGATCGTCCTCGTATATTATATTCTCTTGCATAATGTTGAAGTTGATACAATGCCATAATCTCAAAATTCGGACGAACATGAAATCCTTCGTCGTCGTCATTTTCATTTGCGGGGGGAGCGACCTCTTGGGATTGTCGTCGTTGCTGTACAACAATCGGTGTGGTTACAATAGGGGTTACAACAGGAGCGATAGGAGAAGGAGTGTACCGAGTACGAAGTTGTTGAAAGATTTGATCGTCGGTCATATCCCGTGCTCCTTGTATTTCACTTCGAAGAGCGAGTAGGCGACGTTGAGACACACTTAATTTCTGCAGGGCTTTTGTTAATTCTTCGGGAGAGGACAGAGAGGATAATACACGTTGCATTCCACTGTAAAGTTGCCGAATCATCTGTTGACGCTGTTGTCGTTGCTGTCGGCGTTGACCTTGATTCACTCGTTGTACTATAGGTGCTACGGGTGTGGCGGGTGTGGCGGGCGTTATAGGGGCAACAGGTTCTTCAACAGGTACGACAGCGGTTCGCCTACGGTTCACATTTGTCACCTTGACCCAACGTCCTGTGAGATCATTGCATCGATACAATGGATTTCCAGCCTTGGCACTTTGAGGATTACAAGGACGTGACATGATTTATTCTAGTTTTTAAATAAATAAAATATTTTTATTTCCTTTTTTTAAATTTTCGAAAGAGGGTGAAAAGAAGGAAAAGAATGGTAATGAACAAAAGAATCCCCAATATTCGAACGGACCAATTGATTCGATAACTCAAACAGTAAATATCATCCCAACTTTTTTCCAATTCTTCATCATCTGTGATATGTTGATGCATATTCATAAATGTCGAGACATAGACTTGAATAAATTTTTTTAAAAAATAATTTTGGGATTTTTGTTCATGGGAAGATGCATTTTCTGTAATGTAAAAACGTTGAATACAAATCGGTACATGATAATAATATTTAGTGATTCGTCTCTCTTTTTCTAAAAATAAATCCCAATCTTGGTACATCATGGGTAATTCTAAAAATAACTTTTCATCTTGTGGGAAATAGGTGGATAGAAGATAGTTTCGCAGGGATGGTGTATAGACCATCGCATGAGTGGACAACTTCAAATACGAACGTCGATGAGACTCTCCTCCAAATAAGGAAACCGAACTAATCATCGGAACAAGACCCAATGCATAAATCATCCTTTCCTCTTTATGTTGATTGATAAACTCATTCACCTCTTTTTTGATCATAACAGAATGATATCGTTCCGGTATAAATTGAAAGTCGTCTTCTAGAATTAAAATATTTTGATCGGGAAAATTTTGTTGAGCATGTTTGAAAATTGTGAAAAAGGCATCCATTAAATCTTGAAACGATGTAACTATTCTCTTATCTTTCTGACAAAATTTATCTTTATAACCCTTATTGTGAAGAATGATCATGGTTTTGGTCGTGGGATAGTTTCTTATTTGATCTGCTACTCGTTCGTATCGACCATTGTTTTCTAAGTGAATGATATAGGTCACACCACATGACCTATCCAGAAATCCTTCATGTTCAGTTTCTATTTTTTCATATTTATAACACTCTTCATAACAAGATTCATAAAGAGGATCATCCAATGAATCTTGGTCATGATTTTGCATCATTTATATATTTATATATTTTATCTATCTATTACAAAATAAAATTACTTTCACAAATTTACAATTTTATTTTCTTTAACGATAGAATGAATAGTATTTGAAAAGAAGTTGATTTATTTATTTATATAGTAAGTTTATATAGTAAGTTTATAGATCGAAAACAAAGGGAATCATGTACTCTTCTCTTTGTTTTTCTTTCAAGGTGTCGTTTTTTGAGCATTTCTTTTTATAAATTTCAAAAGGATCTTGTTTATTTTCCATTATTTCCAATCGTTTTTGTTTTTGTCTTTCCTTCCATTGTAGTGCATCCCTGTTCGTATTATTGTTATTATTTTTATATACATTCATAGTTTTATGGTCGTTGGTGTCCAATTTATCTCCACAAAAACACCAACGACCCAATGGTTTCACCAATTGTGTCTCTGCAAAAAGACGTGCATGAATCGTTCTCCAAAATTTTTCCATCTTCTCTTTTATTTTTTTATTTATTTTGTCAAAACAAAATCCTCATTTTTCGTTTCTCATTTTCATCTTCAATTTCAATATTTTGATTTTGAGAATTTTTATTTTTACTAAAAATAAATTTCAAAATAATAAACATCATAGTCTTCATGTTCAAAACAATTTATCCGTATCTCATTGAATTTATTTTGATTGGATTGTTACTGTATACCCATAGAAAACAGTACCCTTTCTATTTCCCCATGGGTATCTTCCTCTTATGGACTCTATGGATATTTGTCATTTATCCATCCATAGTTTCCAAGAATCGTCCATCGGGATATTCTACTCATCGAATCTTCCATTTAATCCTTTACTTTACATTTCTCATGGTGGGTATCTTTTGGTATGGACGTCAATTCTACATTCAACAATCATTACAACATCAAAAAAACCAAATATCGGAACAATTCTGGATTGATTTATTTCTTGAATTCATCAATGGCGATCGTTTTCCTAAACAACAACGACAACAAAAAGAACAAGGACAAACGATTCAACAACTAAAAAGAAATGTACAAACAAAAGGTCTAAACAAATCAACACCCTATCAATCAGACATTATAGAGTCGAATGTTCGAGTGATTCTTCGCAATGGAGTTGGAGTCGATGATTATGAAAAAGAAAAAGAGGTGATTTCAACACTAGACAACCCAGATCTTTCTTTATCAGAATATTTCATGACGAATCCAATGTACAAACAGGTATATTTCAAATGGAAAGATATCAAGGATAAATTCCAACACTATGTTGTCCAAAAAATAGCATCCTCTTATACGGGTAAAGAAGGAATTGATCTTTATTCATGGGTAAAAAATTATATCGTACGACAAGACCCGAAAATAATCGCAAGAATTTTAAGGTTAGATAACAAGGAAGAGATAGCGTGTGCCTATACCGAAGCACGACTTGAAAAAAAACTTGAAATAGTTGGAAAGAGAATAAATAAAGCCGGTATTTCTCCGAATAATTTTCGACGTGTCCTTTTAGAAAATTGGATATCAGTCACAGATCCGGTCACTCAAGAAGTCATACCCTCCAACGCCTATATTGAATTTTTTAAAGGAATAAGAGCAAATGGTGGAACGATCACATTCAATGGTAAACTCGATCCGAAAAAACCAACGGAAAAAGTCGTTCCAAGTCCTAATGGAGTTTATAATATTTATATCACAGCACTCCCCAGCGATCCAGCCATGAAGAAGGATATGTCCTACGCTAAAATATTACAAGCGTGTCCCTGGTTCAATGAAAGATAAAGCGTTTAGTTTATGAAAACTTTAGTTTATGAAAACTTTAGTTTATGACAACGTTGATGAAGGACTTGTAGATTTTCTTTTTCTGTTTTTCCACCATTTGTCCATGGAAGAATATGATCGGCTTCATATTTTTGATGTTCTGTAATCGTTTCCTTGCATAAAGGACACATTCCTTCTTGTTCGTTCAACTTTTCATCAATCATCTCTTTGGGAAAAAATCGTCGATCATTATTTTTTTCAAACACATCGTATAAAATGGCATCAATGGTATTGATTAATTTTATTTGAAAGGAACAATTACGACCATTGGTGACCTCATTATTTTGATCTTCTTCGATGATATGTTTTGAAAATCGTTCGACAAGTTGGGGTGCAAGACGAATAAAGATTTCATTGGAAGAAAGAATAGCAACGGTACGCATCACCATCATCATATATTCTGTCCTATATTTTCTTTTCCAGGAAACGGAAAATAATTTCATGTCCTTCAATTTATCCATGACATATTTAATACGAGAAAGTCGATCCGACAGTTCATTGGAATGATGAGTGAGTGCTAGGGCGACACTTTCATTTGTGATTTTACCTTGATCTCCACCAAATATTTCCACTTTCCATTTTTTATACATGTCATTGGTACTTGAAAATTTCAACAACTTTTTATCGGAAAACGCCAACCATTTTCCCATTTCTTCTTCGATTTTACCTCGTTTTGAATCCTCGTGAGGATAGAGTGGCGAGTTGAAAAAAAGGGCCTTATGTTGTTCCAAAATTTTATAAAATGCCTGCAAGACTGGTTTTTGAAATTCAAATTCGTTCAATGGTTTACTTGACCGATTTAAAAGTTCATACATATCACTTAATTTTTCTTGGTCATTTTTATAGGTTGAATCAAGTTTATTAAAGGTGAATTCGTAATTTCGAATGTTTTGTTTTTGATCGGGTGTCAAATCATTGAAATATTTACCAAAATAATCATCCGCATCAAGTTCCATCAACTCTTTTCCAATAGAAAACTCATTGTTAAGAAAGGACAAGGCCGTTGTCAAACGATGCATACCATCCAATACCTCTTCACTGTCCTCTTCATCATTGTAGACGGTCCATATAGGGTTCATGGCACGACCAATCAGCATGGTTTCAATCAATCGAGTTTTCAACTTATTATCCCATGATTCATATTGTCGTTGAAAAGATGGATTAATATTCAAAAACACTTGTTGGGCAGAGATTGCAATTTCGGTATCTTTTCGTAAATTAATAATACTCAAGGATTGTTTACTCATTGGACTACTTAAACTTATTGAAAACCAACGTGTAGGAAAAGTTCATTTTTTTTAAAAGACAGGATCAAGATCGCCGTCGTGGACACGATATTCATCACAAGAAGCAATGAAAACACGAGGGTATAGAAATACATAAGGGAGGGGGGGGGGGGGGGCGTGGTGGAGGATCTCCTCGATGATAGGGTAGATGACCCGCTTGCTGTTCTCAGCCGTCATGAGTTTTTCAAAATCATCGACATCATCAAGCGGACGTGTGTGAAATCATCCATGCTCAGATAGATTTCGAAACGGAATGACCCCGCTTCAAACCCTACTGGGTTGTAGCCAACATCGATTTCATTGGACATGATCCGATCCCATATCTTGGTAGCGTGCGTGCTTGCCGGTGGGATTAGTTGTTTTTCTAGAGCAAACGTCAGATACAATTTCCCGAGTGACAAATGAAGCCTACCGTTGACTATCTTTGCCGAACGGTAGGGGTTATAGTGGTTATACGAGTGCAAAGGATTTTCGGTGTGAAAACGGAACGATATTTTCTCACGTCTGCAGATGAATGTTCCAGTACTCATGTTCTCTTGTAATAAGACCCGTACAGTCCTTTTTTTGTTTTGTACACTATTTATTTAATAGTGACCTCTTTCATTCGTGCCTTCTTCACTGGAAAAGACGTTAGATTACTAATGCGAGAAGAAGAAATAAAACAACAGCGGGGTTTTGATTAGATATTACAAAATGACCCTAGTTCAAGGGAGAATGAACTCTTACAGGAAGTATTACTTTTTTTACTTTTATTTTGAAATAAAAAATAAAAGTCCACTGTCCTCTATATTCTCTATATTATCTATATTGCCTATATTGTCTATATTGTCTATATTTTCTATATATTCTACATTTCCTCAGGGGGAAGATCAAGACCCAAATATTGAATAAATGACTCATCACTATCTGGAATTCCCGCCTCTCTCCGTGCCTTCATATACTTCTCCTTATAGTCCAACTGGAACGAAGGATTCTTCTCATCCAGTTCCTGAATGAGTGCCTGGGCACTCTTGAACGACTCCTTCATTTGATCCATCTTCTTCTTGGTTTCACGATAGGTCCATAAAAGTTGAGCCCGTTTTACCTGATTGGTAATATACGTCTCAAAAGGATCTTCCGGAACTCCTTCCTGAGCTCGTTTGGACTCTTCTAAAAGAATCTTCTCCTTATCCTGCAACTCCTCCATCTCCTTCTTTTCTTGACACTTTTTAGATAAAATATCCTGACTAATCAGATCCACCGTTTTTTGACGAATATCAATCGTCTGAATCTCATTCTCAAAACCAGTCTTGGTGGTAACAGGAAAGGGTCGACCTACAAAGGCATGAAAAATCTCATGGAGCGAATCGGTATTCCGAATAATAAACTCGGCCCTCTCATTCGCCTCCTCTTCCGTGGCAAACACTCCACGAACCTTCATCATTCCATAAATATTGTCCGCATCCGGAGTCGCCCCCTTACTCGGAATAAAAGATACTAAACAAATCTTCTGATTCGGAAGTTCGGGATCCGCATATCGACGATCAATACTTCGGAATAACTCCAACCCCTCTGTCCGTGATAAGACAGGCAAAGCCCGCTCCGTCTCTTCCTCCGATAGAGGAGAAATCGTACTTCGACATTTTACCACCGACTTGTCAACCTTTTTTAAATCTTGGGGAGAAATCAATGAATCAAACATTTTTATTTTTATTTATCCTATATTACCTTAAATAGGTTTCCTATATAGGGAATAAATCAGAAAATCAAACCACCACACCAATCCAAAATACAATGACGTCCACAACGTCCACGACAACGACATCCGCCAATATGGATGACCTTTTATCCAAAATGAAGATTGAAGTGGATCAACTTCAACACGCTATTCCATGTTTATCTGTCGGAAAAGAGACTGAAAAATTAATATTGGAATCTTCTTCTTCCGCCTCCTCCTCCTTTCCTCCCCCACCACCTCCATCGGAATGTTCTTTAAATATTGTTTCCTCGCCACCCGTACTTTCCTCGTCTCCCACACTTACCACCACCATGAAACGTAATTTGATAGCGTACATGTGGTCTTCTTCTCGTGGAAAGAAAGGATCGATTATAGCCTTGTTATGGATTGTACTGGGTCTTACTTTTTTCTTTTATCCCCCTTCCTTTTTATACACACTGAAAAACAAATCCAAACCAGTGTCTAATCCTCCTCAAACGACTCGGATCGATAAAGAATTTAACTATTTTCGTTGGTTTGTGTATACAAGTTTCATGACGAGTTTATTTTGGGGATTTCATTTCCTTTTGTCGTGATTATTAAATAAAATAAAATAAACGATAAAGAAAAAATACGATTCATAGACTCTTCATGGAGGATCAGATAGTTCAAATACCGAAACTTTCCAATTTTTCGAATCTGGTTGTCCAATTTTTATTAGGACCCAAGGTGTATGGTCTATTTACCGCCGTCAATAAAACCACATCCTGGATTGAAACGATTACCATGATGGATATAATACGTATCCTTCTTATAACCTATAAACTTTACTTTATTGTTCATAAATTATATACCATCTTTATATCGGACTCTTCCACGCCAACCGAAAAAATAGAGGACATGAGTTTTACGGAACAACCCTTTTTCAAACAATTGCCGTGGTGGAAATATTTATTCATCGGTCGATGGGGAACGATATGTTTGGTGAATGGACTTTTTTCCGGGATTTGTTGTCTTGGTAGTATGTATTTGCATAATGACATAAAACTGCAAATGCGTGAAATTTCAAAAGAAACGTACGATACGTTTTTGGTCAACATGAAAAACCAGACCTTTTTGGGTTTATTATTTCTCATGTATATCATTATTAATGGAAGTTTCTTTTTACTTCTTGATGCCTCCAATACGTTTGATAGTACGGCTCGAGATATCCATATTGCAAGTACTATTACCTCGTCCTCCATCGAGGATTATGCCGTGGAAGATTTTATGATATTCGCAACCATTGTATTACTGTTTCTTCCCTTTCTTTATCAATATTTCAAGGACCTACCGGGTAAAAAGATTTGTGGAATCATGTTGTTACTTTTAAGTATTGTCTTTCCCTTTTTGTATACATTGTACATGAGAGTCGTCTGTTTTTCCGGTACATGGAATGTATTGAAACGTATTTTTGAATATTTTATTGAAAATTTACCAGAATTTGTAATTCTCATTTACTTTTCCTTTTATTTTTCCTTTAGTTTTGAACTTTATGAATCCGTAGATACGATTATTCATAGTCGCCAATCCATCATGCAATGGTTTGCACGAAATGGTGCATTTCTTTTTCTTGTCTTGACCACTGTGGGATGTATCTCCTTGCGACGAAATATTATCCATAGGAAATGGTTACAAAATTGGAAATACAAAAAATTTATCACCAATCTGTGTACACTCTTGATTTATATTCTTTGTGCCAGTGTCTTTGCCCTTGCAAAATACAAATGCGGTCTTTCCAATTGTTTGCAACAAAAACAACAATATACGACTCAAAAATTAACACAACAACAACAATTTTAAAGTATACGATGAAGTTCATCTTCGATGGACCGGAGAACTTGAAGCATATGGTTAATTTGTTGACGACGAGTTTCTAATTTTTCGACACGGAAAGCCACTACTTTTGCAATCGCTTGTTCCTCTTGTGGATCGGAATGATGATCATTCGATGACATGGAGGATAACCATTGTTGAACCGTTTGTAAATCGTAAATACTCCATTCCCATGTGGGTTTCGAGAAGGAAGAGATATGATACCTCTCAATGACAATCTCAATGTCTTCCAACATTTTTATCATTTGTTTTTCTTTTATGGTTAAATTTTTATCCTTCTTTCCACGTCCACGCAGAAGTACTTTCCATAGTTCCTTGACATTTTCGGTGGGCAATGTAATGGGAATTGTTTTACCATGATTTCCGGATTCACAGGGAAGACCCGTGGCATAATTAAAATTCTTATGACATCCCGCACATGTCACGGCATCACATCCATCTACTTTCTCAATTGGTAAAGAACAGTGTGGACAATGAGGAAGTGATGTTTTCCATTCGACACTCGCCTTGTCTTCTTCATTGCATTCATGAGAAGAGGTCCAATTCTTTTCACAGGATTTACAATAACTACTGTGGCAAGTACAACATTCCCAATATAGAGCTCTATATTCCAAACTTGAACCATATTCTTGTTTTGTTGGTTTTGTTTCCAACATTATCATATTTCCTTGACAAAATAATCGAAAACATCGTTTGGTTTCCATTCGTGATAATTGTTGTTGTAAAAGGACTTCATTACTCTTATGAATCCGTCGTACATCATTCCCATACATAATTTGTACTGCTCGTTGAATAGAAAAAGGGAACGCTTCCGAAAGAAATAAAAGTCGTTCCTCTCGAATCTTTATAAATAATTCCTTTTGACGCTTTTTTAATTCATACTCGTTATTCTTTTCGTTTTGATGTTCTTTCAATAACCCTCGAAATAAACAAAGTTGGTAACGTTTTTGAATCGAATGATCGGATGGCATCTGAGTTTGAGTATAGAGAGATCCACAGGTTGGAGAAAAACATCTCGGAGTCGTATGTTCTTTACAACAAATATCAATAAATTGTTCCATACATTCCCAACATATTTTTTCGGAACAAGATAAATTGGAACACGTTGAAAAAGTCATTTCGTCCATGAAATTTTCCATAAAACATACCGAACATGTTGAACCCACCATAATTTTTTAATGTTTTTTATTTTTTGAATCTTTTTAAATATTTTAATCGTTTGAGGATATATTTTCTATTTTTTTGGTCATAAAATAAAAAATCTCAATTTTTTGGTCATAAAATAAAAAATCTCAATTTTTTGGTCAAAATAAAAAATCTCAATTTTTTGGTCAAAATAAAAAATCTCAATTTTTCAAATACTATCTTTTTCATTAAAAAGTGGAGAAAAAGTTTGTGAATAAACAGAATCAAATGTTAATGAGGATGAGTCTTCTTCTTGGTATAATCATTCTATTATTATTTATTTATTGGATGGAATCAAGAAATCGTTTATGTACAACAATAAACAAAACGTATATAAAAATATCTCCCAAGGGGGGAGAGTTGGGAGGAAGAGGTATTTTTGCGTGTCAATCCATTTCAAAAGGAGAAATTATTGAAGAGGGTCATTTACTATTAATTCCTTCCAATGAATCGGAGACAATAGGGATTTTTCAATACTATGTATACACTAGAACAGATACGGGGGGCAAGAATGGAATTGCTTTACCATTGGGCAATGGTTGTCTTTACAATCATTCGTATACGAATAATGCGATATTTCGTTCTTTCAAGGATAAATTTAAAATTATTGCAATCCAAGACATTTCAAAAGATGAAGAAATATTTACTTGTTATGGTTGTAATCATCCAAATAAACAGGATCATTTTGATTATACAAAGAGTCATGATTTTGCGTTTATATAAGTTGGTGATTTTTTATCTATCTTCCCGTCCATACTTTGATGATGGGTAAATGATCCCATTTTTTTCTCTTATAATCATCATACTTATATCCCCATCGACAAAACTGATGTATATCACCGAAAAAAGTTTCCACCTCCCCTTCCCCGACATTCGCATGGATAATAATCGATACGATACGTTCCAACGTCTCTCGATCCTTTTTAGTTTTGATTTTTGGTAGAAGAATATCAAATAATCGATGGTCTTCCACAAGTTTATCAATAAATGAAAGACGAATACAAGTCATCACACCAAAACAACCCCTCCATTTATCCATTTTTCGGGTCTTGACAAGCACATCATGTCCTTCCAAAAGTTGAATATAATGATCGATCATTTTATTATCATCACAATTTCGATCTGCAAATGACCATAAAAAGGCGACATTCGAGTTTGTATTATACATATCGAGTAGTTTAGAGGTCATTGGAGAATTTAAAAAAACACTATCATGGATAATTATAGCATATTCAAACCAGCGATATTTATGAAAATAATAATAAGGAAGGTATTCCCCCGCCCCTTTAAATTCACTCGGAACAATGATTATACGAGTATCATTCATGAGAATATGTTCTTCCTCTTCTTTATCAATCATTTCAGGATTACTATAATCATCGATAATTACAATTCTAATCGTGGGATGGAAACAACGAATACAACGAATACATTCTTTCCAATAATCATTCACCTTTTTTTGATTCACATGACGACAAATGATAAAACCCCAACCATCTTCTCCAAAACACTTTCCTATATACATATATACTACGTTGTGAGTAAGAGTTGTCTTTATATTTTTAGAAGACCGTTTTTTATAATCCTATAGAAAATAAAAAAATTAAGAGGAATCCCAAGGGTTGATCTGATCGTACGATATTCTATAATGGTATACAAACGTCTTTCTTCATCTTCCTGTCCATACTTTGATAATCGGTAAATGATCCAATACTTTATTCTTATAATCCTCATAATTATACCCCCACCGACAAAAATCGTGAATATCACCAAAAAAAGTATCCACGTCCTCTCTTTCCATATGTGCGTGAATAATAATGGACATGACACGTTCCATGGTCATTCGATCATTTCTAGTTTTGATTCGTGGTAGAAGAATATCAAATAATCGATGGTCTTCCACAAGTTTATCAATAAATGAAAGACGAATACAAGTCATCACACCAAAACAACCCTTCCATTTATCCATTTTTCTAATCTTGAAAAGTTCATCACGTCCTTCCAACAGTTGAAGATAATGATCAATCATATTATTATCATCAAAACCTCTAACTTTAAACGACCATAAAAAGGCGATATTCGAATCTGTTGTATACATATGGGTCAGTTTAGAGGTCATCGGAGAATTTAAGAAAACACTATCATGGATAATTATGGCATATTCAAACCAACGATATTTATGAAAATAATAATAAGGAAGGAGTTCCCCCGCCCCTTTAAATTCGCTTTGAATAATAGTAATATGGGTATCGTTCATGAGAATACGTCGTTCCTCTTCTTTGTCTATCATTTCGGGATTACTATAATCATCGATAATGATAATTCTACTCGTGGGATGGAAACGACGAATACAACGAATACATTCTTTCCAATAGTCATTCACCTTTTTTTGATTCACATGACGACAAATCACAAATCCCCAATCGTCCTCTCTAAATTGTTCTATTGTTGCACTTTCTAAAGAATGACAACCCGAATTAGAACTACAAGAGTTCCTAGAAAAGTACGAGGTAAAGATTATAAAAACTATAAAGACTGTAATAAATAGTATAAAAAACAAATTAAATAGCATTGATGTACAATTGATCTTTCCGTATTATTTTTATTATTTATTAGAAAAAATAAATAATTGATATATGTTGTCTACCCATAATTTTGTCGCTTTAAAAATAAGAGGAAGGAGAACGAGGGTAAGAGGATGAACGAGGGTAAGAGTATGAACGTGGGTAAGAGGAAGAACGGGGGTAAGAGGAAGACGGATAGAAACTAGAGGAGGAATATGTTTTAGGGGGCGAAGAGGAAAGACCCATAATGGAACCAATAGAACCAATAGACGAGGTAATATTTTTTAAAGGGGAAAAAGTTCCACTACTGGACGTCGTCGAGGCATTACTTGAACACCGTAAAATAGTTTCAATCTTATCGGAGACATTTTCTTGTGAACTGACAGCATTTCCCTCTTTATTAATAAAAGTTACCCCATAATCATACTGATCATTCGAAAGGATTCCCATGTCGGGTGATTTTGAAATTGCTACTTCTTGAGTTCCCATCTTTATAAAAAACGTCTCTTTTTTGGTGGTGGTTGGATTTTCTGCTGAAAATTTTAAAATAAGAGGAGTTTTGTAGGTTTCCATATTTGGATTTTGAGGATTCATTTCTTTTTGAGGTGACCGACAAGTCGTACTTTCAAATCCGATAAATTGTACATTTTTGTAATTTTGTCTCGTTTTGGCCTTGATAAAATCAAAAGGATTAAATTTGAAATGAGTACTATCGTATTTCGTTTTCAAAAGAAGCGAGTTTGCAGCCGTTTTTGAAATCTCCTCAAAGAAACTTTGAAACGACGACGACATTACATAAAAAACAAAACAAAATCCACCCAATCCATAAATAAACATAAAGATAATAAGTACTAATTTGTACTGATAAATTTTGGAAGAAATTTCAGGAACGGAACTCGAGGATGCCATGACCATTCCCGCAACGTTTTGATACAACCAGAAAAGAAATAATAGAGGTAGAAATTCAAACACGATGCACACTAGTTTATACCACCATGAGGCGGATAATAACGAAGAGTATAAAAGCAACGAGGTGAAAACAATAGAGAAAATAGAAGACCACATAAAGAGTAACCATACGACACTCACCTTGTAGTTATCTTGAGGAAATAAAAGACGCATCATTTCATTTTGTTCTTGAATAAACGAGGAACCCAGTAAAAACTGTACATGTTTTGGAATATTCATTGTATTTTTGACAGACAAAGAAAACATCCAAAAGATAGCAAACACACATTTCCAAAGAATCCATGTCATAACAAAAATTTTGAAATATTTCATAAAGTAGTAGGAGGGAATTCGCTTATAGAATTCTTCCAAATTGTCTTTCGGCTCACCCAAAGTACGACGATGAAACATCGATAATAAAGATACCATTATTTTACGTTTTTTATAGTTGAAAAAAGAAAAAAAATATCTCACTAAAAACAAGTATGGTCATAATATCAATTCCCTTAACATTATACTTCTTTTTGGTATTCTCAACACCAATGAGGAATGTATAAAGAATGACAATCCATCGTGTAACAAAGAATGAGTAGAACCCTCCAAGAATCTTTATAATATACTCATTATAATTTATACAATGATTATAATTTATACAATGATTATAGTAATTATTGTATAAATTATAATCATTATAGTATAAATTATGATGATTACCCCAGTCCCAAGGCAAGCCCCATGTATAGAAAAAAGGAAGTTGGTGAACAAGAAAATCCATCAGTATAGAACTCGGAAATTCTACATACAAATTTAAATAATGAACAGGAATATCTATTGGATGTATCCATGTCATATAGGCTCCTCCCACACTACAGACCATCGTGGTATACCGTTGCGTCGCCATTCCCAATTCTAAAAAATACGGAAAAAGAATATTCCAAATACTTAAATACGAAAGGGCATGAGGAATAAGGAGATAGATGGGTGGTAGTGTACTATACCATGTGGAACAAACATTGGATATCTCTTTCAGAGAAGGGTTTGCTTTTGAAAGAAAAAAGGATTGAGGATACAAGTACGTATCATGAAGTTTTGTTTTTTGGGTAGTTTCAAAGAGGATGTCATTCCATATGTGATGAACATTATTATACTCTTTATGACTCATCGTTTTTATGGTAAATGTATTTTCTTCTTATATTTTGGTAGATATTTTGGTAAATATTTTGATAGAGACATCAAAAAAGAATAAGTAGAATAAATGAATAAATATGATTATAAAAAAGAATTTTATAAAGAAAATCAATCCTAGGGTGTATTATTTTGTGGTATCATGTTGACGGATTTTCAACAGGATATATTGAACGAGTGTTTAAAAAAAGGAAGTGGTGGTCTTTCTTTAAAAATGGGGACGGGGAAAACTGTGTTGGCTCTTTATCTTGCTCAACAACAACGACCGGATTTACCGAGTTTGGTGGTAGTGTCGAAAACATTACTTTCCTCATGGGAAAATGAAATTAAAAAATTTTTCGGGGATTCGTTCCCCTATGTGATTTTACACAAGGAGAAATTTGCAACCAAACAGGGGAGAAATGAAATGAAAAATTGGGTGTTGCCTCCATTTTATTCCAAACCTTTTCTTGTTTTAACTACACCCCAAGTCCTTGGTCAAGTATACCGTGATCTTGAAATCGAACGTCATTTCGTGATGCAGGTGCCGAATGAGTATATAGGATTTACCAATGTGTATCATCCCCCAGATCATCCCTTATTATCACCATTACGAGTGGAAAAGGGACCGGGTTTGTTGTACACGACTCGATGGGGGTGTCTTATTGTGGATGAGGCTCATGGATATTGTAATATTTTGACCGATAAATGTCGATCCATTGCGAGTTTATGTCGTGAACATGTTTGGTTACTTTCAGGAACACTTTTTTCCGAACCGAAAACGCCAAATATTTTGGGATATTATTCTCTTCTTCATGATACCAGTACACCACGAGATATGATTTCCATGGAATCGTTTTTACGCTATGCCTCTAATTTTCGAGGGTTACAGACAACCATTGTTCATCGTGAGACGACAGGAAGAGAAAAGCCTTCCTATCAACTTCACCATGAATATGTGTATGTAAAAATGTCAAAAGAAGAAATTATGGTGTACGAACAAATTCAAAAAGTATTGAAAAAACTCCATACGTTTCTTCGTCGTTCCGAAACGACAGAACGAAGACGACGTTTTGCATCCTACATTCTTGCGGTAATTACTTATTTACGTCAAATTTTCGTAGCACCGATTATCGTATTTGCATCCATTGCATTGGATGTTTGTAAATTAAAAGAACGATCGGAATTATCTATTCTTTTACGGGATGAGTTTATGAAAGTTGGGTTGATGGATTGGTTGGAACATCGTGAGGCATTGTACTCTTCTCGTTTACTTTCTGTCGTGGAAAAGTTGAAAGAATGTACTTCTCGTCAAATTCCACGAATTATTATATTCTCTGCATTTCGTACTTCCTTGAAACTACTTGAAGCATGTATCCATGAAATGGAAGATTCGAATTGGGAGTGTATGACCTTGGAATCTCATCAATCCACTTCCATGAAAGAGAAAATATTGGAACGATTTAAACACTCTTCCCATGGCATTTTACTTCTTACCTACAAGACAGGTTCCGAAGGATTAAATTTACAACATTGTAATACAGTCTTTCTTTTGGATTTGTTGTGGAATATGTCTTCAAGACAACAAGCCATTGCTCGTGTAGCAAGACAAGGACAATTGTCTTCCGATGTGAATGTGGTGACATTTATGTCCAATACGGGAATTGAAAAAGCCATGTTGGAAAAACAAAAAAATAAAAAGGAAATTGCAGAAGAGTTGATGGAAGGAACGACCACGAAACATTATCAACATATGAAAGTGGAAGACATTGTTAAAATGGTACTGAAAGAAGATACGAATGAATTGTACCAACAACTCTTATGTTCTTGAAAAAAAAAATATATTGTATAGGTATATAGAAACAAATTTTCTAAAACTAAATACCAAACCATCTATCATCTACGATGGTCAAACAAACATATGAGAGTATATGTACTAAGAATGGGGGGCAACTTGTCAGTGCCTCAAAGGTTAAAAGCGTAGATGGATTACAACCAATTTCCGCATGTGTGAGGAAACCCGCAACGGGTTATACTTTACCGTCTATGGTTTATTCTGATGTGAATAGTGCAGTACGTTCGATATGTACAGAAAAGGGGTCAAATGGTACTTGTGAAGGTGAAGGTGCGATTAGATATGTAAAAGGTCTCGTTCCAAGAGATACGAAAAAAGGAGATAGTCAATTCATATTATTTGCCAATGAAAACAATGATCCGATCTCAATAAGTTCGGAAGGGTTGGAATGTAATAAACAGTTAGTATCTTGCTCTTCTAAATTTCCTATATTAAATGCCCCATATAATGTCTGTGCAGACAAATCGGGAAATAAGGATCCGCCATATTGTCCGACGAATTGTAAACTTGGCTATAGTTCTTCACAATATTGTATACCAAAGTAAAAAATGGATAATGAATGAGTAAATATATCTTTTAAATATTTTTTAAACCATCGTTTTTTGATTCAGTTACAATCAAAAAAATAATTTTATATTTGTATGTAGTAGAGATAGATCTCCAACTACATACAATTCAGATATATTTTAATCCAAGAATATCATGAATTTATTCAATAACTACAATAACTCTAACTTTTGTCATCTTGTACGAGAAAATTATGCGGGTGCTAAAACTTATTGTCATGACCAAGGTGGAACACTTCAAAGTGCGGAAGGTATGGATGTTTGTGTAAATAGTAATTCATACATAGATGATTATCAAATCACAAATTTAATGAGAAGTTACGAAAAAACCGGAAAAACAGGGAAAGATTATATATGTTTATCTGAATATAAGGAGGGTGGTACTTGTAAACCTACCAAAGGACTTCATGTCCAAAAAATAAAAAAGAAAGGAAGCGATGATGTCGTTTTCTTTGCAAAAGGTTCAGGAGGACCTATCGATGTTATTCTTAGCACAAATTATAATGACACGGCTAGAGCATTAAATGGAATGTATTAGGTAGGTAATGGTGATATAAGGTTATGGTGATGGACGGTAATCCTTTCAAATTTCAAATGCAGAATGAATACTCACTATCATTCTTCTTTTTTTTTTGATATAAAGATTATAGAATCAGATTAATAAATTTTCAAAAATGATTGATAAAGTGGTTCACGGATGGCCTACCCTTATTTCTCTTTTCCCATTCATGACGCTTTTCGTTTCTTATATTGAAAATGGACTCATGTTTTGTGGAGGATCCTATGTAGGAAATGGGTATGTCGTCACTGCCGCACATTGTATACCTTCTCCTGTATTACCTTCCCATGTATTACCTTCTCATGTATTGTTTGATGAAGTAGACATGAGGATTTATTTTGATATTCAAACATTGGTTGAATTTAAATCAGAAGATACACCTTTCTATACGGTCGACAATATATTCATTCACCCTCTTTATAATAATGAAACGTTTCAGTACGACGTGGCGTTGTTGCAGATAAGTGAATTTTCACCCTTTTTGGACGAATGGAAAGATAGACAATATATCCATATATCGAATGATACAACCAAGGATGTTGTGGGGACTAAATTGGACATTATAGGATATGGTAAGAAATATGATGGAGAGGAAAATTCACAAGTTTTTCGTCATTCTCTACAACAAGGTGAAGTAACAGTGTGTCCGATTGATAAAACAAATTCCAATCTTGGGGGGATGACCATTGACCCAGAGTCCATGTTACTTGCGGAAGGTGCACAACCGGATTGGTGGGATGGAGAAGTGACGGATAGTTGTACGGGGGATAGTGGAGGTCCATTGTTTTGGACAATGGAGAAAGAAGGTGTCAATATGTCAACATTGGTCGGTATTGTAAGTTGGGGGATCAGTTGTGGACAACCAGTCTATCCGGGAGTCTATGCGAAAATTACTCCACTTTTTGAATGGATCCATTCCTTTCTTTCTAAACCTAGAAAGGATTGAAAATCGACAAAAGGATTTTTTTCATAAAAATTTAAAACGTATATACGATAAAAAATGAAGACAAGGAAAAGGTTATCCATATTTAAATATACAACCTTATGAAAAAAGCGTTAATTGGTCATGGAGGACATGCCAAAGAAGTCATGTCGATCATGGAACAGCAAATGGTATGTTTTATCGATGATGATTATTATTTCAATCATGTGGATAAGGAGGACTCTTCTTCATGGATTCGACCACTCTCCACATTGGACCCCACAGAATTTTGCGTCATGGTATGTATTGGAGACTCGGCGACAAGAAAAGCAGTGGTATCAAGATTACCAAAAGGCATCCACTATTTTTCCTTTATCCACCCCTCCTCTGTGATTAACCCTTCTGACCAACCCATCGGTGAAGGAATTTTCATCGGACCTTTCTGTTCGATGATAGCAACAAAACGTCTTGGTTCCCATTCCATTCTTGTAAGGGCATGTCATATTGGTCATGACTGTGAAATTGGTGATTATTTCAGTATGATGCCAGGTTCCATCCTGTCTGGAAATGTTTGTGTTGGAGACTGTGTTTATCTTGGTGCCCAATCCTGTGTCAAAGAAAATGTATCGATTACACATCATGTAATGGTTGGGATGGGTACAGTAGTTATACGTGATATCGAGCATCCAGGAATGTACGTAAACACACATAATGGTGCATTGCGTAAACTTGAATGATACTTTTGAATAGTAATTTTGGAATTTTATGTTGAGTTATTAAAAAGCATGAAGATGGAATGGGTAGCAAGAAAGAATGTTGATTATGACATGGTTCGTGATATTTTAAAAAATTCAACCCTTACAAACCAATTCACCAATGGAGGTCCGGTTGTCCAGGAACTAGAAAACTATATTCGAAATACGTTTCAAATTGACGAAGAGAAAGCCGTCATCGTGGTTTCGAACGGTTCGGTTGCCTTGCATGTCCTTGCCCAAGCCATAAGTATTGTAGAAAATATACCTATTTCATGGGCGACACAATCCTTCACTTTTCCCCCCTCTGCTCAGTCAACGCTTTCAAACGCACGTATCATAGATATTGACGAGGAAGGAGGTCTTTCTCTCCAAGACTTGGAAAAACAGCAACGTGAATGTGGTATCGACGCCAATGGGATTATAGTTACCAATATTTTTGGAAATTGTGTGGATATCGATAAGTATACGTCTTGGGCAAATAAAGATGAAAATAATAACAATACCCCACGATTTCTAATTTTTGATAATGCAGCCACAAGTTATACGTTTTACAAGGGTAAGAACTGTCTAAATTATGGAAACGGAAGCACTCTTAGTTTCCATCATACCAAACCTTTTGGTTTTGGTGAAGGAGGTACAATTATTGTTGATAAAAAATATGAAGGAACGATTCGATGTTTAAATAATTTTGGTATTGGTCTTTCCCCCGATACTTATTGGTCCAGGTATGGAAATAATAACAAAATGTCGGATGTGTCCGCTGCCTTTATTCTCCAATATCTTTATCAACACTTTTACGAAATTACAGAACGTCATCAACGTCTCTACCATTATTTTGTCAACAATATCGCACAACGTAATATTCAATCTTTTCGTCTTTTTCCTTCGTTTCATAATTCTATTATTACTCCCTCTTGCTTTTCTCTATTATTCCATTCACCACCGACACAAGAACTCATAGAAGATTTAACTCGACAAGGTATCATTTGTAGACAGTATTATCATCCGTTGCGACCCACCAAAACTGCCATGAAATTTTATTTTCATATTTTATGTCTGCCCTGTAATATGGATATGGAAGAACCCCATATTGATAAAATATTGGATATAGTTTTATCTCATTCCCCATGAATAAAAAATATAAATTCTAATGATTTTTTATATTTTATTATATTTTATTATAGTATAGTAACGTCAATAATACAATAATACAATAAAGATTATAAAGAATATAAAGAATATTGATAGATAATAGGACTATAATAGGACTATAATAAATTTATCCAAAAAATATGCATTTATCCGTCATGACTCGTATTTCCGATGTAGACGAAAGTTATATTCTTCCATGGTTATTACATTACTCCAAATTAGGGTTTGATAGTGCCATTCTTAACGATTTTACCGTTCGATATCAATTTTTAACGAGAAATACTGTTGAACACTGGCAACGATTATGTTCTCCGATGGAAATAACGGTCATCTCCTCGACAAATAAGGATCCATTGGATTTTTGGCCAGGATCATTGTTCTTTTTAAAGGCTAGCCAACCCTCTATACATGAATCCTTTTCGAATGATTGGATATTCCACATTGATACAGATGAATATATTTATTCCCCGACATCCTTCCGTCAATTTCTTTCTGAACTTCCCCCCCATGTGTATCAAGTTCAATTATTTTGGATAATGATTGAAAACATTCATGGTCATACTCATCCACATCCTTACGATGCCATAAATGCGATGCCTTGGTTTTCCAATCCTCATGTGAAAAGTGGTTCACGTTTACATTCTAGTTTAGTCCCCGTTGGTGTTCATAAATGGGAAGTCCCCTTCGGTAAAAGCACATGGGTACATTCCTCCATTCTACCGGTTGATCATGATTTATCTGTCTACCCCGAATATTTGGATAATTTGATGAAGTATAAAAATGTACCTTTTATTTTTCATCTTCATACACAGTCTTTCAAAAATGTTTTATTCAAAATATCGTTGCATAATAGCCTAGGAATAAGTGATGACTCTCAACGACTTATTCTTCACGATGCCATAATAAATACCAATCCTCGTCGACTGTTAGATCTTCAGAAATGGATTTTAAGCAAGGCCCATCGGGGTGAGCATGTTATGTTCCAAATGATTACACATGATGACATTGGTATATCCTCCACACAACCATTTGCTTTACCACCCCTCCATTCTATAGAAGATAGGGTAGATTTGAAAAAAGAAAATGAATTATTTGAAACATTGTTTCCAACGTGTACACAACGTAAATTTTTGGAAGATTGTATTCTTCAAAATGCCTTTCCATCATTGTTAACATAGATACTATAAATATACATCCTTTCCACAGATCTCCACAAGTAATGTTTTTGTCATGTTGTATTTTTATTTTTACATTAAAAAAATAAAAAAATGGAGGACGACTAACTATATTCGTTGATAAATAAAGAGTATATATATGTATGAATGTATGGAGAAATAGAATGGTTTATAGTGTTACCGAATGCTGACTCGGCGTAAAAGACTAACGTAATTCACAAAGGGTTGAGTCGAGATGGAGAAATCAGGTAATGTATGTACTTTGGCTATTTCTTCTTCTTTTTCTTGGACAGGTTCCGTCTCGAAAGAAGGGGGTGAAGAGGGAGAAAGGGTTTCCCAATGGGGGGGAAGGACGAGACGAGGGGATTGGAAAAATGCAATTTCCACGACCTTCATATCGACTTTACAATTATGATTGAAACAGAATTCGGAGAGTTGAACCATATCGGGGAACCCACAAAAGGGTATTTTCCAATGTTTTTCATCCAATTCCAAATGAAAGAGTTCACGGACTCGGGGAAAGGTCAGAATGGAGACATCAAGGTGTTGACAACAACGTTGAATATTTTCTAAACTTTCATACTTTTGTAACAAACGATACGATTTTTCAGGACCAATTTGTGGAATATTTTTATTATAATCTGTTCCACACATGATACAAAAGTCTAAAAATTGGGAAGAGGTCATACGTAATCCGTGAATCAATTCTTGATACTGGATTTCAATGACAGTTTTTGTCATAAAATTCATTCGATGGAGAAATACAGGAGCACCGTATGCCAAGACGTCGGTATCTTCCGACATGACGGCATCCACCCAATGATAACGACACAAGGCGGAACAAGTGGCTTCGGCTTCCCCCACGGCTTGGAAATAAGGAACTTGTAAAATATCCAATAATTCTTTCGTCACGAGATAGTCATCGGACCGTATACTGAGCATGGAATTATTAATTTTTTCAATTTCTTGATCCATGGAACATATCGAAATGGAGAGGGAGACATTCCATTCTGGACATATTTTCGAATAAAGATCTTGTAATTCTTGAAATTCGTGGGGAGAAGAAAAGAAAAAGGTGGTTTGATGTTCCTGAAATGTATTTTTCAACTGCTCCCACATTTTGGTCAAGTGTTCGACTTTTTCTCTTGTTTTCAAACGTTGTAATTGTCGACTCTTTTTTTCTGCATCTTTTTCAACTGGAAATTCCGTATCAAAAATAAAGACGGGATGAATATCAAATTCTCGAAGGGTGGTAATGAATTGGAGGAGTGCATCCAACCATTGTTTGCCGTAGGTCGTTTTGAATTTACATAAATAAATACTAACGTCCACGGCAACTTTTTTAAAGGCATAATGTTCCAAAGAACATTCTCGATAAACATGCGGACATGTTTTTCGTATAAACGGCTGAAGATTTTTGATTCCCATTTATCCAAGAAATCAATAGAAATAAAACAACGAATTTATAAACACGGTATCTGATATATATATATATACGCCCTTACGCTTTATATATACCTTCTATATCTATCTTTACAATAAGGCAATATAAAAATGTTTTCATGACAATTCTTTTCCTCCTCGTCAAAGAATAATAAACGATGTGATGGTTTATTATTGTCTATTATTTTTAAAATGTTTGTATTCATTAAAGAGAAGGATGATTTTTTCAAAAATATCTTTATTACCCTTGGAAATTCAAAGAGAAATTTTTTCGTGGGATCCAACGTTTCATCTTTTGTACAAACGTGTATGGATGGAGGATATTATTATAGATAAGATTGATTATCATGATTTAAATTCGAGTTGTATATGGTATAGTAATGGTGTTCATAGGAAATGGGATTATTCCATTTTTATTTCCGACAATTCTTCTCTTTTTGATGAGTATGGATTGAGTAGACGTTTTTGGGTATTACTCACGAACGATAACGATCCGTTGGAAGTATCCAAGGAAAAGACACAATGGACGTCTCTCCGTTTTTTCGATACCCAAAAAGCACGAGACCAATTCATTCAAAATTTAGGAAAATCAAAACACCAAAGACTTACCAACTATGATCAATTGATCCAGGTGTATAAAGAACGATTTTGTTCCACCATGTAGGATATTTTGAAATTTTTTTTTTTAGGGTTTCGTTGACGAGTTACAACATTTATTTAGATCCGCATCCATCGAGGAACCGGTGGGACATGTAGATGGATTCGTGCGATTAGCGACACCGAATTTAAAACAATTCGTTTCTTTACACCATTTTTTACCACTATCCCACACGGTATTGTATTCACAAACTGGAGTTACCTTATATTTTCCACCTTTACAAGTACTAGTATCACAACAGTAATGAATAGTATTATTCGACAATTTCACATAATAACTTGCATATGATGGACACGAAGGCGGTACTTTAGAATCTGTAGAGGAATCTGATTTTTTTTTATCATCGTAGTACGTTTCTGTTATGCCTAAAGGAAATTTGTTGTTATTGATCGGACAAAATTTTGATTGATTCATTTTGTTTTCTCTACCTTAAGTAAATATATTTTTTTTTTTAGAAAAAATTTAGGGACCAAAATATTTAAAAAAGGCGACTTTGGAGCGATGATGTTGTAACTTGGCAATCATTTCACTCTTTGTAAAATTGTCATTACTAAAGAGTAAAACTTGTTGTGTTTGTTTCTTTCGATAATATTTCTTCTTTTTAAAATCTTGTTCAAAAGATTGAAAATATGGTACAGGTATCACCATAGAGATAGAGGAGTCTAAAAACATGGTCGCCAAAAGTAACAAGGCATAATCGTCCATTTCATTCTTTAAAGAGGGATGTTGTGAACAATTCGACCATTTACCTGTTTCTTTACATGTAAAGACACATCCGACAGAGACCAAGACAATCGGATGATGATGCATTGAAAAAGAAGAAGAAATATCAATATCCACAATGGATTCATGTTTGTGGGTCATATTTTTTTGTGTGACTAAAATCCAAAGTGCATTGTACGATTGTTTTTCGGAAATGATATGACGTAGATCCGCATAGTCATGTGGATATCGTTTATCTCGATAATATTTCAAGACACTGTTCATGATTTTAGTGGACGAAGATAAGGCCTCGTGATGTAAATAGTCTTGTCGATTTCGAAAAAGGGCTTCCGAATCACTCTTGTATAGATCGTGAATTTTATGAAATTCTTTGAGAGGACAATGTCGAAATACATTCTGCATATCCATCAAACATACATAAGGAACGGTACTTTCTAACCATGATAAAACTAACGGATGCCCCACAATCGCCTCGTATACTTTCTTTCGATTTTCACTATAAATACAATTTCTTTCTCCTGATCTCATAGGCTTCAAGTATGTATTATTATTAAATATTATTAAATATTATTAAATATTATTAAATATTATGCTTATAAATATTTAATAAGGAGAGAGTAGAGAAGTGAATAATAAATAATAACTCAGGAAGATTGACAGGAGATCCAGGACCAAATTTCGCATAGGGATTCCACGTCAAATTGATTGTATTTTTGTAAAGATGCCTGTTGTTTTGTTTTTTCTTTCGGATCCATGGTACGATACATGGATTCAGCGATTTCCATGGAATGTTTACCATTTTCAACGGATCCTTCGTCCGATGGGAAAGGAATGGTAATATAGCCCAGTGTTTTCATTGCCTTGGCGATATCTTTTAATTTGCACGTATAACAACCACGGAAAACAACAGGACCTTCCCAAAAAATTTTGTGAATATCCATGGCATTTTCAAAGAGCGTCGTCACTTCCATCTCGATGGCATATTTGCGACAGAAACGTACCCATGCCGATGGTTCTGCAAAATAATAATACAAAACATCACGGTACGGTTCAAGAAAATGATAAACCTCCATCAACAAATCAAATTCGGATTTGGAATCCAACTGTTTTGCCCAAAAAGAATGGTACTTTCCTTTCTCTTCATGAATATCCCATACCCACACACCGACCAAATATAAATAATCTCGAGTCCATTCAAAATCCACAAACACTCGTTTGGTGGTTGGAAACGAATTTCCGAAAAACGAAGAAAATCGAGTCCACGTCCGAGGATGAATAAAATGATGGTTCAGTTCATCGGATTCGTTATCATTTGTTGAATTGATGATGACACAGTGGTATTGAAAAAATTCGGTAATACTCATATTGGTATAATCGAGACCTTCCTTTTCTTCCCATCGGGCTCGTGTGATTTCCTTTCCAAACTTTGATATCAACTCTCTACGTTTTTGAACCGTTATATAAGGAAGAAGTGTCCATTCTCGACTTGATAGAGCCAATCTTTCCTTTTCTTTACGTAAAGAGGGTGTATACCATTCCGCATCAAATTTCATATTCGGATAGGCATAGGGAAAATGAGTGGGTTCGATATCATAGTTATGAATACGGCATTCGTGAATCGCAATTGCCCTTTGATGTATCTTTGAAAAAGGAATAGACTGTTGTGTCGACGAATGTAAGGAGAGAACCTTTTCAATATTCACCGTATGTTTTGTCAATTGGGGATATCGAAATAAAACAAGGGTAGAGAAATCAATACCATCCTTTGTAAAATACTGTCGATACCGGGAATGTCGCATCGTCTGAAATAACAATCGAAGATACTGAGAAAACCACACATTTCTCTCCAGATCACTTGCAAAAAAGGTCTTGGTAGAAAGAAAAATATGGAATTTATGACTGGTAGAATTCCATACTAAACCATGCAAAGGCACATGGATTTTATAAAACGGATGATAAAGAAGTTGTGGACCCAGTAAAGGAAAAGATGGAATATCCTCCTTATTTTGTTGTGTATAAAAAGAAAGATCCGAGACTTTCCAGGATTTCGGAAAATCACCAAATTCGTTTTTTAAAAATCGACCATCAAATCGTTCCGGCATACGATCTTTGGTCGTCCACGTATAATCGGACATACAGTCAGGGGTAAACTCTGTGGATGGGGACATTTTTCGTTTTCTGTTTGATTCCACTCCGTACACGGTATAGTCTTCATAAAACGCAGGTTCCCAAATCCAAAATTTTGATAAATCCATAATTGGTTTTTTTGATAAATCCATAATGGAGAGATTCTTATATAATATTATTCTTGTTTTTCAAAAAAATCATTTATGGTTCAATTTTTAAAAAGATAAAACATAAACTAACCATGAATTATAAATTAAACATGAATTATAATTAAACATAATTATAAATTAAACATAATTATAAATTAAACATGAATGAATTAAACATGAATAAGTAAACCATTCGTCCTTTCATTAAATTCCGTGGTTGTCGTGAATGTTTGATGAGGTGCAATGGGACTTTCATAATCCATAAAGGAAAAGGGTTTCACTTCAAGTGTATCATTATTAAAAATGTCTTGAAAGACGACAAAAATCCGATTGGATTTGGAATCGGTAAACACAATGGTACCTTCTACCCATCGTCTTTTGCGATCGGTGTCCAAAATTGTACCCGAGTACAAAAGAATATCAATCATACTCCCGATTTTGAGATTTTGAAAGGATCGCCAATCGGGAGTATGAGAAAATAATGGTTCTAAATCATCACTAAATATATGTTTTGAAAAAATTTCCGAAAATCCAAGAACGGATACTTGAAACATTTCGGATTCAATATCCATACTTTGAATATGTCCGACATACCATTTTCCAGTGAGTAGAGATAGAGATTTCGAGGAGGTGGGATTTTTCAAGACTTCTCCCTCGTGTATAAACACATCAACCCAACTAGGATAGTTGAAATGCGATAAAGAAAAAATCCAAGAAATCATGGTGGAGATACATTCTTCTTCTTCCCGTAATAGAATTCCTGATAAATTTAAAAAAGGTCGACGACACAAACAACACTGCATTTCTAAATTTTTGGTTTGGATACCAAAACAATGTTTACACACACAATGACCATTCGAACAAACTAAATATCGCTTAGGACAAACTTCGTGACAAATCGGACATAAAAAACTTTTTAGTAATCGTATTGCTTCTTTGTACATATAACGATCTTTTTCACAAAGGTTGTCCCATCGATGTCCCGGTTTGTTTTCTTTTCTTCTACCCGAAACTTTTTGCAAGGTCATGGAATGTTTACTGAACGTGGACGAGGATAATGAACTTTGGGATAAAGAAACAAAGGGTCGGGAGGTAAGTCCACGAGGAGAGAAAAGAGACGACCGTGAAGAAAGACGAGTGGGTGGAAGATGACGTGAACGAGAAAAAAATAAAGGAGGTAATGGTGGTACGGTTGGAGGCGGTGTGGTGGAATTCGTTGAATTTGCGGAATTTGTGCATGGATTCGTATAACTACTCGAAGTCATAGAGGTGATCTCTCGATCCTCTTCGACTTCTTCATTATTTAGATTGAAATTGTTTTGATTTTCAATGTCGGGGAGATGCGTATTCGAAATGATTTCATTCAAAAGATCATCACGAGGTTCATAAATATTTATAATATCAGAAATGGAAGAAGGTAAATTTCCATTCCAAAAACTATTATTTGTCGTAAGACTATTTGACGTAAGAGTATTTGTGGTAAGACTATTTGACGTAAGAGTATTTGTGGTAAGACTATTTGAAATAAGACTATTATTAATATTCATATTATTCATATTATTATTATTCTGCATCTATCTTTTTATTTAATTTTTATTTATTTTCGATGAAATAATAATTATTTTTCAATTCCGAATTTTTTTTTAAAGTCAATTGTGTTTTTCTTTAATGACGTAGAATCTCCCCATAAGAGATAATAACTTAGAAATCCAGCACGAGTGAAATCTCCTGTATCCAAATCTTTTCGATGACGATTTCGATAATGTTCTCGTCTTGTCTTATCTTTATGAATGGTGTAATCTTCATATCCCTTGGCTCCAAACTGAGTTCGAATCGATGTTCCACCCGGTCGTGTAAAGATGGCCATCCATTTTTTAGTCGACGAGGGTAAAGTTTTTTCTATTTTTAATTTCATTTCTTTTCTCTATGACTATTATAAAAAAATCTCAAAATTAAAATTAAAATGAAGGTGAAGGATCTTTTATTCTATCTCTACCTTATTTTTACGATTATTGTCGTTTTAAAATGGATCCTCTCCATGTACAATAAGGAAACCCTTACAAAACCACGTAAATCATCATCTAAAAAAGCAGCACATAAAAAAAAAGTTTCTTCTTCTACCCTCCTCAGAAACGATGTTCAAGATCATGTTCAAGATCAACAAAATGATGATGATAATGAAGACGATAAAGACGATAAAGACGATAAAGATGAACAAGGAGATGATAATATCCAAAAGAATAATAATATTACACTAGAAAAAGTGTTTATGCTGACACGACGACTCAATATTGGTTTTGTTATTATTTTTGTTGTATTGAATGTATATTTAGTGTTTGGTGAAGAATTATCGGTGATGGAAAGAATAAATTATGTCACCAGTGCTTTATTTTTCACATGTTGGTTATCATTAGTATTTTTTCATGAAAGTCAAAGCCGAATAGTAACTTATCTATTATTTGGATTCGCTGTTCTATTAGGTCTGTTAAATATGATTACTCTACTTTGGTTTCAAAATGTGGATAAAAATTTACCCCTCCTTCTTCTTTTTATTTCCATTTGGTATAGCAGAGTGGCATATGTGAACCTCGATTTAAATTCTTTTTCGTACCGTCCTATCCGACCCAAATACTAAAAAAAAAATCTGTTTAAGAATTGATATGTTTTGTTTAGAAATAAATAAAAATCATGAGTATTGTTGTTTGTTTGTATAGCAAGTATTCCGAAAAGTGTCGGTCCTTTTTGGAGTATGTTTCCACGACACCTCTTGATATGAAAATGTTATGTATTGATAATGAGAATGTACGTAAACTATTGGAGAAGGATGAACCCCGTTACCGTATTCGAATGGTTCCTTGTTTGCTTATTTTCCAGATGAATGGAGTGATGGAGAAAAAGGAAGGATTTGAGAGTTTTGAGTATGTTCAACAAATTTTGAAAGAATTGCGTCATGTACCCAATCCGATTGTTTTCGATGGATCGAATACGACTCCCATGATACCGGTTAACTCTATAAACTCTATAAACTCAACAAATGCTATAAATCCATCGAGCCATGCGGCGTCGATACAGAATATGGAGAATATGGAAAGATTTGGACCCGTACCCCCCATGCCTCATCCATCCCTCCCATTACCGACATCCCCGAATTCTAATCAGACCTTTACAGAAAAGTTTGATACGATCGATGAAGTCTCTTCCGAATTACCCACCGAGGCCCAATACGTCACGAAAAAGAAAGAGAATATACTTACTCTAGCCGCAACCATGGCCAAACAACGAGAAAGTGAAGACGAAAAAATGAATCCAAATCCGTATGCCAAGGCACAAGAAGCCCAGGAAGCCATCATGACAAGGGATAGAAAAAATAATTAAAAATTTGTATAAATTGATTTTATTTCAAGATTTTGATCTAGAAATCTTTATTTCAAGATTTATAACATAAAATAATGATTTTTGATATAAAGTATATTACATGGGGCAATATAGAGATGAAAGATTTCTTCATGTCTAAATTGAGTGAATTTGGATGGCGAGAAAAGGACATTTATGGAGGAGTCTCGTATTTACCTCTTGTGGAACATGAATATTACAACTATTGGAAAATTACCGAAAAGTGGATTTATACTATAGATGATGTACCCTCACCCTTTGCTCCAAAGTGTGTACAGTTTGATGTGTCTTTTGCTTCTGTCCCCATTATCACCTTTCAAAAGAATATTTATGTATGGGAAACGATGTATCAATTCGGGCGATGGAATAATGATTTTTTGCATAGTCTTCGACATGAAAAAGAATATTCCATGTTACTTTCTTCCAAATTACCCAAAGATATGGTATTGGAAATTCATAAACTTCTTGTTAATTTTTAAATTATTTTTAATGTAAAAATTAAGATTTTATCAATGAGGTTATTCCTTAACAATGTTATCCCATTACAAGGTTATCCCATAACAATAGTCCATGCGTCAAAAATCAGGACGACTTTAGTGCGATTGATTATATAGGGACTGGTAAGATAAGAGTACGGAAAATATCCATACCCATTCTTTCCCCATTTCGAGCCCCAAGAATTCAGGAATTCAAATTGGCGACTCGTTTGATTGTAACCCGTGCATAGCATGCAATGACCTCCCAGCAATTGTTCGGACGAGGTGGGATAGGAGACAATTCCTGTTTTGGTCGTTTGTAAAGTTGAAAAATTGGAAAAGACGTACATTCCAAAGATGATGGGTTGACCTGCCAATAAGGCACTTTCCCATTGGGATGGAATGATACGTAAAGAGAGGTATCGAAGAGATTGTGGTGGAGGAATAATTTTGGAACAGACCGTCGCCGGTGGTTGGATCGTGAAATTTTTGATGATATACGGCCAGTTGATTTCCTCGCAAATACCATTCTTACAAAGGACAGAAACGGTCGTTCGAACAGTCGCCCCCGAATCTTGATGGATATTATTCTCCACTTTTCGTTCATTCCAATATTGCATTAATCGAGAAAATGGTGTGGATGTTTTTTGTAATAAAAATCCATAGTATTGACATGCAGCATTCGCCGTGCATGATCCTAATGTTCCCTGATCAAACACATACTTGAAATAAGAAGAGAGAGAATAGATGATCGGAGCGACTTTGGTAGTTCTCGTTATTTCTTTCGTATAAGGATGTAAAACAGTTTTTAGTTCCACAGGAAATTCAACCTTGTAATCTCGTGAATCCGGTGGAGATGGTGTAATATTAAATACCCTTTTTATAGGGTTTATTGGGGGTAATGTGGTTGTCATATTCGATGGGAAACCTGTCTATCTCTATCTATTACCAACATTAAAAAAAATAGGTAAATGAATTCAATCGTTGGATTAAAGAATAAGACTAGAATAGAAATAAAATTAATGAGACCATTTTATTTCTTTGTACATTTACTTTCTTTGAATTCTTTGAATTCTTTGAATTTTTTGAATTCTTTGAATTCCCCTTCATTTCGACATATTGTGATTGGTACGAATACGAATAGGAATAAAGTAGATCTCGATCATTACTTTCATCTTTCCCCCCCTGATATACATAAAATATCTTTTTCTTTTCAAGATAATGATGATATTTATCTTCCCAAATTGATGGAGACGTTGGATCCTATTTCCCGACCCATTCCAACCTATCATATCTTTTCAAAGTATCATTTTCAACGTTTCCAATCGAGTCCCTTTTCCTCCAAAATGTCCTATGCAAACTATTGTCTTTGGGAAGAAAAAGTGGCAGATATTGTGTTTAGTTATTTAGGGGACCTTCATCATCAATGGATCATTCAACTTCCCGCTTTTTTTCTCTATCATGATGCGATCAAATCGTATGGTGAACGAGATGTCGTACAACATACATTATGGATAACACCTTCGGTCGATATTGGATCTCCGGATATGGTTCTTTTCGATGAAAAAATGTTGGACTCTAAATTTATATAGATGTATATAGATGAAAAAATAAAGAGAAATAAAAAGTTTTTCAAAAAAAAAAATTTGGCCTATAGTATAGAATATTAAATATTCTAAAATTGCAAACTATAAATTAAATAAACGTCATAAAATACGATGAGTTTTATTGATTTGAATAATTATCCCAATCTCAATAAATTTATTCTTTTTGCTGGAAATAGGATTGTTGTAAATGGTGATTCGAATAATGTTATTATTAATGGTCCAGACATAAGTCATCCTTATAGTTATTACGGTGGAGCAGTCAACGGTTCTCTTGATTATGCGGGTGGGGCGACAAATCAAAGTTCAGATACGAATCTTATGAATCTTGCACTTGCCGAATTATCGCAACTTAAACTTGATTTACTGAATCTAAAAGCATTGGCAACTCCAATTTCATCTCCTGGACTATCGAATGTTTCCATAAGTGCTGGGGCAGTATATAATTGTACGGATGGAGTCAGTGACACTCCATTCATAGTCGGAGAAGGTGGGTTTTCCGGAGGATCTGTAACGTTAACAGGATCTAGTGCTCAAACCATTATTATGGCACCGTATATTTGGTTTTTATTCAATACATCGTTTAACGCAGGTTCACAAATTCCATCTAATATTATTTTCTTTGCATATGATAGTTCTTCTGGTGCTAATAATGATATCCTGATTCAGGGTGGTGTTACCAATTTACAAGGAATATGTGTTGGGGGGAGTGCTAACTCCGATTTTTCAACTGGTAATCCTGTAACTGGTTCTGTACCGTTAACTGTTAGTATAAGTGTATGGCAAACAACTTATCTTCAGTTTAGTACTACGTATCCACTTCTAACATTCAATCCTATTACTCTTTGTTATCTTAAAGGGACTCGAGTTTTCACTGATTCCGGTTATATCCCTATTGAAAATCTTAGAGAAGGAGATCTTGTTACCTCGTATGGTGATATCAAAGATAATCAAAAGGTGTATTTTCATTCATCCCCCTTCTTTACCCCCATCAAATGGATTCAAAGTTTTAAACCTATTACAAAGAATGAAGATTCATGGCCCATTCTTTTCAAGAAGGGGTGTATGGGATCGGACTGTCCCCAAGAAGATTTATGGGTATCTCCTAATCATCGTATGATTATTAAAGGAAACATGGTCTCTGCGATAAGTTTAATAAATGGTACTACAATCATTCAAGATAAAGAGAAGGAAGAGATCGAATATTATCATTTTGAGACAGAGGATCATTCGATTGTGGATGTGGAGGGAATGAGGGGAGAGACATTTATAAATTTTGGATATACATGGAGAGAGAAACCAACATTATCAAGGGAAAAAGAAGAACCAACAAAGGCACTGACAGTTTAAATTGCAACGATAGAAACATACGGTAAGATTATATATATATATATAATCTGTAGCCAAAAAAAAATGGCACCTAGGAACAAAACTCCGTATAATCAAAACTCACGAATTGAAATATTGGGAATAATAATCGATCCCTATCCCTTTCTATTTGAGTTTATTTTATTTTCAAAAAATAAAATGTCGATGAATAATGAATATAGTTCACCTTTTTCTTACCGTTTTCCACAATTACATCCTTTAACGGGTACGAATTTCACATTGGGGAGTCCCATTCTTGACCCAAGAGTCCCTCTGCCTCGTGTGGGCGTAGAAGGGGGAAAGTGAGCACGGGGATGGGAAACAACATGAGGATGATGAGGAGGAATGGAAAAGGATGATGAGGGTAAGGGATTAATAACTCGGGCCGATGGAGTTGCGGACAATATATGTGGGGTAGAGTGAGTGGTGGTAGAGGTGGGTGCATGAACAACATGATTGGGTAGTGAGACTACTGGAAGAAAAGGAAGATTAAAGAATGCCTTGGATTGTTGAAGAGTGACTTCGGGGGTAAGATGCGTAAGTTTTGCCAAATTCGAATTGATTTGTTTTCGCATACTAAAAATCCATAACCATAAACTTTTGGGCGAGTCTAACGAATCCTCAATAGGATAAGCGATTAAAAACTTTTGGTAATCCTGACGACAATTTTCACATGGAAGAATAAAGGAAAGACATTGGAAAAAATTCCCTATTTGTTCAACACATCGTCTATCTTCCTCTGTCCATTCGGAAGCGGGGGCGGTTGGAAAAGAATGAAAAACACTTTCTACAAATTTCCACGCATGAGGCCCCCATATCTTGGGATCCAAATTTTGACGCGAAGACATATTCTTTTATATCTTTTATATAAATAAAAATTTAATTTTTATTGATTATATAATAACGTTATTCCCTTTTCAAGGATATCTATCTATCTATCTTTATCTATGGAGGCGGGTTTCCATCTTTGAAGGAAGGCAATGGTTAAATTTCAAAAAAAAAAATTTTTAAAAAAATTAAAATATTTTAATAGTTTAAAATATTAAAAATGGGAGAAGAACACGCCAATTTTCTTATCAAGTTTCTTGCTGTATCTGGCTTTTTGGGATTCGTTTTGTACCTGATATTTAGACCAAAAAAGTAAATTTTCAACTTTAAATTGGAAACATAATTTGGTTATGTATCCCAAAAAGAAATAAAATTTAAAAATTTTATTTTCATCTTTCCCTATTCTATAACATACCTATAACATATCTTTAATTTAATGTTTATTCAGTATATATTTGATAAAATACTTGATAAAATCGATAGATATCGACATTATTTTATAGTACAAAAGAAAGAGGATCTATTTAAAGATCAAGTAGATTTATGTTGTATATGTCTTGATAAAATGAATCCTTCGTGTCCGACACTATTCAAGTGTATTGTTTGTCTCCATTCTATTCATTCTCATTGCATTAAAAAATGGTATGATATCAAACATGGAATAAAAGTGACATGCCCACTTTGTCGTTTTCCAATCTCTCTTTCGATTCCAATGAAAAAAAAATATAAAAGGGAGATTTATGCTTTTTTTTTGGGCTTTTCCATTCGACTATTCGTCTCCTTTTATTTTCAAGTACTCTCCTCCACGACAACATCTTTATATCCTTTGTCCTATCCTTCGTCTTCCTATCCTTCATCTAATATATCCGATTCTATGTACACGGTATATCATCCAATGTATCCAATATATCCAATATATCCAATTTATAACAAGGGTGGATTTTCTTGTCTTCCCTTTCATTCTAATACTACTAACAATTAATAATTATCATTGTTGTTTATTATTTACTGGGGGATAAAGATGATGTGGTGGAAAGACTGGGGGTAAGACCTACAGAGGAAGAGGTTGGAAATTTGGAGAGGGGTGGTGGTAGAGCATCGATATTAGAGGAAGTCGGATAAGATTTTTCTGAAATAGAGGTCGATCGATGTGTCCAATGTTTTATAAAATACCATGCGGTAATTCCACCTAAAAATTGGGCTAGCAGATAAAGAAGAAACGTATTGGTATTGATTTTATTATTTAAAAAGGAGGTGGTTGTCACGACGGGATTAAAATGTCCACCTGAAATGTTTCCAAAACATAAAATAACGGCGGTCAATCCCACACCAATGGCAATTGGATTCTCCGAATGCATGAGAACGATGGTTATAAAAATAAACATACCTACATATTCAGCAAACAAGGAATAAACATTGATCGTCTCCAAGTTGTCCACATTATTTTTTTTCATTGTTATTGTCTTTCTTTTCTATTGTGGATATTTATTTTTATAAAAATTTCTAAATTTTTTTAAAAAGAAAAAGAATGTCTACTTATTGCACTGCAGTCGCTTTAATCTCCAAAGATGAGGTTGCCCTTTATGGGAGAACCATGGAATATGGAAATAATCTTTCTTCGTCTATTCTTTTTTATCCTCGACATACTCTTTTTCAAGGATCAGCATTTCATGAAATCGGTAAACAATGGATATCCCTCTTCTCCATCGTCGGATTTAATCAACTAGCCATGCCCCATTACAAACAATGGATTGTGGACGGTATGAATGAATCTGGGTTGGTCGTCGGTGCCTTGAGTCTTCCTCACTTTACCGAATATCAACCTTTTGATCAATCAAAAAAAACGGAAACCATCGGATGTTGGGAATTGGTAACGTATTTACTGGGAACTTGTCGATGTGTACATGATGTTCGGACGCATCTTTCTACAATTATTGTTGCTGATCAACCATTGTTATATGATACCTCCATTTCTGTCATTCAACCGGCATTTCATTATATGGCCATGGATCGGTCGGGAAATTGTATTGTGATTGAATACATCAAGGGTCAACTTTATATTTATGAGAATGAACAAAAGGTCTTGACAAATGCACCACCGTTTCCTGAACAAGTAAAGAAATGGAAACATTTTAAAAAACAACACCCAACATTGACGGCGTATGAAATTCCAAATTTGGATAGGAAAAGAAATATAGGATCGAATATATGGTCAATAGGGGCAGGTATGCTTGGACTTCCCGGGGATTTCACGTCTTCCTCTCGATTTCAACGAGTCATTGAATTTTTACATTGGATGTATACCCCTTTGAATGCGAAAGAGGCTGTAAAAAGTATTTTTCATCTCTTGGAAACCGTGAATATTCCCCAAGGGATTATTCGAGAACGAGGAAAAAGTCGTTCCATGGATACCTATACACAGTGGACTGTGGTCTATGATACCCTTCATCTTCGTTTGTATGTACGAACCTATGAATATATGGAACTGATTCATGTGGATATGAATCCAGAATGGAATATCCCACGAGTATGGCCACTGGACAAAACAATCCAATCTTTACAATCTCATGATATCACAAATTCCATAAATCCCAAATAATAAACATACATACATATAAACATACATACATATAAACATACATACATATAAACATACATACATAAATAAACTTTTCTTTTTTGAATAGATTGAGAATAACAAATAACCACTCGACAGCGTTTTAAATATTCAAGGATAAAATAGAAAGAAAAGTAATTAAAAATAATTAAAAGTAATCATGAGTGAAATTATAATTATCGTGGAAGATTTGGATCATAATTTTTCGGTACAACGTAAGAAACGATTGAAGCATATTTCCCGTCCTAAATTTTTTGAGATTAAACAAAAACTTGTCCCTCCTCTTTCAGAGGAAGAGAAAGTTATAGGTCTTTCCGAAGAGAAAGTTATAGGTCTTTCCGAAGAGAAAGTTATAGGTCTTTCCGAAGAGAAAGTTATAGGTCTTTCCGAAGAGAAAGATATGGAATTGAGTATGGAGTTGGTCATGATGGAAAAATTTCTAAAAAAGGAATTTATAGGAAAAGAATTCCAAATTTTATGGCCATCTTTGGATTCTCATGTGATTATTCAAATCAGTGATTGCAACAATCAAAACAATACATTATCATCTCTTCCATCATCCAGTGAGAATGGAAAAGAGAATGACGAGAACCGGAAGAAATTACGACAGAAAATTGCGACACTCCGTTCCACACGTCAAACCGTTTCGGCCTCTGAAATTACCAACACCTCTTCTTCTTCATCTTCTTCTACAAAAGCATCGTCAAAATCTTGGAAAATGTATTATTTAATGATATCCAAAAATAATCAACTGGTTTCTATCCTGCCCAAACCTTGTGAGGTGGTGGAGAAGAGAGAAGAATATCTAACACTCATTCAGTCCCCTCTTTTCAACCATCCAAAACAAAAACCGATTCGAGAGTATTTTGAAACCTGTTTATCCTCATAAAAGTCTTTATTTTCAGTATAGATATTTCCGTCTAAATTAAAAAGGAAAAAGTTCACACATTGCACCGGTTATTATTGGAGGTTTCCAATGATTCGGATTAAATTGTAGAAATTGTTCTGGCTGAATTTTGTTTCTTAGATAAGTACGAGGATACCTTGTAAAATCTCTCCATTCCACAAGGACATTGCCATCACGGATTCCAAATAGGTTAACACGTTGTAATTTTTGGGTTTGTTTGGATTGTTCTTGAGATGTGGATAACACCTTTATTATAAATTCACCTTTTGGACCATCTTTGCCCCCTATAATATTGGCCCTTATTTTATCAACAATTTCGGATCGATAATGCTTGAAGAAATAACGGAAAACATCTCTCAATAAAAACCTAAATTTAAAATCACATTCGTCCTTAGTGGCCTTATCACTATCGTAAAAACTATATAAACATAGAAATATAAAATCAATAATCTTTTTCATGTTATCGTCATCTAAAATAAATTTTTGAAATCCATCTCTATCTTCTTCTTTATCAGGGACAGTTTGCCCATAACGTGAAATGACATCCTCCGCTTCCAAATAGATTTCCGAGACTGTTTTATCTAAAATCTGCATAAAATCGACCAATCTATAAACATTTATCCCAAAAGTAATTTGAGGTACAAAAGGCATTTGATTAAAATCTTCGACTGAAAGGATATTAGGAAGATTTCCACCCAATACATTAAAAACAAGTAAATTTTGTTTGATATCAAAATAAGTTTTATACAAGTTTGGAAAAATAGGTGGAGAGACAATTTGACATTCTACAAAATTCGACTGAAATGCTTCTTGCGAACGACGAATACCCTGCTTTAAAACCCTTAGAAATGTAGGGACTACTGTATATTTAGTAACAACATATTTTTCACCGGGAAGAGGATCATAAATAAACTCTGTACCGCCGAATAACTTATTTTTCAATATTGATTTTGCGGGAACACGGAATTCTTTTTCTCCGTGTCCTGGGACATTTATTATGATCCTTGATTGTCCACTACGTTTTTCGGCTTCATCCTCTTCCATGTTCAAATACTGAATCAACTTTTTTTCGAGTCGGGCTTCTTGTGTTAAGAATTGTTTTTCTTCCTTTGTAAGTTGTACATCCTCAGTTGGTTCTTGAATTATATTTATTAGGGGGGTGCTCCGACCTGCTCCTTCTATTTTAACACCAATTTCATAATCCTCTCCAATGGGTAATGGATAGGTCGGAGATACGTCTTTAGAATCGGTTAAATAATTTCCATCTGGTGAACGATTAAAATCGACAAAAAACATATACCACGTCTCGAGTTCTCCACCTATTGTAATTTCAAATTCATCTTGTTTCTTTCGTTTCTCTTGTCTCTCCAGTTTCGAAATTCTTATTGCATTTCCCATCTCGTTTATTGATTAGCGTTATTTTTTTTTCGAAAAAAAATCATGATCGAAATGATGATTTGATACGTCATATGATTATAAAGAAAAATAAAGGAAAAAATAAAAGAAAAAATGTAAAGTCTTGTTGTGAATCTATAATTTTCAAAAATATTTTTGAAAATTGGTAAACATGGATATAACATTAAGACTCTATTATTCATATTTATTCATTCGCATAGAACAATATAGAACAATATTGCACAATATAGAATAATAATACTTCTCTGATTTCGATAATCTAAACTAACGCTTCATCTTTTTTGAGTTGAACTCGGAATAATTTGACATGCATAGGTTCCATCTTTCATCCGGACAATACCCCCCCCTTGATTATTTTGTACTTTTTCTGAACCTCCACTTCCATTCGCCCCCAATTCCCATCCTTTCGGAACCATGGGACAGGCAACCGCACTATAATTTTTGGTATTGTCTGTTTTATTCGTCGCTGACCGAAGGACACATGCATTGGCTGGAAATATACAGGAGGATGTACTTTTATAAAGGGTGGAATCACATGTATCGGGATCCGAATATTTTTGAGTTTTTTTCATCGGTACATAATGAAATGGGTCGGGAACATTTGTCTCTTGACAATAAATGGGAGAAAAACATCCCGTGGTTCCATCACTAAACTTTTTTTGTGTATAATAGGCATATGGTGCTTTCAGATTGATTTGATCCATGACATTACCGGACTCGTCAAATTTTCGATAGGTATAGGTATAAGCACTCTTGGGTGGACATACATTGGTGGAAGATGGTTCTTTCTTCATTTTCTATCGTAGTTTTTTTAAAAATTTCTAAAGTAAAGATAATACATCTAAATATAGTAAAGATAATATATATATATAAAACAAAAATATATATATTATAAAACGTATTTATAGAGGATAATATCAAACAAAGAAATAGAGTATAGAGAGCCTATATTAGTACTATGGATCCTTCTTATTACTTTACGGAATTGCATCTTTATCATCATAAAGGGTGGGGAGGAAAACGAGAAGAGGAAAAATATATCCTACCCTTTTGTTTGCAAATGGACATTTTTTCCTTTTCTTCTCGACTTCCCAAACTACCCCCTTTGTTTTGGGAATATATGAGATCTCATTACGATCGTCGTATCTGTCGATTCTGTGGACGATTTTTACCCATTGAAAAAACAACCTATACTTGTTTATGTCATCGACGCCGAGGATCTCGAGGAAAGAAAATATTCAAGGCCTTTGAATTTGATGATGAACTGATGAATCGTTCACGGTGTTGGAAAACTCGTTCCTGTCCAGGAATAATCTATACAAAACATACAATCACGTATGTGGACTATATGTGTGATTTATTTGATTATCCGGATGTTGAGTCTAACCGAAACCGAACGGTATTTGGTGAAGACGATTGGTATTTTATTACCTCACCTCAACCCATGATTCTCATTTCCTTTCTTTATTTTTGTCGACTTCCGTGGCATACATACAACTCACCGACTATGTTAAAAAACATTCGAGATTTTCTCACGAAATTGGAACATCGTTCTAAAACATTCAACTATTTCCATCCCAATTGGTTATTCTATCGAATTCTTAATACCAACACTCTTTTGAGAAATTTTGCAGATACGTTTCACTCGCAAGAAACGGAACCACGAGGTCTCTTTTATTCCCCTTTTCATTATTATCCTGGTGTCCGTTTTCTTTCCACCCCCTTTGAAAATGTATCCCCCATGACTCAAAACACGGGGATCATTTCTCTCAAAGATTTTATGAAATACGAATACATTATTAATCGATACACCTATCCTCTCAACATTTCCAGTATGAACAAACAAAGTCATTATTTATTTCATGGAAAATGAAATTTCTTCATTTATTTCACGGAAAATGAAATTTTTCATATCTTTCAACAATCAAAAACGAATTTATGAGGATTATAAAATTTTTGAAATGTTTCCTGTACTATCCCACCTCTTCTTCTTTCTATGTCTTTATTCCCCTTTTCCATTCCGGTCAAGATAAAAAGATTATAGTCTTGTGTGAAACTCATTGGGATTGTCCCCTCCCTCAAATTTGTTGTGAATGGAATCCGTTTCCTTTTATCCCTTTTACTCCATCTATCTATTATTGTTGTCGGGATGAACGTTATCGACCAATACCTATTCCATTACCCATTGACTAAAGCAGACTACATCGTTCCGCCAAAAGAGGACGACATACTTCCCCTTTTTGTGTCATCATTCCACTTTCCAATGTTAATATGGAAGAAGAGGCATAATACACCGTCAATTTCAAATTTTCATATTGTAAATTCAATGGCAATCGATCTAGAGAAAGAGGGACAAACACCGTGACTCCAATCTTTCCTGTTTTTAAATGTTGCCATGCCACAACCTTTTTTATATCCTTTATATTCGATAGTGACATGAAATGATATTCCCTTACATAATTTTCAATCTCTTCCAATCGAAGAAATCGCCCATTCGATGTTTTGACTTGTTCACTTTTTCTTCCTAATAAATAAATTTTATTATTCACCACATTCACTCTATCCCCTGTCGCATACCATAAATTGGAAGAAGAAGCCTCACTCTCTTCTCCCTTTTTTAGAGGAGAAGCATCACTCTCTTCTCCCTTTTTTAGAGGAGAAGCATTATCTTCCCCTTTTTCAGAAAGATAGTAGAGGAATCGATTGGGTCCACGCACCCATAATTCTTGATCGAGTTCCGAAACGGTATAGTCAATTCCGGGAAGAAGGGTTCCAACATCCTTGTGTGAGTAGTCGGTTTGCAAGGCAATCATGGGAGACATTTCCGTACACCCATATCCCTCTAAAAGGGGGACTCCTAATTCATTGTAAAAATAATCCTTTACTTCCAACGATAACTTTGCACCTCCTGACACCATGTATTGGAGTTGCGGGCCGAATAGAATTCGTTTGGCCATATCTTTCGAAACATAAGATTTTAATTTTTGTTGGTGGATTCGTTGCCAGGATTCGAGAATGGCCGGTACCGTAAAGAGTGTTGTTGGGGACATTCGTTGTATTGCCATCCAATATCGCAAGGGGTGATACTTAGAAATCGGATGCATCTGTCCTCCTCGTTGCATTGTCATCAAACATTCCCCAATAAGTCCATAACAATGAGTCCATGGAAGAAGAGCGACAGTACGAGATTGTTCATTCAATAAATGAGTAGGGATAACATGATCCAATGTCTGTAATTGAGAAAGTAAATTAGTATGAGATAATACTACACCTTTGGGATTCAGAGAAGAAGTTCCCGAGGTGAATAATACCAAGGCTTCTTTCTCAAAATCCGTTTTAGCGGAAGAGGGAAAGGGAAAGGTTTGGATCAAGGACTGACAATACTGTTTTGTGGAAGGTTTTAATGAGGGAGATAATAAACAAGGAGTGGCACCGAGTTCCCATAATGCCCCTATTTTAGAAATGAATTGAGGACGATTGACATCGGATACAATCACACGTTGATTCTTGACTACTTTTTGAACCGATTGATAATACCGGGTATAATGTTTGATTTGAGGAGATAAAGACTCATAATGGAGACCATAACCCTGTAAAAGAGGGAAAAGAAGTTGATGAGAATGTTTGGAAAGTTGCTGTCGTAACCATAAATCCATTATTTTAAGTATATTTTAAGTATATTTTTAGTATATTTTTAGTATATAATAATTAATTTAGGTTTATAATTTTTATAATATTATAATTTTAAAAATTATATAATATTCATTTTCATGTTTATATATTCTCTTTCCCACCCAAAAGAAAGTAAAGGGAAAGAGAATGATGACTGTATTTTTAACAAATTTTATAAACAGAGAAAGTTTATCCTTTCTTTATTCCTATTATTATTTATCGATGGAAGGTTACGAATTGCATAATTCATATTAATAAATGTCTCACTCTTCACTCCCTCGGCATCCACGGCACAATGGTCTTCCGTCTCAAAATGAAAGTATTCCACCTCCCCCACATTAAAATCTTGAATAATGGTTGTCCCATTAATAAATTGTTGAGCCTGGGTCATTTTCCCTTCCACGAAAATTCCATGAAAAGGAGATAACCAAAGATCCTTTTGGGGAATATTCACACCCAAAGAATCTTTTTGGAAATGAATCGGCATCGTCGAACTGTTTTTGAAGGAGGGTTTGAAATGTTGAATCCATTTGACGGGTGTAAACAAGGGTTGAGAATGGGAAACAATTTGGGATTCGGAAATAGAACCATAGGAAAGAACCAGATCACCGACGGAAAGATTTTGAATCGGTTTGTAACCAGTATTGGTTAAGATGTGAGTATCACGAAGAAAACATAACGTTTCCGAATTTAATTCTGCAGCACTTAGATTTACATTTCCTGTATTATTATAAACACAACCATCAAGTGTTGGTTGATTTAAGATAATTTTGGAAGCATTCGTAGAATTTTGAATGAAAATACCTTTCATTCCGTACCCACCGACCGTTACATCACGCAATGAACCGGAAGAAAATGAATTTGTATACCAGTAAATATCAGTAACGATTGCCCCATTAAGTAATGTGATAGTTCCATCCAAAGTGATACCAGCAACGGAATTGGAATTCGCAACAAATAGATACGTCCCGGAGCCATCACAAACAATAGTTTGGGAACTAGTAAAATTAAACGATGGTGGATAAGGAAGCGTATATATACCCGGGGTCACAGTAATAGAACCACTCGTTGGAATAGTAGGTAGTAACGTGGTAGGGCCTGTTGTAATTGCCGCTTCAATATTTGTACAAAGCGTACCTAACTGACTCAAGGCAGTCGATTTGTTCGTATCATCGAGTATTCCCCCGTTTAGTTCACCTAAACCTGTTATGGCTACCCCGGCCGCATAATTGGCCGGAAAGGTATTTGTTGTAATTTGATTTACTGTAGCCGTTGCAACATCAATATTGGCAGATGCCAATAAGACATAAGTGTTTAATGTCGTAAAGTCTTGGAAATCAATGCTCATGATTGATTGTTTTTTAACTATATATAATTATACAAGATAAAATTAAAATTTTAAAGAATAATCGATGGATCGTTTTCCATAATACAATAATACCATCATACCATTGATATTTATATCCAAAATGATAAAGAGAAGAATCTCAACCCTAAAAAAAAGGAAAAAATGTTACTTCCTCTTCCCGAATGTATTCAAAAGGAAATCTTTGAATGGGATTCTACGTATTATATCTTATTTCGTTCTTGTTTAGAAGAGATAGAAATACGAGTCGCCCAACAACTATCGGTTTTATATCCTCTGACCTTGCAAAAAAAGGTTCAATATGATCTCGGCTATTTCCAATTCAAGTATCGATATAAATCCAATGATCATATTGTATTTATTCATGAAGGAACAACGTCTTTTCATGACACACAATACATACTTCAAGATTGGAATATGACCAAGGGTACACGGCGAACTCGTTTTCTTTATCTTTGAATTAAATGGAATGAAGTAAAAGAAATAAAAAAATAGAAAGAATAAAGAAAGAATGAAACGACAATTGTTGAAATGGGCGACCAAATTTATGCCCAAAGTTTCCGAGACGGAACGTATTGCCTTGGAAAGTGGTGGAACAAGTATCGATCGATTCTTTTTTACAGGAAAAATTCCATCCACACCCTTTTTGGTAGAAAAATACCCATTCCCAACATTCAAACCAGAATCGAGTCCTATCCATCCTATCCATCAAAAGGTGGATGAATTATGTCGTATCATCCACGATGATGAGATTTTTAGAGAAAAAAAGATTCCCGATGAGGTCATTTCCAAAATCAAAAAGGATCAATTACTCGGCATGATTATCCCCAAATCATTCGGTGGATTGGAACTTGGTCATCATGAACAATCTCAAATTGTTCAAAAGATTTCTACAGCCTCCACTCCAGTCGGTATTTTTGTCATGGTTCCTAATTCACTTGGACCCGCCGAACTTCTTTTGAAATATGGAACAATAGATCAAAAAAACTATTATTTGCCCCAATTAGCCACCGGGGAGTTTCTTCCTTGTTTTGGATTAACAGGGGTTTACTCTGGGTCGGATGCAGCCTCTATGCGAGATCGAGGTATCGTGAAGAAAAATCCAGACGATGGATCACTTTTTATTGAATTGACAGTCGAAAAGAGGTATATCACCTTGGCTCCGATTGCCAATGTGGTGGGATTGGCCTTTGTGTTGGAAGATCCGGATAATTTATTACCCTCTAAAAAATCCGGAATCACAGTAGCCCTTCTTTCTCGAGACCAATTAGAAATGGGAAATCGACATAATCCTATGGATGTTCCATTTCCGAATGGTACGATTCGTGCTCATCATATCCCAATACAATTGAGTGATATTATTGGAGGAGAAGAGAATATAGGAAATGGATGGCGAATGTTGATGGAATGTTTATCGGTGGGAAGATCGATTTCATTACCCGCATGTGCAGTTGGAAGTGCAAAATTAGCCTCCATTTATGCCGGGACCTATTCCGTTTATCGGAAACAATTCAAACGGATGATTGGGGATATGGAAGGCGTTCAAGAAAAATTAGCGGTCATGGCTTCTGAAACCCTCAAAATAACCTCGATTCAATATTTGACGAATTCCATCTTGGATAGTCATGAAAATTCATCCGTGTTGAGTGCGATTATGAAATATGAAACCACGGAACGTTCACGACGTGTGGTCAATGTTGGAATGGATATTGTTGGGGGTGCTGGAATATGCAAGGGATCTCATAATGTTCTTGCTAATGTCTATCAAGCCATTCCTATTGGGATAACCGTAGAAGGAAGTAATACGTTGACAAGAAGTTTGATTATATTTGGGAATGGATTGATGAAATCACATCCGTATTTGTATGACATGATCCAATCTCTCGAAAAACAAGAAGAGGATAAATTTTATACTTTAATGACCAAATTTATAGGTTTGAAATTACTGAATGGGGTTCGGACCATGACCTATCAAATGGGTTCACCGTTTTATTCTTCTTCCTTGAAACACGGAAGAGAAAAATACAATGCCCAATTTGTGGTGTATGCGGGTCTTATCTTATTATTGGGAAAAAAATTCAAGACGAGTGAATTTTTGAGTGGACGTATGGCCGATATTATGGGATCCATGTATATATGTACCGCATTAGAATGGTATATCCATAAACATGATAAAGGTGATAATAATATTCTTCCTAAAATGATTATGATTGCACAAAAAGAGGAATTAATAAGGATACGTCAAAATTTTCAAGATATTGCGAATAATTTTCCCCTCTTTCCTATTCGAGTATTGATGCAATTTCTCAATAGAGACTTTTTTTCATGGAATATATCGGACGAGGAACGAAAACTGTTGGCGGAATCCATTTCCAAACATGTGGAAACACGTTTACTCTTTCTTGACAATATTCATCTTCCTCCATTATTGGAGAGTATGTGTAAGGAACACCAACATGTCTTGGAGTATCATTCAAACATGAATGGGTCTTTCGATAGGACTATGGAAGAATTAATTCACAAGGCGATTTCCGTGAATGAGTATTCGTCCACGTGAGGAAATAAATCTTATCTACGAGGTAATAAAACAAAATGTTATTATTTCATTCCAATAATAACATTGTGTGATCTTATTTCTACTTCATTTCGGTGGAATTTGAGGTATGGTTGTTTTTTTTTACGATACCAAATTGCATAAAAAGAATAAAAAAGGCAACGATAAAACACACGATTCCCAATCCTTTCTTGAAAACGTCGTGTTGATGAACTTGTTGAAAAATAAGAATAAAATTACTAATGTGAAGAACAGCAATGGAAAAGAATGTGAAAAGAATCAAGACTCCAAAATACGGGAATCGACTGGCTTTACCTAAAAGAATAATGCTTCCATTGAGGAAAAGTAGAGGAACAATTACATAAACATTTACCAATCCGACAACATCCATCTTATTAACTTTCATCTTTTCTGAATATTTTATTTATTATTGAAATAAAATTTAAATCTATAAACTATTCTTCAACATACTATTTTATAAATCTTTATAGATCTTTATGTAGTACTTATAGTAACAGGTAGTCCATAAAATGCCGATGTTGTGAATGGAAAATCGTAGGTGGTTACGTAGATAAATCCATAGGTCAATGAGGTTGTTGTTGTTGAAGTGGTGGAATCGGGCATGGCGATTGTAAAACTTCCTTCTAATCCATGGTATTTGTTTAGATCGGATGTTTTGACAAAACGGTATCCTACGGACTCGGAGGTATCTTTAATTAAAAACGGAGCCACCAAGGGATATCCGTCGGATACAAAGCCAATGATACGAAGTGTCGTGGAGATACACCAATTGGTCATGGTCGGACCGATGAAATGATGATGGTACAGACTACTGGAATCGGGATGACCGAAAAACATATCCAAACATTCCAAGGTTATGGGGGTATATCCATCTGCGTCTCCAGCGGCATAAAGACCCGCATTATCGAAAAGATAACCAATCACACCAGCACTAAGGGGTTTAGTCGTAGAAGAACTCGTCGCTGCTACCAAATCTGCCGAGAGTGTTTTTGAGGCGATCGATGTAGGATTGGTGGCCACATAAGCACTTAACTGAGGAGTCACCGTCGAGGAAGGAAACGTTCCATAAGGGTGAACGGGATAGAGATTTCCAGAAACGGTAACCATTGGATAACTTACCTTTCCAATTGTTTTTTTAGACGGTGTTACCTTGTAGGTAGCACTACCTATTAGATCTGTATTTAAACCATAAGTCGTAAAATTGTTCATCTTTGTTGTCATGGAAACATTGGGAGTCGAAGTCGTGTAACAAGAGGCTGTAGCCGTTGTACTCGTAGAAGGAATAAACCAACATCCCAGACCCACGGCGGCCTTTGGTGTCGGTGTGGTGACACTCGAAAAATATAATTTTGCTTTTCCAGAGGCTGGATTGTTCGAAAGATCCGTAAATGATGTGGTATATAGAGTGACATTATAATAACTGTACAAACTATTCAACGTGGTAAAAATAAGTGTACGATAATTATTCAAAGTGATACCCCCTGAAATAGGAGTGGAGGTGGCAGACGGAGAAGCGGAAAACATGGTAACCCCCGAAGGTAATGACGTGGAAACAGAATTGACCGTTACGGATGGAAAAGGTGTTGAATATTCTAATGTTTCATTATCATATATATTGGAAATAAAAGTACGCATATAGGTAGAATCTGTGTAATTGACGGTGGTTGATGTGGATTTCTTCACCGTTTGTGTATAGGTACCGGTGGTTGTTGTCAATTGAATTCCAAACGCAATATTCGTCGCCGTCGTAGGAATAGGGATTAAAGGTAAACAAAATGTACCAGACATACCCGCAACGGGAAGTGTATATTTTGTAATCGTTCCCGTCGTACTACCCATGACCACATTGGTGGATCCCGCAAAAAATTCGATTTTATAGTCCACATTATTTTTCAATGTTCCCGTGCTATCACAATACTCATAATAACTTGTAAATTTCGTTGCTGTTCCTGTATAGGCGATTTTGTAATAGGAAATATAGACATTATAAATATTATAGGTTTGGGAAGATCGAGTCGTATAACTTGACCATACATCATTAAAGAGATAAATTGCATCATCGGTGGGGGTGATGGTCGAATAAAAAACGGTCATGGACTCACATAAGGAACTATTTGTGGTGTTACTACAGGAAGTCGCATAATAATCAATGAGACGATTTCTTTTTCTATGTCGAAAATATAGATACATGGCAAGGATAATCAAACCAATGACAACAATAATCATTTGATTTCTAGTAATCGTAGTACCCAAGGGCGTTTTTGATTTTTTACCAAGACTGCCACGACTATTTTTAAGAGTTTTCGGTGGCATTTTTTTTTATAGATTTTAGATATTTATAATAAAAAAAAATAAAATTTTGAGAAATTTTGATGAAGAATTGCTCCATTAAGAGCGAGTGGTTGTTGCGGGTTTTCCATAAAATGCCGAAGTGGTGAATGGAAAATCATAGGTGGTCACATACATAAATCCATAGGTGAGTGTGGTGGTTGTCGTTGAAGTGATGGAATCGGGGATCGATACCGTAAAACTTCCTTCTAATCCATGATATTTGTTCAGATCGGATGTTTTCACAAATCGGTATCCTCTGGACTCGGAGGTATCCTTAATCAAAAAGGGGGCCACCAAGGGATATCCGTCGGATAAAAACCCGATGACTCGTAAAGTGGTGGACATGCACCAATTGGTCATAGTCGGTCCGATATAATGATGATGATACATGCCACTAGAGTCTGGATGACCGAAAAAGATATCCAAACATTCTCGGGTAATAGGGGTATATCCTTCCGCATCTCCAGCGGCATAAAGAGCCGCATTATCAAAAAGATATCCAATGACACCCGCACCCAACGTTTGATCTGTCGACGAGGAAGTCGCCGCAATATAACTTCCATACATTGTTTTGAGTTTAATAGCCGTGGGATTGGTAGCCACAAACGTACTCACCTGACTCACCGAAGAAGAAGGAAAGGTTCCATAGGGGTGAACAGGATAGAGGATGGCGGGAGAGGAAGATGAGGATACGTTTATGGTAGGATAACTGTTATTCCCGATGGTGGTCATGGAAGGTGTAACGGAGTAGGAACCACTACTTATCAAGTCGGTGTTAAGTCCAAAGGTCGCAAAGTTATTCATTTTGGATGTCATGGAAATATTGGGGTAGGAAGTCGTATAACAAGAGGGTGGAGTGGCGATGGAGGAATCGGAAGAAGGGATAAACCAACAACCGAGACCCACGGCATCACTTGGAGTGGGTGGAGAATTTTTAAAAAAGTACAATTTTGCATTTCCTGTGGAGGGATTGTCCACAAGATCGGTGAACGATGTTGTATATAAATTATCATTATAATAACTATAAGCACTATTTAAAGTCGTCAAGAGGAGTGTGCGATAGGCGTCGACTGTCATGCCTTCGGCAATAGGTGTAGACGTTGGAGTCGGTGATTGGGAAAAAAGGGATACTCCCGATGGTAATGTCGTGGAAATAGAGTTCACTACAAGGGGTGAGAGAGGTTTGGCATATTCGATCGTTTCTGAATCATAAATAGTGGAAGCAAAGGTTCGCATATAATTGGAATCTGTGGAATTGGGTGAGGAAGAGGTTGCGGTAGGGGATTTTTGGACGGTTTGTGTATAAACCGTTTCATACCCCGTACTCTCATCGAGAGTGGTTAATTGAATCCCAAATGCAATATTCGTGGCTGTTGTGGGAATACGAATTAATGGTAAACAAAAGGTATTCGACATACCTTGAAAGGGAAGGGTATAACTGCTAATCGTTCCTTTTGTACTACTCATGACAACATTCGTTGACCCGGAAAAGAAGGTAATGATATACTCTTCATTACTCTTTATTACACCTGTCGTATCGGTATATTCATAATAACTCGTGAATTTCGTAACTGTTCCAGTATATGTCAGTGTCGAATAAGCAATATAGACATTGTAAATATCATAGGTTGTGGAATAACGAGTGGTAAAATCCGACCATACATCATTCCATAAATAAATAATATCGTCGGTATTCGTGATGGTGGAATAAAAGACTGTCATGGAGGAACATAACGGAGTAAGAGTGGGAATGGGAGTTGTTGTACTACAGTTTAAACAAGTTGATGTAACTGTAAAAGTAGAAATGGGATAACTGGTGGTAGTGTTAGTGGTAAAGTTAGTGGTAGTTGTGGTAGGAGAAATGGTAGAGTTACTTGTTGTTGTAGGAGTAGAAATGGGATTACTTGTATTGGTAGTAATTGTAGAGGTAGTGGTAGTGGTGGTAGAAGTTGTAGAAGAAGAAATGGGATTACTACGGGTCGGAGGAGTAACAGAATGACGAGTAGTCGTTGTAGAAGAAGAAATGGCATTCATCGAGGTGGGAGTAGTGGGAATGGTGGGAATGGTGGGAGTGGAAGTAGTAGAATTCCGAGTTTTAAAATAGAAATAAGTCACAATACTAATCGAAAGAAGGGTGAGAATGGAAAGAGTAATAATAATGGTAAAGTTAAATTTTGGCTCTAGTAAAGTTTTCGTCGTCTTCATGATAATTTCAGAGTTTCCTGTTAATTTTATTTATTGGTGGAAATAAATAAATAAATCATGTCAGTCATAGAGATGAGAAATCTTTCTTATCTATTCTATATTACAATTTCACCCCAACAGGGCCACTAGGAGCCAGAGGAGCAGCCGCAGCCGCAGTGTCAACGGGGGCAGCCATAGGGGCGGCAGGAGCAGCAGGGGCAGCACCAGGGGCAACAGGAGCAACAGGAGCAGCAGGGGCAGCACCAGGGGCAACAGGAGCAGCAGGGGCAGCACCAGGGGCAGCAGGGGCAGCACCAGGGGCAACAGGGGCAACAGGAGCGGAAGGGGCAGTACTCGTCGGACAACACATTGTTGATGTTTCGTTATACGTATAACCAGCGGGACAAATTTTTACGGGTTGAATACACATTTGTGGGGTTGTCTCGGCATAGGTTTCGAAGGATCGTATGGAGACGATAGGTTGGTTCATGGGGCAGAAATTATTATTGTTTTGCATAGTTTTGATGGTTGAAAATTTCAAAATTCAGAAATATGTTTATATCTATCTGTTTATAAACAATATTATTTATTTTTATTTGAAATTTTTTAAGGATAGGTACCGGTAAGGTACCAGTAATGTACCAGTAATGTACCGGTAAAGTACCGATTATGCCCTTTAAAACCTATTTTATGAGTTGAAACTTGTTTTTATCAAAAAATTTAAATTTAACTTTATTTTTTCTAAAAAAATAGAGTTTTGAAAAAATCAGAATAAACAACAAAAATAATTTCCTTCTTTCTTTCTTATCGAATTTTTTTTAAATGTCAACTGTATTGTCTTTTGTCGTAAAATGCCCCCATTGCAAAGATCCAATTCTTATTGAGGAAATTAATTGTGCCATTTTCCGTCATGGTGTTTTCAAACATACACATCAACCTATTCCACCCCATGCTTCAAAAATCGAATGTGAAGAGTGGAAGAAAAAGAATGAAATTTATGGATGTGGTAAACCGTTTCGTCTAAATTCCGAACGCATACCAGAGATTTGTGATTATATATGAAAATATTATGTGCGTATATTATGTGCGTATATTATGTATCTATGTATGTATGTATATTATATATGTTTGCTAACTTGTAAATTTCACTAAGATTCGATCATTACAATCTTTATAAAGAAATTCTTCATGGTCACGGAGGAGGTCAAATTGATTATTTTTATAAAATTCGTGGATAGAGATATGATGATAGGATTTCGGAACAAAGGTGGTATTCCGTTCTTTTTTATACCATGTCGGTTGTTTGAATAATTTAAAATCTGTTTCTTGTCGTCGTGGTAGGAAATGGGTCAATCTTTCCATTTGACTTTGAAAGTTATCACAGAGATCTTCATATCGGAAGAATATATAATTCTTGACGAGTTGAGGTAATCGATGTATTAAAAAGTCATTTTTCACTCTTCGGAGTTCATATAGATTTTTATACGGTTTTCGGGTTTCGATATGATGATCGGACCTGATTAGTTTTCCCGATTCATCCAAACTCACGACACGGTGGGAAAGAAATGTTTGTGTATCTTTGAGCATACCGGGAATCAGATGGTGAGGGTTGGAGCGTAAAGAGTTGATCCAAGTAAATGCATGACGGACGATACAGATGAAAAGTGTATCCTCCGATCCTTCAAAACTATCAAACCCAAAAAAATGCTTGAACCCATAGTCCCACGTGAGTTCGGTGTCAAAGTTAAGGAAAACCAATTCTTCGAGAAAGTTGGTTCCACTACACCGTTCCCCAAAAATAGTGAATTTTTTTAAGGTCATTCACTATACATATATAGACGGATAATAATTTTAAAAAAAAAATTATTAGGTCTTTTATGAATTCTTTTACACTTTACTTTATTATAATAAAGTGGACAGTATGTGATGGACCGTTTCGAAAGGACATTTCACAGGCGGTCAGATAATAGAGGTAGGAGCGAATAAGGCGGAGAGGATATTTTTGTTCTCCCTTTTCGTTTTTCCAAGATAGATTTTCTGGTCAAATAATATTTTTTTTTATCTATTAGATTTCGAAATCTTGAGGAGGGTCGATGTTGAGATTATTATTGGTTTGATTATTCACTAATTGATTCACTAGATTTTCCAACCCTTCAATTCGTGTCCATAACGATCGGACACTCCAATTCTCTCCATGATCATTTTCTAAAATGATATCACTTGTATTTCCTTTAAGAAGGAGAATAGACTCGAAGTCCATACCATCTTTACCGGGATTTCCTTGTGGACCGGGAGGACCAGGAGGACCGGGAGACCCTTCGGGTCCCATTTCTCCATGAGGACCTGGCGTACCCGGTGGACCAGGAGGACCTCGTGGACCTCGCATGGCAATTCCAGGAGGTCCTCGCTCACCAGTCTCTCCACGGTCACCCTTTGGACCTTGTATTCCCTGGGGACCCATCGGACCCATCGTACCACGTGGACCAGGTGGTCCTACCACATTCTCTTCCTCTTTCTCGGTGGAAAGAAAGCGATTCGTATTGGATAAAATTTTGCGTTCATTATTATAGGCCGGTAAGGGGATCACTTTCACAGGTAACATCTTTATTTTCTTTTGTAAAAATCAATCGTTTAAAATAAAATAAAAAAAAACAACTTTATGTTTTTTCACGGGTACATTAAAATGGAATCCAAGGAAGACTATTATTATCCATCGAAAAAGGAAACTGTCCTATTCGCTCGACAATTACAACAGGATTTGACCAAAAATACGAAATTAAAGAAACTGATTGAAAGGTTTTACCCAGAACGTACACCCCTTCAAAGAGATCAAAAATTATTTTTAATTCAACATGTGGATGAAATGAGAATACCCATGTATGAAGATCAGATGAAGAAATTGGAAAAAATATTGATGGAATCCAAAAAGGGGACTCCCAATACTCAACAAATTATCAATAAAGGAAGAGGAATTAAGCAATTATGGGAACGTCGAAAAAGATTTGAAAATGCCATCTTGTCTCTTCCTCCCACGATGAACCCAAATCATTTACGATTAATTTCTTATCTTTATTCCATAAATTATCCTCATTTACGATTTCGTGATGAGGAAACAAAAGCCATGGTGGAAACTTTTATTGAAAAATCAACATTTCAAAATGCCAAGAAGATAGAAGATCGATTTCGTGGAATACAATCATTACAACAAAGACGAGTTGAAGAGGAACGTGAGGTGGATGAATTAATGCATGGAATAGGATATGTAAAACAACAACAACAACAACAACAACAACAACATTAACATGGAATAATAGAGGAGAAATGTTTTGATAACAATAAAAAAACAATGTTGTTTTTTATTGGTGTGTATAAAATATGTATAAAATATGTATAAAATATGTATAAAATATTTATAAAATATGTATAAATTATATTATTATTATAGAGTTACTATTCATTACTTTTGGAGGGTCATTTCATATTCGGCGTGATAGGATAGGTAGGCCTTTTCAATATCTTGTGGTTTTCCGAGAAGGGGGGTGTCACCGGCGAGCATTGAAAATTTACCGTTATTTCTATTGAATTTTCCACGCATGAGAGAGGGTGTTCCTTGAACCTGAGCAACTAAATCTTGAAGATGAGAAAAGGCAGTTGCAAATTCGGGTTTCTGAAGATCATCTAGATCAACCACATTGAGACTCATTTTCTTGGCGAGTTGTTGTCCTTTGGGATCGGTTTCAATATATTCGACGAGATCTTTACAGTGTCCACATCGTTTAGAATGGAATAAAAAGTAAACGACGGGTTCATCGTCTTTGGAAGAGGATTGATAATGATCTATTTTAGGTTGTTTTTTTTTGGGAACACCGCAAGATTGGCAACCATAGCCTTCCTTCATAGGTTTCATGGGTGGCATAGGTGGCATAGGTGCCATGGAAGGGGGATGGGAAGAAGAGGATTTGGAAAGACTGTGAAGAAGAGCGTTAATGGAGGAGGGAACACCTTGGAAGGATTTCCCAGTAGCGTTGGAGAAAAAGTAGGGTGAATCCGTTCCTCCACGACTCATCATTTCTGCCTTGTAACCAGAGTTTTGAACAGGGAGAACGGTAACGAGTTTTGAAATTCCCCAAGAATGGAGAAGAGCCCCGATTTTGCTGCCCATCATCGTACTGGTATCGAGATAGGCATTAATTTGTAAACTTTTCAGAGCGGTCATCACATCCATAGGAACACTGGGTTGAGAGGGTGAGGGAGAAGGAGAGGCGGTCACAGGACTGACCTCTTGAACAATTTGTTGAGACGGACAACGGAGTACATAGTATGAACTGCACGCAGAAGGATAGGAAACATCATACGTACCATATCCAGAACCACTGTAGGGTCCATGACTGAGGGCATCATATCCAAGGACGACTTTATCATTGGTGACATTCTTATATTGGTACGACATGGAAGGGTAAGGATTGAATGCGGGAAGAGACGCAATCAGAGGATTCGGTTCTCCAAGGGTATTGTACTCGGCAGTCGATTTGGTAAGGGAGTCTTCAGAATAATTGTACTCCATTATAATATTTTGTTTTCTTTGTTCTTGTGAGTGAAAAAAAAAATATTTTTTTTTACAAAAAACAAGATTTCCTTTATTATTTTTTTTTAACAGTAATTACTTTGTTTCCTTTCGGTCCTTTGTTTATTTGTTTTCCCTTGATGACTGGGTTTCCCTTCATTCCTTTGTTTATTTCACCTTTTGGTAGTTTATTTTTATAATAAAACCAAAATGCAGCCCCTCCTCCCCCAATCAACAATATAACTAAAATAACATAGAGAATATTTATTGAACTTTTCACAGGCATATGGCTAGCGTCCGGGATCGACGACGATTGCATTTCATTCAAAAGATTGGATGGAATATCAAAATTACCTTTCATACCATTGGTAGAAAATTCATTTTGATTTGGACCTGGAGTGCGACTTGGACCTGGGGTGTGCGTGTACATCGGTCTGGGGCTGGGACTGGGACTGGGACTGGGACTGGGACTGGGACTGGGGCTGGGACTTGGGCATGGATATGGTGTATAATAATAGCCGGTGTCCGTGGTGGTGGTGTCTGCTGTGGTATCCGTGGTGTCCGTAGTGGTGTCCGTAGTGGTATCTGTTGTGGTGGTGTCCGTTGTGGTGTCTGTAGTGGTGGTGTCCGTTGTGGTGTCTGTAGTGGTATCAGTGGTGGTATCAGTGGTATCAGTGGTGGTATCAGTGGTATCAGTGGTGGTATCAGTGGTATCAGTGGTGGTATCCGTGGTGTCAGTGGTGGTATCCGTTGTGTCTGTAGTGGTATCAGTGGTGTCGGTTGTGGTGTCCGTAGTGGTGTCCGTAGAATCTGACATAATCGTATAGATTTAAAAGTATATTTATATTTTTATATTACGGAAAAAAAATTTAAATTAAAAAATTTATAGGGGTAAGAGTGTTATATTCTTAATAGTATTCTGAATTATAGAGGATGATAACAAAGAAGGAAAACGAAATAATATAATCATGGTTTGTTGAAGGATACAGGAGGATAGAAAGGTTAAATAATCATCATCTTGATCGGATCGTCCTTTGGTTATTTGTTGTTCAAGGATATGACCGCATTGGTATAGTCGAATAATAATCTTTTGTAAGGAGTAGGGAGGGGGAAAGTGGGTGAGTGGGATAAAATCAATATAGACAAGAAAGGGTTGGGTAGAGTTGATGAGGTGGTGGTGAGGAATAGGGCCGTATAGACAAGATACATCTGTGGTTTGACCATATATATCGTAAAACGTACGAGAAGAGGGAATAGAATTTCCTATTCCAATGGTTAATCCATGTTCATCGAATGGTTTTTGAATGGTGAACTGACAAGAATGTAAATTGGCCTTGATAAATGTAATATTTCCATTAGAGCTCTCATTGGAGAATGTTTCTTCCGTTTCGTAGGATTCAGTCCGTCGCTTTGAACAGGTTGAAAAAGAAAAAAAGGAATCGACGGGTACTTGGGAAACATTAATAACAAATTGCAAACGATGACAGAGAAATAAAAAAAGTGCCCAGGGGCCATGTTCTGTTGGGGTAAACGTAGGCATACATAAAATACGTTGACTTTCTCGAGTACGATCGATATAAGAAGAATAAAAGGGATAGGCTTCTTGGTTTATATATATACTATCTTTATAATCTATATTATTTGCCTCATCTCTATAATTTGCATCGTTCATATTTATCTCTATCTATTCAACATAATATATTTTTTTTCATGAATTTCGTAAATATAAGAAATATAAGAAGTGGTGATGAGAATAAGAAAGAACGTGAACGAATAACAATGTCGTCTTCTTGTTATTATAGTATTCTGGAGATTACCTCTACGGCCACCGAGGAAGAGATTAAAAAGGCATATCGAAAGTTAGCCTTGAAATGTCATCCCGACAAGCATCCTGAAAATCGTGAGGAGATGGAAGAAAAATTTAAAAGTATTAGTGAAGCCTATCAAGTATTATCCGATAAAGAAAAACGACAACTCTATGATCGTTTTGGAAAGGAGGGGTTGCAAAGTGGAGGAGGAGGTGGGGGAGGTTTTGGTGGATTTGCGAGTCCTCATGATATTTTTGAAAATATATTTTCGGGGATGGGGACAATGCCCAATCCATTTTTTGGGGGTCGAGGGGGTCGACGGTCAAAAAAGTCACCCACCTCTTCTTCCTACCATTTAAAGTTATCATTATCGCAAATCGCCAAGGGAGTGAAAGTCAAATGGTCTTTTCCTCGAAAGATCGAGTGTGAACAGTGTCAAAGTACGGGATTAAAGAGTAAAACAAGAGAGGATGTTTCTTCATCACGTTGTACAGAATGTCAAGGAAGAGGTCAAAAAATCACCATGACTTCAATGGGTTTAGGTATGATGCAGCAGAATATAAGTGAATGTTCTCAATGTTCAGGCACAGGGGAATTTATTCTTCCTCGAGACCGATGTAAAGAATGCAATGGGGAAGGTCGAGTCATCTCTACCACGGCCATTGATGTCGATGTTCCCAAAGGAATTCCGAAAACCATTCCGATTCGAATCAAGGGAATGGGAGATTATCATAAAGAGTCGAAACAGTATTTAGATTTGGATATTATCGTGGACGAATCGACTCCGGAACAGGAATATCAGCGTTATTCTCCGTCTCTTCTCTCTATGCTTCAGTCCGAGGGAGTGTTGGATCCGATAAGAGATTCATTACATCTTTTTCATGAAATGGTAGTAGATATGGCGGAAGTCGTGAATGGTCAACCATTGCGATTGAAAGGGATTGAAAAATTTCGGTCTACCCTGGGAGGTGCAGAATTTTCGTTACCGATATTTCCGAATGGAAAATTACCTGCCCCTTGTTATTGTGTATTGCAAGGGTATGGATTAGAATATTGTGTACATGAAACAGGGGAGACCATCGTGGGAGATGTAGTTGTTCAAATTCATTGGAAACTATCAACAAAGACGACAACGACAATAGATAAAATAGAAAAGAAGAGTGAAACATTTCAAGAATTTTTACATCGACTTGGACAAACACAATCTTCACACCGGTTTCGTGGATCTCCTTTTTCAAATGGACATCCCGGACATTTCGACCAACATCCCACTGGCCATCCTGGACATCCTGGCCATCCTTCCCAATGTTCACAACAGTAGTAAAAATAAAAAAAAACTTTTTTAGAAATAAATATGCGTCAGACAACGTTATCGAATGGTTATCCTATATCGAATGAGTATGGTTCTTTTCCGAGGTCGAATGTACGACCTTCTTTTTCGAGTCGTTCGATGATTTCAAGGGATAGAAATGCAAGAGTTATTCCAGGAGTGACAACGTCTTCTCCTTACCCGTCTTCAAATGCGTCTTTCCATCCTCCCCAAGGTAAAACGAGTTTATCGACACTTTATGAACCTTATATTCATGTTCCCAAACAAGTTACACCAATCATTCCCCCTAGTAATGATTATAATGATTATAGTGGTAACGAACAGAAACAGGCAAAAGAGGCCAGTTATGAAGCGAATCAGTATTACAGGGAGCATTATGAGGATGAGGAGACGACGAAAAAGTCAACCACTTCTTCTCTAGGTGAAAAAACATTAATAACTCAACTACCAAAGTATAATAAAAATAATTCATTGATTCCGGAAAAGATTTCACCAAATACATTACCTTGTTTAGTTGTCCATAATCATATTATAGATTGTCCAATTTGTATGAAATTGTATTTGAATAAATGGTATGTGTCATGGTGGCCTTGGATAGGTGGTGGTATCATGATTTTGATAATTTTATGGTTATGGCATCGTCGATGTGTGCACAGAGCACTGATCCACCATTTACAAGAAATAAATAAACAAATTCAACATCAACTTTCGTTAATGAAAAACAATCGCCAATATTCATCAAATCATAATATTAGTCATAGTCATCATCATAATAGTCATAATAGTCATCATGCGTCGATAACAACTAAAAAATAAAAATTGAAATCCAATTCCTCTTTCGACTTTTCATATATTATAGAGAATATAGTGGACCTGATGGAAAATATGGAAAATATGGAAAATATAGGAATAGAGGATATCAATAGAATATCGTATTTGAATGATGATTTGAAAATACATATTTTATCCTTTCTTTCTCCTCTTTATTGGCTCGATATCATAAATTATGAAAAAACGATTCCAGAGTCGTCCTTATTAGTAGGTAATCTTTCCCTTCGAATTCGGACTCTTCTCTTTCCAATACATAGTCATTCTTTCTATCGTCAATATTTCCAACGACTATACAACGATTGGGAATGGTATGCCTATTTTTTAATACATCATGATATCCATACATTATTTCAATCCTTTTCCGCCTTTATGGGTCATTTATTGGAATTTTCCGAATCTCATCCTCATGGATGTCAAGAATATAGTAAACATTGTATTCCTAATAAATCATATCCTCTTTCAGAAAAATACCGTTTTCTCGTAAAAGATGAATTGGACGGATGGGAAGAAATCGCCACACGGTCGTTTCTCAAATGCATCATTGAATGTAATTAACGTTGTAAAGTCGAATACACTTATATAAAGTTGAATAAAGTTTTTTAAACAAACACAACAATATCCTATTAAAAACCAATAATTTTTAATAGTTTTCAGGTCTTACCAGGATTCGAACCTGGGTTGGTGGATTCAAAGTCCACAGTACTAACCACTATACGATAAGACCATTTCTAACCAACAATATCTAACCAACAATATCTAACCAACAATATCTATAAGGACTATAAAGACTATAAAGACTATAAAGACTATAAATATATATCTACTCTCCTCCTCCCCCATTATGTAGAACGTTTATTTCTTAAATCGAGAAATTTTCTTTTTAAAAGAAAGAAAGAAAAGGGTAACAATGAGAGTTGTAGCGTTTGATATGGGGCAAGTGAATTTTGCGTTTTGTAGTGGTGAGAAGGGTTTGATGGGGAAAGAAGGGAATAAAGGAAATGAAGAGGTGATGATTAACAATATGCAATTACAAAATTTTTTAAAGGAGGAGAAAAGACCTTCTCCGATTGTGTTGTATGAAAAGTTGTTTTCTTATTTGGACCAATTTGCAGAGTTATGGGAAAAGACAGATGTGATTTTAATCGAACAACAATTTGCCAAAGTGCATGCAACGAATATCAAGGCATTGAAATTATCTCAACATGTTCTTGCTTATTTTATGATTCGTTACCAGTTTTCTTCCAAGGGAAAACGAAAGATTGTAGAATATGCATCTTCGAATAAAACCCAGTATTACAATATGAAATTTAAGAAAAAGAAGGATCGAAAACAGTGGGCGGTACAACAAGTACAACACCATTTGGAAATGACAGATCCAGTGGCCCTCGACTGGTTTTCTTCTTTTCATAAAAAAGATGATATTGCTGATTGTATACTGATGATCTTGACCTATCTTCAAGTAGATATCCCCCCCTCTTGTTCCGATGTCACGATAACATGACGAGAGAATACATGACGACAATTGGGACATGTGACCATCATGACATTTTCATCTTCTTGACTTTGTTTTTCAACAAAATAAAACCACTCCAAAATACACTTTTTATGAAATCGACATGAACAGGAACACGTTAAATAGGTTGACCCTTCTATGGGTAGTACCATGACAGAATGGGGTTGAAGACAAATCATACAATCATCTTCTGTCGATGTTGTTGTATTGTTTTCTGTCTCACTGGGGATTATAGTATCCGAAGTATTATTCGGGATTATAGTATCCAAAGTATCCAAAGTATCCAAAGTATCCAAAGTATCCGAAGTACTTGAAGTACAATGTTCGACAAATGTCGTTGCCCATACACGTTGCAATTGTCTCAACTTTTCTTCATTCGGTGGATCACGGCGACGTTGAAGATCGGATTGAGAGAGATGGAGAGATTCGTCAATCACGGCCAAAATTTCTTCATCACTGTGACGGACCATAAAGGAGAGAGGCACGACGACCCATGAAGGACTATGTGTATTATTCTGGTTTCCCTCATTCGAATTGGTATTATTCGTGTCATGGGCAATCGAAAATAAGGAACATAAACGATCGAGACGAGAAAGACCTGTAAATAGACACAGGACAGTGAAAATGTTGAGAAGAAAAGATAAAAACACCACCACCCATAATTTTGTAATCATAGAGAGTTTTCGAAAACGTTGATAAATATAATAAAAGAAGGATGTTAAATACATAAACATAAGGAGTTCATACAACCATGTGAAAAATACGGTAAGTGATGAAGATATATCCGTAGAGTTCATAGGATTCATGCAAATGATATGTAAAAATTTTTATTTTGTATCTTCAAAGTAATCAGTTGTTAAAATGAAAGAAAAACAAAAAGATAATAAATATTTATTTATTCCGAATTTACGATTTCTTCTACGGTTTGTCCCCTTTCTTATCATTATTATACTCTTTTTTGTCATGATGCGAAGTTTTATTTGGAATTCCATTCGTCCTTATGATTCCACTAATAACGCAAATTCCAATACGTTGATTGTAAAGGTGGAAATTCCACCAGAATTACCATCCTATGAGAAGAAACGAACCATGACAGAAATTCCGAAAATTGTGATTCAGACATGGAAAACCAAAACTAACATTCCCGATTTTTTAAAGAAAAGTCGGGAATCTATCCAAACATGGATGCCCGATTTCCAATATCTATTTTTCGATGATAACGATATCGAAACGTTTATGAGTCAACACTATCCTCATTTTCTATCGAAATTTCATGCCTTTCCTTTTTCTATCCAACGTATTGATTTTTTTAGATATTGTGCCATTCACTTTTATGGTGGTATTTATTTGGATGGAGATGTAATTGTGGATGGACCCATGTCCAATCTTTTATCGTTATGTGTCCTTACTAAAAAAACCATTGTGTTTCCTGTCGAATATAATCTTTCCATTGATTATGCGATTTGTGAACGATTTATTCAGGATGGTCGACGACCGGATTTCGCCAGTTGTCAAAAGGCTCCCTTTGGATTGGGTCAGTTTGCTTTTGCCTCCACTCCCCACCATCCCTTTTGGATTTATTTAATGAACCGTATTCCCCAATATTTACCCCATCCTCCTGAATCACCACCTCGTCTTTTTGGTGATAAATATTATGTCGAAGTCTACACCTCCACGGGTCCAGACCAAGTATCGTTGGCTTGTCATGATTATTTTACAAAAGAAGAAAATGAATTATTACTTCTTACTCATCAACAACCCTTTCGTTTTGGTGATTTTGCACAACACAAAATGCAGGGATCCTGGAAATAAAGTAAATAAAAAGTTTCATTCCAAATTTTTTCAAAAAATTGAATGATACTCCTGATGGGATTTATTTTAACGTAACCAAATAAACCAAATAAACCAAATAAACCAAATGTTTGACGTCAGTATGTATGATGAGGATCCATCCTCGCTCTTTCAACAAAATAATTCAAATAATTCGATATTCAATCAATTACTTCCCATTATACGTTTTACTATAACTCCAATGGAACTGGAGAATGAAGGTATTTTTTTTTCGCATGTGATGGAAATCATCCACTTGGAAAATGTTTTTTTAACTTTGGAAGAGAAAATTCAACTAGAAAACAACTCGTATCATATTTACCATTATTGTAAAAATGTGGACCGTATCATTTGTTTGGATAATACAGAATTTACATTTATTCTTTTTCTTGGACCCGATGCGGATAACCCCGCCCATATGAAATTTGAAGTTGATTTGTTGGAAATGAAAAATAACAATACCTATCCCTCTTTTCGAGGTACCATTCGACGACAATAAAAATACATTATAAAAATACGTTACACCTCTTGACAAATCTTTTTACAAAAACTCTATTTTTAAGAAAAAAATAAAGTTTACATTTTAATATGTACGGTTTGTATGATATAGATAAAATATATAGATAAAATATATAGATAAAATAGCATTCTTCTTTATTATTCTTTATATCCGTTGATGCCACAAAAAACGTAACACCTCACAATCTTGAATGTCGATGGCAGTCAAGCAATTATGTAACTCATGCTCTGTTATTTTAGCCTTGTCTTTTGTGTTTGGTTTTCCTTTTTTTAGGAGGGGGGAATGAAACGTTGCTTGTTGTTTCAACATTCCCCAGATATGCATCACAAAAATCCAAGCATAATCAAGTACACGGAGATTGGTATCAGGGGGTGCAGACAACCATGCTGGTCGTGGCGATTCAATTTCTTGATGAATTTCCTTTTTCGCTTCTTGTATTGCCAAATATTCCCCACGAAAGAATTTGATCATCCATGACTGGAAATCAAACCATAAAGATGATTTTTGATCAAAAAAAGTATACATAAAAACCATGATTTCCCAAAACTTTTTTCGAAAACGAATATTGGTTTTGAACATCAATTCTCTCTTGAACCATTGACCGCTTCTTAATTCTTCTTGCACCTCCTCCAACTGCATCTCAAAATACTTTTCGAAATTTTTCTGCAAAGGTGACAATAATTGAACATTTTGCTCGTATTTCATGATTATTTATTTAACGTAAAAATTTAATTATTATCCTTTTTTGCTGTTTTAATAATAGGAAGAAAGAGTGCGATAGTATCGATCTTTGCATTCAAAATATTTGTACATACCAAATCGATACGCAACATCATTGTCGATTTCATAAACGACATTTTTCATGACGGATTTCCAACTTGATTTTTCATTTTGACAGGTTTCTCGGATTTCACATTTTTTCTTTATATCCTTGGTCAAGTGGTGATAGTGTTTTTGGATAACACGAGGACAGAAAAGTACCAATTCATCATACAAATAAATTTTGGGTTCAAGGATCTCCATATTGTTTGTATAGTAATTGGTCCAATCGGGAAGAAAGTCCACGGGTGTTGCAGAGGAAGGTGGCAAATACCAAAATAATCGTCTCATTTCATCTTTATATTTTGAACGAATCATAATCCACTCCCCTTGATATAAAACTTTTGCTTTATTTTTCTTTTCCATGTGGATAGATTTTATAGAATTGGAAAGGACTTGTTGACGGTCCTTGATCATTTCGATAAAAGTACACAACCGTTCCTTTTTTTTCAACAAGATCCATCGTTCACAAGAGAGAACTTGATTGTTTTGAGAGATAAAATGTTGAAGAAAGTCTATAAAATCACCCTTTTTCATGGGGGTGGTAGTGGTTATGGAAAAAGTTGAAAGTCGATTGAAAAAATCGGGTCCTAAGAGTGTTTTCCAACGGTAAATGAATTGATTCCAAATACGACCATTGATCTGCAACTCTTTACCATAGGAAGGAGACTGAATGACGGTCAATACCAGTTCTACCAATCTCCATAACAATTGTTCTTCCCGTTTCCCTTTTTGATTGGGATAATGTTTGTAGGCGGCATCTTGAATACTTTCTAAATATTCATTCCAACATTGTAAAAGATAGCGATAGGAACAGGATTCAACACGGGGAATATAAAAAAGTCGATACACGCCAAAACGATAGATGGTATCCATCAAGGCGATCATAAGTGTCATCATGATGATTGATGCATCCGACATCTTCACTACATTGGACTTTTCCCATAGAGCAAGAATAAGAGGAAAGGATCGGATTTGGAAATTCGAGGTAATTAATTGTTGTAATTTTGTGGTGGAATGGGATACCTTATACTGATTATTCTCAAAAGTCAATAAATTATAGGATTCAAGTTTTTCAATTTCATTCGCAATATACGCTTCATCCGACTCTACATTTTTAAAAATCGATTGTAAAACGGGTATTTGATCTTGAAGAGCAGATTGTAAAATAAAATGACCCCATTCCGTCTTATGGGGTATAGCATACAATAACCAATTGAAATAATCAACAGGCATAATTCGATACACCGTTCCATGACACACTCTACCCGTACGCCCACTTCGTTGAATCATTTCGGATTGGGTACAATATCGTTGAACAATATTTCCCAATGCATCCGGGGCATAACATATTCCAAAATCAATAACAAGATCTAACCCCGATAAGGTGATACTCGTTTCTAAAATATTCGTGGCTAAAATAACTTCGGTTCGTGCATACCCTTTTCGAAAGACAGTCCGAATCACTCGATCTATTTCTTCTCGTGGCTTTTGACCGTGTACCGTCACATAGTTATATAAACCCTGGTTCTTTTCATGGACTTCACTGATTCGCATGAGATCGGCAACGAGTTCACATGTTTCTGGTGTGGGAAGAAAAACAAGGACTCGTGCGGGTTGTCTTCCTTTTTTCTTTGTATACAGTTTTAAAAGATAATGTAAAATTCGATGCATAACATCAGGAATGACATACTGAACGGAAGAAAACACCCATCGATGATCATGTTCTTTATTATTTTCTTTTGACATTGTTTTCCACACAACTTCTGAAATATATTCAATTTCTGTCTTAAAGATCGAACCTCCTCTTCGTTCCACATGAACGGATCGAAAATCTTTCATTCTATCCACTCCAATATAATCGTCCATTAATTCATAATGATAATCGGAAAAGGTGGCGGAAATAAATACCAATTTTTTCCAAGGAATCATATTCTTACCCAGTGCTCGAAGTAATACTTTCCATTCGGTATTTTCTACATGAAATTCATCGACGACAAGAATCTCAATGGGATGAAATCGTTGTGTCATGACTGATGTATGCACAAATTGCGAAAGAGATTTCACGACGACATGTTTTGCCCAGAACGGAATGGAGAGATTGGTTTTTCGAGGTAAAAGAAAAACCGAGGGTTTGTTTGTTTTTTTGGTAATATAATTGAGAACACCACGAGTTTTACCACTACCTGTTGGACCCGTCACAATCATTATCGAGGAAGAATCGGATTCCATAAAAGAATCAAAATCATCCTCAATATTCGTTGAAAATTCTTCTATTTTCATTGTTTATCGTCAAGTGATTTTAAATTAGAGATTTAAAATCATAATTATTCTTCATTTTTCATTCCTTCTCTCCTATTTCTGTTATATTTCTCTCATAATGTTGAAGAGCAAAAAGAGATGATTTTCCAACATATTCCTACAACTTTCCTCAATATCCATGACACAGTTATGAGATTCACCCTTAGCATTCAACCCATTAAGTTGTGTATACTGGTGTTTCATACAAAGAGACATACAATGATAATCGTAAACATGGAACTTGCAATGAAAGGGAAGTATCTCAAAAACATGGGATTGAGGTTTCATCCACATGATTCCAGTCAGGTTATTTCCATGAACTCCAATCACACAATTATGTGAACGATACAATTCGATTTGATCTTCTATCGAGTAGTTGGTTAAATCATTACAAATAGTTCCATTATACTTCAACACAAGATCGGTTAAGAAAGAATGGGAATCATCGGTCAGTTTTCTATACGATGAATTCTGTCGAGTCGCATATAATATTTTGAGTGAAGAAGGAGGAATCGTCGGACTCAACGCATTGGCCCAACGAATTTCTGGAAAATCAAGAATACTAGTCGCAAAAAATTTGTTGATATCCCGGGTATCCACTTTAAAACGATCAATCACCATATCATACTCTTGATTCAAATTATTTGATTTCGTCACGACAACATGGAACGAGATGTCAAATAACTTTTTACATAATACCTGATTTCTCTCCACAATGTGAGGGATCTGAAATGTATTATGTGAGGTTGCCGTGATAAAATCGAGATGGATGTCTTTTTCATGAGAAACCAATTTTTTATACAAAAAGATGAATATTTCAACATCATGAAAAAGGTGTCCCGAATATTGATCGAGATACACCGCAATTCTCATGATCAATTCCTTCCTCTCTAATAAAATTAAGTAAAATAGATAACTTTTTAATATAATTAATTTGTTTTTAAAATTCTAAAATTCTATAATTAATCATTCTATAATAAAGAATAAATGTCGTCTGTTGTTTCCGTACCGGTGATCTCCATGATGTATCGATTCCGACTTGTGTTTGTCGTATGGCTTGGGTTGGTTTATTATGTACTTCAATACAAATTGCCTCAAGAAATTCAACAACTCGTCTTGACACCCAATGGACCACGTCTCCATTTCCATTTCTACCTTTCTTTTGTTCTTGTTTCCCTTTTATTTATGAATATCTATACGAATACATTATGGTTTCGACCTCTCTTCATGTCGTGGCGTGAAATTTCGAATGAAATTTTTGTTCAGCGTATAGAATCCACTATTCAAAACTCAAATCAAATGTCCTATCCAAACTCATATCCAAAAAATAATTTCAATTCATTACCTTTTTACTGTCAACCCAAAATTAGTATATTCTTCCAATTACTTTTTACCATCTCCGGGGTGATCCTGTCTCTTCTTCTTTTACGGTTGTACACCTCGACAGATTTTGAAAACGTCCTTTCCTCGGAGAAAAAAGAATATCAACAAATATGGAAAGGAATGACCACTCTTCTTCCCTTGACCATTTGGTTTATTTTACCTTTTTCTTCCATTCTTGATTGGTTCAACATTCCTATTCCAAATTTCCAATATTATACATCCTACATTGCTTTATTCACCCTTGTTTTATTCTTGTTAATTTATTCCTCCCTCACAAGAACCTATTTGTATATTCAGTCCTCTCAATCGCTAAAATTACAAAAGATGTTGAAAAACATTCACTAATTTTTTTTTTGATAGTTTATAATGGCTTGTCGGTATTTGTTGATGGTGATATCATATTTTAAACGGAGTGGACCAAACCGTTCATTTTCATACACGTGACCCAAAATCCATTTATCTTCCTCAAGGGTTTGTCTCATCAAATAGGATACCAACCAATCTCCCAATACATCCCCCACAGAAAAAATAGGATCACGCCAAAAGTTTCGATACACTCTCCAAAACAATCTTGTCTTCTTTCCTTTCAAGGGTAACGACGATGTCCATACCGTTTTCACAATCTCTCCAGCAGTGACACGTGTCACCGTCACCGAAGGAAGATGAAATTCGTTTTCCACCAATACGGATTTCACACCCCCTACTTTCGTCGATATGGTAAGAGTATTTGGAGAATAAATAAAAGAACTCCTTCCGGAAATTTCATCAATCGGTTCATACTTCAAATCAATCGGTATCGGTGTGAATCGATTCCCAAAACTATGAACAAAAGAGATATGCAACATATCCAATAAATTTTCATTTACAATTTGTTGATACTGGTCAATCTCAGTGACCCCTTCCACATATCGATACTGGGAATCAAAATGTTCCGGTGGAAGATGAGGATAAAGGATATCTTCCATCTTTTGTTCCTCTTGAAATCTTAATTTCTTTTTACTCCATACCATATTCCCATATTCAATAAAAGGTACACTATTTAACCATTTCTTGGTCAATTGTATCTCTTTCCTATCTTTAATAAAACACGGTCCATTCTCAATGGTTCCATTAGAAAAGGATATACCATGATAGGGACATTGTAATCGACCTTTATTATCAATAATTCCTTTTGATAAACTCGCACCCATATGAGGACATACATCACAATACATTTCCAATACCGAATCGGGTGATTTTTTAAAGGCTACAAACGTCTTGTTGAAAAATTCAATCCTTGTTGGTTTTCGTAAAGACGAAGTAAAGGTCGAACTCTGAGCCACAGGATAGTACAAATTTTTCAACGGTTGAAATCCTTCTACCTTTTGAAGTTTTATTACCCCCCTCCATGTAAAAATGAAAATTAATAGTATAGAGAGCATAGAGTTTTGCATGAATTATATAATTTTATACTTTTCTAATTGAATGTAAACTTCAATATTCTCTTCATTTTTTCACAAGTATAAAAATAAGGATTACTAATAATAATCCACATAAACACGCCAATGCTATCAAACCAACTTGCATCTTTGACTGTTTATCCATAAGTGAATTATATACATTCGTTCCAATTATTTCAACCGATTGACCCTCTTGGATGGTTAATGAAACATTCGTTGGACCTGAAATGTGATTTTGTGTATCACTGTTTGCAGAAGTATTGACTATAGAATTATTGCTCATCTTATAATATTTTATTATAAGATGAATTATTTATTATTTATAATTTTTTCATGATAACGACGAGGGTGTATAGATAAAGGAGGATTGTTGAATCGGGGGTGGAGTTGAAATTTGCCCATAAGGCGTAACCAATGGTGGTTCATAACTTATCATGGGTGGTGCACCGGTTTGATAAGAATAGGATTGTTGTTTTCTTTGTTGTTTTCTTTGTTGTTGTCTTGGTTGAAGATTATTATTCTGTAATGTCGTTTGTATAGGTTGGATCGGTTGTATAGGTTGTATAGGTTGTATAGATTGCATAGGTTGCATAGATTGCATAGGTTGCATAGGTTGTATAGGTTGTATAGGTGATGATGTTAAGAGTGATGATTGTTGTGTAGTAGAGGGAATCGATTGCGATTGTACAGAGGAGGAGGGTAAGGATTGTTGTTGTTGATAAAGGGTATTAGGAGGAAGGAAACGAGGTCCTTGGGTATAATTTGAAATTGAAATATTTGTCTTTTGTTGTTGTTGACGACGCTGTTGTTTTTGTTCTTGTTGTTGTTGTTCGAAGGGACTACGTACAAGTGTTTGAGTGGTTTTAATAATGGTGTATTTATCAATCCATGTTCGCAACATTTCTAAATAGGATAAGGCCTGTTCAAAAAACAGCATTTGTTTGGGATCGGCAAAAATTTTGACCAATAAGGAATATCCTTTCCGATTTCTTTTTTGAAATTTGGCAAAGTCTTCATAACGATAGGCTTGTAGAAAGTACATATTTTCCATCCACATGGTTAAACGATTGACAAAGGCATAGGTACCTTTTACTTTTCCATAAAATGGACTTGAGGGACGTAAATAATTCTTTTCATAAAAATAAAATACATCCGCCATGACTTGTCCATTACGACTTACCAATGATTTAAATTCAAATTCGGACAAGGTATGGGTACCGTACATGTCGGACAATTCATTCATCTCCACTTGCAGACTATCCAAGGATGGGATCGTGGATAATACCGAAAACCATCCAAGAGGACGATACGATTCATCATAAATAGAATAAAAATTATTTCCAACAAAATCTTCCAATTTATGGGGTAATCGTGTGCTCATACTCGACATAATAGTAGAGGGTAAAAGAGTTTCACGAATCGAAACAGTCAATGGAAAGGATTGAATCCCTAAATCCCCTTTCCAAATTGTTTGATGAAGTAGAAGAAACTCGAGAAGACAAGCCGGAGTTTTCGAACACGCTAAACTCTCATACACGGAAATTCCTTTCGGTATTTTCTCCAACCAATACACGGAATCGATTGGAAATTCATAAAACTGTGCCCATAAAATATGAATGAATTTTAAAATGGCCTCGACATGCAATTTAAATTCCCACGTCGTCGTATTGGACGTTTTCATGGAAGGCGATAATACTTCAATACATATCTCTCGAACTTGAAGCATAAATTGAAACATATCCGTGGAGGCCGAGAATCGACTTCTCTTTCCTTCCTCACTACCATAATACGTCATATTCATATCATACAATATATTGGAATGATCTCGAAAATTAGAATCAGACCATCCTCGATACTGAATCATGAAATTACCTCGTTTTAATTGGAATTCCCGTCCGTACATATGGAACGAAAAGACCGACGGAAAGGAAGAGGGTGTCGGACGAACTACAATTCTTTCCAAGGATAGATTATGAATCGTAATACCTAAATAAAACTGTAGATGATGTAACAAGACCAACAGTTGAATGAAAATATGAAAAAAATCAGCAATCGTGATGTCCACTTTTCGTAAAAACTGTTGTAATGATAAATAAGGCTCAGACTCTTCTGAAAAGGATACTGGACTTTCCGTCATTAATAACAATACATTATTGTCGTCGGAAGAAAACGACGAGGAAGAATCAACCATAATTTGTTTTGATTGTTTTGTTTGTTTTGATTCATTCGGAATGACTCCCAAAATCGTATACGTGTACAAGAAAAAAGGAATACGATAACGCAAACGATTCACCATAGATCCTACCATGTACGATTGTAAGAGTTGTAAATATTGTGTTACGTTCATGGATCCTTGTAACAGAACGGGGACATTGGAAAATAGACAAGAAATAGGGGTCATATTTTTAGTTAAAAGTTTCCACGGTAAAGGGGAAAAAAGAGAACGACGAGGATTGACTCTCGGACGAAATACCGATTTCGGAAATGTTTTAAAAATCCATGCAAACATGGACTGTTGTGGAACCATCGTCATCTTTCTTTCGAATTCCAAATTTTCAAGAACCGTTCCCAATAAAACACGCAAAAAAAAGAGAAAACGATCATCCACCACATCCTTCTCCAATTTTTTCTTCATTTCTTGACGTTGTTGTTGAAGAAGAGGAGGTACATGATTTTCTAAAACAGTTTCCTCCAACATCAATTGTTTGGGTCCTAACCACTCTTTCCAAACACGTTGAGGATAATACTTGAATTGACGAAAAAAATCTTCCGTCATAGAGGAGGAGGAGGAGGACATTTTTATAGTTTTTATAATTTTTACAGTGTTTTTTATATATCTATCTTTATTTATTCATTTGAAAATAAATAAAGAATTTTTTTTATTATTACTAAAAATGGAAGATTAGAGAAGATGCTTAAGGTCTTAAAGAGGAGTGGCTTCCGTCATGTATCGGTGAGTAATAAGAACACCCCCATGATCAACTTGTTTAGGCTCCGCAAGTTTTTTATGAACTAATTTATATTCAAATACTTTATTTTTTCCTTGTTCAATCACCACCGCCTTGGTCGTCACTCTCCCCTTTTTCACCTTTTTCGTCTTAATCAGTGCCGTCACCACCTTTTTCGCCGCACCCATCGGAGTCGAACTTTGAAACGTACCAACATATTCGGGAATCTTGTCCACCGTTACCGTATACGTCTTGATTGTCATATTATCTTTTTAAATCAGTAAAGAATAAAAAAAAATTTTATGTTATTCTTTATTTTTGGGGACTGATTTTGCAAAATATTGAGGAAGGGAAGAGCGATGGAGGATAGGTTTTCCCAATCGGCGATTGACATGGTTATGGAAATGAAAAAAATAATGTACAAGGGTTGAACGGGACAGGAGGGCTTTTTGAAGGGGGTGATGGAGGATATAGTCCTGATAATGCGGGCGACAGGCCTTGCAGGGGAGAACAGGACCGAGGGAAAGAAAAAAAGTTTGATACTCTTGTTTTTCTTCTACTGTGGGATCTTCCGGATAGGTACTCGCAATACTATGAAGAAATTCCCATCCACTTGACCCCCATTCACTTGGTTTCATCCTTGGTATCACTTCCCACTCTTTGGAATATTTCATGATTTGTCTTTCTTTCTTTTATTTACTCGAATCCAAGAAAAAAGTTTTATAGTTTAAGGTTTTGTATAATGTTTTATACAAACATCATAAAGAAGAAGAAGGAATAGATAGATGCAGGCTCTTTCTAAATTTCTTCATTTGCTTCGACAACATGAATTTGAAATTATGGGATTTTTTAGTGATAATGAGTATTTACGAACAGCCATTATTTATTCTTTACGCAGTGGATGTATATTAGGAATAAGACTGGATGAAGGGGTATTTGACGTCCACCATATCACCCCTGACATTTCCCATTATATTACTCAACCTACGGATACCACTCCACTATCCACCCTTGAATTACATAAAAACTTTCATACCACCTTTCTTTCCTCTCTTGACACCATAAAGAAAGAAGGAGAATGTTCCGCCAATTGGAAAGAATGGGCCTATCATTTTTTCGATAAAGGACATTTAGTGTACCAACCGTTGGATCAGGAAACCATTTGTGTTTCTCCTTCTTCTTCATTTGTTATCATTATGGATTTTATGCCCACCTATACGGGTTTTATTTTTCTTCTTTCCTTGGAACAATTTATCAAGGCCAAAACCATTTTACATACCATCATACCCCAACTCCATTCTTGTCTTGAAGGGAATCTCACTCGATTTACAGATACCAAATTTCAAGATATGATTGAAACCTATAACTTTGTTGAAAAGATGAAAAGTTTTTCCTTTCTTTCTTCCACACCCACCCATCTCTCTTCGACTCATTCTCGAAAACAAAAATTATACACCATTCTTCACCAAGTTCACCTTTTGATTCGCTCCATTCAAAAAGAATTATACAATTTTGAAGAAAATTCAGTAGAATGGACCTTTCAAGAAACCATGGATTTTGCTCGACGAAAACGAGAACTCTATAAACATTTGGATAAATTGCGTTTACTTTGCAAACATTCCGAAGAAATGTTATGGATTCTTCATATACATAGCACCTCCACCGTTATTATTTATCAAGTCATTCGTGAAAAACTCTTATCCACCATTCATATGGTGGATACATTGATTGATTTTAAAGGATAATAATGCTAGGTTTTGTTTAGAAATAGAGAACTATGTTGAATAAATGTGGTATACCCACCGGGTACTAATTTTCCATCATGTAATATGATAGGGTAGGTATTGGATTGATATTGTTCCTTGTATTGAGAATAACGAGGCGATCCACGACTGACCCATTTCTTTTGAGACGAGGGTAACCATCGACTCATTTTTTGACTATAAGGACAGGATTTCAATAAATATGCAAATAGCATGGGAGAAGTCTTTTCTTTGTTTCTCTCCTTTTCTTTCATATTCTTTCTTTTTCTTTTCTTTCCTTTCTTTCCCTTTACCAAAAAAGAAAAAAAAATGAGAAATATGGGAAATATGAGAAATAGGGAAAATAGGGAGAAAAATAAAAGAAGCCATGGTATTACGTTTACTTTTCTCTTTTGTATTTTGTTTATTCTGATTGTGGTTAGTTTATACTATTTGTCTTTTTTTTCCGATTATTTTTACTCCAATCCCCAATGTTGTAAAACCATCGAACCTTTTCGTATCCGTTTCGTTGTGGCAAGGTTTAAAGAGGATATGACATGGACATGTGAACTTCCTCCCTCCATGTTTAAAAATCTACCTACGAATCGTCCTGTTTTTGATTTATGGACCTATAATAAAGGGTGCAACGAGATTGAACCTATATTGAATGTGACATGTGATTCGAAGGAAATAAAGATGGAGAAAAAATCGATTTGTCTTCCCAACGTGGGTCGATGTGATCATACCTTTCTCTATTATATTGTCACCGAGTACGATCATTTGCCGGATATATCCATCTTTCTTCCCGCCTCGTCGAATGATCCACATAAACAAGAAAGAAAGAAACAAGTGATTACGAATGCGATTCTTTCCAAGGATACCGTCATGGTTGGTCCACGCTATTCCTTGGAAGAGTGTAAAGATTTTTCTCTTGATGAATGGAAGGCGACCAACATTGCCAATCAGAAATATAATCCGGAAATCAAATTACTTCCCGCCAATCCACGTCCACTCGGTCCATGGTTTGAAAAGTATATTGGTCTAGATCGACCAATTCGTGCCTTTACCTATTTTGGAATTTTTGCGGTCCATCGACGACATATTTTACAACATCCCAAATCCTTTTATGAAAATATCTTGTCGACGGTAGACCATCATTCCAATCCCGAAGCCGGTCATTATATTGAACGTTCTTGGAGTGCCATCTTTTGGCCTTACCCCGAATCCTGTCTCTATCATTAAACATGATTCCTCTTTTAATTTTTTTTTTTATTTGTATGTAGTAGAGAAGAGATCTCGAAATATAAATTCATATATTTCAATCAAATATCATGAATTCATTCAACAATTCCAACTTTTGTCCTCGACAAAATCCTCAACCAAACAACTTTAACAAATTCACTATTGAACATTATGGAATACGGACGCCTGAAAAATTATGTAGAGATAATGGGGGTGCACTCGCAAAAGCGGAAGGTGGTGCTTCAATATGCATAAAACAAGATTTTAAAGGTACAAGTCTACAAGGTTCTTCTTGGGATTATTTACCAAAAGATGGAGAAATTAAATTTTCTTGGGAAGATCATAAGAATTATGTGTGTACGGAGACACTTGTGGGAAAATGTTTACCCGATAAAATACACGTCTGGAGTTATGATAAAGGTAAAGATAGGGCTTATTTTTTGAAAAATAATAAACCTGTAGTAGCACAATGTACTACCCAACCCAGACCTTCAGGTGACACTCCTATAGGTACCTGCAGATTATTAAGTTTACATGAGTCAACATAAAATTCATATATTTTCATTCAAATGATCTTGATCATTATTGAAAGTTCGTGTCTATATAAATTTGTCAAAGGAAGAAAAAGATACCGATGGTTCATACAGTATACATCTATACCGAAAACCATTAAATGAAATTGTGATAATATTAAAAAAATTTTTAATATTTGTATATTGTAGAGGAATAGATCTCGAACAAAAATTCATATATTTCAATCCAATATCATGAATTCATTCAATAACTCCAACTTTTGTCCTCGACAAAATCCTCCTAAACAAAACAACTTTACTATTGAACATTATGGTACACCTACAGAATTATGTACAAGTAGAGGAGGTGAAATTGCAATTGCGGATGATGGCACTTCCATTTGTGTAAAATATAGTAATCAAATTCCAACCGAAAAAATTAAATTTTCTTTTGAAGATAATATGAATTATGTGTGTAAGATGAAAAATAATCAGGGTAAATGTGATACGGACTCTAGAGTACACGTTTTCAGTGAAAAACAAAGAAACCAACCCACCGTTTATTTTAAAAATCGGATTAATAAACAACCTGTTTCAGTAGACGCCAGTGAAAATCAACAAGACTATAATAAAACTAAGGCTGTTGGTTATAAATATATTAGGTTAAATAGTTTAAGTTAAATCAGAGTAATTCGTTCTTGCTTGCAGCACTACGATCTTTTGGTCTTATCTCGATTTTTTTTTAAAAAAAAAATTTATATATGTATTGAGTAGAGAAAGAAATCTCAAACTAAAATTCATATATTTCAATCCAATACCATGAATTCATTCAACAACTCCAATTTTTGTCCTCGACAATATCAATATCCTAAACAAAACATGGTTCTTGAACATTATAAGAAGAAGACGCCTATTGAAATTTGTACAGATCTAGGAGGAAAAACCGTGAAAGCGGATTCCGATGCTTTAATTTGTATTGACGACAGTAATGAATACAATCGCAATAGTACCTTTTTTGGGTATAAACCAGGAGATGGATTTATTAAATTTTCTTGGGAAAAAAGAAATATAGTACGTGGTGGTGGTAATAATTATGTGTGTCTTTACAAAGATAAAGACGGTTCATGTAATGAGGATAGTTATAAAATACAGGTCCATAACAAAGAAAAAGACGGCGAACCAACGGTTTATTTTAAAAAAGAAGATTCAAAACCTATACGGACACAGTATCCCCGACCGAGAGAAAATGACCCAGATTGGCTTATTCGAAGTTCTCGAATGTTACGTTAACCTATGTAAAGTACTATGTAGTATAATTACTAGAAGTACTTTTATGTAAAGCACTAGTGTGTAAAATACGTGTTTCTGGATGTTTCTTTTTCTTTTCACATCGTTTTACTAATTCTTGTCTTTTTTCCTTCTTGATGATCTCTTCCAGTGTTTCTGGAGTATGTTTCGTGACTCGATATCGGGGTCGACAATACGGATACGTCTTTTTATCGACTTTTGGATTGGTACTTATGTCCTGTCGTCCACATGGTGTGTAGGCTTTTTCTTCTAAATATCGACACACATCCACCCACTCTTCACGATACCATCTTGCCAACGGTTGACTATCCTTGCCTTTATATGTACCCTCGTATGTACCTCCTCGGTCTTTATAGGTTCGAACGACCCATCCAGAGGCATAGGCACTTGGCCATACATGAAATCGTTTCTTGGCTTCCGCAACCACCTTTTCATACAGAATGGAATCAGAGGGTATCGATCTCATTTATATTTCTTTTTAAAAAAAAAGAAAAGTGGAAAGAAAATTTTTGATTTTTTTTTTTAAAAAGAATTAAGGGATAGTGAGACGACAGTGGCTGGGGGTCGCTCCCGGTTCACAATGCCATTGTTTAGGTGTCACGAAATATTGAGGAATATCGTATTGTCCTCCTTGGGATCTTTCGAGCATTCCATACAACAATTCTAATTTATTGGATTTGTAGTGAAGGAAGGGTTCTATAATGGTTCCTTTCACATCCAATTCTTTTTTCTGAACGGCCAACCAAATACGCACCCAGACGTCTAATACGGGTTCGGGATTCTCAATCATTTGTTGAATCCAATAATCATTGTCAATATCATCTTCTTTTTTATCCAGGTTTTTAAACAAGGCCTTTCCCACCGTTCCTTGTTGTGCATAAAATCGAACCATGGGAGAATTGGCTGTTGTCGGATCAAAGGGTTGATAATAATATTGAACAGATGGAAATTCCAGGAAACGACGTTCACATGCATTATGCATCAACATTTCACCCAAGGTAGGACGGACGGTAAAGGCGTTATAACAAGTGGTCATGGATTCTCGATCAATAACGGCCATATTCGGCCAATAAGTATCCAAATTCACTTTCATGTAGGTCAAGACAAACGGATCTCCACCATTGATGGCGGCATATTCCGCCATAAAATTCATACAATTAGGAGCATAGACACGATTAAAGAGTACAGAATCTCCCGATCCACCATGTAAAAATACTTGTCCAAAAGAGGGAAGTACAGCATAGGAAAGAGGATTGGAGACATTGAAAGGATCATTCACTTGGGGATTCATAGAGGATCCGACATTACCAAAGGCAGCATACGTCTGTCGAGGATTTGGATTCGGATTCGGTGTCGTCATTATTAATTTATCTTTCTTTGAATATTTATTTATTGATAATAATAATATATTTATATTTAGGAGGATATAAATTTTATAAAATTTATAAATTTCGATTTCGATATAAATTTTTGGATCTCTTTATTTTTGTTATTCTTTTTCTTATTTTGTTATCATGGAAGAAGAATATTCCTTGACCAATTCCATTATTTCCAAATACTTTAACGATCCATGTTGTAATAATTTTTTGGACATGAATTCCAACAAGGCTCGATGAGTATGAAGAAGGATACGTACATTTTCAGTACATTGATGAATAATGTCCATGACGGCCTTGTCGATATTCCGTTTACTTTGATCACTCAACGTCGGATAAAATAAATCCGTACCCATTCCATAATGAAGAATCATTTCATAGGCAATCTCTTGTGCCTTCTTAAAATCATCCGATGCTCCCGAGGAGATGGTTAGAGGACCCAATAAAACTTCTTCGGCCATTCTCCCCCCCAACAAGACTTGAATTTTTTCAAACAAGGCGATTTTCGTACTCATCATTCCCATAATGTCGGTAAAGTCGCCTGGGTAGGTAAAATCGACAGAGTCGGTAAAGTCGGTAAAGTCGGTAAAACGTGAATAAGAAACATTTACCCTCTCTTCTTCCGTTGGGGAGGATCCGAAAATCGTATAACCGAGCATTTGCGAGGAGGGACTATAGATGGTGACTTTTTGTGGATTCGGATGAGTAGGAGAAAATAATGAGACGAGAACATGACCCATTTCATGAATAGCGATTCGTTGTTCAAGATCTTTAGGAAGACGAGGTTTCGGGGAAAGTACATGTTCGGCGGTTAAACCAAGCATCAAGACTTCACGGACGGCTTCCATAACCGTGGAATTGATAGGAAGGAAAGAATGACGAATTCCAAATAAACTGGCTTCATTGAGTAAATGTTCGATTTCTGCCCCACTCATTCCAACAGTCAATTCATTCACGAGCCAATCTTTAGGAACATCCAATGGTTTTTGGGTCATATGAATATCAAGAATTTTAGAACGAGCACTTGCATCGGGTCGTGGAATATGAATTTTCTTATCAAATCGACCAGGACGAAGAATGGCGGCATCGAGAATATCAAGACGGTTTGTACTTCCCATGACAATAATTCGATCTTGGGTAATACATCCAAATCCATCCATTTCCACCAAAAGTTGATTGAGTGTAGAATCTCGTTCGGCTTGAGCGGCTTCCCCATCACTTCCTCTCTTTCTTGCTACCGCATCGATTTCATCAATATACACAATACAGGGTGCTTCTTGTCTGGCAAATTCAAACAACTCTCTGATTCTTGCCGCACCCGTCCCCACATACTTTTCTTGAAAATGGGCACCAGAGGTAGAAATAATAGGTAAACCAGTTTCTCCTGTAAAACATTTGGCCAACAAGGTTTTCCCATTTCCAGGTTCTCCATACAAGAGAATACCCCGTGGAAGTCGGACATTCCATTTTCTATACTCTTCCACTTTATTTCCCACCATATCCTGTATTTGCAATAATTCTTGTTTGATTTCATCGCAACCACCAATATTTGAAAATGAGAATTGACTGGAATTAAGATGGACAAGTTCAAAGGTATCCGCTGAAGATTTCTTTTTTCTCTCTTTTGGAGTTTGACGATACCAAACACTTCCGTCTTTTCGATTAGTATTCCGTTCATGAATTCTTCGTCGATATCGGATCTTATCATCATCATCCATTTTTTCCATCGGGTCTTCTTCCTCTTTTTCGTCTTCTCGTATTTCAAAAACTCCAATCGCATCGTCATCCATTCCCTCCATTTCAGAGGCATCAATCGTCGATGATGACGACGAGGAGGACGAAGTCGATGTACGGGTATTTCCTCGATTTATACGTTCTTGTCGAAAATCATCATAACGTCCATTTCTTTCCCGTTTTGATCGTGGATGAAATATTTCATGCGGAACAACAATCTCCGTCGTGGTGACTGTTTTTTTATGTCGAGAAAATACACCCCTTTCTTCCGGATATAAAGGATTATGTCGAGGATTATGTCGAGGATTATGTCGAGGACTATTTCTAATTCCTGTTCGTTTCGGTAAGGGGGTAGGAGAAACTTTACCGTTGAGTGTGTCCAAATACGAGAATGAGAAAGAAAAGGTGAGAAGTGGAATCGAGAAAAGAATTAGAGTTCCGAGTTTCATCAATTTGATAAAATATTCTAAATAATCTATGTTTTTTATGTAGACATTGTTCACTTAAAACATTCTTCATAAATTGTAGAACTATTAAGATATTGTCAATTTATTATTTTTGGTTACACTTACATTAAGAGGTGAACTCATTGCTACACCGTCGTACTTCCAAAGTACACCATCTTTTTTCATCATATAAATCAAGGAGGAACATCCATAATTGTAATCGGCTGGGTAGGTGCATTTTATGTAATCTTTACCACCTCTAATTTCATGTGTTAAACGATCCTTTGCTGCATTTTTATCGCTAACACAAACATCGATACTACCTCTACCGCTTACGGCCTTAACAATATTGTTACAACTAGAGCCGTAATTTTCGACTGTTGGTTTTATAGTTTTTCGAGCACAGAAATTTTGACCTTGCATTTCTGTTGTTTCTATCTATTCATATACACGAAAAAAAAAAATTTAGATAAATCAAACAAAGTTTTATTTTATATTTTTTTATATTTATTTTATATTTATTTTATCCGTTTTCATTCTAATATAAAATTGATGAATGTTTGTGTGAATGTATGAAATAAGAAGAAAACAAGTTTGAAATTTTCTATAAAAAATATATAAATTTTCTAAAAATCTATAAATTTTCTAACCATATCAAATATCAAACAGAAATATCAAACAGAAATACCAAACATAAAACCAAACAGAAAATATGAATTCCATGATGACAACAGAGTCTATAATGACAAAGACTGTATCCGTGGAAATGACCGAGTCGTACGTTGAGGATTTGGAACTTCTTTTTCAACTTTCCAAGGAAAAGAGTGTGGATGAGGTGAAGCGTGGACTTCTCGATACATTGGATACATTGGTGCTGGATACTACTGAAAAGGGGGAAACGTCCATCATTTCCTCCTCTATCGCCCATACTCTTTTTTCGATGCCTGTCATCAAACTCTTTCTTCAACGACATCTGGATATTTTCGACGAGGCGATGGAGTTTCTTCGTTTGATATGTCCGTTTCATGAACCCATTCCCAAGACATCTTCCTCCACGTCTTCCACCGATGATAACAAGGAGGATGCCATAATTACAGAGTTTCTACGTACGTTTCATACCAAGGCTGGAAAACCCGTCGTACCTCACGCTCTTTCACATAAAAATGCGTTGAAGGAGAGAGCACCCGAGGCGTGGACCAAGGGGTGTGATGTCTGGAAAGGGTTGTCCACTCTGACTTTTCAGTCATTTGGTGAAGACATGGAAAAGAATAAGCAAACAGTGCGTGACCTCTTGGCGTCTCATCTCCCCTTCGCCCATGAGGTCATAGATATCAATGTTCAAGTGAATGCTCCTTATGTTCGTATTGGGGATATTAATGTAGGGGTGGTGATCAAGGCATTGGAAACGCCCGTGTGTATGGAAATGGCGAGTGGATTGGAAGAAGATGAGGTGGTCTTTATGACTCGTCATGGGGGGACCACCTTGTACCCCTTTGTAGAGAGAAAGAGGATGATGACGAAAACACTTCCGACAACGTCTTCCATTGTGGTGACGGGGTGGATTTCCGGGGATGGATCAACTGCATTTCAAGGAGGGACCATGTATACGGGAAATCATCTTCCGGGACGTGGACCGAAGGATATTTATGGAGCGTTTTGGAAATCGTATCCTACAGAGGAGAGTGGCAGGATGGCTCGTCTCGCTGATTTTTCCGAATTTATGAAGTATACAGGATCTTATCAGGCACTCCTCGTAGACATGTAAACATTTTTATTACGAATTTCAATGAAATCATTCATAACAACATCATAACAATATATTCATAACAACATCATAACAATATCATGGAAAGAAAGAAGATTATAATTATATTTGACTGACCTTGTCTACTTTTATTGAATCCAATAAAAGTATTGGAATTTTGAAACCTTTTTGTATCTTTTAAAAAATAAAAAGAGGGTAAACATATTTTTCAAAAGGAATTACTTATTTTGAAAAAATTATTTTAATGTAGACAAAGAATTGCGTCGACACGGTATAAGGATTCGAAACGAAGCATACGTTCTTTTCCCCGGATACATACGAAACGTGTTCGATGACCAGAGTTGAGAATGACCCGTTTCAGAATTTGTTGATTATGAGAAACATTATATTTTGGATAGAGAATTGAATGATTATACGATCGGGAAAGTGGGATATAAAGAGGTAGATGATATTTTTCCATCAAATGATTGGATAGTTTACGAAAGAAATGAAAAATACCAAAAAAACTACGAAAAAATATTGTTGAGTGTTGTTTATCCGTAATGTCCGTGATGGATTCCGTTTGTAATTCGACAACTTTAATACAATGCTCTCTTGCTTGTTTCCATTTCAATTGTTTCTGATGCTCCTTTTCCTCTTTTCCCCATGCTTGATAGTAGATATTCAAGACATGAAGAGGATCCATATTCATGTTCATATTCACCACCATAGTATGTTGAAGTTTTGATCTGATAAATAGTTTTATAAAACGTTAATTTATAAAAGTAAAACAATGACAATTGGGAATTGAACAATGACAATTGGGAATTGAACAATGACAATTGGGAATTGAATGACTCTATTTATAAGCCTGTGTATCTAAAATGGAGATCATTTTTCCTATACATTTTTCCTATATACCTTTTTCCTCTACCACTATCCAATCGTTTTCTTCTCTTCCTTCTCCTCCTCTTCATCATCATCAAGGGATTTCCCCATTTCTAAATAATTAGAGGGAATATCACCTTCCTCATAATCAAATTTTTTGTACCATTCTTTACCAAAGGCGGCTAACAGTACATGGACATCTTCCGTATTTAAATGACGAGGGTGAAGACCAGCCTTTACATTCTCCACTACATAGGCAATACTTTCTTCCAAAATGATTTCCTTGGTATCCATCTTTTTGGCTTCTCCCTTGTCCACATCAAAGGATTGGTGAAACTTTTCTCCCACCTTTTCCAAATTTGATCTTGTTTCATCGGGCATTTGATCACCCCATTGTCTCTTCATTAATTCAAAAAAGGCAGCATTGGCCTTGCCTTCACGCCCGGGTTCTGTACTCCTCTCAAAGGGAGATAAATGAGAATATACATAATCACTCGTTGCCTTTTTCATTTATTTTTATTTGATTGTTGGTGTTTGTATGTTTAAATATGTTTAACTATGATTTAAATCAGTGGTTCTAAATCCACATAGGGTCGATCGCATGGATTTTTCTCAAATGACATGCGTAAGGGGGAAAGACGACAACTTGGGGCACTGGAGATTTGTGACTTTTGTATAAAATAGGCTTCATTTTCAGGAAAGGAACATTTGGGATTATCCTGGAGTGGTTGAATTTGAGGAGACGAATAAAATTGTTGATTGTAGGGGAATGTATCCGGGGAGGACACATAATTTGGCATATATCCTAGATCATAATCTTTATCATATCCGGTATAAATATCATCCTTCTCGTCTTCTTTTTTCTTTGTTGTTGAAGAGGAGGTGGAATAGGATTCGTTCGTCTTTTGTGTTTTGATTTTGTTTTTGAAAGACCGAGAACAAAAAAAGGCGGATACGAACCAAACAATAATACAGATATCGAGGAAATATAAGAAAAACATGACTCTTTTTATTTCTGATAAAGAAATAAAAAATATAAAATGCAAGAAAGAATATAAAATGATAAATGTGGTCAAGACCATAGTAGATGAAATTATCAATAATGTCATGGAGAGGGTTTCTGAAAAGGAAAAAGAAAAAAATCGTCACTATCACACCCTCGTTTTATCAGGGGGAGGAATGAAAGGGATTGCCTTATTAGGTGCATTGCAGCATTTACAAGATACGATGCATTTACAATCGATAAATAAAGTCATTGGAACATCTATTGGGGCTATGATTGGTTATTTATGGATTATTGGGTATAGTCCAATTGAATTAATGGTATTTTTATGTCATAAACAACACCAGGAATTATTAGAATCCTTATCCTTGACAAGATGGGATATGGTTCATTGTATTGAAGGAAATCGTGGTGCAATTTCTTACATGTTGATTCATGAATTGCTTGAAAAATTATCTCTTGATAAAATATCCACCTTACTCACGATGCACCAACTCAAGGAAAAATTTGGAAAAGAATTGATTTGTTGTACCTACAATCGATCACTTCATAAGACTGAATTTTTAGATTCCACCAAATATCCAGATTTACCATGTCTTACCGCCTTGCGAATGAGTTCTGCCATCCCCTTTATTTTTGACCCTTGTTTCTTCAATAATAATCTGTATGTCGATGGGGGTCTGGTGGAAAATATTCCACTGAGTCCTCTCGATGAAAAAGAAAAATGTATTGTACTTTATTTCCAACATCCCATGAAAGAAACTCTTTCCAAAAAGATTGAATTTTCATTTATCGAAAATATTTGTGATCTCTTTATTACTGTGATTCACCAATTTGAACACTCGCTATTGGAAATTTTTGAAAGAAAACAAGGTCAACCTTCTCCCAGTCGATTCATCCCCATTCTCCTTTCTATCGAAAGTACACTTCATTTTAATTTACCAAAATCGGAAATCTTTGACATGTTCTCCCTTGGATACCAAACTTGTAAAAATAATCTTTAAAAACTTTTATTCAAATCCATTATTTCCTTGAATTAAAAACACCATATTGGGATTCACCTTCATTCGTAATTTTTGATGAAAATGACCATGTTCACATGATAAAAAATCTTCCGAATATCCATACTTTCCATCACAAAATGGTTTCATTCGATACAAACAAGATCCACCAAAGGCAGATTGTACTTCACGAGGAGTCTCAAAATTTCGATACAAATCATTAATTGTCAAATGGACGTACTCATCATGTTGTTGTTTTTCCGATAAAGAAGAAAATAAAAACGATTCTCCCTTATCAATATGGGCAAATGAATCATAATATTTATAATCTTTAATTTCTGATTCCCACAACATGCCATTACACGCCACCGCATCCAATTCTGGGTCTTCGTCTAATAATCCCAATGAATGTTCAATTCCATCCTGGTAGAGTTCACCATTCAAATCAAAATCAATAACAAGAACATAATCAAAATCCGAAAAATAATTGCAAATAAAATCATGATACAAATTTCTCAAAATACTCATTTTTTGAATACGTTCCGGATCTGGTGCTAAATGCTTTTCATTATATTGGGTTTGGAAAATTCCTTCCAATTGGCATTCTTTTTGATTTATTACCTTTTCATCATCACATAAAAGAATAACCTTTTCATCCATACGATTCCAATGTAAAATAAAATCACGTGTATTATCCAACGAATTATTTTCACTCAACACGATTCGATAATCCTTCCAATCTTTGACCCACTCACGCATCCATTTATGCCAAAATGGCAACACCTTTTCACTATTTCGCAATAATCCGGTCACCACAATCTTTTTGGACTTGCGGTCCGTTTTACCCTTGTTCATATAATACATATACTTGTTTAATTTTCGTTCCCATTCTTGATCCCCTCTTGATTCATCCGCACTTATTAATTCATCTTCTAAAATATAGTCTGGGGATGAAAATAAACTGGAATGAATCGGATCGATTGGTCTTCCAATTCCTTTTTCAAAGGCCTCCTCGAGTGAGACTGTCGATATATCCTTCACTCCCTCGGGGATAATATTTCCATTATGTCTATTATTTCCACTATTATTTATATTTGTTGTACTAGTGGTATCACTTGATGTACTATGATATCCTTCTTCTAAACCCTTCTTACCACGGGAATAATAATAATAATAAATAAATAAAAAGAGAAGAACAAGAATAAGAATCAAACCCCATGCTCTCCTAAATTTTTTCTTTTTCTCCAATCTCTCCGTTTTTGAAAAATAATCGGCGAATGTGGAGTTAAAGAACATGATTTACTCAAACGAGAATAATTTTTTTTTCTATTTTATACGCAGAAAATAAATTTTACCGTGATGAGAATTTCCACTACTCCAATCTCCTCCCATCATCATCTCTTCCTTTGAATATTCAAGCATATCCACAACCCACATATCTTCTTCTTTCAATCCATGAAGTGTGGATGGTAACGGTAAAAGCATATTCAAAGGTATAATAGGAAAATCAACATAGATACCAAAACGCTGAAAGACACTTCCCAACTTCATATGTTTTGTCACTTCTTTCCAAAACTTTAGATAAGGAGGTTTTACAAATTCAATTTGATGTACTACCAATCGATGATAATGTTTGTGTCGTTGGTGGATATTGGGGTATAATTTCCATTTTGCCTTGATGGTCGACCCCTTGTAATCGACGAAAAGTGTCTCATCTTCCTGCACCGTAATCACCATATCTTTCACATGGGTCATGGAAGGAGGAAACACTGGATTCCATTTTCCTACAAAATAACTCGATGGAGACCAACTTGGTATCCAAGACGATAGACGAGAACATACTACTGGTGATGGAGAAACGGATCCAATCCTTGGACATGGTAAAAGAAAAATACTTAGGGAGGAAACAATCCGAATGAAGAATGATGATCGCATAGTTTTTATTTTTATTATATCGAGAATTGCTTTAAATCGTCCATCTTTTTATCGTTGAATTGAAACACACTTTTCCAAAAAAAAAAATGTTTCAATCTTTAAACAAAATTAAAATTGAACAAGTAAGTCAACAAAAATGGCCGCCAATGTCATCGTCACGGGTAAAATTTCACTTGGTATTCAATTCCTTGTTGGGGGATTGGACATTTATGTGCTTACACTTCCTCGTTCCCGTGAGGTGTTATTACGAGATTTGCTCAAAGTGGAAATCGGAGTACAAATAGTTGAATTTATGTTTTATGTTTGGATGGTTCGACAATGGAAATCCACCCGAAAAAGTTTAAAACGTATTTTACAATATCGATACGTCGATTGGATGATAACGACTCCAACCATGTTGATCACTTTAATGGCATTTTTAGGGGGATCACCACAACAATCTTTACTCTCTTTTATTCAAGAACATTGGAATTTTATAATTTATGTTTTGATACTTAATTTTTTCATGTTATGGTTGGGTCTCTGCGGCGAATGGGGAACGATTCCTCAACATTATTCAGTCCTTTTCGGATTTATACCCTTTATCTTATACTATGGAATGATTTATAATCGATTTGTTGTTCACCAAAATCTACCCCCCCTGAAACTTCAAATGTTTTATTACTTTTTCATCATTTGGGGTATTTATGGAGTCATGGGATTCTTTCCACCTATTTTCAAAAATATTGGATACAATATTTTGGATTTATTTTCAAAGAATGTAGTAGGAGTGATTCTTTCCCTCCTACTCATTCGTCGACCTGCAAACTAATTCTATAATTCTAATTCTATTCAAGACGCAAATTGTTGGACAAGAATACAATGAGTACACGTAATCATAAAATGAGACATTCGATGAAAATACACATTATTGGTCAATTTACTCCACAAAAAAAGAAATAACGCAACAAAAACACCTGTAAAAGAAAGACACCAAAGAAGGACATTGGATATTTTTTTTATGATCTGTAAATCGATAACAACACCAATCGCCATCAACATTCGATCGACTAGTTTCATCCGATGACTCGTCATTCCATGATTCGCAATCGATGAACCAACACCCATAAAAAGAAAACATCCATACCATAATGGAATCGTATCATAATAAAAATATACCATTATGAAATGAATCAATCCACAATGGATAGAAGACCAAAATAAAATAATATTGGCCATCCTCTAAGATTTCTTCTAACAATAGGTCGGCTATGTAAAAAAATCATTATTAACAAAAAAAATATAATATTTTTTTATTCTTTCATAAAGTAGTAGTTCAAAGTATAGAAGTAATTATGAATCCATCACCGTCGTTAAGGATCTCCTCTTCTTCAAACCCCATCGTCCTTCAAGACAAAAATAATAATCATAATCATGATAATCATAATCATAATAATAATGATAATAATAATAATCATCATTCTTCTTCCGATGGACCTTTTCCTTCCCCTCCTGTACAAATTATAAACAATTATTTCGGGGCGACACCATCGTCTCCCCCACAACATGATCGAAATCATCGAAATCATCGAAATCATCGAGGTGATGATTATTCATGTTTACGACCGGTATATATGCCAATCGGGTGCAATGGTATTTCTTCTCAAATCATGGGATATGTAGAAACACCGTGTCAAGATCCGGAAGAAAGAATTCTTACCCTACCGAGTAATCCCTACTACCGTCCAAATTATAACTTTATCCATGACTTTCCGACAATTTATGAAAATGTTTGTCCTGATTCTTATCCTGATGCGGATGCATACGTGGAGGAAGTCACTTGTCCGAATGTATGTCCTGTTTATTCACCTATAAAACGATATAGGAATCGATATACTCGATATCGTTATCGTTAAAAATAGTCGATATAGTCGATATCGTTATCGTTAAAAATAGTCGATATCGTTATCGTTAAAAAATTTTATTTTCTAGTTTTAAAAAATAAAATGAAAACGAAGCATTTTAAAACGTATCCATTGGACACATCTTCCGAGCCATGGGGAAAGGTTCAACCTGCAACCATGACAGAACGTCGAGAATTATTATCAACATGTGGATCGAGTTGCTTTTTGGATGCCAAGAATTTGAAATTTCCGGTATGCGATAAAGTAAATAAGGAAAATAAAGATACAAAGACAATGGTAAAGACAATGGTAAAGACTGGAGAATGTAGGTATAATGAACGAGCGATTAAAAGAGCCGTACCTTCTCGTGCGGGAGAATGGAAATATGAAAGGGTGAAAAAACAAGATGAAAAACTTGAGAAAAAATTAGGAATCGAATAGATGATCCACTCAAGGGATGAAAAATGGTGAACGAAAAAAAGAGTTATGATAAAGAATCCAATTATCCATCCGAGAAGATGAATCAATCAATCAATCAAAACGAGGAAAAGAACAAAGGTCTTTAGTTTAGATCATAATAAATACCTTGGGGATGATGTATTGAGGACGCATGCCCTGTAGGTAGACCTAGTCTGTCAGTCTCAAGTTCAGCCGTAAGAGGTAATCCACCATTTTTTGTGAAGAAAACGGTTTCACCTCCCTTTGTTTTTTTTTGGACATGAACTTTATCGTTACAAATACCGTTGTCAAGTTTATATGTACAAATATAATCATATCCATATGTTTTAAATAATCCCTTGAAACTTTCATAACCTCTTTTTAGATTCATGATTGAATAATTATCTAGGGTAACACCTCTGCTGTCCTTTACACAAACATCCATACCTTCCGCACTTTGAAGACTCCCACCATCTTCATTACACATAGTTTTTGCAGTAAATTTCGCATAATTTTCTCTGACAAGAGGACAAAAGTTGGAGTTGTTATTGAATGAATTCATGATATTGGATTGATAATAAATGAATTTTAATTGGAGATTTATTTCTCTACAATACAGAAATATAAAAAATAATTTTTTTTGAAATTATTTTATATTATGATTTTATATTATATGATGATGATCCACTCAAGGGATGAAAAACGGTGAACTAAAAAAACAGTTATGGGAAAGAAAACCAATTTATATTATTTGCGGACCGACGAACTATAGAAATTTCTCTAAATTTAGAGAAATTTAGAGAAATTTAGAGTATAAATACATTATAAATACATTATTATTATAAATACATTATAAATATAATAAATAGGTTGGTGTCCAATTTCAGTATAAAAATTCTATTTTCTTAAAAATAAATAAAGAAAATAGAATTGGGGATGTTTACGATTGATATTTTGGAAAAACAATTTATTCGAGGACCAAATATCCATTCGTACCGAAAAAGTGTTCTTCGTGTTATTATAGATATTGGGATACTGGAAAATCATCCTTCGAATCATTTTGTAGGATTGGACCAAAAATTGTTATTCTATTTACCTGGTTTACAAAGTCATCGATGTGAAGGTCAATTTATTCGTAGAGTTCGTGAAGGAACGTGGATGGGTCATATTTTAGAACATGTAGCATTAGAATTTCAATCGGTCGTTACGAAATGTGATTCGGGGTTTGGACGAACACGTGAAATAAAAAATGCGAGACGAGGATTGTATTCGGTGGTAATCAGTTGTTTGGATGAAAAATTGGGATACCAATGTATTGAAGAAAGTATACGTCTACTTCTTTCTATTCTCAATAACAAAGAAGAGGAATACTCCTTTTATAATTCGATTCAAAAATTGGAGGATGAAAAAGAATTGTGTTTGGCCACCCACCATTTACTTTATTATGCGTACCAAATAAACCTCCCTTTTATTTGTCTTTACCGTAATCTTTTCCAATTTCAGTATGGAAATCAACAAAAACGAATATGGAAAGGATATGGACCCAACACAAATAATGTGGGAGTAGAAATATCTTGTGATAAACATCAAACCAATACAATGATTGCTCCATTTATTCGTGTTCCAGAAGGAAAAGTTTGTTCCACTGTAAAAGAGGCTGTAGAATTTTTTGAAAGAATCAAAAGACCAGTGGTTTTAAAACCCTTGGACGGAAACAATTCTCGATCTGTTTTTCTTCATGTCAATTCCAAGGCCGAAGTCTTCAAGGTCTTTTCTATAATTCAACAGCAAGGGTTTGAGGAGATTGTTATAGAAGAAATGTTGGAAGGATCTCATTATCGAGTGTTGGTGATTGGCGATAAGATTGTAAGTGTTCTTCATTCGGAAAATGTTTTTATAAAAGGAGATGGAAAATCGACGATCCAAGAACTGGTGGAATCACAAATCAATAAAAATCAAGGTATGGATTCGTTTTTGATAGGTTGGACTATTGATTTATCTTCCACATCAAACCATCCCCAATTTTTATATTATATTGAAAAATTGGGTAAAACACCGACTTGCATACTTCAAAAAGGTGAAATAATAAACATTGATAGTGATGGCGCTTATACGAACGATGTGTTGGAAACATTACATCCTCAAACAAAACTTCAAATTCTTGTTGCGGTTCAAGCCCTTGGTTTGGACATTGCCGGTGTTGATGTGATTGCCAAAGATATTTCTATACCCCTGGATGATCAAGAAGGTGGTGTATGTGAAATTAATGCCAAACCATCCTGGTCCGATCATTTCGTATATCCATCTAAAAATATCAACCTTGCGAAAGAAATTATAGAGTATAGTTTTTCGGGGAAAAATAGTTTTTCGGGGAAAAATAATAAAAATAATACAATGTCCATGTTTCCTATTCTTTCTTTTGTCGGGGCAATGTCTACTTCTTTAAAGAACAAGTTGGAAAATTTCCTCTTGAAATATTATTCGACGATTGGATGGGCTACAGAACATGGTGTATTTGTAAATTCGGATTCATTATTATTGGATAACGAGATGATTAAATTCATAACCTATGATGACGCACAGAGAGTGCTTCTACATCCAGAGACAGAGATTGCGGTCATTCAGAACAATTTTAGGGATATAGAGAAGAATGGATTACCATTTCTTAAATCTCGAATAGTTATTATTGATAATCTTGCGATAGAAGGTGTAAATGAAGAATTAATGGCTGTAGTTTTAGATTCTTTATCACCAAACGGAATAGTTATGATTCAAAAGGGGGTTTCATTGAAAAGAATCCCAACCGATATGAATTCACGTTATGATTATAAGGATGAGAATGATTTAATTCAAAAAATCGATGAATTGTTTACTAATGGAATTTAAAAGGAGAACGAAAAACAATAATAAATAAATAGTATAAAAATATAAAAATATAAAAATATAAAAATGCATCGTTTACAACAACTTTCCAAACTGATTGTATCCAATTGTTTTCAAACGACATTTTCGGAAACGAAATCTTGTTCTCACAAGGAAAAAGATTTCTATTTTTGTCATGAACAGTGTGGGACATGGTTTTGTAGAATTTGTCAAAAACAATTGTATCGACAACCCAATGGAAGTATTCGATATGGTCATCACCCGAAATGTGACGTTCAAACCAATTTATAAACGGAGTGTGAATCAGACAGATGACAGAAAAAAAAATTATTTTTAAAAGAAGAAAATGTCGAAAAAGTCTCAAGAATTACAACTTTTGAAAAAACGGCATGAAAAACTTTTACAGGTTATCGTCTCTATAATACCTTCCCTTTCTAGAATAAGATTACAACAACCGTTACGACAATCGTTTGTGATGTCCCATCCTTTGAAAAAGGTATATGATGGCGAAAGTTATCAATATGAACAGTCTATAAAAAAGACTATTCGGGATTATCTTCATAATGTCTATGATATTGAATCTCCGGAGGAGGATTTGATCAATCGTATATACATGAAATTTCGTGAAAAAGAAGATATAGTACCAAAAATACCGATTCGACAACAAGTCTTTAAATTTTTAGATCCTTCAATCTTGGCTGCCTTGAAAGGAGAAGAAGGGCCATTACGCCAAACTGTTACAAATATAGAATCGGAAAAAGTCTATCATCAAAAAAAGGCGGTTCAAGATATGATCAATTATCTAAAGATAAAATTAAAATTAAAAACATTGAAGGTGGAAACGGCCAATATTAGAAATTTTTATGGTGTACATCAAATTTATGGTATTCCCATTCCGATTCCTCATGATGAGGAAGAAACTGCAATACAATTATTACAAAAGGAGGACTTTCCATCTCTATTTGAAAAATATCGTCGTTCAAGTTCTGAGAGTGAAAATTTAATACTTGAACCGATTCGTATCGAAAAAAGTGATGGTAATGACGAGGACCAGTTTATACTAGTATTAGGTAAAATAGATCAACCCTATCAATTGGATTCGAGAAATGGGCTTATACGATTCATCGATGAAAAAAACGATAAAAAAGATATGGTGCAGGATCTATATTTTAATAGAATCGTAAATCCAACATTATCGAAAGAGCGAGGATTTAAACATCGATTTATGGTACAACAACCATATTTGGAAGGTTTATTATCAGAGGCGATAAGACAGAATAATTTTTTGATAGTGAGTCAATTATCACCCTATCTTGAGCCATCAACTTTATATAAAGAGTATAAAAATTTACCACAACATTTACAATGGGCCTATTTAAGATATTTTGAAGAAATGGTGTTAAATTCCATGTCAAACATTGCGATCCAACAAAAAGATCCGGCGACTCTTTATAAAATTTGGCGAAGACTATATTCGGTTGGATTCCAATCTTATAAAAATATGGGAAAGACGATCTTGTTGTTGTTTGATACAGATGTCTTATGTCACATTATAAAAGAGACGAATAGTAAAGAAGAATCAAACAGTGGGTTGATTACTCTTTTCTTCCGTGCGATAGAGTCGAATCTTTTTTTAACTGCTATCAAAATTATTCGTCAACTTGATTCGACAAATCATAGTGAATTATGGCAATATGTTACTAGAAAATTGTACAAGGAAAACAAGGTAGACCAATTTTTATTAGAAAATAAAGAGGAATTGTCTTCTGATGAAATCTCGATAATTAGAAACGTGACTACGTGGAAATTTATTTTTCTCATAATTCATACGTTAGGAGTATTATTACTATGTGTAATTTTGATATATGTAGCGATTTTTCTGAATGATCGATATGGAAAAATGGTCATGGGTGTATTCATTCTATGTTCTACTTTTGTGTTGTATAATGTTGTAGGTAGATTATGGAGTGCAATATACATTGCAATGTACATCATTATTCTTTTGTTCAAATACATTTCAAAACTTGTATAAAATCTTTTAACAAGTAGAAAAGAGAATATAAAGAGAGAATCAAGCAAGATGTTTCAACGTATTATTAATGGTATTACAAATTATATAAATTATATAAATTATATAAAGAATGATGTTGGTAGAACTTTTCGAAAAGGGGTAGTGTATGGTCGAGTTGGTCAACTTGCCTTTCATTATATCATTACATTTTTATTCTTTCCAAAAGTAGCCTTGAAGAAAATATTCCAAGTTTTAAATTTGGAATTACAAACGATAGAAGGATTAGAGAATTATGAAAGAGAATGTGTACAACATGTATGTAATGACGAGAAATCCTCTCCTCCGACGATTATGATTTTCAATCATCCGAATGCCATCGATCCACTTTTATTATTTTATCATTTCTTTCCGTATCCTCGATTTGTGACATCGACTGTCCATATTCCGTGGATACTAAGACTTCATGCATGGAAAATGAGATCGATTGTGATGACACCCTATGAAAATACAAAACGGAGTGAATGGATTTATCAACAATTGGAAAAGCGAGAACGAGAAGGATCGAATGGATTGATGACCATTGCACCGACGGCGGGGAGAGAATATTCTGATATACCGAATGCCAATCAACACATTTTACCTTCTTTCCGCAAGGGAGCCTTCTTGAAAAAATATCCGATATTACCGGTTATTATTCAATATGACCCTTTTTGTTCGTCGATCAATAACTCTACCATGTATTTTTTGAAAGGGGAAAGTACTATGGGATTTTTATGGAGACTCGTTTCACGATATCCGTATACTCCGATTCGATATTCGATTCGAGTTCTGCCCAAGATCGTTCCACAAGAGGGTGAAGAAATAGAATCATTTATGGAAAGAGTAAAACTAACTATGGAGATAGAACTATATAAAAAAATGCACAACAATAAAATTGATTAAGTGGACCCATTAAATTCATTATTATTCAGATTCCATGGTTCATAGTATAGGATACGTAGTATAATTCATAAAAAATATATAAATCTAATTTGTTTCCTGTTTCCTTTTTTTTTTGAAAAGAAAACCAACACCCCCATTTTAACAGAAAAAGAAGACGGCTTTTAGGATGACCGCTATGAATGCTATGACCGCTACTATGACCGACATGGATCCTACGACCTGTGATTTCAAGGACCTTTTCAAATCATTCAACAAGGTCGTTGAAAAAATTGTGATTGTTAATGCGGATATGATGCGATTGGATGGTGAATTTGATAGACTATCCCAGACCATTGGTGATATTGGGGATGTGGAAGAGAACCTTATTTGGTCTTTCAACAATGTCGTGGAACAAATTGTCACGCTTACTACGGAGATGAAGGAATTAGATCTTGAATTTGACATGCTGTCAGAGATCATCAACGAGAATATCAGTAGGAAAGAGACGGAGCATATAGATCATAGCGATCATAGCAATCCTATGGATCAAAGCAATCCTATGGATCAAAGCAATCCTATGGATCAAAGCGATCTTACCGATCTTACCGATAAGGTGGAGGAGATGGAGGAAGTCTTTGAGAGACGTCATGATCGTCATCGTCGTCCTACTCCGAATCAGAAGAAACAGAGGATGATGCTTTATACTCATCGGGCGACACGAATTGAGATGATGGCGATTGAAAAGAGGAGAATGAATATTTCAAAGGGGAAAAAGATTTCAAACGGAAAAAAGAATTATGGAAAGGGGTGTAGGAGAGTGACGTTAGATTTTCAAAAGGTTAAAAAGGTTGTGGATCAGGATAGAAAGAAGTTGAATAAAGATTGGCAAAGGGCGAACCGTCCTCGGGATACTCGACCATGGATTGAAGGAGTAGAAAACAATTAATTCAATTTCAATTCAAATAATTGATTTAATAAAGAGAGAGGTAATTAGAAAAGAAATTATCACATAATAATATTATAATCATGGATTCAAAAGAAGGAACTGTTCTTGAAATCATTGATACGGTGGATTTTGCCGTGAATAATACTTCCAATCAACAAGATGAGTGTTTGATGAATGAGGCGTTGGATGAAGTTCTTCCCACCACGAATGTGGCGACGGATACTATCAATGAGGGGGAGACCAAGATTTGTGTGAAACCCGAAATGGAGGTGGTTCAATCTGAAAAGTCGGAGGAGGAAAACTTATTGAAGGGTTTCAAGAGTGTTTGTAATTTTGTCAAGGCATTGAATGATGTATTTGGTGATCGAAGTCCGTCTTTACAATTATATTCTCATCTGTTGGAGAAGACTGGATTGATTCATGAAGATCCGATCAAGAAACATATTGGACTTTTTCGCAATTTTTGTAAGGAAAACGAGTTATTTATCATTAATAAAGATTATGTGTCGTTTCAGTCCATGTCGAATGAAAGAGCAACCATTCAATATTCGGACAAGGTATTTATTGATATGAAGAAGGTGTTTACTTTGGCGGATAAGGAGCAATTAGAAACAATTTATAACCATCTTTTGACAATTTCCGCTGTGTTGGTTCCTACTTCCAAGGCAAAGAAGGTATTAAAAGAGATGAAGAATTCATCATCATCTTCAAGTGATTCAAAGTCAAGGGGACCCCCGGTGGATCCGACAGAGTTTATTACCAAGATTTTCAAAAAGATTTCAGAGAATGTGAATTTAGATTCTTCGAATCCAATGGAGATGATTACGTCGTTAATGAGTTCGGGTGTATTGACGGACATTATGAGTATGATGAATGATGGTATGGGTAATGGATCGTTGGATATTCCCCAGTTATTGTCGACACTTCAATCCTTCATGACTATGTTCCAGGGTGTTAATGGTGGGGACAATGCGGGTGCGAATGGGGGTATGAATGGGAATATGAATGGAATGGATATGTCGAACCTAGGACCGTTAATGGAGATGATGAAGACGATGGGGGGTAATGGTAATGGTAATGGTGGTCAAGACGAGAGACCTCCTACGACGAATACATAATTTGAAACTTAAAAGTTGTTGACATATTGTTGTTGTTGTAGTTCTTGTAGATTTTGTGGTCTTGCATTATTCCGTAGAGGTGGTGGAGGGGTGGTGATGGGAATAATGGAACCAATTTGTTGTTGTCTTTCAGTCGAGGGGGAGGCGTCAAGGCGATTGTAGAAACCGAGGAATTGCAGGAGGAAATGAAAGCCCATAAATATAAAAATATTCAAGATGGTTGTTTTATTCCACCATGTCAAGGATATCGTGGTATTCTCGTTATAGAATTTCCGACGATGGAGGGATACATATTGAGAGGAAACGCTGTTAATAAGACCAAATAGAATGGCTTCCATGATTAATAAGCCAAGGGTAATGACATAGGGTGAATAGGCATTTGGGTTGATTTCTGTTATCTTTAGTCGAGTGACGAGTCGGGGGAAAAAGGTTTTCATAATAAAGGAATCTCTATAGGTTTCCAAAAGATTGGTCAGTTGGGCATTCATGAATGAAGTGCTTAAAAAGATGTAAAGAATAATAAGGAATCCAAAAATAGGGACATAGAGAAGTAAGAAGATAATTTGAAAGGTTTGTTTTCGATGAAGACGATTGTTTTCATCTTCCGAGTCGGTATTTTGAGTCGGTAGATATTGTAGAGAATTGGATAAACCGGTGTTGGTATTGTATCCGTTAATTTCAAAAAGAATCATGACTATGATGGCACAGACGACAATAAATCCGACACTTTTCAAAAAGTCGCTGAAATTAATTTGTTCGGTTGGTTTTCGCATACCATAAATAAATATACCCCATAAGGCAAACGTCAAGACATAAAATCCAATTTCTTTCAAAAAGATCCATTTATTCTTTGAAATGTAGGTTATATAAAAGTTATTCGACGCACACACGATGAGGAAAAAACACAGTATATATTGAAAGTAATTGTAGTATTGTTTGACATTGTCTGCCATTCTCTTTTTCCATGTGTTAATAAGAATGCTTTGAGATTGTGTGGGAGTGACGGTCGAAGTGGTGGTCTTAAACTTTGAAATTTCATAATGAATATACAAACTTTGACAAATTGCCAATAGGAAAATAGACACGATAATGAGGATGGAAATAATTCGTGATGCGGTAAAATATCGTCTCGATATTTGTTTCGAGGTGCTGAAATATCCTAGATAAGCAAAATAAAAAACCAGAAATAACAAAATCGATTCACCACCGAGGACCGCAATTGTAAAATAATTATTCTTTCGTTGAAGTGATTTTATTCTATATTTATTTTTGGAAAGGGGAGATAAATTTTGGGTGGGAGATGAATTCATCATTCGAGTATTCAAGAAAGGATTTATTTTTTGTGGATAAAAAAATAAATAAATAAAATGAAAATTTTAAAAGCGACTTCCGCAGTAACCCGAATTCCCGTAAGCGGCCATGACGGTAGTAAATCCGGGAGTTAGGGCTTGTGTCGGAGGAACGGGGATATTGGACATTAAACTATTTTTGGGAGCCAGACCTGCTCCTCCAAAAGAGGGTCGGACTTGAGTACGCAATTCCTTATTACTCGAGGCGGTCGTGGCGGGTGGAAGTGCCGAGGTGGTACTCGCATTTCCTTTGCCCATATACGTACGATCTAATTGAGTATACGAGGGGGCGAGATTGGAGATTTTACCTTCCCAGGCGACAACGTTGGGATACGTTCCAGAACAATGACTCATAATTTTATAATGACACAAAGAGAAGAGTTTTTTATAGTTACCAAAATATTTAAAAAAAAAATTTTTTAAATTTTGCATAAAGATATAAGAGATTATAGGGTCGTCAAAGAAATAAGGAGGATGAACGAGATTCAAGACATTCATGTAGTACAACCAAGAGGCATGGAGAAGACCTTATTTCCCCATCAATTGTTGGCCATTCAAAAAATGGAAGAACGAGAAAAGGAAAAGACGGTATCCTATACCCATTATGCCATTGAATCTTGTGTCGGTATTTATGCCGATATTACTGGATTTGGAAAGACTCTTTCTATCCTTGGATTAATGACCCGTGATTCCATGGAATGGAATCTCGAACAAGACCATATTCATAGTTCTATCCTCTGTGTGTATGGACATGGTAGTATTCTTAAAAAAAGTTTGTTATTTTTCAAACGGATTCCCACTAATCTTGTCGTCGCCAGTACAATTATTTTACGTCAATGGGAAGAAGAATTAAATCATACCACTCTACGTCATTCTCTTTTCACCTCGAAACGTAAAGTCACTAATTTAGATCCTCTTGAATATGATGTTGTTCTTGTGGCTCCTCAATGTTTTAATACATTGATGGAACGTTTCCCAAATTATGCCTGGAAACGATTTATTTTTGACGAACCCTCCACGACCAAGATACCCGGAATGCGACCGATTATTGCGGGTTACATTTGGTTATTAACGGCCACTCCCGATATGCTCTTGTATACGACTCGAAATTCAAGTAATTTTATGAGCAGTATTTTTTCCACCTATATGGATTATACACTTTATAAAAATCTCATTGTGAAGAATGAAGATTCCTTTGTGAAACAATCCTATTCCTTACCCCCCTTGTATCATAAATATCATACTTGTTATCAACCTGTGTATAATGCCGTTCAAAATATGATTTCCGATAATATTTTGGCCATGATTTCTGCCGGGAATGTAGAAGGAGCGGTCAAATCCTTGGGTGGAAATAGCACGTCCAATATCTATGATTTGGTTCGTTTTGAAAAAGTCGAGGGATTGGAGGAATGTGAACGTAAACTCTTACGATTTGAACGACTCGGTGATGAAGAACGAGTGAAACGTTGGAAATCTCGAAAAGATAATCTATTGCGAGAATTGGAAGAATTCAATCATCGCATCGCCCTTCTTCTTTCTGAAAATACATGTCATATTTGTTTTGAAAAAAATGTCCAACCCATTCTTGTTACCTGTTGTCAAAATATGTTTTGTGGATCTTGTATTCTCCAATGGCTTCAAAATCATAATTCTTGTCCCCTTTGTCGAAAATCCATTACTACTGAAAATATATTTTATATTCAATCGCCTTCTTCTTCCCCATCCTCTTCGTGTAGGACGGATAAAGAGGAGGCGGAGAACGATACGGAAACTCGAAAAATGGAAAAAGAAAAAAGGTGTCGAAAGTTCCAAACCAAAATGAATGTCATTGTGGATTTGATTTTGGATCGTGGAAAAGAAGGAAAGTTTATCATATTTTCTAGTTATGATGAATCGTTTGAACCTCTTTGTTATTTATTACATGATCACGGTATCCACTATACCCAATTACAAGGACGAAATGAAAGTCGTTCGAAACAAATTATAGATTTTAAACGAGGAGAAATGACCGTACTCTTCCTCACAAGTATTCATGATAGTGCAGGAATGAATTTACAAGAATCCACCGATGTGATTCTCTATCACCCCACCTCGGAAGATTTAGAAACCCAAATTATCGGAAGAGCCTATCGGGTCGGTCGAAACACTCCCCTCCATGTCCACCATTTGGTATAAAAGTCCTTATAATATTTTAAAAATTGAAACCAATTCTCTATTTCTCCATGAATATAGATATAAGAATCTTTTAAAAATCTTATAAAAATCTTATCAAATATATACTCACAAAAGAGATAAAGAATATGTATAACTTTCATCAAGTCGTGTTTGTTCTTTTACATGTTCCTGTCGGGATGGGATTTCTTCTTGTCCACCCTTCTATTCCCCGGAGTTCAAAGACGAGTCTCTTTTCGACCCATTCTAAATTAGAAAATCTTTGGAAAAAAGGGGATTTTGATACATATTCCTCTTCCACCAAAGAATCGATAGAACATCTCCATATTACCCCCGATTTGTTGGCCGTTTATTATGATATCCAAAGTCGTTCCATCCGGATTCGAGATACTCGCACCATTACTTCTACTACCCATTGTTGGAACTTTCCATTCCAATATCCTCTGTATGATATGGATGTGACTCAAGAAGGTGTTGAATCATTGAGAATTTTGGCAAGTTACTTTGATCGACTCGATAAATGTCATTGCTGTTTTCAACTCGTCGTTCCTTTGAATTCTTTAAATTCTATGAATTCTTTGAATTCTTTAAATTCTATAAATTCTTTGAATTCTTTAAATTCTATGAATTCCGGTATTTTCCCACAATCCATCTATTCTTCCTCCTCTCCTTTCCGCAAAGTCATGGTATTTTGCAAGAAAACAATCACCCTCATTTCAATCATTAGTTTTAATGGGGAGATTAAAACCATTATTCGACAAAATAACAAAGATTCACCAATTCTTCATATTCGGTATAAGAATGACTTTCCTATTTCTTTTGTTGAAAGAGATCATCGATATTTTTACGTGATGAATATGGAAAATCAAGAATTATCGTATGTCGACCCTAAAACCATTTTTGTTCCTAAATCCGATGCATCTTCTTTACAATATACCTTTGTTTGTCTTTTAAATTCCAATCAACTTGATACCTATCTAGATGAAGAGGATAAAGTCACTTGTTTCCATGTACATTGGATGTTTGATCGAGATTGTTATATTACATTAGGTACGATGAATAGTAATGTTCACGTATTTCATATGAGTCATTCTTTGCATAATCATCAATGGGATGTGAAATATCATCGTAAGATACCAATCCATACATTGAAAAATAAAAAACCAAATAATATAGACGTGAAACACAATATAGACGTGAAACACAATATAGACGTGAAACATAATATCCCCTATGCAACTCCAGATGTTAAACGGTATCGTCCCAATAGTCAAATTTCTAGAGTGTATGCTGATGATTATAAACTCACTGTGTTGGGAGAAGATTCGCATGTACGAATTTTTTCAATGAAAACAGGTCAATTATGGTACACACTCCCTAGTCTGACCGATTCGTATTCGTGTTCCTTTCTAAAAACATCACATCAATATTTACTCTTGGATGGAACCAAGGGACTAGTTATTCGAGAAATTAAACAATCCACCACACCTAAAGAAAGACTTGATAAAACCTACAAGGAACGATCTGAGTATAGTATCGAAAGAAATAATACAATTAGTCTCACCAAGCCCAAAAATTCAACCACCTTTAGTTATATTAACTTTTTAATGACGATTCCAGTCTATTCGTCATTATCGAAATCAATTCCTTATCCAACGACTCTAAACAAATCATCCTCCGATAATGTGACCTCTCCACATCAAAAATTGGAATAAATATCCTCCCCTTTATTCATCTTATATTCATCTATATTCATCTTATATTCATCTATATTCATCTTATATTCATCTATATTCATCTTATATTGATCTTATAAAAATATATATGGACATTTTTAAATCTAACATTTAAAAATTCTTTGAGATAATATGATTAGAGTTGTGATTATGGACATAATTTATTGACATAATTATGTCCATAAGGCCTTCAGGGATGATTTTACATGGAGAATATAATTCTTACACTTTATATAATTCTTTATGGTTTCACAACATTCTTGTTTAGAAGAAAAACAATATGTATTTTGATCTATATTTTGAACTATATTTTGATCTAGATCTCCCGAATGTTCGCAACGGGTCATGTCTACACAAGAAACTTTGTTTTTGGTATCGCCACTCGGACTGCAGTCATTAATCTTGGAAGACATGGTTCATGAATTATTATTTTATTAATTATATTTCTTTATTAATAATATCAATCAATCTTTTTTAACAATTCTTGAAAATGGGAGAATCCTCTCCGATGGTGGAATTTGTTGATGTTGAACTTGTTGTATCATAACATTCGGTATTTTAGATATTTTAGATTGTTCTGAAGAAATGGAGGTGTCCTCCTCCCCATCCTCTTGTTGAAGTATTCTGAATATTTTTACTTGAGATGAATCACCAGAGATTATTCGTTTTGCCAAAAGTTTACCAGATTGATAAGGGTCTAATCGTATGAATAATGTTGGCGGGTGAGAAGAAAGAAAAGATAATATTTGAAGTCGATGTTGGGCGAGTTTTGGTGTCGGGAAATCGGCATACACCCATTTAAAAACTTTTATGGATTTTAATATGTCGTCATGAATAAGTGTTATATTCTGTTCATTTAAAAAATCTGAAAATTCTTTCCAACGAGAATCAATGTATTTTCCAATATACGTATCGATTAACCCTTTAAAATTTTCGTCCTTTATCATTCCCTCAATAATTTTTTCACGTTGTTCCGTAGAATATGCGAGTAAATTGGAAAACGGTGGTAAATGTTTTAATTTCAAAATCAAGTTTATTAGAAAAATATGGTAGGGGCTACGAGAAGAAGTTAAAGAATAGAAATTAATAAATTTTTGATATTGTTGTTTCCCAGAAAGGAACTGTATTTGACGTTTTTGTGTTTGTTGTTTACGAAAAATATATTGATGGGGAGATTGTTGATGAATAATTTCAGGTAATTTTTCGACAAGGCCTTGTATAATTTCTTGCGGTATTTTTTTATCCTCTTGTTGCATAGTAGGAAAAATAGTACGAAAAATAATAGGGAAAGAGACAAGTTCCCCGTTACTAACCTTTACATTCTTGGAATCCACAGAAATTTTCAACATATTCAACATGAAATTGCGATCCATTTGTCGAACTACATCATTCAATCTATTCTTTAGTTTCGATATCCATCGATATTTGTTGTCAAATTTTTTGGTGGAAGTAAATAATGAACTTTCTTGGGTCGTTAAAGGAATCGGTCGTCTTACTAAATTTATTGTATATTCCTCCATTTTTACATAATAATAAAGAATTTAAAAATTCTCTTGAACAATATTAATCATATTAATAATACATATTAATAATACATTGGCATCATAATTTTCATTATTTTCATTATTTTCATTATTTTCATTATTTTCATTATTTTCATATTATTTATATGAAAAAAAAAAAGAAATTGGACATCATACATACTATTCTACCTTGATGATTCATGGTATTATGAACTTGATGCGTATTGATGCATAGTGGTAAAGGTAAGAATGAGATGTTGTAATTTCAAGGGCAAATCATTCAAATCGATTTTATAAATACTTCCTGTTTTCTGTTTCTTCATTTGGTAGGGAAGTTCCATAATATTACCTGATTCATATTGAAGATGGTAAAATCGTATAATCGCATATACCAATTCCACACTAATATCATCCATCCCTTTGAGTTGATCACAAATAAATTGCTTTTGGATATCAGAAAGGCCAAGAGTCAAATCAACATGTTCTTCTTCTATTTTCTGTTCCAATGTTGAAAATAATGGAAATGAAGATTGAGCCATGTTCAATATTATGTTCAATATTATGTTCAATATTATTTATTCTTTCTTCAAGAATAAAATTGAAATCATTTTCCTTATTTCATGATGTAGAGTTAAATGGAAGGAATACAAAATATTTTCTATTTTTCTATTTTTCTATTTTTCTATTTTTCTTATCCTTCTATAATTATACTACAATATAGATAATAATAGATAATAATATAGGAGGCGGAAGATGAGAACGAGGACAACGATACTGAATAATAATAGTATTATTATTCAAAAACAAGATAACCAAGAACGGATCATGAGAGCACTTCAGATTTACAATCTTCATTGGGGTCTAGAAGAAAAACAAATACGAAAATTTCGATTTCAACAACAATGTGGTCATCGATTACATAACACCATCTTGCTGGAATTTGGTTATTTTTTTCTGTTGAGAAAATATAATGAAACCATCAGCAACATTCTTTTCAAAGGGGAACGTTTCGATCATGTCTTTATGGTGATGAAACACTGGAGTATTCGATTACTCGAACATCATCGATTCCCTATAAGTTTTTGTGATCGATTGGGAGATGGACTTGATGAAATGTATGAACAAAAACGAATGGATCAACAGCGAGATCGACAATTACGACGACTTACTCGTTCTTCTACCGGCTATCTTTTCTTTTATACTCATGATTATCTTGAAGAACATGCCTATTTTTATTTTGAAACAACAAAGGGTCGAAACTGTCTACGAAATGTGGATAGTATTTTGGCCTTGTGAAAAAACAATAAATAAATTAAATTATCTATGGTATTTATAGCAAACTCACGTTTAACTTTGAAAGAAAGGAAAGAACGAAAAATGTCCTACTTGGTATCCTCCTCATTTCTTAATCTTTATTCGATCACTGCTCCATCGACGATTTCTCCACACTATCCTCTCCCGTCTGATCCCTTCCAAGTCAATATAAATAATAATATCAAAGGTTATATCCAATCGACATCGAATTCTTGTACACGCATCATTTCGAATCTGTTATTGAAAATAGAAGTGGATCCAACAAATCATTATCATGTCACCCTATGGCAACATATCGCATCTCCACCCCAAGATATTCTCGTTGCCCATGGTTCTATCTCCATCCATGATGGATTACTCTCTCCGTTTATGCCTCTTCTTCTCTCCACAATACTTGACACGGTATCCTTACAAAAGAATATTCAACCCCTTCCGGATCCCTATGTTCACCACCCTTCGCATCCCTATGTTCACCCCCATCCGCATCCCTATGTCCAACCTCCCCCGCATCGAAAACCCCCTTCTTCGACTTCTTCTCCTTCCTCCTTTACGATTCTAAACCCACCAAAATCACCCTTGGTACTCTATTTTGTAGATGAGGAAGGAAAATCAGTAACAGTTACCAATGCATTAAATCAATGTAATGCAACTAAAAAAGTATACATCCAATTCGGTCAATCCAATTATAGGACTCTTGATCATATTTTTGGTGTTGGTTTTGATTCTTTATTTCCCGGTCTCAATGGTTTGTTTACCATGAGTTATTATCATGTGATCAATGCATATTCCAGTCTTTCTCCCCCTCTTTCGTTGACGGACGCTCAAAGTTATATCGCCTGTCCTCTAAATCTACATATTATCACGGGTAATGTACAAACTATTCCCGGAATCGTCGTATCTCCTTTTCTTCCTCCTACTTATCCACTCTCGCTTATTCATCTACCCCTTTTTTTGGAAGATCACATGTCGTTTGAAAATGACCAAGGTGATTTATTATTACCTAAAAATAATGAGTACATGGGAACATTCGATGTGGAGAATATACAACGGTTAAGTTTATCCACCGCACCACCATCTCTTCTTTCCACGATTTCTTCCCTCGTGGATCCCCTTCCCCCCTTGGTAGATATTTTCTCAATCCGCTCCTTTACCTATACGTCCAAAGGGTTGTTTTCTTTATCACCTAAAAATCGTTACGGATTACCGAAAGAATCCTTACTTCACTCCTCCTATCTTTTGTATTTTCCAAGTTGGAATATTTTCCTTCTCATTGTGTTTGTTTCCTCTTTGAATGAAAATAATGAGAATAATAATGGCGTTTCTGATGTCCAAACAATGACCACGATAACGACTACCCCTTACTTTTTACCTCTTGGATAATAATTCACGTCCTTTCCAAAGCGATTGACATGTTTCTACAAATGGATCCTCCACTTTCTTTTCACCTAATGTTGAAAATTTGTAGTCCCATAAACAGTCCAATAATGATTTGCATACTATCTCTGGACGAAAAGAAATGGAATACATAGAAGCGGTTGGTAAATGAAGCAAATAAATCGGTCGTCGTAATCGATTCGACCCATTCACTAACCATAAATATAATGCACATTGAATAAAATGAATACTCTCGACATCCGTTTGGATTTTCAATTCATAAATAGAACCTGTCGGATTTTCCAGATCCACCATATCCGTAAATCCATAAAGTACCGTTTCATGAAATGACCGTTCCCATAACATTTCATATTTTAAACACTTTATATTTTTTGTCGTTCGCTGAAGCATAGATAAAAGACGAGTACACGCATCTTCTAGTAGTTGTTGATTCATCCAGGAATAGTCCACAATTTGACTTTTTTTAAAATGATAACCAGATTTCTGACTGCACCATTCATTGACTGCTTCCAATAAAGACGAAATATGCAATTTTGGATCTATATTTCGATCTATCGTTCGATCTACATTTTTGGATTGCAGATTTCCAAGTTTCTTTTTAAACGTGGTGAGAGATGAGGTTCCGGTATGAAAATATTCAAAGTAGGTGGGAATCGCTACACTTGTGATTTCACTCACATTTTCATATCCTTCTCCTTGAGCAGCCTTGGTTGAAAACTGAAAGGAGATACCCTCTTCTTTGGTGGATTCCAATTTTTGTACCTGAATATATTCCATACATTGTTGAAGAATATCAGCAGGAATATATTTTGTCATTTCCAAAATCGAGAGACGTTCTTTTTTCGTTTTTGATTCTTTCGGAAGATCATGATGAATCATACCCCGAGAGGGGTTCACTTCCTTTTGATAGTTATTTTGATAGGTTGTATAGATGGGTAAAAGTTCCGGACGAAGAAACGGGATAAACGAGTTCTTTTTATCATGAATTAGAATCAATTCTTCCTTGGCACGAGTCAAGGCCACATAAAGTGTATTTGGAAGACGATGATGGTCGGTAAACGAAATGTCCTTGGCAAAATATTGGAAATAACTTTCATCAAATTGAAACACAATCACCACCTTTCTTTCCAATCCCTTGATTTGATGAAATGTACTACAGACCACTTTTCCTCGTAATACATCCTCATCAAGACTCTCTTCTTCCGAGGTGGGTACAAAGACCGGAATCCCATTTTCCGTCAACAAATTTGCCAACTTACGCACCGGTGTCATGACCGATTTCAAACTCGGAGCAAGAATGAAAATATCATCATACGTATACTTTCCCGTTTTCAACAACTTGTTAATCTTTTCAAACGGAATCTTTGAAAATGAATTACAAACCACATACTGAACTTTTGATTCCCGTTGCTTTTGTTTTATATTGCTGTTTATATTGCTGTTTATAGCCCTCTTTACCCCCTCCATTTCAGGAGCACCCGAACAACACTTGGTTAAAAAATCAATCATTGGATTCGTTAAACGATAGGTCGTTCTCAAGGTGAGATAAGACCATAATCGTAAAGATCCAAATGATGTTGAATTCGGGAAAATGTCCAAGGACAAGGTCAAAAATCTCGAATCGGCACGATTGAATTGAAATATGGACTGTTGAGTATCCCCCATGGTGACTAATAATGGAATTTCCAATGAATGATAATAAATAATTCGAAGCACAAGTTCAAAATACAAGGGAGTCATATCTTGACATTCATCCAACAGAATAATATCGTACTGAAAAGGCCGTAGTAAGGATGGATAAGGTCTTTTTTTTAAATATTTCAACATTTCATGATCTCGAAATCCATCCTTGTCAAAATATTTTACACAAAATGCATGAAATGAATGAACTTCCATATTGGTAATACCCAATGAATCCACCTTTCGTCTCGTTTCCATCTTTAGTTTCGCATTATACGTTAATAACAAAATATTTCGTCCCGGAAACGACTCGGCAATATGAAGACAGGTTGTTGTTTTTCCCGATCCGGCGACGGCTTGTACACAAACATTATTTCCTTTTTCAAGTTCCACCACCACCGCATGTTGTTCCTCACTGTATTTCAAGGACATTCTATTTTTTCTTTATTATTTCAAATTCAAAGACTTGACATGTTCAATTTTTTTCTTTCGTTGAATATGTTTATCAATTATCTCTTTATGAACTGTAGGTTGATGGTGCCAAAACCATTTATGAAAAATAGTTTCATACGGATTCATTGATTCACCGTAAAAACTACCTTTTCGAGACGGATGTTTTAAATCATTACAAGACCAATTGATTTCCTTTCTCCAATCCATCCCTTGATATCGTGTAATTATACATCCTATATTAAATCCATATTTACCCAACAAACAATTTGAAAGTCCATACTCTCCATTCACAATGGCGGATTCTTTCGTCCTATGATCCATGAATATCGTTCTTTCCCCTATTAATAATCCAAGACCTCGTCGATCGGTACACCAAAAGAATCCTTCCACCTTTGGTCCTCGTGTTCCCTTGTCTTCGTCAGGTAAACACACAATACTCGTCCCATAAAGACGTACCGTCGGATCTTCCAAAAAACGACCATGGAAATACTCGACCCAATCCCATTCTTTGGAATGATGAGTAATAGGACCAATTACAGAGGCATTCAAAAAGATGAAAAAATCAAATCCCTTCTTCTTTTTTTGAAAAGGAGATTTTGAATCATTAAAGAAAAAATCGAGTCCTCGTGCATAGGCTCCAAAATCATATCCAATATTCTCACGATAAAGAATATGAATATTATCCCCCGTTGGAATCGGTACAGTACATGTTCTTCCATTAATTATAAAAATATAGTCATACTCGGGAAGAATTCCCCCAAAATTTACAAAATAATCAAGATTGAAATGACATGCCTCCGTTTCATGATAAGCATAAAAGATAACCGTCATATTCGTTTCTTTCTTTCCATCAAACAATATTTATTAAATAATTTTGGAAAGGGATGTATGAAAGGATTCCATGGTTAAGGATTGGAGAAGATGAATTGTCTCGGGTTGGGTTTTTAGATTTTCTAGATTTTGTTCCCTCTTTTTATTATAATCATGAAGATCATCATTTTCAACATTTTCTACATTTTCAACCTCCTCTTTCAAAGAGGGGATAATAGAATTCAAAAGTTCAAAAAGTTGCTCCTCATTTTGAAAAAGATGTCCTTTAATCTTATTCGGTATATAATGAGTGGGAAATCCACCTTGGAAAGAGATGGGAATACATCCATAATGAATACCTTCAAATAATGAAATACCAAAATGTTCCTGACTAGAAAACATTGTATCTTTTATGCCTGTCAAACTAAGAATATAATGCGATTTTTTCAAAATTTCATCTTTTAATTCAGAAGACACATTGGGAATTATTTTAATCTTATTACTCCCTTGAATCATTTCACAAAGAGAATTATAATAGGGAATACTTTTTAGACTACCCATAATAATCAAACGATAATTACAATCCGGTGAAAGTTTTAAAAACGTTTGAATGGCCACATCTATATATTTGTTATTATTACCATCAAAATTTTCAATGATTCGAGCACACATGACAAAAAATACCACCTCTTTTGCATTTTTTTTAGGATAATTTTCTATATAATTATCTATATTCTCCATACTCTCTATACTCTCTATATTCTCCATACTCTCTATACTCCCTATAGATTTAGATGAAGACGTGAAACAAATAGGATGAATCACCTTCATTTTGAGTACAATTTCATTAAAAAACGGTTCCAAATCAATCATTGATTTATACATGTTACACATATGCGTTTTGGAAAATTCAGAATTAAGAATAAACGAATCATAGGACATGACATTTTCGATGATTTGTTGACTTTTCCAACCAGAATAAAAGTTGTGTTCTTGTTCCATATCAAATGGAAACTGACACATGAGAATATTTTTGTTTGCCATTCCCTTGATTTCGGGAATTCCTGTATTACTCAATAAATAAAAGAGTTCGGCATCGACTCCTCGAAAAATATGTTGGTGATGTATATAACTAAAAGGAACAACAAGAATCCTATCAAACATCTCGTCAATATTTTTTATGAATATTCGCATGGTCGTGAATACTTCATAAACTGTCGACATGGAAAAAAATAGAATATTATATCCATTCAAAAGTAAATATCTTATGATATCCGAGGTATATTTTTCTCCACCCCCCAACGTAAAATAAAATGGAGAGGCAAGGATCGCCACCTTGTCCACAAGTCGACAAATATCGGGGATAAAGGAATGAACAACATTTCTTCTTGTATTCGATAACCACCAACAATGACCCCCAAAGGTAGGGAAGGGAGTTTCCACCAATTCAACCGAGAATCGTTGTGCTAAGCGTGTGGGTGGCACTCTACCCAACCCTTTTTGAAATAAATAATAAGCGAAATACACATCTTCCATCACCACATTGAAATTTGAAATATACTTCTTCATTTTAGGTCCAATCGTAAAATTCTCGTAAAAAGTTGGAATGTCGTTATGAAACATGGTAACAATTTTCAACATGACCTCTGTTCGACGTAAACTTAATCCTCCATTCCCCACAGTACAATCTTCTCCATTCCACACCTCATTCGTTCGATCATTATTCGACCACGGAGCCCCATAATAATCATACGGGGCTTGAAGAAAAGGTAAAAGTTGTGGATACGTTTGAAAAATACAGGCATCCTCCTGTACAAGGAGCACCCACTCATAACTAAATTTTTCCCAAAACTCCTCGGAACATAATAAAGAATTATAAATATCAAAAACATTCCTAAACTTTTTACGATAACTATCAATATCAATCATGATAATTCGACCCACACCACACCACCATTTATGGTTCAAATTTTCCATAAACTCTTTGTTTTCTTTCGTACAGACAATCGTATACCGTACATGATATCCTAATTTATGTCGAATATTTTTAAATACAAATTCCAAGGATGAAATACTTCTAAAATCAATAACTACCACTTCTACCATGGAGGAACTATTTTCATGATAGTTTGTTTTGAATATTATATCATCTTGTTCACTGAAATGTATCCACGAAAGAATTCGCCGAGCAATCATTCGCCAATTATTCTTGGCATGGCTTTCATTTCTAACTGTCACAGAACACGTTGATTGATCGCAAATACGACCCTCCCTTTTCCCGTATCTCCTGTAATGAGAAAAGGCCTCTTCAAACGTCCTTAGTTTTTTCAGGTCCTCATGATGAGAAACATAAAAATTCCAATCAAAAATTTCACCATCAATAATTTTCATTTTTTTTCTCTCATGTTGTCCCTTTTCTTTCCAATGAACAAGTGCCGCCTCGGCCGTAGTTATTTCATGTAAATTATAAAAGGAGGTATAAAAAGTCCAGTCAAATATAGCAGAGCAAGATAATGGAGGATCATCACAAATACGACGCTCCCTTTTCCCAAATCTCCTGTAATGATAAATGGCCTCTTCAAATGTCTTTAGTTTTCTCAAATCACGATGATGATAAACATAAAAATTCCAATCAAAAATTTCACCATCAATAATTTTCATTTTTTTTCTCTCATATTGTCCCTTTTCTTTCCAATGAGCAAGTGCCGCCTCGGCCGTAGTTATTTCATGTAAATTATAAAAGGAGGTATAAAATTTCCAATCAAAAATATCAGAACACGATAACGGAGGATCACAGATACGACGCTCCCTTTTCCCAAATCTCCTGTAATGATGAAAAGCCTCTTCAAATGTTTTAAGTTTTCTCAAGTCCTCATGATGAGAAACATAAAAATTCCAATCAAAAATTTCACCATTGATAAATTTCATTTTTTTTCTCTCATGCTGACCCTTTTCTTTCCAATGAGCAAGTGCCGCCTCGGCCGTAGTTATTTCATGTAAATTATAAAAGGAGGTATAAAATTTCCAATCAAAAATATCAGAATAATCTTGTTCCGTATTCATGGTACGATTTTATTACAACAAGAAATATTTTTTTTTATCCGGACATAAAAAAAAAAGATATAAGGAGAGAGGTAATAAATGTATAAGATTGAAATTCCTCCTACTATATAAAATCTATTTATAGTCCTTATAGTCTCTTATAATCTCTATAATCTCTATAATCTCTATAGAACCTATCAATTTAATCTATTATGGCGAATATTAAACGTTGTGGTATTATCATGACTGTCAACAATGAAAAAAATATTCATAATTATTTGCTTGTTTTAGGTAGACAATCCAATAAATGGGGCTTTCCCAAGGGTCACATGGAACAAAACGAAACAGAAGAACAGACGGCTCTTCGAGAGTTAAGAGAAGAAACGGGAATTGAATTATCTCGTCACGATATATCCACCGAAAACCGAATTCGTTTCAAGAATAATATTTACTTTTTGTTTCATACCACTCTCCCTTACATTCATGAACGAATGCGATCAAATATTGACATGAGAGAAATTGAATGTATGAAATGGTTTTCCGAAGAAGATTTATTGGATATGGAACCCAAAGAATGCAATTTCGGTCTTTCCATGTTTATTAAAAAAGTGGTCGTGACCAAATATATGAAAGAAATAATCCCTTCTTATTCGACCACCACAGAAGCCAACGAAGAACGTGTTTCCGTGTACCCAGTGGAAAGGATAGACCAGAAGAAAGAAAAGGAAAAATCAGTGTTTTTATAAAGATTATAATTCGGTTATAATTTATCGATTTTAGGTGTCGAAACTTTGGACAAGACTAGATTATTTTTCCGAGACAGATGAATAGATACACACTTATGAGTTTCAGGAAGTCGATCGTTTACACAAAACAATAAATGACAATAACTACATTCAATATTCATCACACTTTTTTTATTACACATGGCACAACGTTGGACATTTTTCTTCATGATCGATTTATCGATTGTTGTATCCGTGATGGAAGACATTGGAATGGATACGGTATTGTCCATTCTCTTCCTCTACAAGAAAACAAATAATTTTATAAATGTTAACAAATTTTAACAAATTTTTATAGTATTCATGTTTTTTTTTATATTCAAAAAAAAACTCAATTTTATTTTACAACTAATTACGTTTGTTTACGTTTATAGAAATACGTTTATAGAAAAACATTTATAGTTTACGTTTATAGATAAACATGAACGTTTATGCATTCATACCGGCATATCCGTTCATGGTTTGACCACGAAAGGTTTGGTTATTGAAATTCTCGATACGTCCATTGTGGTTGGACACGGCGAGATTGTTATCACTCATAATTTGTTTCTGCATCGCATTCTGATAGGGGGGCATCTGCTTTTGATTGTATTCATATCCCTCATTCGTCGCCTCTTGCTGCATCGCCTTTTCATAAGGGAAAGACTCACGACGAATGGTAAGATCACCTCCATTCGCCACACCTCCGAAATGTCCCGTAATCTTGCGTGTCTGTTCAATCTGATAATCACGCAGATACGCCTCATAACACTCCATGTTCGACGCCGCATCCGGGCAACTTCCTCCATACAAATCCGCCTTGAAACCAGACGCATCCAAGTTAATATAGGTCATGTAATCGGGACGAAGAAAGTTTTCCACCGCCACACGATCCATGGGCAGATTACATCCGGCCGTCTTGGTCACGAACGAATCGGGCGACACAAAACGCCCAGTATTATCCGTCCCCTGCCAATTCGGACACACCATAAGATCCGTTTGTTGGAAACGAGCAGATTGAATTTTATCGGCATAGCCGGTCTCGACTTTACAAGTACGCACAGATCCGTTGATACTAATCATTCTTTACAATTAAAATGAATAGAGTTTCTTTTTAATTATGTACGAAAACATTTTTTTTTTATTTTTTTTTTTCTCAAAAAAAAAGTTTTTGTCCTTCTTTACGTTTTTAAATCGTTATGATATATTTTGAATATATTATGAATATATTATGAATATAGATATAAGACTCTTGTACCTATAAATATAAATAAAGAGTAAAGTATATAGACTAGACTATATAGAGTATTTAGACTATATAGAGTATTTAGACTATATAGACTATATAGAGTATCCCCATACATTCTATACCAAAATTTATAACAATTATACCTCTCACAATTATAAGATGTTCTCGATGCTTATTGGTCGATTCAATCGGTTGGTAGAACAACGTATCAAGGATGTTCCTTTCACCAATATCACCAAAGATGTATTGAGTATTGGAGGAGGGATAGTAGGGGGGTGTTATGGATTTTCCAATGCACTCTATCATAGCAATGGCGTCCTATGGCGTCCCACCACAGGGGTGGCGATGGGCTATTCCCTTGGATTTATATGTGGTCTTTATCCCTATCATACCATTGGACTGCTTTTGACAGGAGACATCGCTCATACTTATTTGTATCCATATTATAAAAAGTTAAAAGAAAGTATTGTACAATCCAATTCTAAAAATCCTCAAATTCCTAATGATTTATAAACAGGTATTTTATGTTTTACACATTCTAAATCTTGATTCCCGCATATTTCAATAATCCAATGAAATTAAGTCTCCCGTACCACGAGACTTCTCGTTCTGCTACCTTGGTTATATAAAGACTCTTTAATTTAATAAGAGTTCCCGAGGGGATATTCTCTTTGGTATATTTCGATATTGACCGGGCTAGATTGCTTTTATTCCAATCCACAATAGCATTGAAGATTCCACTTTGCCCAAATAAGATATTCCATCCATTCGTTTTATACACCGGTAATGGATTGTTACGATTCTTAATATCCACAATAATAAAAATGGGAACATTGGGAAAAATTTCAAGCATGATACAAATATCCACATTCTCAAATGTTGAACTCGGATCTGTTATTCCACCATATTTCTTCAATTGATTAAATATAGAGGATAGTTTAAAACTATTTCCTTTGATTGTCATGGTCTGAAAAGGGATGGGGTTTGGATTTGGATTTGGTGAAGAAGTGGAGTCCACATCACATTTCCTAATGAATTTATCCATATAAGTGGCACGTATTGTCATTTCGGTGGGAATTGTAGAAAGAATACATTGTTCTTGTGTTGGAACCCCAAGACTCGAAAAATTTCCCATGTTGACTCTATTTATTTATTAACGCCAAACAAAATTTTTTTTCTATATTTAATCTTCTCTACCCCTTCTCTACTCTCTTTATGCATACCACTTTTTTATTGATTCACAATAAAAAAACTTTATCTATTTATTTCATGTAGTAATGGAGTAGAAGAAGGAGACGAGTTCTTCCCTTGTCTTGATGAATTTTTATCGTTATACAGTAAAGGTGGTTGAATTATCGGTGAAATCTCTCAGTTTATAATCGGGCCATCCCAAATTACCCTTGGATTCAGACGATCGAGTCGGTGCACCCCATTCTTTGGTGAAATGATCCTTCAAATCATTCTTGGTGGGAATGGCTGCATTGGGTATACTCTCCCGGTACCAATCCTTAAACACCAAATACAATTCATTCAGAGACAAGAAAATCTTGGAGGTCGTCGTAGACGTGGTGCTCGTCGTGTCTGTTGGTGGGGATTCCATCATTTCATCACAAAACTGTTTATATACATCATTCTTTTCCATATACTTGGCTGTGGCCATTTTGACCTTTTCCGGTTCCGGACGAGACGAAGGACGAGTCTGATAATGTTTCAACAAAAGCCATGCAAAGGCTTCCGCATACAATCCTCCAATATTTTCCAATAAATCCTTATCTTTCGGAAATACCTTTTGACGAAGTTGTTCCAACGGATCTTCGGGGGCCACTTCCGCATCCACAAAACGAGACTCAAAGGGAATAATACGAATACGATTACGAGTCGCTTCATCATGACCCGGAATTTTAGGAGGATCATTACAGATCAAGACCAATTTAAACATTGGATTCACTTCTCCTCCCCCTTGATACAGACCACGGGCAAAGAAACTATCATTTCCACTCAATTCTTTAAGAATTCCAATATTAATAATATCTTTACAACCGGGTTCTTGGATCATGGCCATTCGAACACCATGTCCCGCACGAACCAATTCAGGACACGCTTGACTCGATTGAGTTCGTTTTCCCACAATGAGAGAGGTAGGAAGTTTCACGGCATATTGCCCCAACATGGATTCAAAAAGACGTTCGACGACCGATTTTCCATTATTTCCAACACCCGACCATATCTGGAAAAGTTTACGACGATTTCCACCCATGAAAATATCCGAGGATATATCCAAAAAATAATCTCTGACTTCCTTATCCGGAAAAATCTTTTGAAGAAAATCACGAAGACCTTGAATTTCATCTGAAAAATCGGTCAAATCCTGTCGATACTTGATGGGTGCATGAATCGACAAAAAATCCTGAGGTCTCCCCGCTCTAAATTCAAACGTCTTTAAATCCATCACTCCATTGGCAAAGGCAAATAAATGGGGAGAGGAATCCAATTTCGAGATAAATTTAGGATGATAAAAGATTTCCATGGCTTCCGTCATGATATTCTTTTTATAAGGAGCACTCTTCAAATTCTGAATGAGTTTCGCACACGCATCTCTCTTCTTTTTAAATTTCCCCGAATCATCCTTATCTTCACTTCGAAACATTTCTTGTTGAAAATCCATGGCCATTTTCTCAAAATTCAATACAATTTCTGAAGAAATCTTGGATCGAAGATTCACCCCTTCTTCATTTAATTCCCATACCGGTTCTTGAAATCGATACCAAATCTTTTCTCGAATCGATGCACATACATATTCACATTCATACTTTTCATAAAGAGCAAGAGCAAGATCTGTATGAGTACCATTCAGTTTCATAGCCTTTTCAATATGGATACGACTATATCGTTCCATCACCGTACTATACATTTCGGGATTGTCCGTCTTGACTAGAAATTTTAAAGAACCAAGTGTTAGATTTTTAGGTATCATTTTAGACCACTCATATTCACACACCCTTTGATCAAACATTTCAGGTGATCGTTTGGAGAATTGAACCCATCTCTCAAATCCTTGGGCTCTTCCACGAAAAATATTGAAAAGAACCCACCCCACATACATCCATTCATTCCGATCACGGGAACGAGAAATATCCAACAACTCCATCAAATCATCCACCATTTCTTCATTAATTTGAAACGATGCCTCTTCGTCGTCCATATTTTCATGACCTCCTCCTACACCCGAGGACAATCGTTTCTGTGTCTGCTGACGCTGAATCTGAGAATTCAATAACTGACTATTCTGAATTTGAAACACCGTTTCAAGGGGTTGAATCTCCTTTCGCATTTCATACACATAATTGTCACGATGATGTGTCTGAATACTCAATATACGAGGCAAATGATACGAAAGATTTTCCATCGTTAACTCGATCGCTTTCGGAGACTCGGACTCTTGATCCCATCGATAAATTTCATAAGACTCATCAAGAAAAAAACGCTCCCATTGTCCTTCTTCCATCACCAACCCTTGACCAGAGACTAAATGCGTAATCCAATACGGTTCAAGCAATTCATTCTTTCGAGAACCATAAAGAAGCCAAGGCGTTCCATTTCCTTTACAATATCCCTTGTCCAGAAAATGATCAATCGAGAAATGAGAATACTGGTTTCGTTTTTTATATTCAAGACGAAGACGTGGAAGCAATTCCTTCTCTTGCGTCCATTTACTCAGAAATATTTTGGGAAAATGAAGATGAAACCCATGTTTCAAATACGTCCTTTCATTCTTTTCTTGCAAATACGGTTTCTTTTGCAAAATAAAACAACACAAATCATCCGGACAAATGTCCACAATTTCAGCCAACACCTCACGAAAAAGTGTGGCGATATAAAGAATAAAATCAAACTCAAAAATTTCTTCCACTAAAATTGACGACGATTGGGTAACTTCATTCTTAAAATCAATATCTGCGACAACAGGCATAACAGAACCCGAAAGTTCTAGCATCCCCATCGGGGTATCCATATAGTATTTCGAATAGATATCTAACATTGTATCGGTTTCCGTGGTAGGAATGAGATACTTTTTATTTTTAGGCGAAAGCATCGTCACATGGGTGGGTCGTGAACCGGAATCCCTACTTTTATCATCATTCATAAACTTTGATAAAAACGAATACCACTCTCTCATCTTTTTTATAAATCGTCGTTTTAATTCAAAATTTTCCTGTTTTCTCTGGACACAAAATTATTTATTTTCATTTTTGCTTTTTTATAAAAAAACAAAATACATACAGGAAAATAAATAAAATTAATAATCCAAAAATGCGGAAATCGACTCTTTCAAAACTTCTTCGTTCCCGTTCGACCACCACGGCTGCCTCTCCGACTCCCACCACCTCCACGACAACTCCATTACTCGTTCAAGTCAAGACATTTTTAACAGAATTATATCCGTTGCTTCAACCATCGTCTCTTTCCCTTCCACAAGCCAAAGAACGTATTGTTGTCTGGTCCTCCATGTACCAATCGACGCATTTTCTTCGTTCTCTCGAACCACTGGAATATCCTAAAGAATGGAAAGAGGCCATTGACTTTCTTCTCGATGAAAAACAAATGACTCCGGAAGAAAAAGAAAAAGAAACCGTCCATTCTCTTCAACAACGGTTATCGATTTTCATGTTGGAAAAGAAAAAAAAGAGTCGACGTCATCTTTTGGATCTTCCCAGTCTTCAAGACACTCTCCAAAAATGTATGGAATGTCAAACTCTATTTTCACCCACATTTTCCTATCGTGAAGACGTTTGGAAAGAACGATTATCTCTTCTTACCGTACAAGAAATCGGATATATTTATTGGCTAAAATCCCTGGTACTGGATCCTCGTCACCCCGAATGGTCGCTTGAAGAATGGAAAGAACGTCTCGCTACACCACCACCCCCTCTTCTCGGTCCACACACCGATGAATTATCCATCTTGTTTAATCCGGAAACATCTCCTCTCCCCCTCCCGGCTTCATCCATCATCACCTTTTGTATTGAATATAATGGTACTCCCAATTTTATTTCATGCATGTATTCCTTTCTTCATCGACATTTCCTCGATGGATTTTACGGACTCGCCCAAACCGACGAAATACAAAATAAATTTGAAACCTTTACCACCTCTTTCCAACATATTTCCTTTTGGGAAACAACTATCAAATCACTGGTGGGTAAAACACTCGAAAAATGGATTCAAGAAAAAACCGAATCTGCTCTCCTTCTACCCGATGAAAAACAAAAGAAACCCAAAAAACCTCGATCGGATTCTCTGATGGAGGAAGAGCAAGAAGAAGAAGGAGAAGAGGATCAAGAAGAAGAATCGGAACAATATGTGGATGCGTTGACGACTTCGTGGATGGAAGGAAATAAAAAAACAATCAAAAATTTCAAGTCCTATCCCGTCCGACAAGTTTCCATGTTCCCCTGGTCTAAATTTTTCGCCTTGTCATTGGACGAAATGAAAGTCGTCCTTTCTAAATTACATTCCTCCTCTCTCTTTTCCATCGAATCCTATTTACAACAAAATCATTCCAAACGAAATCATATGATTTTGATGGAGGATCACCGCACAATAGAAGGAATCTTACCCCCCTCCAAAAAACAATCAACCATCATTCCTCTTCATATCATACAATTTGTTTTACCCATCCGACTCAAACGTCAAATTATGGACATTTCACTTCAATCTCGTCCATGGATACGGGATTACCAATACACCACCTTCAAAATTAAAAATTACGAGGAATTACCACCCCCCTTTCTCGAATCCTTGGAAAATTATAAACTATCTTCCTCCCCCTCCTCGACGACCTATCTGATGAATCCTGTTCTTCTTTCCATCATGGTCAATGTATTGACTGCCTCTCAGGAAACATCATCTACGTATTACCAAAGGGGACAAGTATTGCATCTCCCTCTGGAGTCAAGCCCCCATGGGTTACAACTAATTCTCTACCACCACTTGGTCACAGGAGAAATTCGAATCCAAGAGGCGACACTTTTTCAAGAAGAATTACAATTTTTGGAAAAGACATTGGAAAAATACAGAACCAGTAATCTCTCTCGAGATGAATTCATCACCATGTCTCAATCCCTTCTTCATCAACCCTTTTGTACACTTCCTTCATGGATGACCGATCTCTTACTCCACCACACGAAAAAGAATCTAATAATGGCATTCAAAGATACTATTTTTTACAACCCAGACCCATCCTCTCCCGTGGATATGGTTCCCAATATGGTACATGATATGATCACAACATGGGTAGAACAAGGGAATCCATTATCTCATACTCTCCAACAGTTTATCGATAAAGTGAGTAGTTTATTATTATTGACCGAACATCAAAGTATTTTTTATGGATGGGGAAGTGTATTTAGAAAGAGAATGCGTGGATTATCCTATCGCATTCCCCATCTGTTGGATGATCAAGTCCTGTTATCCGATTGGATACCTTCCCTCTTTACCTCTCTTTCCTCCACACAAAGAGAAGACTTTTTGAAAAAATGGGAGGCAACGAAACAGTCCAAGGCAAACAGTCTATTATTTAGTATTTACAATTTATTCTTTCCTGGAATTCGCACGAAAACTGCCGGATTTACCCACCAAAAATTCATGACAATTCTACCTTCGCCCGAAGAAGTCGACAATCTATCCTTTCAAATTTTTGTCGTACAAGACAATAACGATTATAAACTATATAAAATATACCCCACTTCTGAACTTACCTTGGCTGCCAGTTTAATCGACACCGAAGATATTGAAGATGATATGGTGTGGAATATAAAACTAATGGGTCCTTCGCCAACCCAAACCATCTCCCCTTGGACAGCCTCGGATATGAAACGGTTTCTACATCTTTATTCTCCCGATTTACTTTGCTCTCTTGACGATCAAAACCCTCATGTTGTCTATCAACGAAAAACGTTATATCAAGGAACCCCACGTGTTCTTGGTGAAACAACCACAGAAGAACTTATGATCGACAATACGATCGAACCATCATTGGAAGGAGAAAACAATGGGCAAAACAATGGGCAAGAAGAGTATTCGTCGATCCTCCTTCCCAATTTTTTTGAAACTATTTTACGAAAAATCCAAATTCTCAACATGGCCTAACTAAAAAATGAAAAAATATAAAAGAAAGTAAACACAAAGAAAGAAAAAATGGATCCAAGTCTTGAAGAATTATTGAATAATGAAACGATTGTGGGAGAAATTAACTCGATGCAACGTCATTCAAAAGCCATCCTTATTGAAAAATGTCAAGGCTTGTCCATTGATATGAAGGGATTAAAAAATAAACATGACTTTGCCGTCCGCATTGTGGCCACAAATCATGGGTGGAAAGGACTGAAGAAAAAGTCGGTCAAAACCACCACGACATCATCCTCTTCTTCGACCCAACGGAATAATAATAATGAAATGAAAAAAAAGAAAAATCAAGAATCGATCGTCTTGGAAACTCTTGGTGAAGATATAATTACATTTGCGAAGAAGGAGGAAGTATGGAAATATTCTATTGATACCGAAAAGGATGCATGGTGTCCTCGACTCCAATTTATTTTTTCTTTCAAAACTCGACGAGTGTTGGGAAAATGGAATACCCATCAACAATGTATTTTGCCACTTACATGTGAAGATATTGAAACATGCAAAGAAAAAAAATTACCCTTTACAATAAGTTCCAATCTTTCCGACATTCCACCCCATTTAGTCCAGGATGAAACCTATCGAGAACGAATTTCTAATTATATTCGAGGTGGTCCTACGACAGTCCAAGAAGAAGAAGAAATCGAGGAGGAAGAAGATCAACATCAAAATATGGAGGTTTAAAAATTAAAAATTGACTTTTATTATTTGTTTCCAATAATGAAAATTAGAGAGAAGAAATGATGGATAATATGATGGATAATATGATGGATAATATCATTGAGAATCATAGAAATGAAACAACCACAAATTCGATGAGTGTGGATGAATTTATGCATAGACTTGAATTACAAGATAAAACACATTGGAAACAAAAAATGGAATATCTCATGAAGGAATATGGAACAAAGAATTACTGTAATCGTTTCGGGATTGGTAATTGTAATGAATATGGAGTACGAGATGTCATGAAATCAGCGGGACTCGAGGTGATTCATTTAGAGAATGCAAAACGAGTCGATTTCTCGGTTAAAAACTTTGGAGAGTTTTCGTTGAAACTTAGTTTCACAGGAAATATCAAATTGCACAATAGTAATCGACAAATTAATAAAGATATGGAAATGTGTGATACCCTTTTGATTACGGAAACAGAGTGGTGGTTTCTTCGTCCCTCTGAAATCGAACGATATGGTGTGTCTCTTTCTCAAAATCGCAATCTGGAATGCAAGGGCGATGGACTAGAACTAAAAAGAAGCGTTCTGAAAGAATTACGTCTCTGTCATTATCCTTATTGTTTTCGATTCCCTCTCAATACTCACAAAATCGATTGCCACCATAAAAATATTAATGAAATTATTTATGATTCCGTCCTTTCTTCTCTCCTCGCACCCAAAATGAAAATAAAAATTGACTAATCCTTTATTTTTCAACAAAATAAGAAAGATTGAAATATAAGATTGATTATGAATACAACTAATGATTTTCCAATACATAGTCTTCAAAATAAAACGTTTATTGACCTCTTTGCTGGTATCGGGGGATTCCATCTTGCTCTTTCTTCTCTCGGAGCAAAATGTATATTTGCATGTGAAATTGATAAACATTGTAGAGACATTTATCAAAAAAATTTTGGTATCACACCTTTTGAAGATGTCACCAAAATCCAAACGGATCTTCTACCACCCTTTGACATTCTTTGTGCGGGATTTCCATGTCAATCCTTTTCTCACGCTGGAAAACAAGATGGATTTTATGATACCCGTGGGACTCTGTTTTACCATATTTGTCGCCTCTTGAAAGATTGCCAACCCGAATACTTTATTCTAGAAAATGTAAAGAATTTAAAAAATCATGATCAAGGTCGAACTCTAGGAATTATGTACGATCATCTTCATCTTTGTGGTTATACCATCTATAATAATGCTCATGATAATAATGCTCATGATAATAATGGTCATAATAATAATAATAATCATCTTCATTCGATGTCACCCCTAATAGTAAGTCCTCATCATCTTGGTATTCCACAACATCGAGAACGTGTTTTTTTGATTGGCATTCGAGAGGATAGAATAAAGGGTCGAAAGATGCAACCGTTCCCTTTTCCATCTTCTATAAAAACTGATATTTCTTCCATTCTTGAACCCTTTGAATCTTCAATACCGTCTTTATCGTCTGACGAGATGCAAGTACTTTACCTATGGGAAGAATTTATTAAATATTTTAAAAAGAGGGAGATAAAACTTCCCTCATTTCCACTATGGACTGAAGAATGGGATTCTTCCTCTACGATGACAGATTTACCATTATGGAAACAACGTTTTATTTTGAAGAATAGAATGTTTTATGAAAAATATCATGCGTTTCTTACCAAATGGTTAGAAAAAGCACGACAATGTTCCTCTTTTGTTGGATCACGAAGAAAACTAGAATGGCAATGTGGCTTCTTTGAAAAAGAGGATAGTCTTTGGACACTTCTTTTTACCTTTCGACCTTCGGGGATTCGTGTGAAACGATCTAATTATTCACCCGCACTCGTCGCCATGTCTCAAATTGTTCATATAGGTAGTCGTCAACGCAAATTAACAGTTCGTGAAGTGGCACGTCTTCAAAGTTTTCCAGATTCTTTTGTTGTTGCTACATCCGCCTCCATCGCCTATAAACAATTTGGAAATGCCGTTAATGTTCATGTCGTACGCCATATCGTTACCTTCCTCTTCACTCAAATGTTGAAATAATAATTTGTCCATCATTCATTCCTATAGATTTTCTATTTTATCGAAAAATAGAAAAAAGAAGTCTACCCCACATAAAAACATTTTATTTGCTTATCTTGGGAAGAGAACAGGTATTCGACTGTTTATGATAAACAGAATTTGATCCACAACAATAACAATTCGACCCTGATTGTGAGACCGTAGAACATGTCAGAGACGGAGAACCTCCTTCTGTCCAACGGTTGGAAACAAAGGCACATGTTCCACCATTCAGTTTAGTATCACATAATTTGTCACAGGATTGTAAAAAGGGTTGACCTTCAAGATATCCAACATTGCCGTCCACATAAATCGTGGCCTTTTCGGCAGAATACGAAGTATCGATAGTCGATGGAAGTCCTTTGGTGGATAAACGAGACGTGAGGAGAGAAGAAACATAAGAGGAGACCTTTGGTGTTTTTGGCATTTTGGATTTGGTCATGATTATATTCCAATACTAATAATAGTCAATCAATATAATTAATATATTCAATCAATATATATATAGTAAAGATTTTTACTTTTTCTTTTCTTGTATTTTGGATATTTTCTGATTGAGTTTTCCAATGGTTTCTTTGGAAAACCCAGGTAACAGCGAAACACGCTTTTCCTTGGGTGCTTTCTCAAGTTTTTTCAATTGACTATCCGTCCGTGAAAGAGAATAATAATCCAAGGGATGTTTCAACATCGAGGTCTTATCGAGTAACGTTTTGACCGCCTTTTCCGTCTGTTCAATATCCTGTTTGGTTAATTTATTGACCGCTTTTTCAGCCTTTTGGACCACCTGCTTCTTTTTCTTTTGTTCTTCAGTATCCGTTTTCGTCATCATCTTTTTCAACGGCTTGGGCACAAACGTTAACGTTTCAATGTAATTTTTAAAACTATTAATTTGTTCGGGTATAGGACCTTCTACTTTATCCTTCTTTTGAGAAGTGGGGGCTTGTTTTGCGACTTTGGACATCGGAATCGTTTGTTATTTATTATAGATTAAAAAAAAATTTAATAAATTTTTTTCATGGAAATGATATAAATAATTCCCACAACATATATATAAACATAAATCATATAAAGTATATAAATCATATAAAGATGAATTGTTCCAATGGTGTTTGTTATTTGGATAAAAAGACAGAGGTGATGAATCCAGAAAAGAAATTGGATCAACAATTGAAATTATTAAAGGAATTTCAAAACCAATTGCTTTCTTTTATTGATGAACTCATTGAACAATTTCCCAATGTTGGTGAATTTGTCATTGCACGTATTTTTATCAAGGATCAAATTCCTCCTTCCGATCTTTTAGGACGGTTTATTCGTGATCTTTTACCCTATAAAGAACAGGTGGATCAACGAGATGACGCCTTTTTTATCCAAAATTCGTTACTCTATACCAAGGGTCAAGTGTCTAATGATCGAGTGGATCGGTTTAAAGAGTTATGGTTATCGACACAATTGGATGCGGAAGATCGTGAGGTGATATGGAAATGGATGGATGTTTTTATGAGTGTGGCTTCCAAATATCACAAAACCTTTGGTAATGTCGACGGTTGGTAAAGAATCAATACAATCTATTATTTATTAAACTTTTCTTTTTTAGGATAAAAAAGAAATGAGAGTGGTGATTGTCGGTGCCGGTCCTTGTGGTCTTTACGTCGCCCATTTATTATTTTCGTTATCCATTCCTTCTCTTCATATCATGCTTCTTGAATCCGAAGATCGTGTTGGTGGTAGAACTCAGATGGGAAATTACAAGGGACACGTTGTGGTTGCCGGTGCAGGAGTGATACGAAAGACCGACAAACGATTACGAAAACTTTGTCGACAAATGCATATTCCCACCCACTCCTTTCAAACTCATGTCAAGTATCCTCGGCCTTATCAATCCAAACAATATTTTTTATCTTTGCTCGAGACCTTGAAAAAAAACTCCTCCGAATTTAATCTCCATGAAACCTTTTCTCAAAATTTTCAACAAATTATGGGAAAGGAAAAATACCAAGATTTTATCGAAATGGCCGGATACACGGATTTTGAAGATGCCAATGTCTGGGATAGTCTCCGTGACTATGGATGGAACGATAATACCTCTGGTCAAACCATGTACGGTGTAAATTGGAATGATTTGACTGATCGTATGGCCCATCATTTGCAAATGAAATATCCATTACCATTTGAATTGTTGTTGAATACAAAAGTGGATAAAGTAAACTATCAAAAAGGGAAATTCACAGTTTTTTCTTCGCAACATGATAAAAAAATCGAGAATATCGATGTGCTCTTTTGGACCACACCACGACCGGGTTGGAAACCTATTCAACGTTTTCTCCCTTCTTCCTTATTGAAAGAGGTACAATGTCAGCCGTTTTTAAGAGCCTATGCCACACCGAAACACCCACAACAAGCCGAAATAACCTACCCTCCTCATCATGTCACCCATACACGTATTGATTGTTGTTTTCAAAAAGTTATTCCCATGTCTTCTTCCTCATCATCCAAAAAAGATGATACAATATACATGATTTCGTATTCCGATAACCAACACGCCGTGGAATCCAATCGGAAATTTTTAACCAAAAATAAACAAATCCAAAACGATTGGAAAGATCCCCAACTTTATTTCTGGGAATGTGGCACTCATTACTATTCACCCTCTCTCCTCACCACCTCACAAGAACGAGACACATGGTTGAACAAAGCCGTTCATCCCTCCCTTTCCCACCCTCTTTTTCTTGCGAGTGAAGGTATTTCCACTCAACAAGGGTGGACCGAAGGGGCATTGGAATCTGCAGAAAGAGCCGTTCGACAATTTCTCCTCTTTATCACTTGATTCTTCCGTCTTTATTTCATAGGGTTTCCATAAGAGTTTCCATAAGAGTTTCCGTCAGATGGACCATAAGAGTTTCCGTCAGACGGACCATGAGGGGGAGATCGGAAAAAAGATTGAAATGCGGTATAGCGACGTTTATCAAAGACTTGAGATTGACGTGCCATTATATCTTCTCGGAACGATAACTGATCTTGATCCCATGTATAATCAGAGTACGCTGAATTATTTTCAGTCAAGGGATGTTTCAAATAATACGGTTTCAGACTTCCCATGGGATCCGTAAAAAGAACACCTTCCACATTACTTTGTAGGGTATACACAGGGTTTGGATATACCACAGCACGAAAATCAGACCACTTGTAGGTTCGATTTCCTAGATTAATATCTGTATAATTCTGATATTGGGCTTGATTGGGTGGTAAATCCGCAATGGCAATATCCGTAAGGGGTTGAACATTTCGTGGTTGGACCGCAGGTCGATCTAACACGAGACGAATACCACGAGTTGGATCCAATAATCGAGGATCTTCACTGGTATACCCCCCTTGTTGAGGGTAAAAATCATTGGCAGGAACCAAGTCCAATCCTGGATTGAGAATTTGATTGGGCACCTGAAGAGTATCAAAAAGGGGTTCTTGACGACAACCAAAAGGAGTAATGGACATTTTTTAAACTTATTTCTTTTCTGTATTTATATAAAAAGAAAAAAAGACATTTTCGAATTTTAACATGGCGAATTCTGGATTAATTATTCTTCCTGATTTCTTTTCCAAAGAGGAATGTGAGTCTTTTTTGAAAGAAATTCATCAAGGTGTTCAACAACATTCTGTGGATCCTGTATCGGAAACTAATTCCTTTCTTATGCGATGGGGATCCTTATTTTTTTCACAAGGGTATGGCAAATCAAAACGCAAATTGTTTCCCGGTGATTTTATAGACCGTCATACCCCTTCCATTAAAAAAACATATTATCACAAAATGCCGTCTGCTTTATCATCGATTCTTCAACGTGATGTCTATTGTCTTCCCTTACGTGGATCATTAAACTCTCTCATTATGATGTATACCGAAGAAGGAGAATTTATGGATTGGCACAAGGATGCCACTCTTTACAATTACAATGAAAATAAGGTCTTTACTTGTCTCGTTTGTCTTGAAAATACATCCAACCAACAACTTTGTATTAAAGATGAAAAAGAAGAAGAAGAAGAAATTCAATGTCACGATTATAAAGTGGGAACCTTGTATATTTTTGAACAGTTTGAAGTGAATCATGCCATCTTACCCAAATTACAGAATGGACATAAACGAGTCATGTTGTCCTTTACCTTTGCACAAGAACCCTACCACACCACCTTTCATGGATACATTTGGGATCATTTCAAATATATGGCCAATAATGTGAATATGCCCTTGTATTGGTCACCACCGAACCGTCTGATTGCCTTACTCATGAGCCTTTGTCTATTATTGCTTGTTATTATTTTCGTCATAATCCTCGTACAACTCTTCAAAAGTAGACAAAAAAAAAATATTCCTTCTAAAATAAAAAAAAAATAAATAATCAATAAAGAATCATGTCGTCCGATTCCCACGTTTTGATGGGACTATTGCATTGGGGCATTTCTTTATTCCTTTTATGTTTCCCCTATGTGATGAAGAATACAAAGGCCAACATGTTTTATGTAATTTTGTTTTTCGTAATTGTCATTCATTGGACCCATTTATCGGGTGAATGCTTTATTAGTTATCTTATGCGTAAAAAAGTGAATCCCAATTATCAGGCGGGAGATGGTATTGACGACAATGTGGAAATGTCCGCTGTGACCGGTAAGAAAACCTATGATATTCTTATGAAGGTTGGATTGTTTATTTTTGGTGTCAATGTTTTGGTCGCACTTCGTCGAGAGGATTGGATTCCTTCCTGGTATGGACCTCTCGTGGTGTTGACTTTTTGGATATACATGATTGTCTTGTACGCCGGTTATCGTAAATTCCCGGTTTCATTTATCTTTTCCACTCTCTTTACTTTATTTTTGGGAATGTTGATAGGAATGATGGTACGAAACCAACAATCATCATTCGTACAATCTCCACAATATGGAATAGAAATGGTGGTACCCACAATGTATAATAGTTTTAAAGATGAAGGTACTATAGATGAAAATAGTTTGACCGTAGCATCACCATCGTCAACCATGACCACAAACATGACCCCTTATAATTCAACCATGAATACTATCACAAAAAAGAGTAATAAGAGTAGTAGTAAGAGTAAAAGTAACAAATCCAAACCCAAGGCTAAAAAATAAAAGTAAATCTTTACAAATGTTTTCGTTCTTTTTGCATCATAATAATATCATAATATTATTATAATAATGATCATAAAATTATTATAAAAAAATTATAAAAATTATACCTTCCTTCCATTAACTTTTCTAAATAAAAGTTGTTGAAAACTTTTATTTTCAACAAATATTTTCTATCAATAAATAGATCCCAAGTATATTCTAATTTTCAAAATGTATTTGTGCAACATCACGGGTAATACATTTGATTTAAAAGAGAATGAAAAACATCGAGAACTTGGTCATCGATTCGGTTGTAATTCACGACTTCGGGCCATTGGATATGTACTTACAAAACTGCTTTATGGAGAAACTAGAATTCTTTCTCATGTCCCTGTCGATAAATCAATAAAAGGAATCGGTATGTCCGATTGTGGTTACGATACCATTTGTGGTGAAAAATTTAATTACACGAATACATTCTATCACCAAGAACCATTTCTTGACATTTATGATCATGACCACGTTTCAAAATATACCAATCTTGATTTTATCATCTCAACCGATGTTTTTGAACATATTAATCCTTATCCCGGACTTTCCATCGCCTTTGAGAATCTATACAACATGTTGAAATCAGGAGGTGTTGTCATCTTTTCTGTTCCTTATAATCACCAAGAACATAAAGAACATTACCCCGATCTTTTTGATTATAAGATTATTTCCAACAATGGAAATTTTCAATTACTGAATACAACGATGGATGGTCAAAAACAAATATTTCATAATCTTTCGTTTCATGGAGGACCTGGAAATGTCCTCGAAATGAGACAATTTTCAAAAACATCCCTCTTTGACTATTTTGAAAAGGCGGGATTTACGGAAGTTACATTTCACACCATTGATGAAGATATGAATAAGCATGGTATTTTTTGGGCCATGGATACTTGTCTTATTATTTCTGCCAAAAAGAATTGACATTTTAATATCAAAATTGAATTGTTATAAAAGAGCAAGGATTGAAAAGAAACAATAAAAATCATAATCATCATGTGGTCAATTTATGGAAACACTTATGATTTAACTTCTTTTATACCGCATCATCCGGGTGGAAAAGAAATTTTGGAAAATACACGCAACATGGGAGATTGTACCGCCCTTTTTGAATCTTATCACGCCTTTTCCGATTTTCCCCAAATTCGACAATCCTTGGAAAAATATAAAATACAAAATCACTTGACCGAAGGAAAGAAAGATTATTGTCATGACTTTACTACCTATCATGAACTTGTGGATAGAATAAAATTGGTATTTCCTGATCGACCATCCATCAAACCCTCTTCTTTTTGGTATACTCTTGTAAGTGGACTAGGTATTGCGTACGTCTTTATCTTGTATCATTTACTTTCGTATGAATTGTATGGATTTTGGACAACACTTTATTTATCTGGTGTCATGGGATTATTGGAATCCACGATTTTATTTAATATTGTTCATGATAGTTCTCATTATGCCTTTTTTCTAGATTCAAAGAAAAACAATGTAGCAAGTACGCTAAGTAATTCGTGGATACTATGGAATCATACCGTTTGGTTTTTTCATCATATTTTTTATCATCATTCCTTTACCGGAAACTTTATCGATCCAGATCATAACATCTTCAATAATTTAAGGAATGTACCCTCATGGATGGTAAATTTCTTTTACATGGTGTTTCCCGGTCAGTATGTCACACAAATCATTTGGTATGGAGTAAGTGTATTCACCCACGATCTTTACACTTTTTTTTCATTTAATGATAATAGACAAGTTAACGGTGAACCTATTGTACCTTTACCGTCTCGTGGATTTTCTTATTTTTATGACCCTTGGAGTCTTTCCATCATGAGTATAAAGATTGTGCTTCTTTCTCGAATACCAATCGTTCCTTTATTGTTTTATTTTATTGTGGTCAATGTACTGTATTATGGAAATGTCTTTGGAAACCATGATTTATATTCCACATTGGAAAATTTTTATGATGGCCCGGATTGGGCAAAACGTCAAATCTGTAATTCGGGTAATTTTATGAATTCTTCTGTCATTTGGTCGTTTTTATTTGGAGGTATTAATTACCAAATCGAACATCATTTATTCCCGAATATGAATAATTCTCATTATCGAACCATTGCACCCCTCGTCCAACAATTTTGTTTAGAAAAAAATATTCCCTATATCCATAAAAATACATGGTTGGAAACCTACTCGGATTTTATAAAACGAACAAAGCATCGTAAGCACTAATAAACACTAATAAACACTAAATTTGACCATCAAATTGCAAAAAAATGATTTTCAACAAGTTGTGAAAAATGGATAAAAATAAATATCATGTTATTTCCAGTCCTTGGTACTATCCTGTATCTGAATGTTTCTGAATATTTAAAAACACAATCTATCAACAGATCTATCAACAGATCTATCAACATTGGAAAGGTATATTGGAACATTTGTGTACTCCATAATGCATTCCTTGTTCTTTTCAATCTTTACATTTTCAAATCCATTGTCAGTATACTTTCAACTCGTGAATGGAGAGCGATGCATCAATACTTTATGGCAGACCCGCAGGTGGACCGTTTGATATTTTGGTTTTATCTCTCTAAATATTACGAGTATATGGATACCTTTTTGATCTATTTGAAAGGTCGAGATCCTATATTTTTACAAAAGTATCATCATATTGGTGCGGTTTTTTGCTGGTACTTATGTTATGAGTACAAGGTCGATATGATTATTTTTGGAACACTTTTGAATTCGTTTGTTCATACCATTATGTACAGTTACTATATCTTGACTCTTTTCCGATTGCCGATACGACAGTTTCGTATTTATCTGACCCTTTTACAAATTATTCAATTAGTGGTGGGAGGATGGAGTGGGCTTTATTTTTATGTTCCCCCCCTAGAAACATTTTTCAATTATTTTATTATTGGCGTGTTTAATGTTTATATTTTCGGTCTTGTGATCCTCTTTGGAAACTTTATGTGGCACGAATATTGTTAATTAAAATAGGTTAATTAAAATAGTTTAAATTTAAAAAAAAATACTTATCCCTTTTTTTAAATTTGCAATTTTGCATGACTCTATAATTTTTTTTTTATTCCACGAGAATATTGTTAATGGAACATAGACATAATGTTTCCATAAATAATAAACAGTGCAACCATGCATGATTGAGATAAAGAAAAGGTTGAATCATGGTAGAAATGGCCATGACAAGGTGAAGAAACATATGATAAAGAGAGGTAGGGAACGAGGATGGATGTTGATAAAGGATCAACCCAATCCCAACAATATCCAAAAAAATAGGATATAAATTCAATCGATCTATGTTGTCATAATTGTCATATTTTATTTTCTTTTTTTCAGGAAACAATTCAAGTTTCTCTCCTGTAGACTTTAGTTGAAGAATATAGTCTATAAAGAGGAACATGTTGATGACATGAAATAAAAAAGAACCAACACCCAACAATACAAAAAAATAAAAAGAAGAAGAAGTTTGACAAATTGCTAAATACGAGGTCAATGCATTGAATAAAGATGAAAATGATCGTAGATGGATGCATACAATATCCAACATGTAATTGGAAATAACCGGATGAGATAAACAATTATATTGAAGATAAGTGGATTGTTCCTCTTTTTTCAATTGAAAATATGCACTGTAAACAGAACGATGGTACCTGTAGGAAGATATACTTAACAAAGCAACCGATAACGTCTCCAACATAAACGACGAGTATTTAAAATATTTGAAATATGGGAAATGAGGAGAATAAAGATAAAGACATGCGATGAAGGAAAAAAAATAACTAAACGAGGTGAACCCTTCTGACATTAATAACCAACATTCTTTACGAAAAATACCCATCAACATTTTCACGAGTTTTCTCGTTATGATGGAAAACCAATACAGATTCAAGGTAAAGAGGATATAAATCGCTATATAGACAACATGTCGATAATTATACAACGACATATTTTCATAGAGGATTGGATGGAGGACTAACTGTTTCCAAAAATTAATGACTCGTAAATAGAAAAACGACGCAAAAAATAAAACGTCATTACATGAAACGATAAGGTTTGATTGTTTATTTCGAAGAAGAAAGTGTCGAACCGAATAGAATATAGAACTAATTTCTGTCCACAAAAGAGGAATCGTTATGACGTTGTGTGTTTCAAATGGAACACGAAATATATATTCAAATATAATAATGGACATGACACAACCATGATGAATTTTCATTTCCAAGGATGCAATGTAAAAATCAAACCAAGAATGAAAGAATACCATACCTATAACCCATTCAATTAATGTAGAATTGTTCATCAATAAAGAAAACAAGGTAAAAATCGCTAAAAGGATAAGAATAAAATATTGCTTATCAAGAGAAGTTACATGTTGAAATTTTTGAAAGTTTATATTTTTCGTAAACGTTACAATATTCATAGAGATGTATATAATTGTATATAATTGTATATAATTGTATACATCTCTATGAATTTATTAAATAAACATTGTGCTAGAAAACAAAAAATTAAAAATAAAAATTTGTTTATCCATAAACTAAACTAAACTATAAACAAAACTATAAACGAAAGTATTAAAGACTCTACTATTAAATTTTATTTTATAAAAATGCCTCTTTCCCCTGTTATAGGTACGATTATTATTTTTGTAATAATTCTGTTTCTTGTCATCGGTGGGTTCGTACTTTGGTATTTGAATAAAAATTCATCTTCTCTCACAACAGAAATATCATCACCATCACCTTCAGCACCAGCACCCTATTCATCACTGACGGATTTTATGAAGAATTTCCCCATCTCTATAAAATCGACCGCTTCGAATGTCTATGGATATGGAACGTATGGATCTGGTTTTGTTAAATTTACCGTCAGTGGTGACAGTATTACCATCGTCACCGATAATGACCCTTTTCCTATTCCCGCTGGATCCGGTTCTACACTCTCCAACACGTTCAATCGTTCTTCACCAAAGGTAGATCCTCGTGCAGGTTACGGAGGTGGAGGGATTATCGGACAAGATCAGAATTGGACTTTTACCGTCTCCACCTACTATGGTGGGAAACCCCTTTCTTCCCTCCCCACCGCCGGAGAAGGGACTTCCATGTATGCCTTGGGATGTGATGGTGTTACGGCAAAAGGTATCGTGCTTAATACCCCCTATGCTGCATCATTAGTTCAATATCCCTATATGGCATTGTGTACAGGAAAGGATTATCCCAATTACAATTACGTCGACACCTCTCCTCTGATTATCAATCCTGTTTACTGTGCGACTCGATATCTTGTCGATGTGGGCGGTGGACACCCTACAGGTGCCAATGCGGGAAGAACAGATAATTACCAATATCATTACCACGATGGTATGTTCTTGTACATGTTTATGCTCTCTCCTTCCATGAACAATATTCCCCAAGCACCCATGTTGACTAAAAATTCAGTGATGCAAGGACCACTCGTCTATCCCTTGGTCTCCCCGTATCCGAATTTTACTCCCAATTATAATGTCAACGTTCTTTCCAATTATTTCAAACAAGCCTATTTTACCGATCCGAAAGATGGAAGTATTGATTATTTCCGTCACCCGGATGGTCATTCAAAAATTATCGGCATTTCTCTTGATGGTTATCCAATCTATGGTCCCTATGGGTATAATGCAAATGTAACCACATCGAATTACTCCTACGACTCTACCAAAAATAATACTCTTAATCCCAATGTTGTCGTGGTACAATCTTCCTACATGCCCTTTAACACTCACTCGTTTTATGGCCCTTTCTTTGTCAATCCTTCCACGGTCTATTCCGTCGCAGCCACTTCCACTTCCACTTCCACTTCCACTTCCACTTCCACTTCCACTTCTTCAAATGGATCTACTACAAGTGGAAGTCAAAGTACAACACAAAGTGGTGATCAAGGACCACCTCCATCATCTACTGGGGGGCAAAGTGGACAAAGTGGACAAAGTGGTCAAGGACCTCCTCCTCCGACTTCGTCGGGGGGATCTTCTTCTACGGGAGGACAAAGTATGGGAGGTGCAGGAGGACCCCCGGGAGGTGGAAGCAAAACCTATACCTCTTATATCCCCACTTCCATTGGGTATTATGCAGTGGCCAACAATCAGACGACTCCTCCCACCACCACGGTTTCCACATTACCCTCAGGTACGACCACACGTATGGCCTTGTCCGTTCAACAGATAACGGATGCCGACTTGACAATTCCTCAAAAAGGACCGTCTGGATGCCAAGATTCCACGTCTCAATTTACCATGTATCCATCGAAAAGTTCAACGACTACTTTTTACTATGTTGAACCGGATGGAATTACAATGAAACAAACCTCGTCCACCACTTATTCCATTGCCGCCTCTCCCATGGGCTCCATCGCCCAGGATTACTTTTATGATTGGAATTTACCTCTTCAAAACACAGCGACTCCCTCGGCACCCTTCTTTTTAGATCAATATAATGGAAAATATGGACCTACACCCGATTATCCCAGTGGAACCTATGCATATTATCTAACATTTACCTATCCTTACATCTTTAGTCCCACAACACGGAATGCCGTGAGTAGTAGTGCTCAAGTTTCCCCTCAAACCACCACAACATATCTTTCCTAAGGAGAAAACTTGTAGTGAAAGAGAGGAGAAACGATATCGGTTTTATCATTTTGAAGAGACCATAAATTTATTTCCATAGTAAATGAATTTGAATATATTAAATTTTTTACATCTTCTCTATATTCTCTAACGTCAACAATATCGATAGACCATACGGAATGTAGAGGATGGGAATAATAAAATGAATTCCGGGTGGAAAGACGAAGTTCAGAAGGAATGCTAGGATAAGTAAACGAAATGGCACTGGAACCAAGAAGAAGTATATTGTCTTTAATTTCCATGGTCGAGGAATGATCATGTCCCGATAAATAGGCATGAACATCATAGTCTTTCATGAGTTGCCATAAACGGTAAAGTTCCGGTGTATTTCCATGATGTCCTAAAGAAAAAATAGGATAATGACCCATGATCATCACACAAATGGGGGTCTTGGAATCACGTCGAATGTTATATAGGTGGTCCAAGGTGTGTTGAATCCATTCCCATTGAGTATCTGGATTTTGTAAATATTGTATTTGAACCGATTGGAATCGAAGCGATGTATCTGGACATAAACTCACGGTATCCAATACCAAAATATAGATTTTCACATTGTCCGTTTGTGGAGGAGAATATAAATAGTATCGATGAGGCATATACCATAAACTTTCCGGGAATTGGTGAGAAAATTGGATTTGGGCATCCGGGTTTTGATGAAAATCATGATTTCCCAACGCACAAATCCATGGTAGTAAAAGTTTACTTTGTAAGGGAATCCACCATGTCGTGATCCATTGGGAATCCGCCGTGGAGGACACTCCATCCATATAAAAATTATCCCCCAAGGCTAATATGGTACTTTGGGGAGTATCTTTGTTATGCTGGATATCACCTTTATCCTGGTGTAGAAGGAGGGGAACTAACTGTTTTTGAAATCGGTTTTCTTGTCCCCAATCTCCTACACACCAGAACTTGGTCATTATTTTATTTGTTTTATTTGTTTTATTTTTGGGGAATAGAGAATAAAAAAAATTTTGTCGTGTGGAATGATATTTTCTACCTCTTTATATTTTATTACCCAATTCATATTCTCTTTTAATTGTTCAACGTCATTATGTAAATCCACTTTAAAAAGAGGAACATTTCGACTTTCCAAAATTTTTTGTATGATGGTTCTCACCTGTTGATTTCCCCAAAAGATGGAAATGATTTTTTCCCATTCAAATGCAGGTGCAAAACAAAAACACTGTTTTGGACCGATTTCATAAATAATTTTCCTTGTCGGAAGATAAGTCATAGATAAACAATCCATCTCTTTTTCCTTTTCGAATACCCCTTCAAAAAGATAAGAAGAGGGTATTAAAGGACTATAGATCGGATATATTTTATTTATGGGACGGGAAGAAAGAACTTGGGTTCCATAATGCATTTGAAAGGAAGTGGAAGAGGAAGAAAGAAGAGGAAATACCAAGGGTGTTTTGGATACCCTTTCCCAATCATACAAATTATCTCGAACGGTATAATACCCAAGGTCTTTATCTTGATAGAGAGAAGGTAAAAGATTATCTTCATATGGGGCACGAGGATGTTGAAAAAGAGAAATGAAAAATTTTGCACAAGTTCCGATCCACATTTCAGGATCCTCATACGAATTCCCAAGTTGAGAAGGAAGGGTACGTAGATAACGGTCTGTGGTCCACCAAAAATTTCCGGAAAAATGAGGTCGTGGTTGTTCCAAGAAAATCGTACCCACGGATTCGGCATTCCATTCTGATAATATACGAACACAATGGGACCATTGTTGGATTAGAAAATAGGTCATGAGTTGACGCCAAAGGGCGACTTGGGAATATTTTGGACGAGTGACTCCCTTGGAGTGTATATACAATGAAAAAAAGGATTGACTGTCATGGAGAGCCTCTTCCGCATCCTTTCGTAATAAAAGAATACATGGACGTTCATAGCATTTCATCGATTCCCCCCAATAACGTAAAAGAATTTTGGATTCCTCGTTGTATTCATCTTTCATCCAATTCACCAATTCCACCTTCTCTTTTTCTGTTCCCACAATGGATAAATGAATCGAATGACACGCCTCCAAAAGACCCGAGGATTCAATCTCGTCCATCATTTCTTTGACAATGGCCCTATACTCCCCACGAAGACAAATATGGAAATAAATACGGATGGGTATTGTGGTCTTGTAAATAAGCGTCATACGATCGATAGAAATTTTTGTTGATAAAGTTACCCAATAAGAAAAATAGAAAAAGGGAATATTCAAAAAATGAAATCACCGAATTTTTGAATCTTGTTTAACAACACTTTTATATTTTTTAAAATTAGGATCCATGGAAAATCTCGGGTATTTGTATCAATGGCATACCCAAGACTCCTTTGATTCTCTTTTGATGTATCTTTATCTTTTAAAAGAGGATCAAACCGTTCAAACACTCGAATGTACCTTTCGACCTTATTTTTATTGTGAACTTCCTCATGCATTTCTGTACCCAAACGGTACCTCCAAAGCAATGGTGGAATCCACTGTATTGCGTAGATTCTATTCTACATTTATCGAACGTCTTATTAGCATGATGGGTTATCATTCTCCATCCGATTGTCGGTTTTCTGCAAAACGAAATGGTGGGGATGATGGGGGTGATGGTGAGGATGAGGAAGACGCTTCCAAATGTCGTTTTTGTTGGCATGGTGATATTTCTCTCGAATACAAAAAGAAATTGTATTTTGTTCAAGAACGAGAGTGGTATCCCTTTTTTAAAATTTGTTTTCCTTCCTTGGAACAACGTCGAAGGGCATTCTATAAATTAAATGAAAAGACATTGAGGATTGCTCAATATAATTTGATGGTCAAGGTTCATGAAAATCAGGCACCTCCAATTTTGCAATTTTGTAGTATGTATTCTCTTTGTACGGTAGGATGGATTGGTTATACCGTACGTCGAACCATTGGACGCCGTGTACAAGTCTCACCCCAAAAACTTTACATGGTGAAGGATCGTGAGAATGTATTATTTCCAAAAATTTGTTCGTTTGATTTAGAGGTGTATTCTTCGAATCCGAAACGAATGCCTCAAAGTGATTGTGTCGAGGATGTCATTTTCCAAATCTCCATGGTCTTTCGAGACCCCCTTCACCCCAATGAAGAAGACACCTATTTGTTAACCTTGGGAAAGATTATCAAAACGGAAAAGAAAAAATGGAAGATCATGGAGTATGAGAATGAACAAGAACTTTTGATCGGATTTCATCGTCTGTTCATGTCTCAAAATCCTCAAGTATTGATGGGATATAATATTATGGGTTTCGATATTCCCTATATGATAAAACGTTGTGAATTGTATGGAATCGAATCTACCGTTTTTTGTTTAGGGTATGCGTTTCCCCAACGTATTTGTCCTGTGAAGGAAATATCATGGTCCAGTTCAGCCTATGCCCATCAACATTTTTTCTTTTGGGAAATGGATGGTCGTGTCGTATTGGATTTGCTTCCCATGATTCGTCGAGATTATAAATTTGCGAGTTATACACTCAAGGCCGTCACCACATTTTTTCTCGGAGATACGAAAGATCCCGTCACTCCCAAGGATATTTTTGAAAGTTATCAATGGTTTCTTGATGGGAAAGAGGAGGAAAGTGCCAAAAAATTATGGACCGTTGGAAAATACTGTATTCAAGATTCAATTCTGGTTTGGAAATTATATGAAAAATTACAAGTTTGGATTGGGTTGGCGGAAATGGCCAATATTTGTTCCGTTCCATTAATGAGTCTTTTCACCCAAGGACAACAAATCAAGGTATACAGTCAAGTCTATCGATTTTGTCATCAATCGAAAATTCTCGTCGAATCACCCCCTTCTTCCCTCGGTAAAGGAGATTCGTATGTTGGTGCCACCGTATTTCCACCCGATCCTGGACTTTATGATGATGTTATTCCCTTTGATTTTTCCTCTCTTTATCCAACCACCATTATTGCCTATAATATTGATTATAGTAGTTGTGTTCCCGAACATCGAACGGATATTCCCGATAAAGATTGTCATGTCATTGAATGGGAAGAACATGTTCTTTGTGAACATGATACAATCCGATACACGGCGGCTACTAAACCCACTCAAACATTGTGTGGAAATCGACGATATCGGTTTATGAAATCACCAAGTGGTGTTCTTCCTACGGTACTCCAATTTCTTTTGGGAGCTCGAAAGGAAACCAAAAAAGCCATGAAAGAATTCGGAGAAGAGTCCTTGACCTATCAAGTGCTTGATAAACGCCAACTCGCCTATAAGGTGTCTGCGAATAGTATGTATGGAGCCATGGGTGTTTCCAAAGGATATATTCCCTTCTTACCAGGAGCCATGTGTACGACGGCAAGAGGTCGTCAATCCATTCAAAAAGCCTCGGAATTTGTCCGACAACAATGTCAAGGCAAAATTATTTATGGAGATAGTGTGACTGCCTATTCTCCCGTATGGATTCGTCATTCTCTTTACAATGAAATCCGGTGCATGTACATTAAAAATGTCATTCATGAAACCACTCAAGTATGGGAGGAAGAATGGTGTACTCATACTACGGAACATGGAAAAGAATATGCGACACCTACGTCTGGATATTTACAAGTGTGGACGGATCAAAACTGGACTCTTCTTCACCGATGGATGAAACACCAATGTAATAAAAAAATATATCGGGTCAAGACCAACCAGGGATGGGTGGAGGTGACTGAAGATCATTCCCTCCTCTTGGAAAATGGGACTCCTATACAACCTCAGAATATTCGTCCTCATCAACGACTTCTTGCCCATTCCCTCTATTCTCCCTTTTCCTTATTGGAAAACAAATTTCCCTTATTGGAAAAGAATGTTAAAAATAGTAACACGATGACCACAACAGAATGGACAAAAGTAGGGTTTCAGATTGGGTATTATTTGATGTGGAACACTTCGATACATAAACCTCTTTCCTCCTTCCTTGATGAAACATTACCCTCTACTCGAATCTATGATGGAAAGCAAAAAGAATGGGAAGTTAAACTATCCTGTTTGTTGAATCATCGAAAAAATTCAGAACAACGTCAAGAAGTGGTGCAGGGATTTCTTCGTTGTTGTCGTCCCTCTTGTGTTTCCAAGGGAGGATTGGTTCTCTCTGTGTCTTCCGAGGAACATATTATGCAACGACCTTTAATTATCCAACTCATGATGGCATTTTTGGAAGAATTTGGTTTTCAAAGTGAATTCGATTGGGAAAATCAATCTACATTTCTTTGGAATATTTTTCAAAATAACCATGAAAAGAAAAGAGAATGTATTGTGTATGGTATCGATGCTCGGCCCGTTTTTAACTCTGAAAACGTGTATGATTTTACAACGGATAATCATCATTTCCAAGCGGGAGTCGGAAAAATTGTGGTTCATAATACCGATAGTATTTATTGTCATTTTCCTCATGTTCCATTTGAAGAATTATGGTCTCATGCCAAAAAAGTGGAAAAGGAATTTATTCATTTATTTCCGTCTCCGATGAAATTGGTGTTTGAAGAGAAAATTTATAAACAATTTTTAATTCTCACCAAAAAACGATACATGGCATTAACATGTGATGAAACATTGAATTTAGACGATGGACATTTGACCATTCGAGGAGTATTACTTGCAAGAAGAGATAATTGTGCTTGGATTCGAAAGATTTACGAACAAGTGGTACGAAAAATCTTGGCCCATGAGACCTTTGAACAAGTCATTACCTTTTTATGTGAATGTTTTTATCTCTTGTTTTCTTATCAGATTGGTATTGATGAATTTGTCGTGACCAAATTGGTCGGTAAAGATTATAGTATACGTGCATTACCTGAAGATCCAGTGAAATTACAAAAACGATTACTGGATTTGGGAATTCATATGGATACCAATGATAAAAAAGAGACTTGGAGAGACATGTATAAACAACGGAATCAACCCGCTCATGTTCAATTGGCTGAAAAAATTCGACAACGAGGGGGAGAATCGATCGAAGCCGGTGTTCGCATTCCCTATGTCGTCTGTCGACACGAAAAGGGAAATAAAGCCAAATTGTTTGATAAAATCGAAGATCCATTGTATGTACTTCAACGATCGGCGTATGTCAAACTTGATTCCTTTTATTATGCAAGACTTTTTGAAACTCCCATGGATCAATTACTTCGCATCTGTTTTAAATCCCATACAATGAAATCCCATACTTGTAAATATGTCGTTTCCAATCATGAACAGTTCCAGAAATGTATGGAAAATATTCGACAATATACTCCTTTATCTTTCCCCTCGGATTCCATCACTCTTTTACAGAAAAAAACACCTAAAAAACCCACGACCAAAAAGAAATTAGAAATAGGAATACAATCCTCATTCAAGAAAAAGGAAACCATGTTGACTAAAAAACAATCCTCCATTTACGATTTTCTTTAAAATCCTCGATTTACGATTTTCTTTAAAATCCTCCTTTACGATTTTCTTTTACGATTTTATTCATTATTCAATAAAATGTTCATACTTATTGAATACATTCCTTTCTTTCTCCATGACACCCTCATTTTGGATATAAACGCTGTTGGATGTGATTCATGATGGTGTCCTGTTGATACGTGTTGGTCTCATCATCCACACTATTAAAGAGAACGAATTCCTTCCATTTGTCGCCATCCACAAACTTGAAGTGTTTGAGTTCTTTTATCTTGGCAAATAATAATTTGGCCGCCTGAGTTGGATAAAGGCTCTGAATGTCTTCGATTTTGCCATCCTTCTTGACTAAAAAGAAGCCCTTGCCTTCCTTCTTCTTTTTCAGAAAAGTTATCTCCATATTGTGTTTGCCCTGCTTGTATTGCAGTATGGCCAGATGAGACAATTCCATCTTGATTTTTTTTTCTTTTCTCTTCTCACAAGAAAAAAAAATCAGGATGGATATTTGGAGGATATTGAATAATGTTTTTTTAATTTTTATAAAAAAACCATTTTATAAAATTTATAAGAAAGAAGGAATTAAACATGTTACCCTCTCCATCACGACGACTCCCACCTCCTTCCCCACCTCCTTCCCCACCAATACCCGCTCCACCCCCTCCGCTTTCTCCACAAGCCGTTTATAGTGTAACGACGATTGAAGACGTGATCCGAAGGATGCCTCCCATGGGGACGTTTCTAGGTGGTGGAAGTTTTGGAAAAGTGTACGGTCCCTTCCCCAAACATATCATGAATTACTTTTTGGATTGGTTATATCCTCGTGCAATTCGTCCAACGTTTCACGAGGAAGAAACATATGTATTAAAGTTTGTGGAAATGAATATGGTGGATTTTGAAAAAGTATACAAAAAGACACTTCGACTACGTTCTGCTATCACGAAATTACCCCCACGGATACTTGAACATTTTATTTATATTTTATTCATGGGACCCTTGAAAAATGGTGTCGTGGAGATACAACGTTATGGTGGAAATGTTCTTAAAAAGGCGATTCGCAATAAAGAAGTCGAATATCCCAACATTACGCCTTCCATGATTTCTATTTTGTCCGGTTTATCTCGAATCTGTGAAAACGATCATTTAATGGTGACGGATATTAAACCGGATAATATGGTGTATGAACCCACAAGAGGAATTAGTTTGATTGATTTGGAATTTACGGATTTGAAAGACTCGGACGGTCGAATGATCTATACGAATTATTATAATTTTATTCCGATTCAAATGTTTCTTTTACCGTATTTTAAGAATGAACGGATGGAGAAATACAAGGCCACTGCCGGTTTCAAAGAAGTGGTCCCTTTTGAATTTCGGAAAAAGATTGCCATGTTTTCTTTTATTTGGGTCATTGTTCAAGTCACGAATGAGATTGTACAATATTCATTTCCTTCCTCCCGATCCAGTAGAGCATGGAGAGAACTAGTTCATAAAGTCGAAACAGAACGTATGAATATGAGTGAAAGAGAGGCTATCAAAGAAATGAGAAGTATTCATAAAAAGTACATGAAATAATACTAATTTTTTAATATCTACATATTTTCATAACATTGAATGTATTGAATGTAGGATGAAATTTTCCAATCTCTAAAAAATTGGAAAATTAATATAAAATTTAAGAAAAAATGGGTTTTAGATTTTGTTTGACTTGACCCTCTTGGAATTTGCCAAAGGTTTGTCTCATTTTCGGTGTTATGGTTGTTCCTGCTCCTTGGGAAGTGGTGATAAACATCTCCTGAAGATGATTTATAATCTTGTTAAAAAAGGTGTGGAAGGTGTAGGTGTCGAAGGTGGAGGAATCAACGCAATATTTTTTAAATATTTTCATCAGACATACGATATCCTCCAAAAGACGCTCCATTTTTGTATTGGGGTCGGGACGTACTCTTTTTCCTGTGCTGGAATCGAAAACGGAAGAGTACCGTTTTTCCAATGCATTCAACACTCGTTCCATGTAATTTTGGTCTTCCATGTACCATACATGAAAAGGGAGAATGTTTTGCATCGATGTTTGAAACGGTACCGATGGATCCCTCATATGCATCGGAAAACGTTGCAACGCCTCTTTTGAAATTCGTTTTTGAACCCGTAGAATCGATTGTGCTTCTTGTTGTGCTTGTTTGGTTTGTATTGATTGTTTTAGTTTTTGTTGTTCCATTTTCGTCAACTGTTGGTACATTTTTATCAAGGCGGTGTCCTCCATACCTTGGAACTGATTTATTTTCTTTCGACCGTCTACAGGAGACGAGGAATACAAAGGATCGGTGACTTGTTTAAACTTTGGATTGAGACGACGCATTTGTCGTTGCTTGGCAAAATATTCTCGATTTGTCTTTTCTAGTATCAAATCATTCGCAATCAAAATCAGTGTATGAATACGACGAAAAAGACCCCGTGATTCTCCATCCGGTCTCATATACTCATTGACGGCAGCAACAATTTCATGATTCTTTTCATTCAGTAATATTTCAAGTTGATCTCCGTTGACATACCTAAAAAGGTCATCCTTTTTCTCCATTTGTAAGATTTGTGCAGTATCATCCTCAATATCGGGTCGACGACCTTGATAGACATCATATCTTTTATCTTGTACGCCTTTTACACGACTGTAACGAAACATGTGGAGGAGTGGTACATCCGTGTCCCCATCATCGATACGGGTCATCCATAATTCAGTTAAAAGATCTTTCAATTTCGGGACCCATGCACTTCCTTGTGCCCTTCCACCTCCACCGCCTCCTCCACCTCCACCTCCACCACCACCTCCACCACCGCCTCCACCACCACCTCCACCACCACCTCCACCACCACCTCCACCTCCTTCATGTGCCACGACGACATCTTCAGGAATCGTGATCTGTTGCACCAATCGATCAAACGTTGAACGATTTGCAGTGCCGCTTAAATTGGCAACCATAAATCTTCGCAGACTTTGTCGGACTCTTTTTTGTTGTTGAGGTGAACGGCGGTCCATATTAATCTTTTATTATTAAAGATTAATAAATGATGATTTCTAAAATAATTAATTTTAGAAATTTTAGAAATTTTTAAATATTTTTTGGAAAGGTGGAAGGTCATTCATTTACTCTAATGGGAGATAAGACTGTTTATTCTGTATATGTTTTATGTGTATGTATTCTATGTATTATTTAGTCGTGATTATTGATTGGGATGTATAGAAAGAAAGTACGATTTTTACAATTTAATACACTTTGTATTGGAGGAGTTCCTCCTCCTCGTCGTCGTCATCGTAATAATTGGCCATAATAGATTTTGTAGTGACTAATGTCTTGATTCTATCTGCTAATTTCTCATCTTCAATCTTATTATCCGATTCATCAAATAAAAAACAATCACACCCACTATTCCACGAATGATCATCCAATGTATCCGAATCATATTCTACGACCGCTCCATGTTTCCTCGGATCATATTGATGATATTCGCTGGTAGTAATCACTTTCAATTCATCATGTTGTCTGTTCCAAAGAATGGTTTCATCATTAAAGATGGCCGTGGCATCATCATACCTCGGATCATATTCATTAAACTCATGATCCCCCCAATCGAATTGGATGGAAGACCATCGTGATCGGTCAGAAGTCCAACATGTTTGTATCCATTTCCATAAGTATCGATATAACATGAAAATTTGAATCTGTTCTTCATCATCCACCGGTAAGGTCGCTGTGGTACGGATCAAAACAAAAGGACGTTCCTCCTTATCATGATCCATGGCGACACCCATCATGAAGGGGGCGATAATCTTGTCTTTAGCGATCCATCGGGGTTCGGTAGGACAAAAAAACTCATCCACATACCGAAGATCATTCCATTCCGGATTCCATTCAAGAATAGGAAATTGGCTCATGGTCTCCAAACCACCAAACATGTCAATAATGGGTAGAGGAAAATAACGTTGAACAAAACTTTCCCCCATTTTATATAGATTAACTATCCTTACAATTTAAATATTATATTTCATTTTTTTTAAATACCCGCTATTTCACATACTATATAGAGTCTATGTCAACAATACATGAGATTGTTTTTGCTGACGGCTAATTCGCAATCCAGCGGATGGCACTTCTCCAACTGGTAAATCGGTTGATGGTGGATATGGGGACGGAAGAGGTGTAAATGTTTGTGAAAATGGAACAGTTGGTATTGTCGGTAAAAGAGGAGTAAACTCGGTTTGTTCATACGTACGAATTGGATAAGGTGTATATGTATGTGGAATAGGCGTAATTTCTCTTTCGTATGCGATTGATTGTCGATCGGGGGGTAATGATTGTTGATTTGGGGGTAATGACCCTTCATTTAGAGGTAATGATTGTTGATTTGGTGGTAAAGAGGAATGTTGATGGGGTGGTAATGATTGCCGATGGGGTGGTAATGATTGTTGATTTGGTGGTAAAGAGGAATGTTGATGGGGTGGTAATGATCCTTGATTTGGAGGAGATGATGGTAAAGGGTTATGTTGGGGAGGTCTTTGGTTTGGAGGAGATGATGGTAAAGGGGGATGTTGGGGAGGTCTTTGGTTTGGAGGAGATGATGGTAAAGGGGGAT